>OJVM01000153.1_pt1 | contig 25987 bp, 26 predicted proteins | sample 1600161 | NCBI WGS metagenome assembly OJVM01 (sample SAMN04436770, study PRJEB24849) | human gut metagenome | biome: human gut; feature: NICU; material: stool | host: Homo sapiens | place: USA: Saint Louis, MO | collected 2011-03-25
GTGTGGGGTCTCCCCATGCGAGAGTAGGGAACTGCCAGGCATCAAATTAAGCGAAGAGCCCAGTCGGAAGACTGGGCCTTTTTGCGTTTCTATAAACTCTTCCTGTCGTCATATCTACAAGCCATCCCCCCACAGATACGGTAAACTAGCCTCGTTTTTGCATCAGGAAAGCAGCTATGAACCACTCCTTAAAACCCTGGAACACATTTGGCATTGATCATAATGCTCAGCACATTGTATGTGCCGAAGACGAACAACAATTACTCAATGCCTGGCAGCATGCAACCGCAGAAGGACAACCCGTTCTTATTCTGGGTGAAGGAAGTAATGTACTTTTTCTGGAGGACTATCGCGGCACGGTGATCATCAACCGGATCAAAGGTATCGAAATTCATGATGAACCTGATGCGTGGTATTTACATGTAGGAGCCGGAGAAAACTGGCATCGCCTGGTAAAATACACTTTGCAGGAAGGTATGCCTGGTCTGGAAAATCTGGCATTAATTCCTGGTTGTATCGGCTCATCACCTATCCAGAATATTGGTGCTTATGGCGTAGAATTACAGCGAGTTTGCGCTTATGTTGATTGTGTTGAACTGGCGACAGGCAAGCAAGTACGCTTAACTGCCAAAGAGTGCCGTTTTGGCTATCGAGACAGTATTTTTAAACATGAATACCAGGATCGCTTCGCCATTGTAGCCGTAGGTCTGCGTCTGCCAAAAGAGTGGCAACCTGTACTGACGTATGGTGACTTAACTCGCCTGGATCCTTCAACGGTAACGCCACAGCAAGTATTTGATGCGGTGTGTCATATGCGCACCACCAAACTCCCTGATCCAAAAGTGAACGGTAATGCGGGTAGTTTCTTCAAAAATCCTGTTGTTTCTGCCGAAACTGCTAACGCGTTGTTGGCACAATTTCCAACAGCCCCACATTACCCCCAGGTGGATGGTTCAGTAAAACTGGCTGCAGGTTGGCTTATTGATCAGTGCCAGCTTAAAGGGACGCAAATTGGTGGGGCTGCGGTACACCGTCAACAGGCGCTGGTTCTCATAAATGAGCACGATGCAAAAAGCGAAGATGTTGTACAGCTGGCGCATCATGTAAGACAAAAAGTGGGTGAAAAATTTAATGTCTGGCTTGAGCCTGAAGTCCGCTTTATTGGTGCATCAGGTGAAGTGAGCGCAGTGGAGACAATTTCATGAAGGATAACACCGTGCCACTGAAATTGATCGCCCTGTTAGCGAATGGCGAATTTCACTCTGGCGAGCAGTTGGGTGAAACGCTGGGAATGAGCCGGGCGGCTATTAATAAACACATTCAGACACTGCGTGACTGGGGCGTTGATGTATTTACTGTTCCGGGTAAAGGATACAGCTTGCCCGAGCCAATCCAGTTACTTAATGCCGAAAAGATATTGAGTCAGCTGGATGACGGCAGTGTAGCCGTGCTGCCAGTTATTGACTCCACGAATCAGTATCTCCTGGACCGCATCGGAGAGCTTAAATCTGGCGATGCCTGTGTTGCAGAATACCAGCATGCTGGCCGTGGTCGTCGTGGTCGGAAATGGTTTTCGCCTTTTGGCGCGAACTTATATTTGTCGATGTTCTGGCGTCTGGAACAGGGCCCGGCGGCGGCGATTGGTTTAAGTCTGGTTATCGGTATCGTGATGGCGGAAGTATTACGCAAGCTGGGTGCAGATAAAGTTCGTGTTAAATGGCCTAATGACCTCTATCTGCAGGATCGCAAGCTGGCAGGCATTCTTGTGGAGCTGACTGGCAAAACCGGCGATGCGGCGCAAATAGTCATTGGTGCAGGGATCAACATGGCAATGCGTCGTGTTGAAGAGAGTGTCGTTAATCAAGGGTGGATCACGCTGCAGGAAGCCGGGATCAATCTCGATCGTAATACTCTTGCGGCCATGCTGATACGTGAATTACGCGCGGCGCTGGAACTCTTCGAGCAAGAAGGATTGACACCTTATCTTTCGCGCTGGGAAAAGTTGGATAATTTTATTAATCGCCCAGTGAAACTTATCATTGGTGATAAAGAAATATTTGGCATTTCACGCGGAATAGACAAACAGGGTGCTTTATTACTTGAGCAGGATGGAATAATAAAACCCTGGATGGGCGGTGAAATATCCCTGCGTAGTGCAGAAAAATAAGAAAGGGGAGCATTAACTCCCCTTTAAATTATTTGCGTAGTCTGACCTCTTCTACTGCATGATTAGCACTTTTCGTCAGGATTAAACTGGCACGCTCGCGAGTAGGTAGAATATTTTGCTTTAAGTTCAGCCAGTTGATCTCTTTCCACAATGTCATGGCAGTCTTAATAGCTTCTTCTTTAGTTAATTTCGCGTAGTTATGAAAATAGGAATCCGGGTCTGTAAAAGCCCCTTCGCGGAATTTCAGAAAACGGTTGATATACCACGTCTGAAGTAAGTCTTCCGGTGCATCAACATATATCGAAAAATCGACAAAATCAGAAACAAATACATGATGTGGATCGTGTGGATAATCCATCCCGCTCTGTAAGACATTTAACCCTTCAAGAATTAAAATATCAGGCTGAACAACAGTTTTATCTCCATCCGGGATCACATCATAAATAAGATGCGAGTAAACAGGGGCTGTAACGTTTGGCACGCCGGATTTGAGATCGGAAACAAACTTCACCAGGCGATGCATATCATACGATTCCGGGAAGCCTTTCTTCTTCATCAGACCACGTTCTTTCAGAACCTGATTAGGGTGAAGGAAGCCATCTGTAGTGATCAGTTCAACACGACGATGTTCCGGCCAACGGCTTAATAGCGCCTGCAATACACGGGCGGTTGTACTTTTCCCCACCGCGACACTACCAGCAATACTGATAATGTAAGGAATGCGTTGCCCGTTGGTACCAAGAAACTGTTCCAGAACTGCCTGACGGCGCAGATTCGAGCTTATATAGAAGTTCAGCAAACGTGACAGAGGTAAATAGATCTCGGCAACTTCTTCTAACGAGAGATCTTCATTAATACCTTTGAGACGGGCGATCTCATCTTCCGATAACGTCATAGGTACGGAATCACGCAGAGCTGCCCACTGGTTGCGGTCAAACTGTAGGTAAGGCGTCATTAACGTTTGCTCTTTTATACTCATAAGCATGTTTCTGGCGGTCATAGCTCTATCGGCAAAGCGATATTTGCCATGGCGCGTCACAGTTCTGTTGAATGGGTTAATGGGCAGGAGGGTAACACCAGATGGGGAGGAATAATAAGAAAAAATCTCTCCCAGGAAGCTATCGTTGAAAAGCAATGTGACAGATATTCCATCTGATAAAAAGAATTATGGTTTAGCAGGAGCACATTGTTGAGCACAATGATGTTGAAAAAGTGTGCTAATCTGCCCTCCGTTCGGCTGTTTCTTCATCGTGTCGCATAAAATGTGACCAATAAAACAAATTATGCAATTTTTTAGTTGCATGAACTCGCATGTCTCCATAGAATGCGCGCTACTTGATGCCGACTTAGCTCAGTAGGTAGAGCAACTGACTTGTAATCAGTAGGTCACCAGTTCGATTCCGGTAGTCGGCACCATCAAGTCCGGTGGGGTTCCCGAGCGGCCAAAGGGAGCAGACTGTAAATCTGCCGTCACAGACTTCGAAGGTTCGAATCCTTCCCCCACCACCAATTTCGGCCACGCGATGGCGTAGCCCGAGACGATAAGTTCGCTTACCGGCTCGAATAAAGAGAGCTTCTCTCGATATTCAGTGCAGAATGAAAATCAGGTAGCCGAGTTCCAGGATGCGGGCATCGTATAATGGCTATTACCTCAGCCTTCCAAGCTGATGATGCGGGTTCGATTCCCGCTGCCCGCTCCAGTCAGAGTCTTTCAGTCTGCGATGATGGGAAATCCCGGAGTGACTGAAAGACGTTTAAGTTATGAATGATCGCCTTTTTTTGCAAAATTGCTGTGCAGAAATACTAACCTTCGGGCAGGCGATCATTCATAAGCACTCTGCTTTTATTCCGATCAACTGTGGGTGGTTTGTTGGATAGAGTGCTTTCCTTTCTGTATATATCGTTTCGCCCGCTTTTGCGGGTTTTTCTTTTCAAATCCCTTTCATTTCTCAGTGTAAAACTACGCCATCCGTTATTTGCGGAGGTGAGGCTATGAAATCCATGGACAAAATTTCAACGGGCATTGCCTACGGCACCTCCGCAGGCAGTGCTGGCTACTGGTTTTTACAGTGGCTTGATCAGGTCAGTCCGTCACAGTGGGCTGCGATTGGTGTTCTGGGGAGTCTGGTTCTGGGCTTCCTGACTTATCTGACAAATCTGTACTTCAAAATCAGAGAAGACAAGCGTAAGGCTGCACGGGGAGAGTAATTCAATGACTCAAAACTATGAACTGATTGTGAAAGGGATCCGCAATTTTGAGAATAAAGTTACGGTAACTTTAGCGTTACGGGACAAAAAACGCTTTGACGGTGAAATTTTTGACCTGGACATCTCGCTGGACCGTGTTGAAGGTGCAGCGCTGGAGTTTTATGAGGCAGCAGCCAGAAGGAGCATCAGACAGGTCTTCCTGGATGTTGCTGCCGGGTTATGTGAAGGGGACGAGCTGTTGCCAGAAACGCGCCCCTGTTCAGAGGCGCGGTATACCATAAAAATTAACAGTTCTGATAACTCGATTACAGGTTGTTAGCTTTTTGCAGTTGGCTTTCCAGTATCTTTCATTGGTAGCATCCTGATAAATATCCATGAGCGCAAAAATCAAATACGGCCTGTCAGCTGCGGTTCTGGCGCTGATTGCTGCAGGTGCGTCTGCTCCTCAAATACTTGACCAGTTTCTGGATGAAAAAGAAGGTAACCACACAACGGCATACCGCGATGGGGCCGGCATCTGGACCATCTGTCGGGGTGCCACGATGGTGGATGGAAAACCCGTTTTTCCCGGTATGAAACTGTCGAAGGAAAAATGCGACCAGGTCAACGCCATTGAGCGTGATAAGGCGCTGGCATGGGTGGAGCGCAATATTAAAGTACCAATGACCGAACCACAAAAAGCGGGTATCGCGTCATTCTGTCCCTATAACATTGGCCCCGGTAAGTGTTTTCCGTCGACGTTTTATAAGCGGCTGAATGCCGGTGATCGTAAGGGCGCATGCGAGGCGATTCGCTGGTGGATAAAAGATGGTGGGCGCGATTGCCGCATACGTTCAAATAACTGCTATGGACAGGTTATTCGTCGTGACCAGGAAAGCGCATTAGCCTGTTGGGGGATAGATCAGTGAGCAGAGTCGCCGCGATTATTTATGCTCTGGTTATTTGCATCATCGTCTGCCTGTCGTGGGCGGTCAATCATTACCGTGATAACGCCATCGCCTACAAAGAACAGCGTGATAAAAAAGTCAGTGAGCTGAAGCAGGCGATCGCCACCATCGCTGACATGCAGCAGCGTCAGCGTGATGTTGCTGCGCTCGATGCAAAGTACTCGAGAGAATTAGCCAATGCGAAAGCTGAAAATGAAACTCTGCGCGCTGATGTTGCCGCTGGTCGTCGTCGGTTGCACATCAAAGCAGTCTGTCAGTCAGTGCGTGAAGCCACCACCGCCTCCGGCGTGGATAATGCAACCAGCCCCCGACTGGCAGACACCGCTGAACGGGATTATTTCACCCTCAGAGAGCGGCTGATGACGATGCAGATGCAACTGGAAGGGGCACAGGAGTATATCCGCACTCAGTGCATTAAGTAGCCTTTTTATCGTGGTAAACATTTCGCAGGGTATGAGGTATTTATGCCATCACGAATCCCACGCGCCTGCCGTAAGCGTGGATGTGTAGGTACAACCACAGACAGTTCTGGTTACTGCGATAAACATCGTGGCGAAGGATGGGTACAGCATCAACGCGGACTGAGCCGCCACCAGCGTGGCTATGGCTCGAAATGGGATGCCATACGTGCGCGCATACTGAAGCGTGATAATCATCTGTGTCAGAACTGCCTGCGCAATGGGAGAGCCGTTGAAGCCAGAACTGTGGACCACATCATTCCGAAAGCTCATGGTGGCACGGATGCAGACAGTAACCTGCAGAGTCTGTGCTGGCCCTGTCATAAAGCAAAAACAGCGCGCGAACGCATCAATTGATAACAGTTCCCATCTGTAGGGGAGGGGCGGGTCAAATCTCTGCAACCCTGGCTGCTCAGTACCGCCGCCTGACCTTTCCTCGCATCGCCGCAGGTTCGAAAACTTTTTTTTGGAATGTGATTAAATGATTGATAGGTAAAACCGATTATGTCTGGACCCCCGAAAACCCCGCCACGCCTGCATTTGATACGAGGCAACCCCTCAAAGCGGCCAGTTAAAGACCTCAAAAAAACCGCTAAAAAGGATGAAAAAGGTCTCCCTAAAATTCCGCAACATTTAGGGGCGCAGGGGAAGTACTGGTTCAGGCGAATGGCGGAAGAGCTGAATGCGGAAGGGATCATTTCTCAGCTTGATGCGCGTGCGCTTGAGCTACTGGTGGAAGCCTATACCGAATACCGGCATCACTGCGAAACACTCGATGTTGAGGGGTACACCTACCGCTCGGAAACGCAGAACGGTGATGTGCTGATTAAGGCACACCCGGCTGCTGCGATGAAAGCGGATGCCTGGAAGCGGATCCGGGCGATGCTTGCAGAATTTGGTATGTCACCGGCAAGCCGGGCAAAAGTAAATACCGCCGGACCGGATAATGTTGATCCGCTGGCAGAGCTTTTAAAAGCGAGAGACTGATGGCAAAAGTGGCTGACGGGATCCGCTACGCCGAACGTGTTGTTGCAGGAGAAATTGTTGCTGGCGAATTTGTCCGCCTGGCCTGCCAGCGTTTTCTTGATGATCTGAAGTACGGCGAAAAGCGGGGGATTTATTTCAGTGAACCCCGTGCGCAGCACATCCTGAATTTCTACAAATTTGTGCCTCATGTAAAAGGGGCACTGGCAGGCCAGCCCATTGAGTTGATGGACTGGCATGTATTTATCCTCATTAATATTTTTGGTTTTGTCATTCCGCTGGTCAATGAAGAAACCGGGGAAGTTGTCATGCGCAGCGATGGCAGCGGACGTCCGGTGATGGTGCGCCGGTTCCGGACGGCGTACAACGAAGTCGCCCGTAAAAACGCAAAATCAACCCTGTCATCGGGTATCGGCCTGTATATGACGGGGGCAGATAGTGAAGGCGGAGCTGAGGTGTATTCAGCCGCAACCACGCGTGACCAGGCCAGAATCGTGTTTGAAGACGCCAAAAATATGGTCAGAAAAGCCCGGTCGACACTCGGGCGGTTGTTTGATTTCAACAAGCTGGCGATTTACCAGGAGCAGAGCGCATCAAAATTTGAACCGCTTTCCTCGGATGCAAACAACCTGGACGGTCTGAACATCCACTGCGCCATTATTGATGAGCTGCATGCACATAAAACCCGCGACGTGTGGGACGTTCTGGAAACGGCAACCGGTGCCCGTCTGCAGTCCCTGTTATTTGGTATCACCACGGCTGGCTTTAACAAGGAAGGGATTTGTTACGAGCAGCGTGATTACGCCATCAAGGTATTGCGAGGCTATAACAGCGACGTGGAGGGCGCTGTAAAAGACGACTCTTACTTTGCGATCATTTACACGCTCGATGAGGGAGATGATCCGTTTGATGAAACGGTCTGGCAGAAAGCGAATCCTGGCCTGGGCATCTGTAAACGCTGGGATGATCTGCGTCGTCTGGCGAAAAAAGCGAAGGAGCAGGTCTCTGCGCGGGTGAATTTTTTTACCAAACACATGAATGTGTGGGTCACTGCCGAATCTGCCTGGATGGATATGATTAAGTGGGAGAAGTGCGAATACATTGCTCCACAACATGAGCTGAAAACATATCCCATGTGGGTCGGCGTCGACCTTGCTCATAAGATTGATATCTGTGCGGCGGCAAAACTCTGGCGAACCGATAACGGACATGTTCATGCTGATTTTAAATTCTGGCTTCCGGAAGGACGGCTGGAACGATGCTCGCGGCAGCAGGCAGAACTTTACCGGAAGTGGGCGGAGATGGATAAGCTCATCCTGACGGATGGTGATGTTATCGATCATGCTCAGATAAAAAGTGACTTACTGGAATGGATTGGCGGTGAAAACCTCAGGGAACTGGGATTTGACCCGTGGAGCGCAATGCAGTTCAGTCTGGCACTGGCTGAAGAAGGGATACCGCTGGTGGAGGTTCCGCAGACGGTCCGCAATCTGTCAGAGGCCATGAAGGAAACGGAATCACTGGTTTATGCCGGGCGTTTCCATCACAGCAATCATCCGGTCATGAACTGGATGATGTCTAACGTTACTGTAAAACCGGACAAAAACGACAACATCTTCCCGAATAAATCCACGCCGGAAGCCAAAATCGACGGCCCTGTTGCGCTTTTTACAGCCATGAGCCGCTTTCTGGTAAATGGCGGGGGCGTGAATGACTTTCTGTCCACGCTTGATCCTGATGAGGACCTGTTAATTCTGTGAAACAGCTTATTACTGATATGACCGGGCTGATCGGTTTCGGTCTGCTCACTGCTGGCGTTTATCTGTATGCAGGTCTGCCAGCGTCTCTGATGCTGTCTGGCTGTTTGTTGCTGCTTTATGCACTGGTGGTGTCCATGAGGAGAAAACATGCTTCTTGATGCTCTGTTTCGCAGTGAGCCTCTGGAAAATCCCTCGGTTCCGGTAACCGGAGAGGCCGCTGAGACGGATAATATTTTTGCCCGGGATGTGTATGTCAGTCCGGAAACGTCCATGAGGCTGGCTGCTGTCTATGCCTGTATTTATGTTATTTCATCCAGTGTGGCTCAGATGCCCCTGCATGTGATGCGAAAAACGAATGAGCATGTTCAGCCGGCACGCGATCACCCGTTGTTCTGGCTCGTTCATGATGAACCGAATGCCTGGCAGACCAGCTATAAGTGGCGGGAACTGAAGCAGCGTCATGTGCTGGGGTGGGGCAATGGTTATACGTGGGTGAAACGTAATCGTCGTGGCGAGGTTACCAGTCTTGAATGCTGTATGCCATGGGAAACCACGTTACTTAACACTGGAGGGCGTCATACCTACGGTGTGTATAACGAAGAGGGTGCATTTGCGGTAAGTCCGGACGACATGATCCATATCAGGGCGCTGGGAAACAATCAGAAAATGGGACTGAGTCCGATCATGCAGCATGCTGAAACCATTGGTATGGGAATGAGTGGTCAGCAGTATACCAGTGCTTTTTTTAACGGTAATGCCCGTCCTGCCGGGATTATTTCTGTGAAAAATGAACTGAACGAACAGAGTTGGAGCAGGCTCAAGAATATGTGGCAGCGGGCGGTGACAGCGCTTCGCAGTCAGGAAAATAAAACCATGCTGCTGCCTGCGCAACTGGATTACCGTGCCCTGACAGTTTCTCCGGTGGATGCTCAGATCATTGATATGACCAAGCTGAACCGGTCGATGATTGCCGGAATTTTTAATGTCCCGGCGCACATGATTAATGACCTGGAAAAAGCCACATTTTCGAATATTACACAGCAGGCGATTCAGTTTGTTCGCTACACGATGATGCCCTGGGTTGCGAACTGGGAGCAGGAGCTTAACCGTCGCCTGTTTACCCGCACAGAACGGGCTGCCGGGTATTACGTTCGTTTCAACCTTACAGGATTGCTCCGCGGGACTCCACAGGAGCGTGCGCAGTTTTATCACTTTGCCATTACAGATGGCTGGATGAGCCGGAATGAAGCGAGGGCATTTGAGGACATGAACCCGGTTGATGGTCTGGATGAAATGCTGGTCAGCGTAAATGCAGCAAATCCGTTGAATGATTTTAAAGATACGAAAGGCAAAGAGGAAAAGAACGATGAATGACCGTGAAACGCGCTGTTACAGCGGGGAAGTGCGGGCAGAACAATATGATAATGCCCCGACTCATATTTTGGGGTATGGCTCGGTATTTAACAGTCGTTCAGAACCTCTGTGGGGATTTCGTGAAATCATCAAGCCGGGGGCTTTTGACGACGTGCTGAATGATGATGTACGTGGATTGTTTAATCATGATCCTAATTTCATTCTCGGACGAAGTTCTGCCGGCACGTTGTCATTATCAGTGGATGAACGTGGTTTGCGTTACGACATTGTTGCACCGGATACGCCGACGATTTGTGACCTGGTGCTGTCACCAATGTTGCGTGGTGACATTAATCAGTCCTCGTTCGCGTTTCGCGTCGCTCGTGATGGAGAGAGCTGGTATGAAGACGACGAGGGGATTGTTATCCGGGAAATCACGCGCATTTCTCGTCTGTATGACGTCAGCCCGGTGACATATCCGGCCTATCAGGACGCAGACTCTGGTGTCCGCTCAATGAAAGCCTGGCAGGAAGCGCGGGCGAGTGGTGCGCTGAAGAAAGCTGTTAACGAACGAATGGCGCGTGAGCGTCTTTTGACCCTTCTTAATGCATAAGGATACTACTGACGATGAAACTTCATGAGATGAAGCAAAAACGAAACACCATTGCAAAGGATATGCGTGCACTGCATGAAAAAATTGGTGATAACGCATGGACTGATGAGCAACGGGCAGAGTGGAACAGGGCGAAAGCTGAGCTGGATGCGCTGGATGAGCAAATCGCCCGTGAAGAAGAGTTGCGCCGTCAGGATCAGGCATATGTGGATGAGTCCGGGCCGGAAGAGCGCCAGAATAATGAGGCGGAGAACGGGAAAAAGGCGGTGGAAGAGAAGCGCGCTGCGGCATTTAACCGTTTTCTGCGTGCCGGATTTGCAGAACTGAATGCTGAAGAGCGTAATCTGATGCGTGAACTGCGGGCTCAGAGTGTAACAACGGATTCTCAGGGCGGATATACGGTGCCCACGCAGATGCGTAACAAAATCATTGACACCATGAAGGCTTATGGCGGGATTGCCAGTGTTGCGCAACTTCTGACCACATCAACCGGGCAGGATATCACCTGGTCAACGTCTGATGGCACGACTGAAGAGGGCGAACTGCTGGCGGAAAATACAGCCGCAACGGAACAGGATGTGACGTTCGGGACCGCTATTCTGGGGGCTAAAAAGCTGTCATCAAAAATAATTCGTGTGTCCAATGAGCTGCTCCAGGACAGTGGGGTGGATATTGAATCTTATCTGGCAAACCGTATTGCCCAGCGTATTGGTCGTGGAGAGGCGAAATATCTGGTTCAGGGGACCGGAACGGGATCACCGTTACAGCCAAAAGGGCTGGCAGCGTCGGTGACGGGAATCATCCAGACTGCAGCCTCTGCCGCTTTCACCTGGAAAGAAATGAATGCCCTGAAACATGCCATTGATCCGGCATATCGTGGTGGGCCGAAATACCGCTGGGCATTCAATGATGCCACATTGCAGACTATTGAAGAGATGGAGGATGGACAGAAACGCCCGTTATGGCTGCCGGATATTGCAGGCGGTACGCCGGCTACTGTGCTGGGGATCCCTTATGTTATTGATCAGGCTATTGACGGGATTGGTACCGGAAAAAAATTCATTTTCCTGGGGGATTTCAACCGCTTTATCATTCGCCGCGTTACTTATATGGAACTGAAACGTCTGGTTGAGCGTTATGCTGAGTTTGATCAGGTGGCATTTCTGGCTTTCCATCGTTTTGACTGTGTGCTGGAAGATGTGGCAGCCATCAAGGCGCTCACTGGCAAATAACCACTCGTTGTTCAGTTACAGACCGCGCCGACGCGGTTTTTTTATGCCCGCACAGTGTTGCGGGCAGGAGTTTCTGATGGCAGCAATAGTGGAAAAACTCAGGGCGCAGTGCCGTATTGATACAGATGATGCAACTGATGATGAGTTACTGATGCTGTATTTCCGGGCTGCCTGCCGCAAGGCAGAAAATTTTATCAACCGTAAGCTTTATGAGGAGACGGTGCCGGAAGGTGATCCTGAAGGGGTGCTTATAGCTGATGATGTTTTGCTGGCGCTCATGTTGCTGGTCGGGCACTGGTACGAAAACCGGGAAAATTCCTCAGATGTCAGCAAGGCACCAGTCCCGTTTGGTTTTTCTTCTCTGCTGGAGCCTTATCGTTTTATTCCTTTGTAGGAGGAGACATGCAGGCGGGCAGATTACGTGATCGCGTAATTATTCTGAATGTCACCACCGCCCGCTCTCCGTCAGGGCATCCGGTGGAGACGGTGACGGAGGGAGCTACCGTATGGGCAGAAGTTAAGGGTATCAGCGGGAGGGAGATAATCTCAGGCGGAGCAGAAACCGCTCAGGCTACGGTCAGAGTCTGGATGAGATTCCGGCGCGATGTGACAGCGACTTCACGTCTGAAAGTGCTGACCGGTGCATTTAAAGGGGCCATTCTGGGTATAGAAGGTCCACCAATACCGGATGCACGCGCTACCCGGCTTGAAATACTCTGCAGCCTGAAGGGGAATGTGTGATGGATTTCAGTCTTGATTTTTCCGGCCTGGCGGATATTGCACGGGATTTGGAGACGCTCAGCAGGGCAGAAAACAATAAGGTTCTGCGCGATGCCACCCGTGCCGGTGCTGAAGTTATGCGGGATGCAGTTGTTGAACGTGCGCCGGAGCGAACCGGGAAACTGAAGAAAAATGTGGTTGTTCTCACTCAGCGTTCAAAGCGTCGGGGGGAAATTATCTCGGGTGTCCACATTCGCGGACGGAACCTGCGAACCGGAAACAGTGATAACAGCATGAAAGCCAGCGATCCCCGAAATGCATTTTACTGGCGCTTTGTGGAGCTGGGAACGATAAACATGCCCGCGCATCCATTCATTCGCCCGGCTTTCGATACGACAGAGGAACTGGCAGCACGGATTGCCATACAGCGAATGAATCAGGCTATTGATGAGGTCTTAAGTAAATGAGAGAGGCCACACTGTATTCCCTGTTGTCTCAGCTGGCCGGAGGACAGGTTTATCCTTATGTGGTCCCACTGACGGAGGGAAAGCCTGCGGTATCTCCGCCGTGGCTGGTGTTTTCTGTGGTGTCTGACACGGCATCTGATGTGCTTGATGGGCAGGCTGAATCCAGAATTACCGTGCAGATCGATGTCTGGGCGACAGTACCTGATGACGCAGATAATATTCGTGAGCAGGCGCTTGATGCGGTAAGAAAACTGGCACCCTCCGTTATTTCTAAAACGCAGGGTTATGATCCTGACTCCCGTCTGAGCAGAGCCACGCTTGAATTCCAAGTAATAGCCTGAGGTCATTAATGATTTTACCCACCCGCCGCTGGCGGGTTTTTTTATTTTCAGGAGACGAGTATGTCCTCTAATTTTGAGCGTTCGCAACTGACGAAAATTATGATTTCGTCTGCACCGGTAACAGCAGAAACCCTGGATTCTGCCAGCTATCTTGGCCTGAGCTGTACAATCAAAGAGGTGCAGTTTACCGCAGGACAAAAGCAGGATATTGATGTCACCACGCTGTGTTCTGTTGAGCAGGAAAATATTAACGGCCTTGGGGCTGCTTCAGAGATTTCCATGTCAGGCAACTTTTATCTGAATGCTGCCCAGAACGCGTTGCGCAGTGCCTATGACAATGACACCACGTATGGCTTTAAAGTTATTTTTCCGTCAGGCAACGGATTTACCTTTATGGCAGAGGTGCGTCAGCATACCTGGTCTGCAGGAACCAATGGTGTTGTGGCTGCAACGTTTTCCTTGCGCCTGAAAGGTAAACCTGTGCTGACGACAGAGCCGCTGAAAGTGAAGGCCGATTTAAAAAGCACGCTGCGGGTTGCTTCCGGAGCGAAACTTGAAATGGCGGTTGAGGCTGCGGGTGGTGTGCCGCCTTATTCTTATGTCTGGAAGAAAGGTGGTTCTCCTGTTTCCGGACAGACGGCGGCAACGTTCAGTAAGGCATCGGCAGTATCCGGTGATGCGGGTGCATATACCTGCGAGATTTCTGATTCAGCAAGCCCGGTTAACAAAGTGACCTCCACTTCCTGCACTGTAACCGTCAGTTAATGAGGATGGATGTGATGACTAAAAATATCCGTAATCTGGCACTGGCAACGATGTCGGGGTTTCGCCATAAAACCGTTGATGTGCCTGAATGGGAGGGAGCAACGGTTGTGTTACGGGAACCTTCTGCAGAAGCCTGGTTGCGCTGGCAGGAGATCGTTAAAGCAAAAGATGATGAGACACCGTTATCCGTTGCGGAGCGCGCCCGCCGAAATCTGGAGGCAGATGTTGAACTGTTCATTGATGTTCTGTGTGATACCGGACTGCAACCCGTATTTTCAGAGGATGATCGTGAACAGGTGATTGCCGTGTATGGCCCGGTGCATGCGCGGCTTCTTCGGCAGTCTCTGGAACTGATCAGTGATGCCGGCGAGGTTAAAAAAAAGTAGCGCTTCCGGGGATGCGTTTTCTGATGATGCTGGCGCTCAGGATGGGGCGCACATTGTCAGAGTTACGCCGGGAAATGTCCGCATCAGAAATCATGATGTGGGCAGAATTTGACAGGTTCAGCCCGCTGGGGGACGAACGGGCTGATATCCGGGCTGCCCAGATTGTTTCAGCTGTTTACGGTGCGCAGGGGGTCAAAGTGCCACTGAATGATGCGCTTCTTCAGTGGGAGAAGGAGCAGACAGAAGGCGTATCAGATCCATTTGCCGGACTGGAAAACGCGCTTTTAATAGTGTCTCAGTGAGTCAACATAACCGCTTCGGCGGTTTTTTTTCGTCCGGAGAATGAGTGTGGCGACATTACGTGAACTGATTATTAAAATCTCGGCAAATTCCCGGTCATTCCAGTCAGAGATCTCCCGGGCTTCGCGTATGGGGCAGGATTACTACCGTACCATGCAGAACGGAGGCCGGCAGTCCGCTGCTGCATCCCGTGAAATGCGGCGTGCACTGGCAGAAGTGACGGATCAGATAAATACAGCTAAATCTTCGGCACTGAATATGGCGGGGGCATTTGCCGGGGCTTTTGCTACCGGTCATCTTATTTCTTTCGCCGATGAGTGGAATTCAGTAAATGCCCGTCTGAAGCAGGCCTCACAGTCCAGTGATGATTTTCAGGCATCACAGCGTGAATTAATGGCGATCAGCCAGAGAACGGGGACGGCGTTTTCTGATAACGCCAGCCTTTTTGCCCGTTCTGCAGCTTCCATGCGGGAGTATGGTTACAGTTCTGAGGAGGTACTGAAAGTCACCGAGGCGATCTCCACGGGCCTGAAATTATCCGGTGCCAGTACAGCAGAAGCCAGTTCGGTGATCACGCAGTTCAGTCAGGCACTGGCGCAGGGAGTGCTGCGCGGTGAAGAGTTTAACTCGGTGAATGAGAACGGCGATCGTGTTATTCGTGCGCTGGCTGCGGGAATGGGGGTTGCCCGTAAGGATCTGAAGGCCATGGCGGATAACGGAAAGTTGACCGCCGATAAGGTTGTTCCTGCACTGATTAGTCAGCTTGGGGCATTACGTGATGAATATGCGGCAATGCCTGATACGGTTTCATCCTCTGCAACCAAAGTTGAAAACGCCTTTATGGCCTGGGTTGGTGGTGCGAACGAGGCAAGCGGAGTGACGAAGACGCTCTCCGGTGTGCTGAATGGTATTGCAGGCAATATTGACACTGTGGCAACCGCTGCCGGTGCTCTGGTTGCCGTCGGGGTAGCCCGATATTTTGGCAATATGGCGTCTTCTGCTGGATCTGCAACTGCCGGATTAATTACTGCAGCCAGAAACGAAGTGGCTCTTGCGGAAGCGCAGCTCCGGGGGACACAGATAGCAACAGCCAGGGCGCGTGCGGCGGTTTATCGTGCGCAACAGGCGGTTGTTGCTGCTCGCGGTACCGAAAGGCAGGCAGCCGCAGAAGCGAAACTGGCTGCTGCCCAGGCATCACTTACCCGTAATATTGCGGCCAGAACAGCAGCACAGACAACGCTGAATACTGTCACGTCAGTGGGAAGTCGTCTGTTAAGTGGAGCACTGGGACTGGTTGGTGGGGTGCCGGGGCTTGTCATGCTGGGGGCCGCGGCCTGGTACACGATGTATCAGAATCAGGAGCAGGCCAGAGAATCTGCACGCCAGTATGCCGCAACAATCGACGAAATTCGCCAGAAAACGTCGGCAATGTCGCTTCCTGAAGCGTCAGATAATGAGGAAAAGACGCGGCAGGCACTTGATGAGCAAAACAGGTTAATTGACGAGCAGAAAAGTAAGATTAAATCCTTACAGGAAAAAATTGCTGGCTATCAGTATGTGCTGGCAAACCCGGGCTGGACAACCGATAACGGTTTTATGATTAACCACATGACGTCGGTAAAAACAGTCACAGAAGGGCTTGCAGAAGCAACAAATCAACTGGCAGTTGAACAGTCCCGTCTCACACAAATGCAGGGCAAAGCGCAATCCATTCAGGATGTGCTTGCCGGGCTGGAGGAGCGGCGGGTTGCGTTGATCCGTCAACAGGCGGCGGAACAAAACAAAGCGTATCAGTCCCTGTTGATCATGAATGGGCAGCATACCGAGTTTAATCGCCTTCTTGGGCTTGGTAATGAATTACTTCAGCAGCGACAGGGGCTGGTGAATGTACCGTTACGGCTACCACAGGCAACCCTGGATGATAAACAGCAGACCGCACTGAATAACAGCAAGCGCGAACTGGCTCTGTCCCGCCTTAAGGGGGAAGCGCGTGAGCGTGCCCGACTGGGCTATGCTGCGGATGATCTCGGCTTTGTGGGAGAGGCGTATCAGACAGCCAGACAGAATTATATCAATAACTCACTGGATGCCTGGCGAAATAACCAGGCAAATAAACCCAAAGCGCATAAAAAGACCGAAGCGGAAAAAACAGAAGATATTTATAAACGGCTGATTAAACAGCAAAAAGAACAGATAGCACTGGCAGGGCAGAATACTGAACTGGCTAAGATGAAATATCAGGTCAGTCAGGGCGAATTATCAACCCTGTCAGAAGCGCAGAAAAAAACGCTTTTGCAGAATGCAGCACTCATCGACCAGAAAAAGATTCGTGAGCAGCTTGCTGCGTATGAAAGCAGCCTGGCGGACAGTAATGCCAGTACCCGGGCGTCTAACGACGCGCAGTTACTGGGATATGGTGAAGGCTCACGGATGCGTGAACGACTCCAGGAAATGTGGAGTATCCGGCATGAGTTTGAGCAGAAAAATAACGAGCTGCTGAGACAGTATCAGGCCGGAGAAATTGAAGAAGCCCTGTGGAAACAGGAGAAAGAACTGAATAAAAAATATCTGGAAGAGCGTCTCAGCGATCAGCAGGATTATTATGCAAAGGCCGATGCTTTACGTAATAACTGGAATGCAGGACTCCAGGAGGGGCTGACCAACTGGGCAGACAGTGCCACCGATTATGCTTCGCAGGCGGCAGATGCTGTCGTTTCCACTATGGACGGGCTGGTATCAAATATTTCCGATGCGCTGGCCGGAAATGTTGTGGACTGGAGAAACTGGGGGAGTTCAATTCTCCAGGAAGTTTCAAAAATTCTGATGAATGCGGCCATTGTTAACGGACTGAAGTCACTCTCCGGTGCCGGAGGGTGGCTTGGTACGGTCGGCGGATGGATTTCGGGGGCGGTGGCAAACGCAAAAGGTGGTGTTTACACATCGGCAAATCTGAGTGCTTACAGTAACACTATTGTGGATACACCGACGTATTTTGCTTTTGCGAAAGGTGCCGGGCTGATGGGCGAGGCCGGGCCTGAAGCTATCATGCCACTGACACGGGCAGCGGACGGCTCTCTTGGGGTCAGAGCCATTGGCAATGTGAATAGTGGCGGGGGGGTTGTTTATTCTCCCGTGTATCACATCAGCATTCAGAATCAAGGGAGCAATGGCGAGATAGATGCGCGCTCAGCCAGGGGACTGGTGGATCTGATCGACAGCAGGGTTGTGTCAATTATGCAGTCATCGCGTCGGGATGGAGGATTGTACAGTGCCTGAGCCTGAAGTTTTTAACTGGATCCCCCGTGAGGGGATGGAGACGACACGAAAGCCATCAGTTATTACGGTAAAGTTTGGTGACGGATATGAACAGAGACGGGCTGGTGGTCTGAATGCGGATCTGAAAACGTTTAAACCGGTATTTCGTGTCACAGATGAATATTCCCGTGCCGCGCTGGACAGTTTTTTATCCCGTCATGCCGGGATTCGTGCTTTTTTGTGGCGTCCGCCAAAACACAACAGGACTGTCCGGGTTGTCTGCAGGGAGTGGAGCATTTCGGATAATGCCATGTATACCGATTTTAACTGTACCTTTGAAGAGGTCACTCACTGATGCAGGATATACAGCAGGAAACACTCAATGAGTGCACTAAAACGGAGCAATCCGCGCTGGTCGTGCTCTGGGAAATTGATCTGACAGAGGTCGGCGGAGATCGTTATTTCTTCTGTAATGAGCAGAACGAAAAAGGTGAACCAGTCACCTGGCAGGGGCGGCAGTATCAGGCTTATCCCATTCAGGGAAGCGGATTTGAGATGAACGGCAAAGGAGCCAGTGCTAGGCCAACGCTTAAAGTCTCTAATCTGTACGGCATGGTCACCGGGATGGCGGAAGATCTGCAGAGTCTGGTCGGCGGAACGGTGGTCCGGCGTAAGGTTTACGCCCGTTTTCTGGATGCGGTGAACTTCGTCAACGGAAACAGTGACGCCGATCCGGAGCAGGAGGTGATCAGCCGCTGGCGCATCGAGCAGTGCAGCGAACTGAGCGCGGTCAGTGCCTCCTTTGTACTGTCCACGCCGACGGAAACGGACGGCGCTGTTTTTCCGGGACGTATCATGCTGGCCAACACCTGCACCTGGACCTATCGCGGCGATGAGTGCGGTTATAGCGGTCCGGCGGTCGCGGATGAATATGATCAGCCGACGTCCGATATCACGAAGGATAAATGCAGCAAATGCCTGAGTGGCTGTAAGTTCCGCAATAACGTCGGCAACTTTGGCGGCTTCCTTTCCATTAACAAACTTTCGCAGTAAATCCCGGTTTATGACACAGACTGAATCAGCGATTCTGGCGCATGCCCGGCGGTGTGCGCCTGCGGAGTCGTGCGGCTTCGTGATAAGCACGCCGGAGGGGGAGCGGTATATCCCTTGTGTGAATATTTCCGCAGAGCCGGAGGCGTATTTTCGTATCGCACCGGAGGACTGGCTGCGGGCAGAGATGCAGGGTGAGATTGTGGCGCTGGTCCACAGCCACCCCGGTGGTCTGCCCTGGCTGAGTGAGGCTGACCGGCGGCTGCAGGTGCAGAGTAATTTGCCGTGGTGGCTGGTTTGCCGGGGGGCGATTCACAAGTTCCGCTGTGTGCCACATCTTTCCGGGCGGCGCTTTGAGCACGGGGTGACGGACTGTTACACGCTGTTCCGGGATGCTTACCATCTGGCGGGGATTGAGATGCCGGATTTTCATCGCGAGGATGACTGGTGGCGTCACGGTCAGAATCTCTATCTGGATAATCTGGAGGCCACAGGGCTGTATCAGGTGCCGTTGTCAGCGGCACAGCCGGGCGATGTGCTGCTGTGCTGTTTTGGTTCATCGGTGCCGAATCATGCCGCCATTTACTGTGGTGACAGCGAGCTGCTGCACCATATTCCTGAACAACTGAGCAAACGAGAGAGGTACACCGACAAATGGCAGCGACGCACACACTCCCTCTGGCGTCACCGGGCATGGCACGCATCTGCCTTTACGGGGATTTACAACGATTTGGCCGCCGCATCGACCTTCGAGTGAAAACGGGGTCCGAAGCCATCCGGGCGCTGGCCATGCAGATCCCGGCGTTTCGTCAGAAACTGAGCGACGGCTGGTATCAGGTGCGTATTGCCGGACAGGATGTCAGCACGTCCGGATTAACGGCGCAGTTACATGAGGCTCTGCCTGACGGCGCTGTGATTCATATTGTTCCCAGAGTCGCCGGGGCCAAGTCAGGTGGTGTATTCCAGATTGTCCTGGGAGCAGCCGCCATTGCCGGATCATTCTTTACCGCCGGAGCCACCCTTGCAGCATGGGGGGCTGCCATTGGTGCCGGTGGTATGACCGGCATTCTGTTTTCTCTCGGTGCCAGTATGGTGCTCGGCGGTGTGGCTCAGATGCTGGCACCGAAAGCCAGGACGCCCACGGCAGCCAGTACAGATAACGGCAAACAGAACACGTATTTCTCGTCACTGGATAACATGGTTGCCCAGGGTAATGTTCTGCCTGTTCTGTACGGGGAAATGCGCGTGGGGTCACGTGTGGTTTCTCAGGAGATCAGCACGGCAGACGAAGGGGATGGTGGTCAGGTTGTGGTGATTGGTCGCTGATGCAAAATGTTTTATGTGAAACCGCCTGCGGGCGGTTTTGTCGTTTCTGGAGCGTGAGGAATGGGTAAAGGCAGCAGTAAGGGGCATACCCCGCGCGAAGCGAAGGACAACCTGAAATCATCCCAGATACTGAGCGTGATAGACGCCATCAGTGAAGGGCCGGTTGAAGGTCCGGTGGACGGATTAAAAAGTGTGCTGCTGAACAGTACGCCAGTGCTGGACAGTGAGGGGAATACCAATATCTCCGGTGTCACGGTGGTGTTCCGGGCAGGTGAGCAGGAGCAGTCACCGCCGGAGGGATTTGAATCCTCCGGCTCCGAGACGGTGCTGGGTACGGAAGTGAAATATGACACGCCGATCACCCGGACCATCACGTCGGCAAACATTGACCGTCTGCGCTTTACCTTCGGTGTGCAGGCACTGGTGGAAACCACCTCAAAGGGTGACCGGAATCCGTCGGAAGTCCGCCTGCTGGTTCAGATACAGCGTAACGGTGGCTGGGTGACGGAAAAAGACATCACCATTAAGGGTAAAACCACTTCACAGTATCTGGCCTCGGTGGTGGTGGATAACCTGCCGCCGCGCCCGTTTAATATCCGGATGCGCAGGATGACGCCGGACAGCACCACAGACCAGTTGCAGAACAAAACGCTCTGGTCGTCATACACCGAAATCATCGATGTGAAACAGTGCTACCCGAACACGGCACTGGTCGGCGTACAGGTGGACTCGGAGCAGTTCGGCAGCCAGCAGGTGAGCCGTAATTATCATCTTCGCGGGCGCATTCTGCAGGTGCCGTCGAACTATAACCCGCAGACGCGGCAATACAGCGGTATCTGGGACGGAACGTTTAAGCCAGCATACAGCAACAACATGGCCTGGTGTCTGTGGGATATGCTGACCCATCCGCGCTACGGCATGGGGAAACGTCTTGGTGCGGCAGATGTGGATAAATGGGCGCTGTATGTCATCGGCCAGAATTGCGACCAGTCAGTGCCGGACGGCTTTGGCGGCACGGAGCCGCGCATCACCTGTAATGCCTGGCTGACCACACAGCGTAAGGCGTGGGATGTTCTCAGCGATTTCTGCTCGGCGATGCGCTGTATGCCGGTATGGAACGGGCAGACGCTGACGTTCGTGCAGGACCGACCGTCGGATAAGGTGTGGACCTATAACCGCAGTAATGTGGTGATGCCGGATGATGGCGCGCCGTTCCGCTACAGCTTCAGCGCCCTGAAGGACCGCCATAATGCCGTTGAGGTGAACTGGATTGACCCGGATAACGGCTGGGAGACGGCGACAGAGCTTGTGGAGGACACGCAGGCCATTGCCCGTTACGGTCGTAACGTCACGAAGATGGATGCCTTTGGCTGTACCAGTCGGGGGCAGGCACACCGCGCCGGGCTGTGGCTGATTAAAACAGAACTGCTGGAAACGCAGACCGTGGATTTCAGCGTCGGCGCAGAAGGGCTTCGCCATGTGCCGGGCGATGTCATTGAAATCTGTGATGATGACTATGCCGGTATCAGCACCGGTGGTCGCGTGCTGGCGGTGAACAGCCAGACCCGGACGCTGACGCTCGACCGTGAAATCATGCTGTCATCCTCCGGCACCACGCTGATAAGCCTGGTTGACGGAAGTGGGAATCCGGTCAGCGTGGAGGTCCAGTCCGTCACCGACGGCGTGAAGGTGAAAGTGAGCCGTATTCCTGACGGCGTTGCCGAATACAGCGTGTGGGGGCTGAAGCTGCCGACGCTGCGCCAGCGCCTGTTCCGCTGTGTGAGTATCCGGGAGAACGATGACGGTGCGTATGCCATCACCGCCGTGCAGCATGTACCGGAAAAAGAGGCCATCGTGGATAACGGAGCGCACTTTGACGGCGACCAGAGCGGCACGGTGAATGGTGTCACGCCGCCAGCGGTGCAGCACCTGACCGCCGAAGTCACCGCAGACAGCGGGGAATATCAGGTGCTGGCGCGCTGGGACACGCCGAAGGTGGTGAAGGGGGTGAGCTTTATGCTTCGCCTGACCGTGGCAGCGGATGACGGCAGTGAGCGGCTGGTCAGCACGGCCCGGACGACGGAAACCACATACCGCTTCAGGCAACTGGCGCTGGGGAACTACAGGCTGACAGTCCGGGCGGTAAATGCGTGGGGGCAGCAGGGCGATCCGGCATCGGTATCGTTCCGGATTGCCGCACCGGCAGCGCCGTCGCAGATTGAGCTGACACCGGGGTATTTTCAGATAACCGCCACGCCGCATCTTGCGGTTTATGATCCGACGGTACAGTTTGAGTTCTGGTTCTCGGAAAAGCGGATTGCGGATATCAGGCAGGTTGAAACCACAGCACGCTATCTTGGCACGGCGCTGTACTGGATAGCCGCCAGTATCAATATCAAACCGGGCCATGATTATTATTTTTACATCCGCAGTGTGAACACCGTTGGCAAATCGGCATTTGTGGAGGCTGTTGGCCAGCCGAGTGATGATGCATCCGGCTATCTGAATTTTTTCAAAGGAGAGATAGGGAAAACCCATCTGGCTCAGGAGTTGTGGACGCAGATTGATAACGGTCAGCTTGCGCCTGACCTGGCTGAAATCAGGACGTCCATTACGGGTGTCAGCAATGAAATCACGCAGACCGTCAATAAGAAACTGGAAGACCAGAGTGCAGCGATCCAGCAGATACAGAAGGTTCAGGTTGATACAAATAATAACCTGAACAGCATGTGGGCTGTGAAGCTGCAGCAGATGCAGGACGGACGCCTTTATATCGCGGGTATTGGTGCCGGTGTTGAGAATACTCCTGACGGTATGCAGAGTCAGGTGCTGCTGGCGGCGGACAGGATTGCGATGATTAATCCTGCGAATGGCAACACAAAGCCGATGTTTGTTGGGCAGGGCGATCAGATATTCATGAACGAAGTGTTCCTGAAATATCTGACGGCTCCCACCATTACCAGCGGTGGCAATCCCCCAACGTTTTCACTGACACCTGATGGTCGACTTTCTGCGAAAAATGCGGATATCAGCGGTAACGTGAACGCGAACTCCGGGACGCTCAACAACGTCACGATTAATCAGAACTGTCGGATTCTGGGAAAACTGTCAGCTAACCAGATTGAAGGTGATATTGTCAAAACGGTGGGAAAAGCCTTTCCGAGAAATGGCAGTTATGCCAGCGGTACAATAACGGTCACTGTGTACGATGACCAGGCTTTTGACCGTCAGATAGTAGTCCCCCCCGTTCTGTTTCGTGGGGGTAAGCATGAAAACTTCAACAGCAACAACCAACAGTCATACTGGTATTCAACCTGTAAGCTGCAGGTACTGAAGAACGGACAGGAAATCTTTCAGCAACCCGCGACGGATGTCAGCAGGGTATTTTCATCAGTCATTGATATGCCTGCCGGACACGGCCATGTCACCCTGACTTTCAATGTTTCTTCATATGGTGCTAATAACTGGACGCCAACGACCAGTATCAGCGACCTTCTTGTTGTTGTGATGAAGAAATCTACAGCCGGTATCAGTATCAGTTGAATTTTATAACCCAGATACGGGCGCCAGAAATGGCGCCTTTTTTATTTGTGGAGTGAATATGGCAGTACAGATTTCAGGCGTGCTGAAAGACGGTGCAGGAAAACCGATACAGAACTGCACCATTCAGCTCAAAGCAAAACGTAACAGCACCACGGTTGTGGTGAACACGGTGGCCTCAGAAAATCCGGATGAAGCCGGACGTTACAGCATGGATGTCGAGTATGGCCAGTACAGCGTTATCCTGCTGGTTGAAGGTTTTCCGCCTTCACATGCCGGGGCCATCACCGTGTATGAGGATTCTAAGCCGGGGACATTGAATGATTTTCTGGGCGCTGCAACAGAAGATGATGTTCGTCCGGAGGCACTGTATCGTTTTGAAAAGATGGTGGAAGAGGTGGCACGCAACGCTGAAGCCGCCTCTCAGAGCGCAGCGGCAGCAAAGAAATCAGAAACAGCAGCGGCATCGTCCAGGAATGCGGCGAAAACATCAGAGACGAATGCAGGTAACAGCGCGAAAGCGGCAGCTTCTTCAAAAACAGCCGCACAAAACGCAGCAACAGCGGCAGAACGTTCAGAGACAAATGCCCGTGCGTCAGAAGAAGCCTCCGCAGACAGTGAAGAGGCTTCCCGCCGTAATGCAGAGTCAGCCGCTGAAAATGCCGGAGTCGCCACCACAAAAGCGCGGGAGGCCGCAGCAGACGCAACAAAGGCCGGGCAGAAAAAGGATGAGGCTCTGTCGGCAGCGACACGGGCTGAAAAGGCGGCAGACCGCGCAGAAGTCGCAGCGGAAGTGACTGCAGAGCCCTATGCGAATATAGTGCCGCCGCTGCCTGATGTGTGGATACCGTTTAACGATTCACTGGATATGATTGCGGGTTTTTCTCCGGGCTATAAAAAAATAGCTATTGGTGACGATGTGGTTCAGGTCGCCAGTGATAAACAGGTTAATTTCAGTCGCGCATCAACGGCAACATATATCAACAAATCTGGCGAACTGAAAACGGCGGAAATTAATGAGCCGCGATTTGAGTGTGATGGCCTGCTTATTGAGGGACAAAGAACGAACTACATGCTCAATTCGGAAAGTCCAGCCAGCTGGGGGAAGTCATCAAACATGGATGTGCCCGAAACCGGGACAGATAGTTTTGGTTTTACTTATGGAAAGTTTGTCTGCAACGATTCTCTGGTTGGGCAAACTTCGGCTATTAATATGGCATCAATTGCTGCAACAAAGTCAGTTGATGTCTCAGGCGATAACAAGTACGTGACAACCTCATGCCGTTTTAAAACAGAACGACAGGTAAGGTTACGTATACGGTTTGATAAGTATGATGGTAGTGCAACAACTTTTCTTGGCGATGCGTACATTGATACGCAAACGCTTGAAATTAATATGACAGGTGGGGCTGCCGGCAGAATTACGGCACGAGTCAGGAAGGATAAGACCACAGGCTGGATTTTTGCAGAGGCAACGATTCAGGCAATTGATGGTGAGTTAAAAATAGGCTCTCAGATACAGTATTCTCCTGAGCGGGGTGGGGCAACAGTATCTGGTGACTATATTTATCTTGCCACCCCACAAGTAGAGAATGGGCCGTGTGTATCATCATTTATTATTTCAGGAGGCAGCGCAACGACAAGAGCCAGTGATTTGGTTAGTATCCCCACCAGAAATAATCTTTATAAGTTACCATTTACTTTTTTACTTGAGATTCATAAAAACTGGGATATTGCACCAAACGCCGCACCCCGCGTGTGGGATATAGCAGCAGCCAATACCGGGCAATCAGCAATTGCAGCAATCAACAGAGGTAGTGGTAAGTTATATATGAGTCTGTCAAACCCTTCAGGCTTGTATGTTAATAGCGCAGCGACAGATGTATTTGCAGAGAAAACCACATTTGGATGTATTGCAAAAGCTGATGGTCACTTTCATGTGGTGACAAATGGTAAAGCGGTTAATGAAGTTTATTGTGAATATAATGGTGTGACCGCTGATAAAAATATCCGATTTGGAGGGCAGACGAATACTGGAGAACGACATCTGTTTGGCCATATTTGAACCGCCCCGGGAATCCTGGAGACTAAACTTCCTGAGAAAGAGGTAAACAG
>OJVM01000202.1_pt1 | contig 18818 bp, 19 predicted proteins | sample 1600161 | NCBI WGS metagenome assembly OJVM01 (sample SAMN04436770, study PRJEB24849) | human gut metagenome | biome: human gut; feature: NICU; material: stool | host: Homo sapiens | place: USA: Saint Louis, MO | collected 2011-03-25
AGCTGGAAAAGCGGACAGCAGGAAAGGCCGGCTGCAGGAAAACGGCTACAGAAAAACGGCTGCAGAAAAACGGCTGCAGAAAGGCCCTATATGATTCACGCTGCAAATATATGCCTGAATCATACAGGGCCGTCTCACTTATCTCCTGTACTTATCTTCTGTCCTTATCTTCTGTCCTTATCTGCCTACTGCTTATTATCTATCAATTCTCCAGCCATCTGGGCCATATCCTGGGCTGTCATGGGATTATCCATGGCTGTTATGATGTAAACCTTCTCCCCATCCTTCCAGAGCATACTCTGGGCAACCTGGTCCGTTACCGTATCGCTTCCATAAGAGATATAGAGTTCTCCTGCTGCTTCCTTTGCCTTCTCCTCTTCGGAGGCCTGATAATCCGGGGGAACAAAACGGTACTGGTCCCTGGTGTAGTTTAGAGTAATCCCATTATGTTCAAATACCTGGTCCGGCTGTCCTTCCTCCTCAAACAGGCTTGTGCCCTGGACTGTAACGAATATATCCGGGCTTCCGTCCTTTTTGTAATGCAGAGAAAAGCTTTCCGCGGACTTTATCACATTTCCATCCTCATCCATGGCGTCCTGATGGGTGGGCATTCCCATGTCAAACCGGTATCCGTTGCTGAATACTTCGGGGGCATTGGTGGTATAGCCCAGCTTTGTCTCCATTTCTCCCAGTTTATCATAGGTAAAATCATCCAGATGGCTGCCTCCGGCGCTTGTATAAGCAACCTTCCCTGCTGCAACCGCTGTTATGGTACCCAGTACGCAGATGGCCGCAGCCACCACGAATACACGCTTCATATTCCATTTCTTCATTCCTGATTCCTCCTCTATTTTCCGGTGAACAGAGCGCCGCATTCTCTCTGTATCTGCGGAAGTCACCTGTATGGACTCTGCCCGGCTGCATAGGGCACGGCCTATCTGCTCTTCCAGTTCCTTCTGCGCCACCGGTTTACTCCGTCTGTTCATAAGGTTACCTCCCTTCCTACCCTCTTGCGTTCTTCCATCAATTCCTGTTTCAGATTCGCCCGGGCCGTATACAGCCTGGACTTAACGGTTCCTTCCAGACAGCCCATGATGCCGGCTATCTCCCTGGTAGACATCTGGTTAAAATAGTACAGGACAACGGCCGTCCTTTGTTTGACCGGAAGATTCCTTATTGCCTTATAAAGCTCCTTTTCCTGGGAGCGCATCATGACTTCCTCCAGCACTGAGGCTGTTTCAGGCTCTTCCTTCCCAAACACTTCCTCCACCGGCTGTTCTTTCCTGTTCTTCCTGCAATACCGCCAGGCTTCCCTGGTAAGGGTCTTATAAAGCCAGTTCCCAAAATATTCCGGTTCTTTGATTTTCTTTCGGTTCATCCAGCACAGCACAAAAGTTTCCTGTACAATATCCTCACTGTCTGCATGACTTCCGGATATGAGATATGCCATGCGCAGTATTTTGGGATAATAAAATTCCATCAACCGGTCAAATGCCTGGCTGTCTCCTTCCGCCATGCGGCGTACCAGACCTGCCGTCTCCTGCTCCATGTCCATCCACTCCTTCCATCGTCTCTCTTATTTGGAACCACTTATATATGGAACCATTATATATCCCTTTTGGCTTAACTGCCAGAAGGTGTTGTTAATCGGTGCACCTGCTATATAGAGGAGGGAGGCGGGCAGACGGTTCATTTTATTTGTAATTATTTTTTACATTTGCTCTGTTTTTACTCCATATCCCAACAAACCCCCACAAAAGTAAGGTTTGTGCTTGTCAGAACAGATTATGTCATGTAGAATAATACTGCTGAAATAAAAGAATGGCAGCACCTGTAAATAAAGGAGTTTTCACAAAAGGAGTTTGTAATAATATGAGCATTTTAAACGTAGAGCATTTAAGCCACGGTTTCGGGGACCGTGCTATTTTCCAGGATGTCTCCTTCCGCCTGTTAAAGGGTGAGCACATCGGCCTGATTGGGGCTAACGGCGAAGGAAAGTCCACCTTTATGAACATCATTACCGGCAAACTCATGCCTGACGAGGGCAAGGTGGAGTGGGCCAAAAACGTGAGGGTCGGTTATCTGGACCAGCATGCTGTGCTGGAAAAGGGCATGACCATCCGTGATGTGTTAAAGAACGCCTTCGCTTTCCTTTTTGAGATGGAAGAGCATATGAACCAGATTTGCGATAAGATGGGGGAGGCCGGCGAGGAAGAGATGGCCGCCATGATGGATGAGCTGGGAACCATACAGGACCTTCTCATGGCCCATGATTTCTATATCATTGATTCCAAGGTGGAGGAGGTAGGACGGGCCCTTGGCCTGGCCGACATAGGACTGGACAAGGATGTGACGGAGCTCTCCGGAGGCCAGCGCACCAAGGTACTCTTAGGCAAGCTTCTGTTAGAGAAGCCGGACATTCTGCTATTGGACGAGCCTACCAACTACCTGGATGTACAGCATATTGACTGGCTGAAACGCTACCTGCAGGAGTATGAAAATGCCTTCATCCTTATCTCCCATGACATTCCCTTCCTCAACAGTGTCATCAACCTGATTTACCATATGGAAAACCAGCGACTGGACCGCTATGTGGGCGATTATGACAAGTTCCAGGAAGTATACGCGGTAAAGAAGTCCCAGCTGGAGGCCGCCTATAAGCGCCAGCAGCAGGAAATTGCGGAGCTGGAGGATTTCGTGGCCAGGAACAAGGCCAGGGTGGCCACCAGGAACATGGCCATGTCCCGCCAGAAAAAGCTGGATAAGATGGATGTCATTGAACTTGCCAGGGAAAAGCCCAAGCCGGAATTCCATTTCCTGGAAGCCCGCACGCCCGGTAAATATATTTTTGAGACAAAGGATTTAATCATCGGTTATGACGAGCCTCTGTCCCGTCCTCTCAATCTGGTGATGGAGAGGGGCCAGAAAATCGTGCTGGTAGGCGCCAACGGCATCGGCAAGACAACTCTGCTTAAGAGCATTCTGGGCCTTACACCTGCCCTGAGCGGCAGTGTGGAGCTGGGCGACTACCTGTCCATCGGTTACTTTGAGCAGGAAATGGCAATACAACCACCTGCCTTCAGGAAATATGGACCGAATTTCCCGCCTATACACAGTACCAGGTCCGCTCCGCCCTGGCAAAATGCGGCCTGACCACGGAACACATCGAAAGCCAGGTCAGGGTGCTCAGCGGAGGCGAGCAGGCCAAGGTCCGGCTCTGTAAACTGATTAACCGGGAATCCAACGTGCTTCTGCTTGACGAGCCAACCAACCACCTGGACGTGGATGCAAAGGATGAACTGAAACGGGCCCTTAAGGAATATAGAGGCAGTATCCTTTTAATCTGCCATGAACCAGAGTTTTATGAGGGACTGGCAACCGATGTGTGGGATTGTAAGGAATGGGCGCTGAAGCTGTCCTAGCGTGTGTCTGAAATAAAAAAAGAGCCATGAAACCATGAAGGCATTCTCCGCCCCGCCTTCATAGTTTCATGGCCTTTTCTTATTCATCCTCTTTTGAATCCGTTTCAGGACTTCTTGTAAAATAACGCAGCAGACAAAGGGAATTAGCCGACAGCCCGTTGCCGAACAGATTAATATAATCATCCCGTGATGAACGCACATGATCAATGACGGCCTGGCGCCCGCGCTCATAATCCTGGTCCTTAATGGCGTCTATGATGGCCTGATGCTTCATACATGCTTTACTCTGCAGTGAATTTTCCAAAAAAGAGAGAAACCGCATTCTGGTCAGCTGAAGCAGTATCTCATCATGGGCTTTTATAAGCCGCTTATTGTTGGACAGTGCAACCAATTCATTATGAAACTGCTGATCATAAAAAAAATGTTCTTTGGCCTGTCCGGCATCCTTTGTTTCTTTCATCTTATCGGTGATTTCCTGAAGGTTTTCCAGCTGCTCAGGGGTAATCCCATTTCGCCAGGAAAGCATGAAGGCGGTAGTCTCAATCCCTTCCCGAAAATCAAAGAGATCCTGTATATCTTCTTTTGTAATGGTAGAAACACGGTAGTTCTTCTTACCGATTTGTTCTTCCAGCAGTCCCTCATTTTTAAGGCGCATGAGTGCCTGTCTGATGGGGGTACGGCTCATATTCAGCTCCTTGCTGAGAAGATAGTCGGATACGATTTGCCCCGGAAACAGATCGAAATCAAAAATCTGCTGCCGTATGGTTTCATAGGCTTTATTTGTCAAGCTGTTGTCTTTTTCCATCATATCCTCCTGTGACAACTACGTATTAAAACCATTCTAATCCATTTTTCTTAAAAAGTAAAGTTATTAAACCGCGTGGGAAGGAACACGGGAGGGGGTGTGCAAACCGCTGCACATTTTATGCAGGTATGCCGCGCATATTTGTGTATCCTCCAGCAGACCATGCTGTATATTCCCCTCCACAGCCACGGTTCCCTTGTATCCGCACTCCATCAGTTTCCTGTATATGGCGGTAAAATCAAGGCTGCCCAGACCCGGATACGCCCGGTTATCATCCGAAATATGCAGATGGGGATAATAATTCATATACTCTGAAAGGGAATCTACCAGCGATGGTTCTTCAATATTCATATGGTATGTATCTGCCAGAAGCTGTATGAACGGACAGTCCAGAAAATTAATCACGTGTGCCCCTTCCTTCAGAGTCCTTATAATAGATGCCTCCTTGTGATTGGTTGCCTCAATAAGGACCTGCACTTTCTTTTCTTCTATATATTGCTTTAATTCCAGCATAGATTCCAGAAAAAGCCGTTCTGAAACTTCACGGTCACTGCCGGGGCCTCCTTTTAAGAAACCGATTATAATTCCGCAACCCATGGATGCAGCATAATCAATGTTCCTCTTACAACCGTTAACAGCCCTCATCCTTTCCTCAGGAATACCTGAACTGAGTGACAGACCATGTGTTTTCGCATACACTCCCGTTGCCAGCATGTTCATTTTCATCTGATATTCATTTAATAATGACTTTAGTTCCTCTGGTTTTATTAAATCCAAATCAGGTAAGTTTAACTCAACCCCATAAAAGCCTTCCCGGTGCAAAAGGCCAAATAGTCTTCTCAGTTGGGGAAGCTGCTCCTTTGATTCCAGGACACATTGAAAGCCGGTCCGAAAGGGAAATAATGAATGTTCCATACCTAGTCGATTCCTTTCCACACAAAATAATCATAATTCATTTTAGTTTATCTATAGTTTAAAGCAGAATACAAAATTTGTATACAAAAAATGAATACAAAAAATGGATTCATTTTTTGTGCACAATTACCATTGATAAAAATATAGGCATTTATTACAATAACACCATAGAGACTACTCTAAAAACCAACAAAACATATAATTCGGGAGGCTTTCCAAATGAGAAAAATGATGAAACGTATTGCAGCAGCAACAATAGGAATGGCAATTGTAATGACATCAACCGCTTGCTCCTCCGGCACCGGAAGTACCACGGCAGCTCCGGAGAATAAAGAGACCACGGCCGTTCAATCTGCCGCTGAAGAAAAGAAGGAGGACCCAGCCGCTGCACCGGAAGAAACCTACACTCTGATGTTCGGACATGCCCAGACAGAAACCCATCCATATCAGGCATGTTTCCAGGAATGGGCTGATGCGGTGGCGGAGAAAACAAACGGCGGTCTTGTGATTGACCTTTATCCCAGCAATACCCTTGGATCCGAGGAGGATATTATTAATTCATTTAAGGATTCAGACACAAACTGGGGTTACAACACAGATTTTGCCAGGCTGGGTACCTATGTGCCTGAGCTGGCTATGTTTAACCTTCCTTATTTTGTTGAGACCATGGACGATATTAATGCAGTAAAGGAACTGGACATGGTAAAAGAATGGATTAATAAACTGGAAACAGAGAACGATATAAAGGTGGTATCCCTTAATCTGGTACAGGGTTACCGAAATGTAGTGGCAGGCAAGCCAGTCCTGAAACCCGACGACTTAAAAGGACTCACCTTACGCTGCCCCAACACGGAAATCTGGCGGGCTGCTGTCAGCTCACTGGGCTGCAGTGTACAGGGAATGGGCCGCGGCGACATCTATAACAACCTTGTGAATAAGGTAATCGACGGCTATGAGGATGTTTATCCATGTATTGTTTCTGAAAGTTATTATGAGATAAAGAATGTGAACACAATCTCCGAAACACATAATATTCTTCTGTTAAATCCTGTGGTAGTTGACGCCGGCTGGTTCAACAGCCTTCCAAAGGAATATCAGGATGCCCTGATTGAGACATGTGACCAGGCATGCAATTCCTGTTCCGACAAAATGCTGGGCGAATTCACCGAGGAGGCAAAGCAGAAGTGTATTGATGAGGGTATGACTGTAATTGACCATTCTGAAATCGACACAGACGCATTCCGCGAGGCTGCCAAGGCGTCTTACGAACAGCTTGGCCTGACCGATACCTACAATGAAATTATGAGTGCACTTGGTAAATAATCATCCTGAAATGCAGCTTAATGAAAGGTAGAACTGGGAATGAAAAAGTTTTTTGAGATTCTGAATAAAGCGGAGCTTGCAATTACCATGACCTGTGTTGTGGGGTTCACATCCGTGCTGATGCTGGGAGCTGCGGTACGCCTGCTGGGACATCCGCTGAACTGGTGTAATGATGTGGCACTGCTCATGTTGGCCTGGACCACCTTTCTGGGCGGTGACGTGGCCTTCCGGGCAGGCAGAATGGTGAATGTGGATATATTGATTGCCAAACTGCCGGTCAGGTTCCAAAAGGCCGTTGCCGTCATGGTATATGCTGTTTTATTGGTAATGATGTTCATGATGGTAAAACAAGGTGCCCTGCTTTGTGTGAATGTGGGCAAAAGAACGCTGGAGGGCATTCCCTTTCTCAGTTACGTGTGGGTTGCCGCCTCTATTCCGGTAGGTTTCTCCCTGATGTTTATAACGGCTGTCAAACGTCTGTATGACCTGATGATGTCATCAGATACAACCGTCATTTCAAAAATGTAAGGAGAACGACAATATGATATATGTTTTTATAGTATTCCTTATTTTCCTGGTAATGGGTGTACCGGTTGCATTTGCAATCGGTGCGTCCGGTATGGTATTCTTCCTGTTAAACACCCATTTTCCGCTGACACACATTGCGCAGCTGCCTTTAACCCAGGTCCAGAGCATTTCCATGCTTGCCATCCCCCTGTTCATCCTGGCCGGCAACCTTATGAATAACGGAGGGGTTACAAAACGCCTTGTCAGTCTTGCCACCCTTTTAACCGGACATATGAGGGGCGGGCTTGCTCAGACCAGCGTGGTCTTAAGCACTCTGATGGGCGGTGTGTCTGGTTCCGCTACGGCAGATGCAGCCATGGAAGCCCGGCTTCTGGGGCCGGATATGATTAAAAGCGGATATTCCAAGGGGTTCTCTGCAAATGTCCTTACATTCACCTCACTGATTACTGCCACGATTCCTCCGGGGGTGGGTCTTATCATATACGGCACTACAGGCAGTGTCTCCATCGGAAAGCTTTTTTCAGCAGGTATCTTTGTGGGCTTATATATGATGATTGTTCTTATGGTATCTGTGGCAGTCATTGCCCGGATGCGTGGTTATAAACCGGTAAGGCAGAACCGGGCCACATGGAAGGAAATCGGTATCAATCTAAAGGAAACGGTTTGGGCTGTCATGTTTCCGGTCATCCTTTTAGTTGGTATCAGGATGGGATTCTTTTCCCCATCTGAAGTTGGGGCCTTTGCCTGCTTCTATTCTGTATTTGTAGGCGCCTTTATCTATAAGGAGCTGACCATCAAATCCTTTATAACCGCTTTAAGAGACAGCATCGCGGATATCGGTTCTATTATGATGATTGTTTCTCTGACAGCATTGTTTGGCTACGGCATACCCATTGATAAGATACCTCAGAAAATGACCACATTTATTACCGGCATCACCACCAATCCCTCCCTGGTGCTAATCCTTATTATTATCCTTCTGGTATTTGTGGGGATGTTTATGGAAGGTTCCGTGGTGATACTGCTTCTGACACCAATCCTTCTTCCTATGTGCCAGTCTGTGGGAATTGACCCGGTGCACCTTGGACTTCTCATGTGTGTCATTGTAACCATGGGAGTAAACACACCGCCTGTGGGTATGAGTATGTATACGGTTAATACAATCCTGGATTGTTCCCTGCAGGAGTATACTAAATCCATGATTCCATTCCTGGCTGCAATTCTTTTAGCCATTGGGTTGCTTGCATTTTTGCCGGATGTTGTTTTATTTCTGCCTCGCCTGTTGTATTAAAATGGTTTAAAACAGAAAGGAATGTATTTGCATGAAAAATATAAGGGATTGTTTTGTTTTAAACAATGGGGTTAAGATTCCTTGTGTGGGCTACGGCACATGGAGAACCCCGGATGGCATTGATACGGTTCAGGCTGTCAGGGAAGCAATTGGCTGCGGATACCGGCATATTGATACAGCCCAGCTTTATGGAAATGAAGAAAGCGTCGGAAAGGGTATTAAGGAATCCGGTCTTAACAGAAGCGAGCTGTTTGTCACCACGAAGCTGAAGAATACGGACCAGGGCTACGACAGTACCCTCAGGGCATTCGAGGGAAGCATGAAGCGCCTGGGATTGGATTACCTTGATCTATATTTAATCCACTGGCCTGTACCGGCTGTCTTTAAGGATGACTGGAAACAGGTCAGCAGGGACACATGGCGGGCCTTTGAACGCCTGTATGGGGAAGGATTGGTCCGTTCCATCGGGCTGAGTAATTTCCTGCCCCACCATATAGACAATATTGAGGTTTCAGCCCATATAAAGCCAAGTGTGGACCAGCTGGAAATCCATCCTTTCTTCACGCAGAAAGAAACCGCTGCCTACTGCCGCAGAAAAGGTATACAGGTTCAGGCATGGAGCCCTCTGGGCCATGGAACCATCCTGGATAATCCTGTTATAAAGGAAATCGGACTGAGGTATCATAAGACTGCCGCGCAGACAGCTCTGCGGTGGGAGCTCCAGCAGGATATCCTGCCGATTCCCAAGTCTCTGAATCCGGAAAGAATGGCCCAGAACGCAGATATATTCGATTTTAACCTGACACAGGAGGAATGCCTGCGGATAACAGGACTTGGAGAAACAGGAAGGACTGGTCCTGATCCTGACAACATTGATTTTTGATATGAAGGTTATGGTTTTTACATAATCTCTGCAAGTATATTAGAAACAACTCCAAAAGACTGGTATTAGCATGTTTTACACTGCTTTTACCAGTCTTTTAAATTTTAACACCACCACTGAAGATATTCCTAGAATTCTCTCTTTACCTGGCTGTATAAACAGTAATATTTACTGTACGGCAGGATAGACGTCTGTATCTCTAACTGATACTATACCTGAAACTACTCAAATAACACTTTTAACAGGATTTACATAACACATCCCCACATTCAGGCCCCATTTCCTCCCATTCGCGGACAAATTCCACACATCTCTCCATTCAATGCTATAATGGAACCATCAGTACTGAGTACAGCGGCATACCGGGAAACCGCACCATTCTCACTGAAAGGAGCTGCACCCATGAACCTTAACTGGAAAACCATTTTAAAAAAGGCAGGTATCATCCTGCTGTCCACACTGCTCTTCGCCCTCTGCTCCGGCCTTCTCTACATTACAAAGATGGCCGGCTCCATTAATATTACCCGGCCGGAGGATGAACCAGAGCTGGCCTCCGCCATGACCAATGAAAACCTGGATACAGAGACCCAGGAAAAGCTGGGCGGATATTGGACCATTGCTGTCTTTGGCGTGGACAGCCGCAACGGAAAACTCGGAAAAGAAAATAATGCCGATGTACAGATGCTGTGCTCCATCAACAGGGATACTGGTGAAGTACGCCTTGTATCATTATACCGCGACACATTTCTGATGAATGACACCGCAAACAGCGGATATGGAAAATTGAACCAATCCTACTTTCTGCAGGGACCATCCGGCAATATTTCTGCCATTAACACAAACCTGGATATGAAGGTGGAGGATTTCGTGTCCTTTAACTGGAACAGCGCAGCGGATGCCATCAACCTTCTGGGCGGCGTGGACATAGAACTGTCCAAAGAGGAGTTCTATTATATCAATGCTTTTATCACGGAGACAGTGAACATCACAGGAATCCCCTCCACCCATCTGGAAGGACCCGGCATGCAGCACCTGGACGGCGTTCAGGCTGTTGCCTATATGCGCCTGAGGCAGATGGACACAGACTTTAAGAGGACCGAACGGCAGCGTTCTGTTATTGAGCAGGTATTTGACAACGCCAGGAAGGCAGATATTTCCACCCTGATTCAGGTATTCCATACAGTGGCGCCTCAAATCATGACCAGCATAAGCGAGGAAGAGTTTATGGATATTGCATATAATATAAAAAAATATCACATAAACGGTACAGCCGGATTTCCTTTTGAACAGACCACCGCAAGCCTGGGCAAGACAGGCAGTGTGGTCATTCCCAGCACCCTGGAATCCAATGTGGAAGAACTGCACCGTTTCCTGTATGACGATGATGCCTACACCTGCTCCGGTCAGGTCCGGGACATCAGCAGAGAAATCATAAAAAGGGCTGTTAAAAATTAAGGAGTTATGAGTATGATACGAATTGCTGTCTGTGACGATGAACCCTGCTTTACACAGCAGATTAGCCATGTCATCGCAAACCATGCCAGGGACATATCCCCGTCCCCGGAAACAGTGCTTTACACCAACAGCGGCCAGCTGCTTTACGATGTGGAGGAGGGCGCCCACTTTGACCTTCTGCTGCTGGATATTGAAATGCCTGAAAAGGATGGAATGAGCCTGGCCGCGTCCCTGCGCCGTCATCTTCCCTTGTCCCTGATTATTTTCATCACCTCCCACACCCAGTACGCGGTAAAGGCATATGAACTGTCTGTTTTCCGCTACATCCCCAAGTCCGAGATGGAAACCTGCCTGCCTCTGGCACTTAAGGATGCCAGCCGCATTCTGAAACAAAGCTCTTCAGATACCTATATTATCGAATCAGCCAGAAGGATTCAGAAACTGTCCGCGGAGGATATCATCTATGTTTATAAGCAGCAGAAATACTCTGTCATAGCCGCAAAAGGCGCAGAGATTCCTGTACGCAAGCCCCTGGCCCAGGTGCTGGAGGAGCTGAACACCTTAACAGCCGGAGGCACCGGCAGTTTTCTCTTGGTGGAGCGGGGATATATCGTGAACCTGTTCCATGTGGAAAAACTGGAGGACGAGCAGATTTACCTGGACAATGGCTCTGTCCTTCCGGTCAGCCGGAACCGCCTTAAGGAAACCCGTGAAGCTATAACAAGGTATTGGAGGAAAATGCTATGACTATGAACCACTGGTATCAGTCCATGTACCAGATGTTTGAACTTGTTTCAGACTTCATTGAAGCGTGGCTCTGCTATGGCTTTGTGGGGCTGTTCCTGCCGGACCGGGTCAGGGGAAAGGTGCTGTTTTTTATTCTGTCCCTGGTGCTGGTGGGTTCTGTCCGGGCCATGGATATACTGGGCATAGACCCTATAATATCCACTCTTTGGTTTGTATTTTATATCTGTATGACCACGGTGGTACTGTTCCAGGTGAATCTGTTTTATGCGGTGTCCCTTGTTAGCTTTTATATTCTGTGCCTGTACGTGATCAATTATTTCTACATGTCCGTCATGGGGGTCATTGCCGGCAACCGCCAGTTTGCGCAGTTTATCCTGAACCAGCTGTCTCTGCTGCGGTGTATTTACCTGGCTGCGGATACCGCTCTTTTGTTTTTGTTATATATGCTTATCAGACGCGCCTTTAAGGGGGGGCTGCTCTACAGCCCGCGGATGCTGTTCACCATTTCTCTTCTGGGCATTCTGGGCATTACCTTCCTGTCAGTGGTCACCCTTCAGGATATTTCCGTGATTACCCTGTTCAGCTGGAGCCTGTGCCTTGTCATGGTGCTGTGCTTTATTTTTCTCCTGCTCTTTTATTCCAATTACATGAAGGAACATGAGCTCAGAAATATTCTTGAACTGAAGGACCAAATGGTGCGCCAGGAATACGAGATGGTCAGGCAGCTTCAACAGGAACAGCAGTCCCTTTCCCATGACCTGAAGAACCACCTTTTAGTCATGGACACCCTGCTGAAGGAAGGAAAATACCAGGAGGCCCGGAATTATATCGGCCAGCTGGGCATTCCCCTGGAGCGCCTGGCACCCTCCATATGGACCGGCACCTCCACCCTGGATGTGCTTTTAAACCATACCAGAAACCGCTGCATCCAGTCTCATATAACATTTACGGTACAGGCCGACGCCGTTGATTTGCGCCCCATGGAGGACCAGGATATATGCAGTCTCTTTGCCAACCTCCTGGACAATGCCTATGAAGCCGCCCATTCCATGCCCGATGGACAGGGCTGGATTCTCTTTAAGATGAGAAAGGCCAGGGAAATGCTCTTCTTAGATATTTCCAACTCATCGCCCGCACCCCCCTGTGTCAAAAACGGCGCCCTGATCTCACGCAAACAGGATGGACGGCTTCACGGTCTTGGACTTAACAGGGCATCTGCCACTGCGCAGGAATACGGCGGCCAGCTTACCTATGGATATGAAGGCGGTGTGTTCACGGTCAGCATAAGTTTCCTGGGAGGAGTTAAGGGAAGGGGTTTAGAAGAGAGAGGTTAGAAGAGATGGATTAGAAGAGATGGATTAGAAGAGATGGGTTAAAAAACAGAATTTCCAGAAAAGGCCAAATAAAAAATGACCCTATTTATATAAGGCCATTTTTTACTCTACAGGTCGATTCTGAAATCGTCTGAACCCTCGCCGTTTACCACATAATAAGCTGCATTCTGTTCCGGTGATATGTACAGCTCCATAGACTTGATTACGGTTCCCGGATGAGTCTTCGCATATGCCTTCTCCGCCTGCGCCAGCACATCCTTTGCAGCTACCTGCCTGCCGCCGAACTCCACTACAACACTCTTCTCAATCTCCGGTTTTACAGTCTCTTTCACTGCTTCTTTAACCGCGGGCTCATCTGCCTTTTTAACATCTTCTGCTGTCTTAACCTCTGCTGTCCTGGTCTGCGCGGCGCCTGTCTGCGCTGCCGCTGCCGCAGTCCTCTTTGGTCTTGCCATGTTAGTTCCTCCCTAATTTCAATCCGATTTCCAGTGTCAATGGGGATTATACGGCAGCCACCTTTTTTTGTCAATGTCGCGGATATGGAAAATAAACCGCTAAACAAAGGCCTTTATGGAAATTTTTTGAACATATACTGACACATTGTCATATTTCTTTATGGCATTTGTCACATTCCGATTGGGAAATCAGTTTCCGGGCCCTGTCCGGGAACCAGGCAAAGGCTCCTGATGACGGAACCATGGAAAATTCCATGATTTTTCCGGTGGACGGATGTGGAAATGCCAACCGGCGGGCACACAGGGCCAGAGGCCGGTGTGCATCCCCAAAGCTGCTTTTTTTCCTTCCTCTGTCCACAGTCATGGTTGTGGATTTTGTGGATAACCCGCCTCCGTATCGTTCATCTCCATACAAGGGAGTTGCATGTCCGGCAAATTGCACCCTTATCTGGTGGTGCCTTCCTGTAAGCAGCTCTATATCTATTAGGGATAATATCTGCTCCTGGTTTTTGGGGTTGTTGATAACTTCCAGAACCCTGTAATTAAGAACTGCTTTTTTGCTGTTTTCGTCGGACTTATCCACAATCTTTGATGTGTTGTTTTCCTTGCAGTGGCGCAGATAATCCACATATGTCCCCTGTTTATCCACAGGTTTTCCACAAACCACTGCCAAGTATGATTTTTTTATTTTTCCGGCCTGCAAAGCGGCGCTTAATGATGCTGCGGATTTCTGGTTCAGTGCGTATACCATGATTCCCTCCACCGGCTTATCCAGTCTGTGGATAACCCCCACATAAGGCGGCTGGGCTGTGGATACTCCCTGTGGATGGTTGTGGATATCCTGTGGATTATGTAGATAACGGCGTATCTCACTTACCATATCAGGCGCAAAGCCTCTTGACACCTGGGACTCCAATCCCGCGGGTTTTTGCACTACTATAATATCTTTATCTTCATATAATATTGGTACCATACCTCGACCTCGCTTATCTGTCTGTCTCCTGTACAGACGATTCTAAAGGAACGCTTTTGATTATACCATAGTTTTGCCTCTGCCCGGTTGATTATATTCAGAAATTAGTTTTGCATTCAAAGTAATTCTTAAAAAGTATTGCATATTTTTGGTCTTAGGTGTATAGTATATAATACAAACATATGTAGTATTCAAAACTACATTGCAGGGTTTTGATTAAACTGTACTGTGTTTTTAATAAAAGGAGGCTGGATACTATGACAGCAAAATTAAAACGCGGGATTACCAAGGTTAAGGATCCCGGCAGCGCATTGACCCATTTCATTGCTATGATTCTGGCTATCATCGCAGCCATACCGCTGCTCTCAAAGGCAGGACATGACTCCGGACATATGCGCATCAGCGCACTGGCAATTTTCATTCTGAGCATGATTGGCCTTTATGCGGCCAGCACGATATACCATACCCTGGATATCTCCCCTAAGATTAATAAGCTGCTGCGCAAGATAGATCATATGATGATTTTTATTTTGATAGCAGGCACTTATACGCCTGTATGCATGATTGTCCTGGGCGATAAAACCGGCTGGACCATGCTGACCCTGGTGTGGGGCATTGCCATTGTGGGTATCCTTATCAACGCTCTGTGGATTACATGCCCCAAATGGTTTTCATCCCTGATTTACATTGCCATGGGATGGGTGTGCATACTGGCTATAACCAAAATATTGAGCTCCATGCCCAGGGCAGGCTTCATGTGGCTTCTGGCAGGCGGTATCATCTATACAGTGGGCGGTATTATTTATGCCATGAAGCTTCGCCACAGATATTTTGGTTCCCATGAGATTTTCCATCTCTTTGTTATGGGTGGAAGCCTCTGCCACTATGTGATGATGTATCGCTTTGTGGCATAAGGTTTAATTGAGTATAAATACAGAGAACACTGCTTCTGATATGAAATCAATGATTTCATACCGCAAGCAGTGTTCTTTTCTCTTGTATGCAGTTTCGGCAGCAGTCTCAAGGTCAGCTTGTCCTCTGGAAACCTGTTTTCTTTATCAGATGTTCCTTCTCTGCCCTGCTCATATGTTTAATGGCATATTCCCTGCTCATGGCTTCCTGTTTTGTCTCAAATGCCTCATAATAGGACAGCACCACCGGACGTCTGGGTTTGGTATACTTGGCCCCTTTACCCTGGTTATGGACCTTCAGACGCTTGTCCAGGTCATTGGTCCAGCCGCAGTAAAACGTGCCGTCCGCACAGGTGAGGATATAGGTATAATTCATGGATATCCTTCCTTTCCGGTAAATAAACTCCTGACAGCAATAAAAGGGCGTCCCTTTAGGGGAGTGCCCTTCCTGTTTCATTTTATCAGATAATGCCGGCTATGTAAACGGTAATAACGCTTGCAACACGTCATCACCGCCCAGGTTGCCCTGTAATCTATGATTAAAGCACCAGCTGGATGCGCGGCACAACCAGATAGAAGGTATTTTTCTGAATCACATCTATACCTTATTATATCGCGCATACCCTTAAAATGTGCATAAAACACATTTAATATTCCTCTAAAATCTTCTGCCTCCGCCTCCGTGGCTCCTGCCGCTGCTGGACCGGTGGGTGGAACTTCGCCCTGAGCTTCGTCCTGAACCCCCGGATGAATGATTCTGTGTGGGCCTTGGTATAGGGGCCGATGTAACAAATTTGCGAATCAGATTATCTCCTGCGTCCCCAAAGGCAAATTTGGCATCTGCCCGGTAGGCCAAAAGGCTGTTGGCTCTCTCCCGCCCGGTGGGCTCCATGGAATAACGCCGCTTCACTCCCATGCACACCGAGCCTGCCACCCCGGCTGACACCAGGAATGCAAACACTCCCTCGTACCAGCGTATGCTTCTGTAGATACTGATTTCCCCTGTTTCCGTGTCGTAATTATACTGTCCCCTTTGTATTCCCCTGTCCACATAATACTCCACATCCTTCAGGAATTCAGCTGCCGCCCCTGCATAATCACGGGTTTTCAGGGAATAAGCCACATCATCCTGTATCTGTTCGATTCGCTGGTCTGTGAGAATCCGTATCATATTACCGGTGGTGGATACATAGCCCTCACCTCCATAGCTGCCGGGTCTGTCCATATAAATCAGAAACAGCACACCGCTGGCTTTTCTGCCCGTTCCCAGTCCGTTCTGGTCGTAAAAATCATCTGCATATTCACTGGCCGTATGGCTGCCGTCATTATAAGCAGTGACCACCGCCACATCCATCCCGGTCTTTTTCCTGCACCGGGCAATCAGCTCCTCCAGCTTTCCTGCTTCCTCTGATGTTATGAGATCCGCTTCATCGAACAGCCTCCGGGCCTCCTTATGGTTCTGGTCCTTATCATAATTCTTGTCCTTTTCATAATTCTTGTCCTTATTATAGGCCTGAGTCTTGCCATATGCCCCGGATTCCTGTGCCTGGGAATCCAGTATGCTGCCTGCCCCGCTCCAGACTCCCAGGCACACCACGGCTGCCGAAATCGCCAGGAACCTGATCCATCTAACCATTCTGCGTCCTGTCATCCTAAGAAATACCCTCCTGTCATAAGTAATAAAAACAGCGGAAGGAACACAGAGAAAAAGAGAATTATAATCTTCTTCCTGTCCACAGGCAGCTTTCCGCAGATTTTTCCGGTCTGCCCGTTGAGAGCGAAATAGTATATCTTTCCCCTGGCCTTGTCATTATATGTAAGGGTCCATACAGGAAGCAGGGCATAACTCCATTCTTCATCCCGTATGCCTGCTTCCTTTTTGCGTACCTGCATACTGCTGTAGCTCCCGGCCTGGTCCTGGAGGCTTTGAAGGGCAAACTGCCTGACCTCTGTCTGCACGTCCAGCACAAACTGTTCTTTTTCCATATCCCGGTTCTCGGCCAGGAATCCGGAAAGATAACCCATGGAGAAATCCTCTTTTTCATTCATCCTGTATGGAAGCACACTGTCTACCAGCTGCCGGTTGGCCTTTCTCAGGCCATTTCTGGCCACATGGTCCACCTCCATGGTTCCCTGGCGTTTTACGTCGTATACCGTTGTCTCCGTATACCTCATGCCTGCGGTATCCCACGTCCTGAGCCTGGTCCCCTGGGCGTCCAGCTCCCCGTCCACCCGGCAGCTGTAAAGCCAATACGGGAAATAAACCCCGCTCATACTCTCAATCTGTTTTTTATTGTAAAATGTCTCCGGCACATACTTTTTTCTTCCTATCCACTGGGAAAAAATCTCCTCCGCCTTCTGCCTGTCTATCTGGAAGGGTATTACATAATCCGGTCTGAACTGCCCTTCCAGCCGTCCTGCCAGCACCACCGGATTATGGCAGTAATAGCAGAAAGTCGCTGCAGTGGTTTCGTCCGTCACAATCTGGGCTCCGCAGCTGGGGCAGGTATAAAGAACCGGCTGTGCCCCAGCACTGCCCGGTTCCCGGCGCTCCGGTTCCCGGCTGTCCTGTCCCTGGAGTCCCGGTTCCTGGTGTTCCGCTTTCCTGCGCACCAGTTCCTGACTCAGACATTCCAGTTCCTCCTGGGTAAAATCAGACAGGCAGTATTCGCAGTGGTATTTCTGTGAAGACGGGTCAAATACAAGGCCTCCGTCACAGTTGGGGCATTTGTAGGTTATGGCTGCCATATTCTCTCTCTCCTGTAATCACAGCATTTAAGGCCTTGGTTTCCCGCAATCGCTGCAGAATTTTCCCGTATTGATGTTTCCGCAGGCACAGGTCCACGGTGTATCAGGACGGGGATGGCCGCACTCGCCGCAGAACTTACCCGTATTAGAGGTCCCGCAGCCGGGGCAGGTCCATGCGCTGCCCGGCTGTGTTCCGGGCATCTGACCGGCCATTCCCGCGCTGCCCGGCTGCGTTCCGGCCATCTGGTTGGGCACAGCCCACTGGCTTCCGGCCGGCTGGACGCCCACTGGCTGGCTGGCCATCGGCTGACCTCCCGCCAGCTGGCCTCCCATCGGCTGATTGCCCGCTGGCTGACCTCCCGTCGGATGGCCTCCCATCCCCGGCATTCCGGTATTTCCGGGCATCTGGCCCGGGGCCTGGTTCATCTGCATCTGCTGCATGTTGGTGTTGGATGCCGCGCCCATGAAGCCGCCACCCATCTGCATTCCCATCCCCATGCCCATAAAACCGGCCATGGCTCCGCTGTCGTTGGAACCTGCATTTTTAAGCCCCTCCGCAATGGTAGTCTGCACATACCCCTCCCTGATTGACGGATCACTCATCATAGCGCCCCGGTTCCTCAGGTTAATCAGGTTCTGGGATTCCTCGTCGTAGGTAATGCTGGCAATACCCACTGCCTGTATCTCCATGCCCCGCATCCGGGTCCATTCCTCATCCAGTGTCTGGGCCATATACTGTCCCAGCTCCCGGCTCCTGGATGTGACGTAGGATATCCTGGTGCCGTCTGCTGACATCTGGTTGATGGATGTCTGCAAAGCCTCCAGGAATTCCGACAGGTACTGCTCATTGATGGAGTCTATTTCCACATGGTCTGCATTCTTTGGAATGACCTCAGCGTAAAATTTAATGGGGTCTGTCACTTTGATGGAATACGTTCCATGGGCCCTCAGGAACAGCTCTGCATTGTAAAAGGTGATATAAACCTTACAGGTAACGGGTGTACGGCTCAGGATAAGAAAGACCTGGC
>OJVM01000204.1_pt1 | contig 18699 bp, 13 predicted proteins | sample 1600161 | NCBI WGS metagenome assembly OJVM01 (sample SAMN04436770, study PRJEB24849) | human gut metagenome | biome: human gut; feature: NICU; material: stool | host: Homo sapiens | place: USA: Saint Louis, MO | collected 2011-03-25
AAATTCTCCAAAAATTAAAGAACAATTTTCGGAAATTTCTTCTTATTTCTCGGAGCTAAACACTTCTGTCCCGACCTTCTTAATGAAAAACAAAAAAGTTTTAAATTAAAAATGTGGTTGACGGCCTCGAAAATGTTTGCTAAACTATCCGTAAATCAGTATGATTGATGAAACAAATAAAAGAACAAAATGTGATGAGAAGGAAAGTACTTTTTAAAATAGCTTGCAGAGAGCCTCGTTTGGTGAGAAGAGGTAGTGACGTTAAAGGGGAAAATGGCCTTTGAACAGGTTGGTTGAAGCCGTTCGCTTAAACCAATTCAGGTGCGCCTGTTATAGCGCTACAGTATGATTGTACTGGAAACGAGCGGATCTTTTTTAGCGAAGAGATCAACAAAGGTGGTACCGCGATTGCATAAGCATTCGTCCTTTTTAGGACGAATGCTTTTTTTATTTGTTTAAAAAATATGAGGGGGCAACAACATGAAATTGGGGAAAAAAGTAGTAGGTTTGATTGCAACAGGGTTTCTTTTAGCCGCATGTGGCGGAACCAAAGAAGCGGCAGAGAAAGTAGATTCGGGAAATTTAGCAGCTGAACAAAAAATCAGTATTAGTTCACCTGCACCAATCTCAACATTGGATACAACACAAACAACAGATAAAAATACCTTTACAATGGCACAACATTTATTTGAAGGCCTGTATCGGTTTGATGATGATAGTGCCACGGTGCCAGCTCTAGCTAAAGATGTCAAGATTAGTGACGATGGGCGCAAGTATCACTTTACCTTGCGGGAGGGGATTAAGTGGAGCAATGGCGAGCCAATCACGGCCCAAGATTTTGTTTATTCTTGGAAAAAACTGGTGACACCAGCGACTATTGGACAGAATGCTTATTTACTAGACAGTGTTAAAAATAGTTTTGAAATACGCAACGGTGAAAAGTCAGTCGATGAATTAGGGATTTCAGCCCCTAATGACAAAGAATTCATTGTTGAATTAAAACAGGCCCAACCTTCCTTCTTAGCAGTCGTTTCGATTGCTTGGTTAGCGCCACAAAATCAAAAATTTGTCGAAGCGCAAGGTAAAGATTATGCCTTGGATAGTGAACATTTACTTTATAGCGGGCCATTTACGCTAGCCAATTGGGATGCGACTTCAGATACTTGGACATTGAAAAAAAATCCAGAATACTATGATGCGGATCAAGTGAAACTGGAAGAAGTTGCGGTTAGCACAATCAAAGAAGATAATACTGGGATTAACTTATATCAAGCGAATGAACTAGACTTAGTTCGCATTAACGGACAATATGTTCAACAATATCAAGATGATCCAGGCTATGTCAGTCATCCAGATGTGGCCAACTACTTCTTAGATTTCAACAAAAAAGAAGGAACGCCATTAGCGAATGTTCATTTACGAAAAGCGATTGGCCAAGCAATTGATAAAGAAGCCTTAACACAAAGTGTCTTAAACGATGGGTCAAAACCCCTCAACGGATTGATTCCAAGTAAACTTTATGCGAATCCAGAAACAGATGAAGATTTCCGAGCTTACAGTGGCGAATATTTGAAAAATGACGTCAAAAAAGCTCAAGCTGAATGGACGAAAGCCCAAGCGGATGTCGGTAAAAAAGTGAAACTTTCATTGCTGGCGGCAGATACAGATCAAGGAAAACGAATTGCTGAATATGTTCAAAGTCAGTTGCAAGAAAATCTGCCAGGTTTAGAAATTACCATTTCATCGCAACCAAGTAATAATGTGAACCAATCGCGACGTGAAAAAAATTATGAGTTGTCTCTTTCAGGATGGATTGCCGGCAGTAGTGAATTAGACTCTTACTTTAACTTATATGCAGGAGAATCAAGTTACAATTATGGCAATTATCATAATGCCAAATACGACCAACTGGTAGAAGATGCACGAACGATTAATGCCAATAATCCAGAGAAACAGTTTGCAGAATACAAAGAAGCGGAAGACATCTTGTTGAACCAAGATGCTGCCCAAGTACCGCTGTATCAAAGTGCCTCAAATTATCTAATCAATCCTAAATTGAAAGGCATTAGTTATCACTTGTATGGGGATTATTTCCACTTGCGCAATGCTTATTTAACAGAATGATTCAGGAAGAAGGAGTAAAAAATGGAAAAATTAGTCGAACGATTTTTAACTTACGTGAAAGTTAACACCCGTTCAGATGCCAACAGTCAAACCACACCGACGACGGTCGGTCAAGTGGTTTTAGCCAAAATGATTGAAACAGAACTTCATGAATTAGGTTTGGCCGATGTGCATTATAACGAACAAAACGGCTTTTTAACGGCACGGTTGCCTGGTAACCAACCTGCAGCGAAGAGCATCGGGTTGATTGCACATCTGGATACGGCGGATTTTTCAGCAGAAAACATCCGTCCCCAAGTCATCACTAATTATGATGGTCAAGATGTCCTCTTGAATCAAGAACAAGGCATCGTTTTATCAGTTGCTGAATTTCCCAATTTAAAAGAGTATCAAGGGGAAACGTTGATTACTACAGACGGAACCACACTTTTAGGAGCAGATGACAAAGCGGGAATTGTCGAGATATTAGCTGCTGTTGAGTATTTTTTGGCACATCCAGAAGTAGCGCGGGGGGATGTTTGGCTTGCCTTCGGTCCAGATGAAGAGATTGGACGCGGGGCCGATCAATTTGATGCGCCGAACTTCCCAGTCGCTTTTGCGTATACAATCGACAGTGGCCGCGTGGGACATTTCGAGTATGAAACGTTTAACGCCGCTCAAGCTGTGATTACAATTGAGGGAACCAGTGTCCATCCGGGAACGGCCTATGGTTCGTTAGTGAATGCCATTAAATTAGGCGAACAACTTGATCAATCACTACCGCAAAAGGAAGTACCAGAACAAACACGTGGAAATGAAGGATTTTATTTACTCAATAAATTTACAGGAAGTATTGAAAAAGCAGAACTTGTCTATATCATTCGGGATCATGATCAAGAAAACTTTCAAGCGAGAAAGCAATTTTTGGAAAAACAAGTCCAACGTTTAAATGCGCTGGCGGATAAACCCAGACTAACAATTACTTTCCAAGACCAATACTATAATATGAAGGAAATCATCGAAAAAGATTGGACTCCTGTAGAATTGGCCGTCCAAGCAATGGAAAGTTGTGACATTGAACCAATCATCACACCATTTCGTGGCGGGACAGATGGTTCTAAGATTTCTTTCATGGGCATTCCCACGCCTAATCTATTTACAGGTGGCGAGAATTTTCATGGGCAATATGAATTCATTACCGTTGAATCAATGGCCAAAGCTGTTCAGACGATCATTGCCATCATTCGCTTAAACGCTAATTAAAGAAACACGCAAGGGAAATGCCGATTTTCCTTGCGTGTTTCGCTGTTTTTCGGTAAAGTATGTAGAAAAGTAGGGAGTTTTGCTCATGAATTATCCATTGATTTTTGCAGAAAACCAACGAATCGAAACCGAACGCTTGATTTTAAGGCCCGTCACATTAGCCGATGCAGAGGATATGTACGAATATGCTTCAGATGAGGAAACGGTCCGCTATGTGTTTTTGAAAAACCAAACAATCGCTGAAACAAGACAAAACATTGCTAAATTTTTTATGGGGGAACCTTTAGGAAAATATGGGATTGAAGTGAAAGAAACGGGCAAAATGATTGGCACGATTGATTTGCGGGTCAATGAAACCAATAATATTGGAGAATTAGGCTATGTCTTGAACCGTGCCTTTTGGGGCAATGGCTACATGCCTGAAGCCGCGACGGCGTTAGTTGAACTGGGTTTTGCAAAAATGAAACTCATGAGAATCTTTGCTTTACATGATCAAGACAATCCAGCTTCTGGTCGTGTCATGGAGAAAATTGGTTTTACCTACGAAGGAACACTACCCAATGCTCGAATTAGTAAAGGGAAAATTGTCACAGATGTTTATCGTGGGATGACACTGGAAACATGGCAAAATCGACAAAAATAGAAGCGGAAGACAAGTTAAGAGAGGAATTAGAGAAATGTTGATGTTTACAGAAAAAGAATTTGCAGCCTTTGAAGTTGCTGGATTAGATGAACGAATGGCGGTTATCCGTGCGCAAATTCAACCTATTTTTCAAGAATTAGACACGTATTTTGCCGAACAACTAGCGCCTGAACTAGGAACGGAGTTGTTTGTCCATATTGCGCAACATCGCCGTCGCACCGTGTATCCACCAGAAAATACTTGGTCAGCACTTAGTCCGAATAAGCGCGGGTATAAAATGCAGCCGCATTTTCAATTAGGCATTTGGGGCGACTATGTGTTTATGTGGTTGTCATTCATTGATAATCCTAAAAATGAAAAGCAGATTGCGCAAGCCTTTTTAGAGAATCAGCAATTATTCCAAGCATTACCAGAAGATACGTATGTTTCCTTGGATCATACGGTTCCTCAAATTACTCCGCTGCCAGAAACGGATTTAGAAAAAGCCTTAACTCGTTTTAGAGATGTAAAAAAAGGTGAGTTTGAAATTGGGCGCATCATTCCCAAAGATAGTGCCTTGTGGCAAACCCCTGAAAAAGCACGCGCTTATATGTTGGCAACCTATCAACAACTCCTGCCATTGTATCAATTAGCTGTTGCCCAATAAGAGAAACAGACAGTTATTTTGTGTTTTAGTGTTATTTTATCGAATTATCCAATCGTCAAAAATGAGAAAAGCTCACAATGTTAGTTTTAATTACTAACATTGTGAGCTTTTCTTTAGTTTTTTTGAAAAAAATTAAGGGATGACTGGCTGATTTCTATGGAAAAGTACGTTTTGATAGCCTTTTTTGCTTAAATAACAAGAGTAGCAACCCTTGCTTAATAAGGGATTTTCGCGAATAGATGTTGTCAAATGAAAAAAAATGATGTTTTGAACAAAGAGTTCTTTGCTATTATAAAGGTATGAAAAAGGTTGTTTACGCATTCTTTATATAGAAGAATGTGAATGAGTTAAAAGGAGGTTTTTAAATGAAAAAAAAGCGTTATTTAATAATTGCGTGTTTACTATTTTCCCCTAGTTTTTTTATAAATGTTGAAGCATCTGAGGGTGGTTCTAGTTCGGTGGGGATTGAATTTTACCAAAATCCGAGAACAGCCGCTCCTAAAGATGCCCCACCGAAAACAGATGCGCCAGCTGCTGATCCCAAGGAACCAGCTGGTCCTCCGCAAGGAGATCAACGAAGTGGTGGTTCGACACAGACCACCACAACTGGCTCGCAGCTCCCTCGTACAGGGAGCAAGAGTCAGGCAAATCTTAGCATTCTTGGTCTTGTCTTGATTGGTCTTGTCGGAATGGTCCAGAGAAAGAAGGGACGACATGAAGCAAACTAAGTGGCAACGATTAGCAACCATTGGCTTGTGTAGTTCTTTAGTGATTAACGCTTTTTCTGGCGTGACCGCAGTTGCGGAAACCATCACGATTGAAAGTAGTCCGACAGTAGCAAGTAGCGCTAAGGAAGCAACATCAGCAAGTAGCGCAACGCCAGAAAGTACGGAAAGCAGTCAAGAAACGACTGAAACGAGTCGGGAAGAAGTGACACAGGAAACAGTGGAACAAGAAGATACAACGGAAATAGCTCAAGAAGAAAATCTGCTGGAACCATCTGGTATTCAAGCGAAAATTATGCCTAGAGCATTTGTCTGGGCAGCTACAGGAACCACGAATAGAACCACGGTTCGTCTTAACGATGTAGTTGATTATCGAATGAAACTGGAAAATATTACAACAGATGATACAAATTCAGATATTGTTGGTCCGATTCGAATTGAATCAAAATTGGCAGCTGGAATGACTAGACCAACGTCAGTTATTATCAAAGTTGGCCCCGAGGAACAAAATGTAGTTATAGGAGAAGGCTCTCATAATGCCAATAGTGGTGGCGAATATTTTGTTTGGACAGAGTCGACTAGGACGGTCACTGCATTTATCAATCGTCTACACGGGCGAACTTCTGGAAATACTGGGTATATCAAAACATTGTATTTTCAGACAAGAATTACTTCGGGTACACACAACGAAAAAAAATATATCGATTCCACGATTCGATTTAATGGATTTGGCGCAGTGAATAGACGAAATGAAATGACGTATGTGGATAGATTTTCTGGTAACTTAGGTTTGAAAGGGAATTTAAAATTTTACGATGAGGATGGAGTGGCTAGTAAGGAACAAATGAGTCTTTCCATAAACCCAGTATTATTTAAATCAACCAATTCGAGAGTAGAAGGGACGCTGTTAAGATATCCTTTAACTATGACAAATGCTGGTAGTGGGCTTTATAGGTTTGATACAGGACTAAAAAATATAGGTACTAGTAACGGGGGTTCGTGGTTTTTCTTTAGTAACGATATTGTGATTAATTTTGCTACAGCTACCACCAATAGAATTGATAAAATTGTGTTAGCACCACCTAAAGCAACACTTCCAGACAGCCGAACAGGTGTGATGACTTCCAGAGCGTACACATCAACAACTTATACGAGAAGTAACTATGATATTTCAACATATAACTTTACTAAAGCGACTGGTAAGACATGGCGTATAACGAATCGTAGTTCTAATAGCGGAGTAAGCACCAATATTATGTTTAGTGACAATCTTGTAGGAACAACAGGACAGTTCAATAAAGGGAATTCTGGTGCTACTATTAATTATTATATTTATTACAAAAAGCTTTATGAGAATTTTGTTAATAGTAACGGACAAAAAATTACACCACCATCAGGATTCACACAAGGAAAGCGAACGGTTATTAATAGTGAAGCGTACACTTTTAAACAAAGTGGCACCTTGCCAGATACCTATCAAGCAGACGGCAAAACCTATAAGTTCAAAGGCTGGTACAAAGGCAAAACCAAGCCAAACACCTTGACCGCGACTAAAGCACCAAGCTATGCGGTGACTTATGATGATAATGATGATTTGAATGTGGTGTATGAGGAGATTAAGGTTTTGGAATTTCCTAGTCGTACATATCAATTTGGGTTTGTTGATGAATCAGGTAAGCGAGTAGATGCCTCCACGATTGATTTGACATATGATAATTGGTACGGTATTGGTACTGAGCCACCCAACAATATCCCATCAGCATGGGCAACTACTAAAATAGAAACAGGGATTAAGGCAAATACAAAAAATAATCTTAAAGAAATCATATACCCAGTTCAATATCTTGAAACGAATAGTAATGATTCATTTCAATTTAGTGCAGTAAACTTAAGATATCAGCTTCCAAGAATTTATAAATCCATCAGTATACAAAATCAACAAGGTGGTTTTGATGCCGCATATCCTTATCCAAGTATACTAAACCCATCAGGTGCGGAAATAAATAATACTCCTCAATATTTTGAATTAAAGAATAATGGAGGACAGGAGTTTGTGTTCAATAGAACAACAGCCGCCGCTCCCGAAAATGTTCAGCTTCCATTTTATTTAAGATATGTATCGAGTTTTCTTACGGGGAAAGCAATGTACTATACGATTCAAGGTCCAATCTATTACTATCTAACCAACCGCCGTGTCACCGAAAACTTCGTGGACGCCAACGGCACTAAAATCACGCCACCAACAGGCTTCACGCAAGGGAAACAAACAGTAATTAACAGTGACCCATACACCTTTAAACAAAGTGGCACCTTGCCAGACACTTACACAACAGGTGGTAAGACCTACAAGTTCAAAGGCTGGTACAAAGGCAAAACCAAGCCAAATACCTTGACCACCACCAAAGCGCCAAGCTATGCGGTGACCTATGATGATAATGACGATTTGAACGTTGTGTATGAGGAAGCTACAGAATTTCCAGAGGAAACATACCAATTCGGTTTTGTCAATGAAGCGGGACAGTTGGTGAATCCTGACGATATCAATCTCACGTATGACTATAAGAGTATTGTGTATAGAGGAACTGGGGCAGCAGGCTCTACGGTATCATTTGGCACAATTGCTAATAATCAGAGTGGCGTAAAAGTTGGTAATTTACGGCAAGTGACGTTACCTGCAAAGAATATTGCACAACCTACCGTAGTAGGTTGGAATGGTGAAGCATTCGCAAATTTCTCAATTAACCTGCCTAAATACTATAAATCGTTGAATCTTTATGATAAAACTGGAAAAATTGATCCTAAGTATCCTCTACCAGTAAAGACAACTGTTTCTTCGGTATCCAATGATACGGTGCAACCTGAAGCAAATGTAATTGCTGAGTTAACCTTGACACAACGAGCAGATGGGAGTTTTACACCAAGAGAAATATATTCAGGTATTGATTCTAGTGTTAGGTACCCACCTTTCTTACGTAGAACAGTTTCTTATTCTAGTTCTGGAAGTATCACTGCCCTATATCAAACAATCAGTGGACCTGTCTATTATCATTTAACCAACCGCAAAGTCACCGAAAACTTTGTGAACACAAGTGGCGCTAAAATCACGCCGCCAACAGGCTTCACGCAAGGGAACCAGATTCCCATGACTAGCAACACTTTCAAGTACACAGCAACAAGAGCTTTACCAGCTAGTTATTCAGTAGGTGGTAAAACTTATATTTTCCAAGGCTGGTACAAAGGTAAAACCAAGCCCAGTACCTTAACAACCAGCACTACGCCAACATACAATACAACTTTTGATGGCAATGACGACATGACGGCAGTCTACAAAGAAGCAAGCATCAGCGCTAACTTAACGATGCGTGGTGCAGTCGATGTCATTGACAATGGCGCAACCATGGAATATTGGGAAGTGCTCTTAAAAAATACTGGAGAAGCACCTTTAACTTCAGTTAAGATTAAACCAACCACTGACTGGGCGGCTGGAATTAGTACGCCCACGGAACTGTTTATTTTAGGTACTGGTCAAAATACGAAAGTTCGACCAATCACGAAAGAACAGTGGGAAGCAGGTTTTGAGATTCCTTTAGACAGTAGTCTTCCTGTTGGCGGTCAACTAACGATTAATCTCCTAGGAACAAAAGTTACTGGACAACCAAACCAAGTGCTAAAAGCCGCTGTGGAATTCACAGGGAATTTCAACAAACTGACTGCCTCAGATACTGTTCGGATTAAAGATTTAGATCAAGAAACAAAAGAACCGACTGGGGAAGGCTTCATCAGTGTTCCAACCTTCAATTTTGGTCAAGTTGGGGTAGCGGGAAGCACGCAACAGCATGGTCTGAAAAAAGCCGCTGATTACTATGGCAACGGCACACGCAATCCTTATCTGCGGATCAAGAAAACCCAACCGAATTGGAGCTTAACGGCGCAACTGTCGCAACCGAAATCAGCGACAGACAGCTTGCCGACAGCGACCCGCTTATTATTAGGGGCGGCTCCTGTTTCGAGTTTCTCAAATTACAACCAACCTACCGAGTTGAAAAATGCGGTCGGTACTACGAGTACCATTAGTTTGAATGCCAACAACACGGCCACTAGGATTATTGCCAATCAACAATTCACTGGGAGTAATATCTATCAGTTGGACTTCACCTTCAACAATGTCAAACTTGAAGTGCCAGCCAACCAAGGGGTCAAGGGGCAACAATACCAAGCCGCAGTTACGTGGAACCTAGTTACAGGTCCTTAAAATAGTTAAGTTATCATGAGGAAAGCTCAAAATGTTAGTGTTTGATACTAACATTTTGAGCTTTTGTTTATGGAAATTAAGGAATTTGGCTGAAAATCAGTAGCAAAATGGCAGATTCTCTTAATTTTCGAGTGTTTTTCCAGTGAAAAAGTGCTCTTCCGCCTTGGTATAATAGGAATCATCAGAAAAGTAGCTTAGCTGTAGCAAAATTTGAAATTTCAAGTCCGCCTTTTTTTGATAGAATGGAGAAAATTAAAAGCTGTACATATACCAATGAACAATAAATCAATACATAAAAAGGAGAATAGCATGAATCAAAAATGGCAAAAGTTACTTCCAACAAGGAACTCACCTAAGAGGTGGTTCAGCACAAGCTATCACGACTGACCCTTGCGCCCTGTACGAAGGGACAAGGGGCAAGCAAATTTTAGCATTCCCAGCTTAGCCTTAATCGGCTTGGCGGGAATGGTACATAGAAAGAAGGGACGACATGAAGAGAATTAACTGGCAACGCTTAGCAACCATTGGCTTGTGTAGTTCTTTAGTGATTAACGCCTTTTCTGGCGTAACAGCCATTGCGGAAACAGTCACGAGTGAAAGTAGCCCGACAGTGGCAAATAGTATTAAGGAAGCAACACCAGCAAGTAGCGCAAGGCAAGAAAGTACGGAAAGCAGTCAAAAAACGACTGAAACGAGTCAGGAAGAAGTAACACAGGAAACAGCGAAACAAGCAGAGACAAAAGCGCCACTGGAAACACCAGAGATAAAAACAAACACAACAGAACAACCTGCAGAAAATAGTAGTGAAAATGACCGACAAAAGAGTATTTCGCCACGTTGGGTGCCGAATAATCAAGTGATTTATCCGAGAATAACCTTGGCTTTCACTAATGAATCAGGGCAAGCTTTTGCTGATGAAAACTTAACGTTATCAGGGACGTATACTAAATTTGGATATGAAGACGCAACTAGTTTATGGCGACCATATGCGGTTAATTATCCAATTACTTCTTCTAATGCAGGTGGTGGTCAATATCGAGTAGCTGTCAATGCAACGGTTCCTTTACCATACGATTTTTTTACAGATTTACCAGCAAATTATAGGATGAATATATACGCGGTTGAACAATTAAAGATTGATAACACGCTAAAGTATGTCGACAGTATTGTTGCTGTGCCCAATTCTACACTGAGGATGACCAGATATAGTGCACAACAAACAACTGAGTTACCGCAGTTTGGGAATCATATGACTCCTTTTGTATTACGCACAAGAGATAGCATATTTTCTAAAAGCAGTGAAAATGTTTTCTCTCTAAACACGGATGGTAATGAATTTTTAAGAATCCTGAGTGTCGCCCCCATTGGCACTCCAGTAGAACCAGTATTATACGGATTTGATGGCACTGCAACGTACCGAGAAACACTTAATTACGTAGTCACCCGTAAACAAGTCACCGAAAAGTTCGTAGATGCTAACGGCGTAGCCATTACACCGCCAACAGGTTTTACCCAAAACAAGAAAACACCAATGACCAGCAATGACTTCACCTTCAAACAAAGCGGTACTTTGCCAGACACCTATCAAGCAGACGGCAAAACCTACAAATTCAAAGGCTGGTACAAAGGCAAAACCAAGCCAAGTACTTTGACCACCAACAAAGCGCCAAGCTATGCGGTGACCTATGATGGGAATGACGATTTGACGGTGGTGTATGAGGCGATTCAAGAAGGAAAAGGAATGTCATCTGTTCAGGTGATGAATAAGGCGATTCAGAATCCAGTGACTTTGCCTGATCGCATGTATCGTGTCCTATTTATCAATGAAACAGGGGGGCTGACATTTGCTGATCGTTATGGCTTTACTGGAGAATTAGTTGAGGTTGCGGATGGCAAAGTGACGCCAATTGGCCCAGTCCCGACTAACAATAATAGCGCAGTAAAAGAAATCACTATACCAGGTCGGGTTTTCGATACAGAAAGACCTACGCCGTTGCAATATGGAGTTCGCAATGCAACCTTTACGTTGCCCAAAATGTATAAAACCGTAACGTATCAACCTGGCCCAAATTATACAGGTACAGCCTACTCTATTCCAGAAACGTATCGTCTTAGTTTAAGAAGTGGTGTCAAAAGTGACATCGATACAACTGGATGGCGAATTGGTCTTGACCCGACAACAGATCCACAAAAGTTTACGATGAGCGGTATATACTGGTCATCAATGCCTACAAATGTTAGACTTGCAACACTATTAAGTGCGACTATTACTGGTAAAGGAGTAGAACCGAGTGTCTATACACTAGATGAAAATGCACGTATGTATCTTTACCTAGAAAATCGTCGTGTTACGGAAAACTTCGTAGATACCAATGGTACTAAAATCACCGCACCGTCAGGTTTCGCCCAAGGGAAAAAAACAGTAATTACTAGTGATTCGTACACCTTTAAGCAAAGCGGAGATTTGCCAGATACCTATAAAGTCGGCACGAAAACCTATCAGTTCAAAGGCTGGTACAAAGGTAAAAACAAACCAGACACCTTGACGACGACCAAAGCTCCCAGTTATCCAGTCACTTATAATGATGATGATGATTTGACGGTAGTCTATGAAGAAGTCGTGATGAAAACGTATAATTTACCAGCCAAAGATGTTTACTTTGGTTATGTTGATGAGGCAGGTAACCTATTGAATACAGCAGGCTTTTCTGTAGAAGCCGAATTAGGTGAAAGTGACGAAACTGAATCAACAGTATTAGGGAAAATCCAAGGAACTGATGAAGTGATGAGTAAATTAAAAAAATTATCGATTCCTGGCAAGTCATATGATTTCCCGATAGATAAGCTTAAGACATACGGTGCAAGGTCTGTTAATCATACAATTCCTAAACAATATAAGACAATGTCGATTACACCGCTAGCTACTTATACGGGAGATAAAACAAAGTATCCTATGACCAAAGAGATCCGGAAAAATATAGAAGCGCCATATACGGTTGTTTCTCAAGCTGACGGAGTAGAAGCCTTCAAATTAACTAACGCTGGAACTTTTTTTAGAACCAGACGAGCTTTTTGGACATGGGACCCGAATAACACGTTGTATGCTATGGGAATTTATTCAGGGACAGTCGGAAAAAACTATAACTTAGCTTCTCCAGAGGGAACAATCTACTATTATTTAGAAAACCGTCGTGTCACTGAAAACTTTGTGGATCCAAGCGGCGCTAAAATTACACCGCCAACAGGCTTCACGCAAGGAAAACAAACGGTGATTGACAGTGATAATTTCACTTACGCTAGTACGAAAGCCTTACCAGACACTTATACAACAGGAGATAAATCCTATAAGTTCAAAGGCTGGTACAAAGGTAAAACCAAACCAGGCACCTTGACAACGACTAAAACACCAAGTTACGCCGTGACTTACGACGATAAAGATGACATGACAGCGGTCTATGAGGAAGTCCAACCAACAGCAGAAATGACGGTTAGTCGGTTACTAGAAGTGATCCCAAATGAAGCTTCTATGATGTGGATAGTTAAACTAAAAAATACCAGTGAAGTTCCATTGACCAACGTTAAACTAGCTCCAACTACCAAATGGGCGGCAGGTATTTCACCACCAACACAATTAGCTGTTCGCATTGGTAATACACCAAATAAAATTATTCCAGTGACGGCAGAACAATGGCAAGCAGGAGTTAACTTAGATATAGAGATTCCTGTGAACGGCGAAGCCTTAGTGACAGTGAACACAGCGAAAATTACGGGAGAACCAAGACAACTTTTAACCGCAGAAATGACAGCTAGTGGAAACTTTTCTGCAGTGACAGCTAGTAACTTTGTACGTATTCAAGGAGAAGATCAAACGATTACGCCAACACCAGTAGAAGAAGGTTTCATTAGTACACCAACGTTTGATTTTGGGAAAATTAAGATTAACAGTAGCACTAAGCAGTACGGACTGAAAAAAGCAGCTGATTACTATGGCAACGGCACACGTAATCCATATCTACGAATAAAGACAAGCCAACCTAATTGGCAGTTAACAGCACAATTGTCACAGTTAACAGCGTCAGCTGATAGTTTACCAACTAGTACGCGTTTATTATTAGGAAGTGCGGATGTTATAGCAATCGAAAACTATAATCAAGTCACAGAGTTAACAAATAAAGTTGGGGTTACGAAAGCCTTAACTTTGACGAGTGACGGTACATCTACACCAGTAATTCTTAATAACCAATTTACAGGTAATGATGTCTATCAATTAGATTTTGGTTTTGCCAATGTGAAATTAGAAGTCCCTGCCAACCAAGGGAAAATAAATGAGAAATATCAAGGAACGGTGACGTGGAACTTAGTCACTGGACCTTAAAAAAATAGTAAACCGCCCCCAAAAAGTTAGACTTTTTGAGGGCGGTTTACTATTTTATGGAAAGCCAATTTTATCTAATGGATAATAACGAAAAGTCAAAACACCTTCCACGCTCGCTTGTTTAACAAAGCCAAAGTAACGACTGTCATCTGAGCGCGGGCGATTATCCCCCAAGACAAAATACATGCCTTCTGGAACGGTCAGGGATTGGGTGGCTTCTAAGGTCTCTAGCGTAAAATCTTGGGTATAATTTTCATTTTTAGAGACATTTCGTTTAGCACTTGCTAAGTAATCTTCACTGAGTGATACACCATTAATATAAAGGGTATCATCGCGATACTCGACTGTTTCGCCAGGTAAACCAATTAAACGTTTGGCTACTCGTTGGCCGTTGCGAGGACTAGGGAAAGCGATAATATCAAAGCGCTGAGGCTTTTTAATCGAGGTCACCCATAAACGGTCGTTGTTATGAAGTGTTGGTTCCATTGAAGAGCCGTTCACCGCAGCAGGGGAGAAAACATAGTGTCGAATTAGCAAGACAGCGACGACTAACAAAACCAACTGAACCAATCGTTTTAATAATGAGGACATGGACTTCACTCCTTTGTCCTTTTAGTGTACTACAGACAAGGAAAAGAAAAAAGTTTTCCCCTTAAGAAAGGTGTGCTAAAAAACGTTTCATAAAGCGTTGGCGAATTAAAATACCAACATAAGCAGCTGCGACAGCCTTGATGATACCAGGAATAATAAACGGAGCAAACCCGCCAGCGAAAGCGTTTGGCCACGGCAGATTTGCGGAATATTTCAACCAAATCATGCCGAAAACTAAGGTAACTAAGGCACCGGCAATATTTGCGATAATGGCCCAAGTATAGTTAAAGGTTGTTTTTTCTAAAATATAACCAGTTAATAAGCCGTTAAAGATAAAGCCGATTAAATAGCCGCCAGTTGGTCCAAAGAGTACACCGAACCCGCTAGACATCCCAGCGTAAACGGGTAAACCAATTAATCCTAATAAGAAGTAAATTAAAATAGCGTAGGTCCCCGTTCGCTTGCCCAAAACGGTAGCGGTTAAGCCGATGGCAAATGTTTGTCCAGTTAAGGGGACAATCCCCAATGGAATTGTAAATTGTGAAAGTACAGCAATAATCACAGCGAATTCTGCTGCTAAAATTAAAGAGCGTAACGATGCTTTATTCATAAGAAGCCTCACTTTCTATTGTTAACCAATTATTTTTATTTGGTTAACAATAGTTTAGCGGAAGTAAACAATTTTGTAAAGAGGGCAAAGAAAAAAACCTTGCCCAAGAAAGGCAAGGTTTTGAAAGAAGGTAAGAACCGTAGTTCGACCTTTTGAAATCTTAAAGTTTTTGGTTGTAGTATTCAACGACAAGTGCTTCGTCGATTTCTGGGTAAAGTTCATCACGTTCTGGTAAACGAGTGAAGCTACCTTCTAATTTTTCAGTGTCAAAGCTTACGAATGCTGGACGTCCAACAGTTGCTTCAACCGCTTCTTTAATTGTTGAGATGTTTTGAGATTTTTCACGAACACCGATCACTTGACCAACTTCAACGTGGTATGATGGAATATCAACACGTTTGCCGTCTACAGTGATGTGACCATGGTTAACTAATTGACGTGCTTGACGACGAGTAGTTGCAAGACCTAAACGGTAAACAACGTTATCTAAGCGTTGTTCTAGTAAAACCATGAAGTTAACACCGTGTTTACCTTCTTTGATTTTGCTTGCTTTAATGAACAACGTACGGAATTGACGTTCGTTCATGCCATACATATGACGTAATTTTTGTTTTTCAGTTAATTGCATTCCGTATTCAGAAACTTTACCACGGCTGTTAGGTCCGTGTTGTCCTGGTTTGTAAGGGCGACGAGCTAGTTCTTTACCAGTACCTGATAAAGAGATACCTAGACGACGAGATACTTTCCATGATGGTCCAGTATAACGAGACATTAAAAATTCCTCCAATAAATAAATGTTTTTTTGGAGTAAAATAATTAGATGAAAAATTCATATTCGTTCAGTTCATTCTTCAACCTTCGCCTTTGCAGCCGCGGTTACGCAGTTGAACCAAGTTTGGCAATGAACTGTTGACGAGTTATTATTCTTCTGCTGCAATTATTTTACACAAAATCTAGTATACTTAATAGGATAGGAAACGTCAAGGTTTTAAAGTGAAATATGAAAAAAAGGTAGACAAAAACACTTTTCCTCATTAGAATAAGGGGAGATGTTTTGAAAATATAAGTTGAAAACGGAATGAAAGGGAGTTTACAATGAAGTCTGGTTCACCATTGTTTGAACAAATTGATAAATCCATCGACAAGAAAGTGAATTTATTCTCAAACAGCTTTTCCCGCTACGCTGTTCGTGCAATGCTTGCTTGTCTATTTTTAACGTTGGGAACAGCCGTTGCTTTTGCAATCGCAATTAAAGGAGAAGGAATTTCTCATGGTTTAGGGAAAATGCTTTACGCCTTCATGTTCAGTTGGTCACTTGTGATGATTTTATATATGAATGCCGAACTTGGTACCTCGAATATGTTGTACATGACTGTTGGGGTCTATCGTAAAAAAGTCAACTTTTCCTTAGCTGCAAAAATTTTATTTACCTGTATCTTATTCAATTTAATTGGTGGTGTCTTATTTGGTTTCTTGGTATCACTTACGGTGCCGTTCCAAGATTTACCAAAAGATAGTTTCTTCTTTACATCGATTGCTGGAAAATTAGAAAAAACCACCCTACAGATTTTAGTTGAAGCTATGTTCGCCAATATTGTAGTTAATACAGCCGTATTAGTGAGTATGCGAATGAAAGATGATGCCGGCAAAGTCGCGGCCATTATTTTCATTATCTTTATCTTTGCGTTCCTTGGTTTTGAACACGTGATTGCCAACTTCCCAGCCTTCAGTTTAGCTTACTTTGCTTCGAACGGCGCAATTGAAGCTTTCACAGCTGGTAATGTTGTTCATAATCTGTTCTGGGCCTTTATCGGTAACTTTATCGGTGGTGGCTTAATTATGGGTCTCGGCTATGCCTGGTTAGATAAAGACAACAAAAACTTAACGTATTTTGATTAATTGACCAACCAACTATACTAAAACATGGTACACTGTTTTAGTATAGTTTTTTTATTATAAGGAGCGAAGGAATGGACACACTTCAATTTCAGAAGAACCCAGAAACAGCAGCAAAAATGTCTGCTTATATGAAACATCAATTTGTTTTTGCAGGCATCCCCGCCCCAGAACGTCAAGCGTTAAGTAAACAACTTTTAAAAGAAAGTCATACGTGGCCAAAGGAAAAATTATGCCAAGAGATTGAGGCTTATTATCAAAAAACAGAACGAGAATATCAGTATGTCGCTATTGATTTAGCCCTTCAAAATGTTCGGAGATTTTCATTAGAAGAGGTCGTAGCGTTTAAAGCCTATGTTCCACAAAAAGCGTGGTGGGACAGTGTGGATGCTTGGCGAAAATTTTTTGGGTCGTGGGTGGCGTTGCATCTGACTGAATTGCCAACGATTTTTGCCCTTTTTTATGGCGCTGAAAATTTCTGGAATCGGCGTGTTGCGCTGAATTTACAGTTGATGTTGAAAGAAAAGACCAATCAGGACCTGTTGAAAAAGGCGATTATTTATGATAGAACTACAGAGGAGTTCTTCATTCAAAAAGCGATTGGCTGGTCATTACGCCAATATAGTAAAACGAATCCGCAATGGGTCGAGGAATTGATGAAAGAATTAGTGTTGAGTCCTTTAGCACAACGAGAAGGCAGTAAATATTTAGCGAAAGCGAGCGAATAAGGAGAAATGATGGAAAGAAAACTTTTTGCATTTGATATTGATGGGACGTTGTTAAATTCGGAGAAGAAAGCATTGGATAGCACGAGAGAAGCGCTAGCAAAATTGCGGGAGCAAGGACACTTAGTTACGCTGGCAACTGGCAGAAGTCGTTATATGGCGCAAGAGGTGATTTGGGATTTAGATTTTACTAATTACGTATTATGTAATGGCGCCGCGGCTTTTGTGGATCATGAGCAATATTATCAAAATTTATTGCACGCTGAAGCGTTGGAACGTTTGGCACAAGACAGTGATCAACGCGGCTTAGGATTTGCTTGTGTGGGCTTAGATGATATTAAGAAGAGCAACCAGCACCGTGCTGAAAAAATGGAAATTGCGATGAACTCTTTTCATTTTCATTCACCTGCTTATGATGAACACTTTTATCGTCAAAATGATATTTACCAAGCGCTGGCTTTTTATGACGCAGAAGATCAGTGTACGTTTGAAGAAGAATACCCAGAATTTCGCTTTATTCGCTGGCATCAACATAGCGTAGATGTTGTGCCTAAAGATGGCTCAAAATCAGCTACGTTAACGTATTTAGCTAAACGTGTGGGCATTGATGCAAAAAATATCATTGCCTTTGGGGACGGCGAAAATGACCGAGAAATGTTAAGCCATGCAGGGATTGGCGTCGCAATGGGCAATGCGAGTCCTTCCATTCAAAAAGTGGCTACGATGGTCACAGATACAAATGATAATGATGGCATTTGGAAAGCCTTAAAAGAAATGAAGGCCATTTGAGGTCGGGACAGAAGTGTTTAACTCCGAGAAATAAGAAGGAATTTCCGAAAATTGTTCTTTAATTTTTGGAGAATTTCGGCT
>OJVM01000239.1_pt1 | contig 14472 bp, 9 predicted proteins | sample 1600161 | NCBI WGS metagenome assembly OJVM01 (sample SAMN04436770, study PRJEB24849) | human gut metagenome | biome: human gut; feature: NICU; material: stool | host: Homo sapiens | place: USA: Saint Louis, MO | collected 2011-03-25
TTGAGCAATATATAGAACAATATAAAGATGCAATTGTCGTTATTGCTACAAGATTATACTATGCACCTATTTATGAGCAGTTATTGGTGAACGGTATTCCAAAGGACAATATTATCAATGCCGGGAAGATGATAGATGAGATGAGCATACGGCAGTATTTTGATTTGCCGGAGTTAAAAGAACATATGAATTTGGATGGCGAAGTGTTTGTAGATGGAGGAAGCTTTGATGGAAGAACCTCTACATTATTTATGGACTGGTGTGAAGGTAATTATAAGAAGGTGTGGGCGTTTGAACCGGATGAGACAAACTGTGAGAAATGTACGAATGCTTTAAAAAAGAAAGCATGTAAAGACTTCGACGTTGAGACATTTGGGTTATGGGACACAAAAACTAAACTTCATTTTAAAGCGATATCAAATGGGGCCTCAAAAATTGCCGAGGATGGTGATGTGGAGATTTCTACGGTTAGAATGGATGATGTAATTAAAGAACCGGTGACATTTATAAAGATGGATATTGAGGGCTCGGAGTATAGAGCATTGCTGGGTGCCAGAAATATTATCGAAAGCTATAAACCCAAGCTGGCAATTAGCATATATCATAAAAGTGAAGATATATGGCAGTTGCCGCAGCTAATATTGGAGATGAATTCTGAGTATAAGTTGTACTTGCGCCATTATTCAACGGCAGCTGCAGAAACGGTAATGTATGCGATATAAATGATAGTAAGGAGGAGGAGTTGTGATAAATGCTAAATGCACATTAAATGCATTTCGAGAAGCAGTCAGAAAAAATAAATGTATTTGTTTTGGATGTGGATTGCAGGGAATTCGCATGCTTGATATCATAGAAAATTGGGGATTAAATGAAAGAATTGCGGCATTTGTAGATAATGACGAGAAAAAACAAGGGAATAGAATAAAACGTGGAGTCTGTGAATATCCCATTATTTCTGTGTCTCAGATGCTTGAGATTATAGATAGTAACACGATTATTATAATTACAAATATGGCAATAACTGAAATCCGTGGTCAGCTAAACCAATATAAAGAGTTGGATGAAGTTTCATGTTACAGTCTGGGTGAGATTGCACAGCAGCAGTTAATTGTGTCTGATTATCATGGCGTTATTCGGAAATATGATGAGGCAGTAATCCCTAAGAAAATCCATTACATGTGGCTGGGGGGTGAAATGCCAGGAATTCTGAAAAAAAATGTAGAACAATGGCATGAACTGTGTCCAGATTATGAGATTATCAAATGGGATGAAAAAAACTACAATTTCGAAAAAAATTCTTATATGAAAGAGGCTTTTCAGCAAAAGAAGTGGGGATTTGTTCCAGATTATGCCAGATTGGACATCGTTTATCACTACGGAGGTATTTATTTAGATACGGATGTAGAATTGGCAAAAAAACCAGATGACTTGTTATATCAGGATGGCTTCGCAATAAGTGACAGTTCGTTGCTTATGAATTTTGGCGCAGGATTTGGGGCGGTGGCCAGTTTGCCAATCATAAAAGAACTGAGAGATTATTATGATACTCAGCATTTTTTAAATGAAGATGGCGCTTGCAACATGCTGCCCTGCACAGCTTATTCTTATCCGGTTTTAGAAAAATATGGCTATCAGGCAGATGATTCCTTGCAGACAATAGAAGGATTGAATATTTATCCGATGCTGATGGGAGGCACATGTATTTATACGATGCAAAAGAGGGTGACAGAAAAAACGTATTTTATGCATTATGGAACGGCATCATGGATGGAAGATAGGCACCGGAACAGCAGAGCTCGATTAAGCGAGAGTATAGGAGAAGAAAAGTTGGTGAGTTATCAATTTGAAAAGAGCATAATTAAAAAATAAACTAAAAAGATATAAAAATTGTATTAAAGTAACAAGCATGTATAGTTGATGGGGGGCATAAAACTCTGTAACATTTTGTTACTCTGATGAGTATAAGGGAGCGGTATGATGAAGATGATTAGATAGTGCCAGCATTATAATAGGGAGTTATATGAAAAATGAAAAGGGTTACGGTATGGAGTAGATATTGTATCATGTGCAGGATATTTAAATATTATCCCAACGATACTAAACAAGTAATAAAAAATAATTAGAAATATGGTCTTTACAAAAAGGAGAGTTTGATAAAAAGTTTTTCCTTATTTGATTAATGCTGACTCTTTTTATAAAGCGATTATCATTGATTTTATAAATCCATATTAAAAAAAGGAAATTGCTATACCAAAATCAAATGAGTATTGATAATATTATAAGGATGGAAGTAGACTTATTTGTTTAGGCTTCTGCTTTGTGGAGGCCAACTCTGATGCTTTGACTAATGTCTGTGGTTATTATTATAGACGAGCATTAGAGTCCATGATACAAAATTACTTTGAAGATGAATGAATTGAAAGATTAAATACTCGCTACATAGAAATTATACATGAGCTGTCATATGTAGAACCCTTTTGATAAAATTAAAATGTGCAATGTGTTTTTGAATAGCAGAAAATATTGGAAAAAGCTGAGTCAATTAAGAATAATCTCAAAGTCTTAACCTGGCGTAAGTTAGAAGCCAAAGGCAAATTCGACAAGAATGCAAAGCTTATATTTATCAGTGATGATATGCTTATTTTAGGATGCGATACAGGCAGTGAAACTCATTATTTAAGAGTACTTGATATCGGAACGAGGAATAACAGATGCAAATATTATTTTGTGTGTAAAATAGTGGTATTGAACATCAAGAAGTTTTGTAAATATCTGCAAGGCTTGGGTAATTGTACCCTAAATGTTGAACCAGCATAAAATGGCAATGAAAATCTACCTTGAAATTCAGGAAAATCATTTATTTATATGGTTTGGAGGGCAAATGTGTTAAATTTTTAAGGTACTAACTATATAAAAGAGAGGTCAATGCGATACTTTTGACGCTCTAATCATAAAAATATATAAATTGAGGAAAAGCTAAATGGACTATAGGATTGAAAGGCTAGTAAAAAGACTAAAATATGAAAAAATTGTTGTGTATGGAACTGGTATTAATGCAAAAAGAGTGGTGGACGCATTAAGTGACAGAGATATTATAGGCATTCTTGATAGAGACACAAATTCTGGGTATTTTGAGGGAATAAAGATACTAACTATTGATGAAATGCTTCTGAAGCACCCTAAAGTAGTTGTTATAGCAGCGCAAAGTTCCTCTACCTTACCCATATATCATAGAATCAGTAAAATCTGTCTAGAACATCATATTGGTTTGTTGGATATGTTTGGAAATGATTTGTTCGATTTAGTCAATAATATTGAAAAACAAGGGGATTGTTCGAAAAAAAATATTGAAGAAATTAAGCGAGAGATTGACCTTCATGAGGTAATAAGCTTTGATATTTTTGACACCTTAATAATGAGAAATACATTATATCCAGAAGATGTGTTTCATATTGTTGAAAGTAAGGTAAGGAATAGGGGAATTACATTATGTGATTTTGGAAATAGGCGTACCTTGGCTGAAAAATCAATAAATTGTGTTAGTCCTAATATATACCAGATATATGATGCTTACCAAAAGAGAGAGGGATGTACATCTACGCTCAAACGTATGCTGCTCGATTATGAGCTTCTTGTAGAAAAGGCAGTGCTAATCCAACGGGAAGATATTATTTATGTGATGAATTATGCAATTAGTAAGAACAAACCTGTATATCTAATATCGGATATGTATCTTCCGAAGGAGCTGATTGAGGTTATTTTGAAGGATCTTGGTATTGTAGGATATCGTGATATCCTTGTCTCTTGCGATTACCACCAGACAAAATTTACAGGGTTATATCATACATTTATGGATTTATATCCGGCGGAATCGTATTTGCATATTGGCGATAATGCAGTAGCAGATGGATTCTGTGCAAAATCGAATGGTATGGATGTCTATATTATTCAAAGCGCATTATCATTGTTGGAGAAATCAAGCTATGGATCGATGTTTCGAAAACAGCTTTCTCTTAATGAACGTTCTATGCTAGGCTTGTTTATTGCTAAAATTTTTAATAGCCCATTTTCCCTTTACGGCAGTGATAAAAGGCCGTATATTGACAATGTGAAGGATATAAGCTACCTTTATTTTGCGCCATTGATTTTGAAGGTAGTACTGTGGCTGATAGATAAACTCTTAGAGGGTGATTATGAAAAGGTGCTTTTTTCTGCGAGAGATGGTTTTCTAATACAGGAATTATATGATTTTATGCGATTGAGTAGAAATGGACTTCCAGACAGCGTTTATTTTCAAGCTTCTAGGGTTTTGTGTGCACGCGCAGGTATATGCAGTGATGCTGACATAGAATGGATGCTGAGTGCTCCATTTAATTGCTCATGGCAGGAGGTTGTGAAAGAGCGGTTCGATTTAAAAGATAATGATATGTTGGATGAACATGATCCCAAGTATAATTCAGTGATGGATTATGCAATGTCTCATAAAGATAAAATCTATAAGCGTTCTAAGGAAATTCGTCAAAATTATAACAGGTATATGGCGTCATTGGGAATTCATGAGGATGGAAAATACGCTTTTTATGATTTTGTTTCTTGTGGCACCTGTCAATATTTTTTGAGTAATTTTGTATCATTTGATTTAAAAGGATTTTATTGCGGATATTATGACTCAGTAACAGGAGGAAAACGTAATATACCTATAGAAGCATTATTTGTCAATCGAAATTATTTTCAAAAGGAGACTGCGTTTTTTAAAAGTTATTTATTGTTTGAACGTATAATGACATCGACCTTGAGTTCTGTAGTTAGTATGGATACATATGGGAAACCGCTACTTAGCGAGGAAACCAGAAGTTCAAATGAACTTGATATGGTAAAAATTGTTCATAAATCAATTAAAGAATATGTGGAAAAATATATAACAACCCTTTATGTGGATGACAGCAATATTGATGCGGCATTTGTTGATACTATATTTGCATTATTTAGTTCGAAATATACGAATGAAAGTTGCAAAGAATTTGAACAAATTATACTGATGGATGATTTTGGAAAAAATGTCTTGAAAATAACCAGAGAAGAACTGCAGTAAGTTAGTTATAGCTTGCATTAAATTGCGAAAGGATAAGGAGATAAATGAAAAGTTATAAAATAGGTTATGTTGCAGGTGTTTTTGATTTATTTCATATAGGTCATCTTAATTTGATTAAGAGAGCAAAAGAAAAAAGTGAGTATTTAATAGTTGGGGTATTAACAGATGAATTGGTGATGCATTTTAAAGGAAAAACGCCATATATCCCATTTGAGGAGCGATTGGAAATTATAGGAGCATGCCGGTATGTAGATACGGCAGTAGGCGTTACGTTTGATAATATTGACAAAATGTCAGCATGGGAATTATATAAATATGATTGCCTGTTCTCAGGAGATGATTATGTAAATAACGAGTCCTGGATTATAGATAAGCAAAGGCTAAAACAAGTAGGAGCGGACATCCAATTTTTCCCATATACAAAGAGTACCAGCTCTACGCAAATTAAAAAATTGATTGGATTATAGAGAAAGAAGGAAGTTATTTATATGATTGAGTTAAGTGTGATTGTTCCTATTTTTAAAGTCGAAAAGTATTTAGCGCAATGTGTTGAAAGTATTTTAGACCAAACCTATAAAAAGTTGGAAGTTATTTTAGTGGATGATGGTTCACCGGATAATTGTGGGGTTATGTGTGATGAGTATGCCAAAAGAGATTCCAGAGTAAGGGTTATACATAAAACGAATGGGGGCCTTGTTTCAGCACGAAAGGCTGGTATTGAAATGGCACATGGGCATTATATTACATATGTAGATGGGGATGACTGGTTATCTCTCAATACTTATGAAGTATTAATGCGATATGTTGTGGAGAATAAAGTAGATATCGTTACAGCTGGTTTTATAGAGGATTTTGGAACAGAGAAGAGCAATTATAACGATACCATAAAAACTGGATATTATAGTGGCGAAATGTTGAACAAATATTTTTATAAAACTATGCTTTATGATAAATCGACAGGAGATTCTGGAATTAGGCCTAATGTTTGGTCAAAAGTATTTTCCAAAGAGGTCATATATGACTGTCAGATGTCTGTAGATAATCGTATAAATTATGGTGAGGATATGGCGTGTACATATCCAGCATTGTTAAAAGCAAATAGTATCTATGTGACGGATGAATGTTTATACCATTATAGGAGAAGGGCAGATTCTATTACAACTGAAAAGAATTTAAGCTATTTTGAGCAGATTGGGATATTGTATAAAGGGTTGGCAAAGTTGTTTTTGCAACATGGAAAATTATCCGATATTCTGATGGGTCAGTTGAATAGTTATATGAAATATTTGTTAAATAAAGGTGATCGTGATTTGCTAAATGGAATTTTGGAGTCCGGCCAGTCTGAAATGAAACCATATTATTTATTTCCGTTTGATAAGATTAGAAAAGACAGTAGAATAGTTGTTTATGGAGCGGGGGTTGTTGGACAGGATTATATCGCACAGATAGTCAGCCGCCCTTATGTGAAACTAGTGGCATGGGTAGACAAACGGTACGAAGAATATGAGGCTAAAGGGTATAATGTTGTAGATGTATGGGAATGTTATAAACGTTCTTATGATTATATAGTTATAGCTATTTTGAAAGAGCATGTGGCTATGGAAATAAAAAAAGAATTGATGGCCAATGGTATACACGAAAGCCATATCATTTGGTCACTTCCAGTAAAGGTAAATAGGATTATGCCTAAGAAAAAGAAGATTGCATTTGCAGTACATCGCTATGGGTTAGAGGTAAACGGTGGGGCTGAATTACATTGCAGGACGCTTGCAGAACATCTAAAAGATAAGTATGAGGTTGAGGTAGTTACTTCATGCGCCAATAGCGTAGAACCTTGGGATAATTATTATCATGAAGGTTGTGAAATAATAAATGGTGTTTTGGTGAGACGATTTAGGGTTGAACGTGAACAAAAGCCAGCATTGGCGGGTCGGCTTTATCAGCTAATGATTAGAAATGAGCTTGAAGAACCGAATCAATATTTTGTAGAAAATGGACCATATTGTCCTGCCCTAATAGACTATATAAAGAATCATTATGGAGAATATCAGGCCATCATATTTTTTTCATATGGAACCTATATTTCTTCATTGGGGTTGCAGACTGGATTAAATAATGGACTGTTTATACCAACGGTACATGAACCGATATCGATTCGTTCATTATCATATGAGAAGGTTTTTGAAGGAGTTCAAGGATTTATATATAATTCTTACGAAGAGAGGGAGATGGTAAGGAGTGTATTTTCCAATTCCGATAAGAAAGAGATGGTGACTTGTGTAGGGTTCGATGAACCAGACGTTGATAAAATTGATAATTCTATTTCAATGAAATATGGCGAATACATGATTTATGTTGGAAGAATATCAGACTCTAAAAATTGTCAGAAACTATTTGATTATTTTATAAATTACAAGAAAAGAAATCCCTCTGAGTTGAAACTGGTTTTAGTTGGAAAAGAAGATGGCGTTAAGATTCCGGCACATAGAGATATCATACATGCTGGTTTTGTCAGTGAAATGGAAAAAGTAGCTTTAATTAAAGGAGCAAAATTTTTGGTCAATAATTCAATCAACGAAAGTCTTTCGTTAGTGATGCTGGAAAGTATGATTTTAGGGAGACCTGTAATTGTAAATGGAAACTGCGATGTGATGAGAGGGCAGTGCCAAAGAAGTAATGCGGGGTTGTATTATAACAATTATCAGGAGTTTGAAGCAGTAATTAATTTTATGCTTACACATAGCCATGAGTATGAAGCAATGTGCAAAAATGGTTTGGATTTTGTTAGAAAGAACTATACATGGACGGTTGTTATTAAAAATATATGTGATTTTATTGAAACCTACAGGAAATGAGGTGAAGAGATGAGTGACATAAATATCGAAAATATCATGAATGAAATCAGAGGGAATATTACGCCAGATTTAGAACAGTCTGATTTGGTACAAATCTATGATGACTCAATGTCTGCTTATCATAGATATATTTTAGAAAGACTTGAGACTTCTGATGAGGTTGTCATATTTGGCGTTGGACGTTATGGGAAGATGATTATGAAGGCATTAAAAAGTGGGGGAATTAAAAAAATTGAGTGTTTTTGTGATAACAATCCTAATATCATAGGGCTAAATATTGAAGGACTTCCGGTTGTTAGACCGGAAGTGGCATTTGAGAAATACCCAGATGCTGTATTCGTTATCACAGCAATAAATTATCCAGTTGAAATTACTGCTCAGTTGTTAACATTAGGAGTAGATGTAGAAAAGATACTCTTTTATAACTTTGCCAGAAGTGGTCTATAAATTGATGTTGAGGAAAATAAAATGATGAATATTTTAGTGGCGATAAATAAACAATATATTTCAAAATTAGAGGTTTTATTGGAATCTATATTTACAAACAATCCTATTGAAACAAATGTATATTTATTGCATTCAGAATTAGATAATGCAGACATAATGAGATTACAAGACTTTTGTAGGGAGAGGGTTGGAGATTTAAATACACCTAAAAGACTGCATGCAATATCAGTAGAAGGCAGTACATTTTGTGATGTGAAAATTGATATTCCGGGTCTGAGTATAGAAACATATTATCGATTACTTGCAGCTGAGATTTTGCCACATGATATCGACAGGATATTGTATTTAGATGCGGATATAATTGTGGATGGATCTTTGGACGAATTTTATAATATTGATTTTTGCGGAAATGCTGCTGCTGTATGCGCAGATACTATTGCAAATTTCAAGGAGGATATACGAAGCAGAATAGGCTTGTCAAAGGAAGGGACTTATTTCAATGCTGGAGTTATTTTACTAAATATGACTGTGTGGCGGGAGGTTGTAACGCGTGAAAAGGTAGTGGAAATCTTACAGAGTGGTAAGAGTTTTCCATTTCATGATCAAGATATATTGAATTTATTATTGGATAAAAATCTTGTATATGTGAATGCATTTGTATATAATTTTGAGGTGGTGCTGGCGAGAGATTATTCTGAGTATTATAAAAATATCATATTGCCGTTAAAACAGAAACCCATTATTTATCATTATGCTGGGGACCAAAAGGCAAAACCTTGGAATATGGGATATAACTGTGCTGATTTTAATAAATATTATTGGAAATACGCAGGGACCCTTGTTAGCCAAACGGAAGGCTTGTTGGGTGCAAGTGGGCAAGTAGAAGAACTTAGAAGGGAATTGAAGTATGCACAAGCCAGAGTTGATAAATTTAAATGTTATTTTGATGTCACAAATCATTGGCTTGAATTGGAAAATAACGGAAAACGCATTGAGGATTACTTCCATAGAAATAACATGTTCCATATTGTGATTTATGGTTGGGGAGAACTAGGACACAGATTATACGAAGCATTAAAAAAAAGTGATATCTGTATTGATTATACCATCGATAGTAATAAAAAAAGTGAATCCGATATTTTGATAAAAAGTCTGTCTGATGATATATTGCCCGAAACGGATGCAGTTGTGGTTACTCCTATTATGGATTTTAAAAATGTATCAGATGAATTAAAGCAGAGATATTCGTGTCCAATTATATCAATAGAAGATATAATTAACTCCTTTGAAAAAGCAATTATAAGAAGTCATGAAAAATTTGTTTCTGTAATTGTACCTGTTTATAATGGAATTGATTATATTGAGGGCATTGTGAAAGCACTTGAACGTAACCATAGTATGGATACAGAGATTAAAATAGAACTTATAATTGTAAATGATAAACCAGATGATTTTATTAGTCTATCCTCTATATCGACAAACGTGTTAGCTGTTCAAGTGATAAATCATCAAGAAAATAAGGGAATACATGCATCACGGGTAGATGGTCTGAGAGCTGCTTCAGGAAGGTATATTGTATTTTTGGATCAAGATGATATCTTGGGGGATAATTATTTACACAGCCAGTTGGAACAAATTCAAGAGGGGGATGCAGTTGTCTGTAATGGCTATACAACGGATAGGGAATATAGGGGTCCTATATATCCTCATTTCGGCCAAATTCAGTTTTGCGTGGATGAATGGTCTGCCCTTGTATGTGATAATAGGATAATATCCCCAGGGCAGGTAATGATTAAAAGAACAGCGATACCAGAGTGTTGGAAACACCATATTTTGAAAAAGAATGGCGTAGATGATTACTTCCTGTGGATAAGTATGTTCGAGAAGAGGGCTAAGTTTAAAATTAATGAGAATAAGATTTTTACTCATACGTTTTGTGGGAATAATCTATCAAATAACTATGATAAGATGAAAGAGGCAATGGAAGAATTTGTCAAAGTACTATTGAACGCAACAGATATTTTTTATTCATTAACATTAAGAGATTTTTTTTGTAAAATATATTCTTATCATATAATGGAAATTAAATGGGGATGGAATTTATGGGAAGAGGACTTAGAAGGCTACGAAGAGGTGCACAAACTAGTTACTGCTATGCGAGAGCAAATAAATAGGTAATAAAATGACGAGACAACAGATGGTATTAGATAATTTTAATAAGAATTTTCATGAGTATTTGGGAGAGAAAATACTGATTTATGGAAAGGGGATGTATGCAAAGTTAATTATTGAGAATTTTAAAGAATACTCTTTTGCTGGTATTATTGATAGATTGGATTTGGAGGGAAATTATTGTGGTATTCCAGTTTTAAAGTATGAGGAGGTTGTTCAATCAGGCTCAAAGGTGATGATTATTGCAGCGGGTTTGAATAATACAGAGGTTATAAGGAGGAGAGTAGGAAATTTTTGTATAAGAAATGATATAAAGTTATACTCAGTGGATGGACAACTACTGAACATTAATGATTGTATAACGTCTGTAAAGAATCATGAAAGTCATGAGACATCACAAAAAAAACTACGGGAAAATATTGATAAGTATGATGTGATTTGCTTTGATTTACAATCTTTATTGTTGGACAATTGTAAAAAAAATGAACATTTTTATACTGTCCGAGAAATATTGGTTGATGATTTAAAATGGGCGGTAAACCAAAAGAAAAAAATTGTTTTGTGTATAAAATCCACAAGTTCTTTAGAATACCTTTTCTTTTGTGGTATATATGAAGATTTGTGCAGTAAATTGATTTTGTGTGAAGAACAAGAAGATAACTTATTTACTAGCTTGCATGAACTGAAAAAGAGTGAATCTAATGGGAAGACATTTCTATTCATAGGCGGAGAAAGATGCTGCATAGCAAAAAAAGCGGATTTTTTTGTTTTCCGTATTTATACACCAATGGAAATGCTACTTCATAGCTCCTACAGACATTTATTTAAGAATACTCTATTTGGATTAGAAAAGATTTATTTACAAGTGGTTATAAATCATATTTTTGCTTCTCCATATGCATTGGAGGGTACAAGGGGAACAATACGGGTTCAAAGTGCATATGATATAGGCTATGTTTTTTTAGGACCTATGGTACTTGATTTTATGTTTTGGTTTATAACACAATTGAAAAGGAATAAAATTAGAAGAGTAATTTTTTCAGCAAGAGATGGGTATATTTTACAAAAACTATATATAGTTATTGCAAAGAGTTTGGGCTTAAGTGATTTACCAGAATCTACATATTTCTATATATCTAGGCGAGTGTGCAATATGATTCGCTTAAATCATGAGTCAGATATTGAGCGTTTATCAAAAGAGTATTTCCATGGAGATGTTAAAGAAATGTTGATAAACAGGTTCATGCTGAAGGAGGAGGATTTACATAAAAGAGAGGTTATTAAATACAAATCTGATTTGGAATACATACAAAGCTTTAGTTCTGAGATTTTAGATAAAGCTGCTGTTGTAAAAAGGGGGTATTTAAGATACATAAAAGCATTAGGATTGACCATTGATGAAAATACAGCTTTTTTTGATTTGTTTGCATCGGGGACATGCCAATTAGCTTTGACTAAACTCTGCAATAAGAATTTTAAAGGCTTATACTTTTCAAGATTTTTTACGGATGACCCAGAAAAAAACAAATTAGATATTGAGAGTTATCTGGAGCCAGACTCTTTTATGGAAGATCATTCCTTATTCATAGAAAGTATTTTAACCTCTTTGGAGCCGACATTGTTAGATATTGGTAGCAGTGGTGAACTTTTATTGGGCAAGGAGACAAGAAATAAAGAGGAATTAAATTATGTCCGGAATGCACAGGAAGGTATAATTTCTTTTACTAAGGATGTATTGAGACAAGTGGATGATATACCAGATATAAAAAAGAAGTATTCTCGTAGTATATTTAGTATGCTCGTAAGCCAATATACCAATATTGAAAATTATACTTTTAAAAATATAATTGTAAGAGATGAGATATTGAATAGAAACCAATATTTGGGCGATTTTTATAAGTATTGATAATTGAAGCAGGAATATAAATGAGCATTGATTTCAGCAATTATAGCAAAGCAAGCTTACAGCTTTTTACAATGGATTTCCGTAACTTGTTATTCTTGTTATATTGTAGGTAGAATATAAAGAAACTTTTGGAGGAAATAGCATGGCAGTTCTTCATCAGGAATATTATAATGGGGAGGGGGAAGGACAAGCAAAAATTCAGGTTAATAAGGATATTCGTTCCTATATTGAGAATAATCCTAGTGGGGACTTTTCTCAGGTACTAGCTCAGGATGCCAGGTGGCAAGTGTTTTACCATCTATCAGATATGAGAGCATCTATCTTGAATTGGTATGAATGGAATATGGATGCCTCAATTTTAGAGATTGGTGGAGAATTTGGCGCAATAACTGGTTTGCTTTGTGAGCATGGTAAGCATGTGACAACGGTTGAATATGGACTATTTAAAGCAGAGGCTATCTGTAAACGCTATTCGAATAGAAAGAATTTGGATGTATATGCTGGCAATTTGCTAGATATGGAATTTACAGAGAAATTTGATTATATTGTAATGGTTGGCAGTTTGGAACGCCAGTGTGGAGGGAGTAATTCTTTTGAAGATTATCTCAGATATGTGAAGGCGATTGTGGCATTGCTTAAAACAAATGGAAGGCTTTTGGTAGCTGTAGAAAACAGATATGGACTCAGGTACTTTTGCGGAGAAGTGGAAACCTACACGGGAAGGCCGTATGCTGGGATTAATCATTATCCGCAAGGGGCAAGGGGATATACATTTAGCAGAAAAGAATTATATGATATAATGTGTGGGGCTGGGTTTGAAATTGTGAAGTTCTACTATCCATTACCGGATTATAAATTGCCTCAGATGATTTATTCAGATGAATTTTTGCCTCAAAAGGATTTAGGGGAGCGTTTATTATTTTATCATTTAAATAAAAATACATTGGTAGCTTCAGAACAAGATTTATATGCTGATTTGATTGACAATCATGTATTTCCATTTTTTGCAAACTCATATCTGGTAGAGTGCAGCCGGGATGGAAAATGTAGTTCTACCATATTTGCTGCAGTTACAACGGATAGGGGAAAATATCATGGTATGTCTACAAGTGTATATTTTAATCCAGGAGGGGAGAAACGTAGTGTAAAGAAGATGGCGTTATATCGAGAAGGAGTGTCAAGTGTACGGGCGGTTTATAATAATATGATGGAACTGAAGAATCGGGGAATTCCCATTGTACCTCATTATTTAGAGGGTGATGCTGTGGTTATGCCATTTATACCTGAAATAACATGCTCAGATTATTTGAGAAAATTAGTGGCATTAGGGGATAGAGATACCTTTAAGTATATATTTGAATTGATATATAAGAATATATTGAAATCTTCTGAAATAGTTCCAGAGGTGGAAAATAAGCTTCCAGAAGCCAAGAAGAATATAGTGAAGTATGGCCCTATACTTAAACGGTGTTATGTGGATATGGTTCCATTTAATTGCTTTTATACAAATGGACAGTTACTCTATTTTGATCAAGAATTTGTTAAGGAAGATTATCCGGCTTTATATCCAATGTATAGGGCATTGATGTATACGTATTACTTTATGCCAGATGCAGAGCAACTTGTTCCTATACAAGAGATGAAACAGCGGTATGGTTTGATTGAGTTGTGGGACATTTTTCGCAAAGAAGAAGACCGGTTTGTGTCAGCCAACCGTAGACATGAGGTCTATCAAAATTTTTACAGATGGGTTGGTCTAGATGCGACTCGGATAAACTATAATGCGGAGTTATTATTGAAATAGGGTCTTTTTTATTATAAATGACATGTAGATTGATGGTACAAGTGGCAACACAGTGCCGGGTAGAGTGAGTGGGGAAAGTATGTACTTCTTAACACAGCATATCTGGTCAGCTGTTGAAATGTATTTTTATTATTTGAACAAAGAACGTTGTGTTTCATAGCTGATTGGTATATAAAGCGTTTTTGGAGGAATATAT
>OJVM01000242.1_pt1 | contig 14294 bp, 9 predicted proteins | sample 1600161 | NCBI WGS metagenome assembly OJVM01 (sample SAMN04436770, study PRJEB24849) | human gut metagenome | biome: human gut; feature: NICU; material: stool | host: Homo sapiens | place: USA: Saint Louis, MO | collected 2011-03-25
TGCGACTGCTTGGGACACAGGGCTCCGGTCCAGTATGTGGGGGAGGATACGCTTATATTCCACGCAAAGGGGATTCCTTCCTGCGGTTATGCTGTGTACAGCCTTGTGGGGGCAGAGGATAGTGTGAACCAGGGAACGTCCGGGTCTGCCAAAGAACATCCTGTGCTCGCCGCAGAACACCCCGGGCCTGACCCGGAACCATCCGGATTTGACGCAGAATGCCCGCGCCCATGGCCCGGCTTCTTTGAAAATGACTGGTACAGGGCTGTGTTTAATGATAAGATGGAGCTTGCTTCCCTGGTTGAAAAGGGGACAGGCTGCCAGCTGTTAAAAGAGGGGCGTGTGGGAAACCAGCTCCTGACCTTTGAGGACCGCCCCATGAACTGGGACAATTGGGATGTGGATATGTTTTATCAGAGAAAGCCGTACAATGCAGACCATGTGACAGCGCCGGTTTTAAAGGAGTGGGGGCCGGTGCGGACGGTGGTGTCCATCTCTCACCGGTTTGCGGGCTCCCTTGTGGAGCAGGATATCGTGTTCTACCCCAATCTGCCCAGAATCGACTTTGTGACCCGGGCAGACTGGAGAGATCATCATGTTCTGCTGAGGGTTTATTTCCCGGCCCGGATTAACGCCACCAAGGCCGCCTATGAGATACAGTTCGGCAATGTGGAGCGGGAGACCACCAGCAACCACAGCTGGGATACGGCCAAATTTGAGGTATGTGCCCATAAATGGGCGGATCTGTCGGAAAACGGCCTGGGACTCAGCCTGCTTAACGACTGTAAATACGGACACAGCATCAAGGACGGGGAAATGGGGCTGACCCTGATTAAATCAGGGACCTATCCCAATGAGAACGCGGATATAGGCTTCCATGAATTTACCTACTCCATTTATCCCCACAAGGGAAGGTGGCAGGAAGCCAGAACCGTGGAAATGGCCTATGACCTGAATTCGCCCCTGGTATCCGCCCTGGTGCCCGCCAAAGGAGCAGGAGGGTTCTGGAGCATGGTGTCCGTGGACCAGCCGGACTGTTTTGTGGAAATGATGAAAAAGGCGGAGAATGGGAACGGATATATCCTGCGTATCTATGAAAACCGCAATACAAGGACGCCTATGACGGTAAAACTTGGATTTGAAATTTCCCGGGTGGAGGAATGTGATTTGCTGGAAAGGACACTGAGGCCCATTGAGACAGATGGATACAGGTTTAAGGATTTCATAAAACCCTATGAGATTAAGACATACCGCATCTGTCCCGTCCGTGCGTAAGGTCCCGGATAATCAGGAATCGGAATGTAAGGGAGGATTCACATGGAAGAACAGAGGGCATGGTGGAAAGAATGCGTGGTGTATCAGATTTACCCCAGAAGCTTCCAGGACAGCAACGGTGACGGCATCGGCGACCTGAACGGTATCAGGAGCCGCCTGGATTACCTTAAGGATCTGGGAATTGATGTAATATGGCTCTCCCCGGTGTATCAGTCGCCGGGGGATGACAATGGTTATGATATCAGCGATTATAAGGCTGTCATGGATGTGTTCGGCACCATGGAGGACTTCGACAGGCTTCTGGCAGAGATACATGAAAAAGGGATGAAACTGGTAATGGACCTGGTTGTGAACCATACATCGGATGAACACGCCTGGTTTGTAAAGAGCCGCCGTTCTCCTGATAATCCCTACAGGGATTACTATATATGGAAGGCTCCTGTCAGCGGAGGCCCGCCCAATAACTGGGCATCCCGCTTCCGCGGGCCGGCCTGGGAATACGATGAAGGGACCGGCATGTATTACCTTCATATTTATTCCAGGAAGCAGCCTGACCTGAACTGGGAAAATCCCCGGGTACGGCAGGAAATATATGATATGATGGCCTGGTGGGGAGACAAGGGGATTGACGGTTTCAGAATGGATGTGATATCCATGCTGTCCAAGGACCAGCGCTTTCCCGACGGGGTGTTGAAAGAGGGAAATCCCTATGGCGATGGTCTGCCCTATTATGCCAATGGCCCCAGAATACATGAATTCTTACAGGAGATGAACCGGGAGGTCCTGTCCCGGTTTGACTGGATGAGCGTGGGAGAGGGCGTGGGTGTGGGAACCAGGGAGGCAGTGCAGTATGCGGGATATGAGTCCCATGAGCTGAACATGATGTTCCATTTTGAACATGTGGAACTGAATCCCGGGCCATTTGGAAAATGGAATGACAACCCGGTCTGTCTGAGAGAGCTGAAGGAAGTGCTGAACAGGTGGCAGACAGAACTGGAGGGAAAGGCCTGGAACAGCCTGTTTTGGGAGAATCACGATTATCCCAGGGCGGTATCCCGCTTTGGCAATGACAGCCCCGTGTTCTGGGAACTGTCCGCCAAAATGCTGGCAGTCTGTCTCTATATGATGAAGGGGACGCCCTATATTTACCAGGGACAGGAATTGGGAATGACCAATTTCCAGGGCAGCAGCATAGAGGACTTCCAGGATATAGAAATTCATAATGTATACCGTGAAATGGTGGGCAGCGGGCGCATTTCCCATGAGGAGATGATACGCTACATCAACCATATGGGACGGGACAATGCAAGGACGCCCATGCAGTGGGATGATACGGCCCAGGCAGGATTCACAGAGGGGACGCCCTGGCTTGGGGTAAATCCCAATTATACCTGGCTCAATGCAAGGGAGCAGGCCGGACGCGGTGATTCCGTCCTGTCCTTCTATAAGCAGCTGATAAAGTTAAGGCATACCATGGACATCCTGGTGTATGGGACTTACCGGCTGCTGCTGGAGGAAAGCGGGTCCGTTTATGCATATGAAAGAACACTGGGGGATGAGCGCCTGACGGTACTGTGCAATTTTACGGACCAGACACAGAGTTGCGGTCTTTCCTGCCGGGACCTGGGAACAGATAACGTACTTATCGGCAATTACCCGGACCAGAACGGCACGTTCCGGGGAAACGGCCCGGCCCTGCATGAAGAGGAGGATATCTGCCTCAGACCCTATGAAGCCATTGTGCTTACGCAATAATTGCTGGAGGATTCTATATGGGCATTATATACGAAGAAAAATCAAGGCAGTTCCATCTGTACAACGATAAAATCAGTTATATCATGACATGCCTTCCCAACGGTCAGCTGGGGCAGCTCTACTATGGGAAACGGCTGCGGCACAGGGAGAGCTTCGGCCATCTGCTGGAGTTTGCGCACAGGGATATGGCGCCCTGTGTCTATGAGGATGACACCACATTTTCACTGGAGCATATCAGACAGGAATATCCGGCCTTTGGAACCGGGGATATGCGGTATCCGGCTTATGGAATCAGAAGGGAAAATGGAAGCAGGGTCAGCTGTTTTGTATACAAAAGCCACACCATCCAAGGGGGAAAACCGGAATTGCCGGGCCTGCCTGCCGTTTATGTGGAGCAGGATGAGGAGGCGCAGACACTGGAGCTGTATCTGGAGGATCCTGTGGCAGGTATGGAACTGGTGCTTCTCTATACAATCTATGAAAACATGCCTGTGCTTACCCGCAGCGCCCGGTTTATCTGCCGCGGTCCGGAGCCGGTCTGCCTGGAGCGGGCCATGAGCCTGAGTCTGGACCTGCCGGATCCGCGTTACCAGATGGTTGATTTGACCGGGGCCTGGTGCAGGGAACGCTATGTGGACTGCCATGGACTTCACCGGGGAGTCCAGAGCATACACAGCATGAGGGGACACAGCAGCCACCAGTTCAATCCGTTCATCTGCCTGAAACGGCCTGATGCCGGGGAGGACAGCGGTGAGGTAATAGGCATCAGCCTTGTATACAGCGGTAATTTCCTGGCCCAGGCAGAGGTGGATACCATGGATACGGTCCGGGTGACCATGGGAATCCATCCGGAGGGATTTGACTGGCCCCTTTGTCCGGGGGAGGAATTCCAGACGCCTGAGGCAGTGATGGTATATTCAGGGGACGGCTTAAACGGCATGAGTCAGGCGTTCCACCAGCTCTACAGGACCAGGCTTGCCAGGGGGTATTGGAGGGACAGGGAAAGGCCCATCCTGATTAATAACTGGGAAGCCACATACATGGATTTTGACGAGGAAAAGATTCTCTCCATTGCAGACAAGGCAAGGGAGCTGGGCATAGAGCTGTTCGTGCTGGATGACGGGTGGTTTGGAAAGCGGGACGATGACACCACTTCCCTGGGGGACTGGTATCCCAATCTGCATAAGCTGCCCGATGGGATAACAGGGCTGGCAGGTAAAATCAGGGACATGGGAATGAAATTCGGCCTGTGGTTCGAGCCTGAGATGGTCAGCAGGGACAGCTGTCTTTACCGCGCCCACCCGGATTGGATGTTAGGGAGTACGGACCGGCCGGTGTGTACGGGGAGACACCAGTATGTGCTGGATTTTTCAAAGGACCAGGTGGTGGAATACATAGGGGACAGAATGGAGGAGATACTGGGGGACGGCGGTGTGTCTTATGTGAAGTGGGATATGAACCGTAGTATTTCCGACCTGTTTTCAGCGGGCCGGGATGCGCGGTACCAGGGAACCGTGTACCACAGGCAGATACTGGGAGTCTATAAACTGTATGAGCGGCTCACCAGGGATTTCCCCCATGTTCTGTTTGAATCCTGCGCCAGCGGCGGCGCCAGGTTTGACCCGGGCATCCTGTATTACGCTCCCCAGGGCTGGGTTTCCGATGACACAGACGGGGTGGAGCGCGTCAAAATCCAGTACGGAACCAGCCTGGTATATCCGGTCAGCTCCATGGGAAGCCATGTTTCCGCCATACCCAACCACCAGACCCAGAGGAATGTTCCCCTGGCTTCCAGGGCAGCGGCAGCCTTTTTTGGTACCTTTGGGTATGAACTGGATCTGAACCTGCTTACAGAGGAGGAGCAGTACCAGGTAAAGGAACAGATACGGTTCATGAAGGAACACAGGAAACTGATTCAGCAGGGAAGGTTCTACCGGCTTATAAGTCCCTTTGAGGGAAATGAGGCTGCCTGGATTGTGGTATCGGAAGACGAAAACAAGGCCATTGCAGCTTATTTCCGGTTCCTGCAGCCCGTAAATACCGGTTTTAAGCGGCTGGTGCTAAAGGGACTGAATCCGGGGACCATGTACCGGGTCAGCGGAATGGACTATACCTCGTACGGGGATGAACTAATGAGTGCGGGGCTGATTCTTTCGGATGGGGCCAGCGGCGTACGGACCAGTCCGGTGCCCCAGGGAGATTATCTGTCCCGGTTATTTTTGGTGGAGGCACAGCCTTGACAAAAACCTCCGGGCAGGTTATACTTAACAGGCAGTTTTCAGCAGATATCCATGCAGGCATTTGCTGATACATCTGCGTATGTACGGCCTAATATGTCATAAAGTTTCCACGCAGCCGGGGAGATAGCGGTGCCCTGTACCTGCAATCCGCTCCAGCAGGGGTGATACCTTGCCTCGGGCTGTTTGCTGCGAAGCTGCCTTGTGTAAGTGGCGTTGACGTCTGGGTCTTACGCAACGGGAATCCGTGAACCGTGTCAGGGCAGGAATGCAGCAGCACTAAGCGGAACCTCCCGTGTGCCGTGAGGCAGCCTGGATTGAGTTAACTGCATGAGTAACGTTCGTGGCAGCAGCACAAAGCAAGGTGCGTGGAATTTAAAAATGGGATATAAATCTGAGGATACGTTACTGTATCACCGGATTTATGTCCCATTTGTATTTCTGTACGGCGCGTTTCCCCGGAGCCGGCCGGCTGCCCGGATTCTGAGGCTGGCCGGTTGGCCTGCATGAGGCTGCCCGGTTGGCCGAATTTATACTTGCCCCGATAACACCTTTGCGTTATAATTACAAAATGGGTATAATAGAACCATTCCCAGGAAACATAACAGAAAGTGAAGAAACTCTATAAGGAGGAAGTGCAATATGAGAAGGATTGGGATGCTGACCAGCGGCGGAGACTGCCAGGCACTGAATGCCACTATGAGAGGTGTGGCAAAGTCCTTATATAACATGTTTGATGACGTGGAAATAATTGGATTTGAAGACGGATATAAAGGACTTATGTATGCAGACTATCAGATCATGAAATCATCAGATTTCTCAGGGATTCTCACCCAGGGCGGTACCATTCTCGGAACTTCTCGCCAGCCTTTCAAGCTCATGCGCACTCCTGATGAGAATGGACTGGATAAGGTGGAGGCCATGAAGCACACCTACAAAAAGCTGAAGCTCAGCTGCCTTGTCGTGCTGGGCGGGAACGGCAGCCAGAAAACAGCCAACATGCTAAGCGAAGAGGGACTTAACGTGGTATCCCTTCCCAAGACCATTGACAATGACCTGTGGGGAACGGATATGACATTTGGGTTCCAGAGCGCGGTGGATGTTGCCACTAATGCCATTGACTGTATCCATACCACGGCTGCGTCCCACGGGCGGGTGTTCATCGTGGAGGTCATGGGACATAAGGTGGGCTGGCTGACCCTGTATGCAGGTCTTGCAGGCGGGGCGGACATTATACTTCTTCCGGAGATACCATATGATATCAATATTGTGTGCGATGCCCTGACCAAGCGGTCCAAGGCAGGCAAGCGCTTCTCCATCCTGGCAGTGGCCGAGGGCGCCATTTCCAGGGAAGATGCCAAGATGAGCAAGAAGGAACTGAAGGAAAAGAAGAAAAGCGGAGTGGTATATCCGTCTGTGGCCTATGAAATCGGGGCCAAGATACAGGAAGTCATCGGCAGCGAGGTTAGGGTTACGGTTCCCGGCCATATGCAGCGAGGCGGTGAGCCATGCTCCTATGACCGCGTGCTGGCCACCAGGCTGGGCGCTGCGGCAGCCAGGCTGATTGCCCAGGAGCAGTATGGCTACATGGTGGCGGTGAAAAACAACGACATCACCCAGGTGCCTCTCTCCGAGGTTGCAGGAAGACTTAAGACGGTGGACCCGGAGTGTTCCATGATTAAGGAAGCCAAGATGGTGGGCATCAGCTTTGGCGATGAATAACAGCATGATAATCAAAATAAAGGTTATTTTAGAAATAAATTTATATAAACAAGATAGAATAACAGGAGTTGCCTAATATGTCATATACGGCGTTATACCGCAAATGGCGTCCGGTTTCCTTTGAGGATGTAAAAGGCCAGGACCCGATTGTGCAGACACTGAAAAACCAAATAACGTCGGAGCGAATCGGCCATGCTTACCTGTTCTGCGGTACCAGGGGAACAGGTAAGACCAGTATAGCCAAGATATTTGCCAGGGCAGTGAACTGCGAACATCCGGTGGACGGGAGTCCCTGCAATGAGTGTCCCACCTGCAGGTCCATTCAGTCGGGTTCCTCCATGAACGTGGTGGAAATAGATGCCGCGTCCAACAACGGTGTGGAGAACATACGTGATATAAGGGAACAGGTGCAGTATCCTCCCACAGAGGGACGCTACAGGGTCTATATTATTGACGAGGTCCATATGCTTTCCATAGGCGCCTTTAACGCTCTGTTAAAAACACTGGAGGAACCTCCCTCCTATGTGATTTTCATACTGGCCACCACCGAAGTGCATAAGATTCCCATTACGATTCTGTCCCGCTGCCAGCGCTATGATTTTAAACGCATATCCTTAGAGACCATAGCAAACCGCCTGAGGGAGCTGACTCAGGCAGAGCAGATACAGGTGGAGGACAAGGCGCTTCTCTATGTGGCAAAGGCGGCCGACGGTTCCCTCAGGGATGCCTTAAGCCTTTTGGACCAGTGTGTGGCTTTTCATTACGGGAAGGTGCTGACCTATGACAATGCCCTGGAGGTGTTGGGGGCAGTGGATTCCGGTGTGTTCAGCCAGATGTTCGGCGCTATTGTGGAGGGCAGGACAAAAGACTGCATATGCAGCCTGGAGGAGATTGTGATTCAGGGCCGTGAATTGGGCCAGTTTGTCACCGATTTTATATGGTATATGAGAAACCTTCTTTTAATCCAGAGCGCGGACGACGCAGAGGGTCTGGTGGATATGTCGGAGGAGAATTTAAAGCAGCTGAGAAGCGATGCGGGCAAGACAGACGGAACCACGCTGATGCGGTATATCCGTATCTTTTCCGAATTGTCCAACCAGCTGCGCTATGCCAGCCAGAAGCGGGTGCTGGTGGAAGTGGCGCTTATCAAGCTGACGCGTCCTTCCATGGAGCCAAACCTGGATGCCATCCTGCAGCGGTTGGGAGATCTGGAAGCCCAGATGGAGGATTTGGAGGCAGGGCGCATGGCCATCCCCATGGCAGCTGTTTATCAGGAGGCAGGCAGCGCGCCTGCCGGACAGGCGCCCCGGACCGGAGCCGGACCGGGGGCGGATGGGGCAACAGTACCCCAGGCAGCTGCGCCGTATGCTCCGGGACTTCAGGCAGATCCCGGGGCTGCACCCGAAAAGGTGGCTCTTCCCCAGGCCCAGCTGGAAGACCTGAAGCTGGTGAGAAACGAATGGGCCAAGATAGTCCGCAGCATGGGAGGCGGCGCCAGGTCGTATCTGCGGGACACTGTGGTGGAGCCTGGGGGAGAAGGCTGCCTGACCATCGTGTTTATGGATCCCATGAACTACGATATGGGTAAGCGGCCCACTGTGATAGGGGAACTGGAGCGCTATGTGGAAGCTAATTTCGGCAGGTCCATTTACTTTAAGACAAGGTTGGCCGGCCGTGGGGAGCGCCTTAATACGATTTATGTGACCCAGGAAGAATTGGAAGAAAAGATTCATATGGATATTACATATGAAGATGAATAATATAAAGATGAATAAGTGGAGATAATAGGAGGATAATACACCATGGCAAAACGTGGCGGATTTCCAGGCGGAATGCCTGGCAACATGAATAATCTTATGAAGCAGGCGCAGCGTATGCAGCGCCAGATGGAGGAGACCACCAAGGAGCTTGAAAATAAAGAATACACGGCTGCTTCCGGTGGCGGTGCGGTCAGTGTGACCGTGTCCGGCAAAAAAGAAGTGGTATCTGTTAAGCTGTCTCCCGACGTGGTGGACCCGGACGATATCGAGATGTTAGAGGACCTGATTGTGGCAGCCACCAATGAGGCATTCCGCCAGATGGAGGCTGAGAGCAGCGAGGCCATGTCCAAGCTGACAGGCGGCTTAGGCGGAGCACTGGGCGGAGGTTTTCCCTTCTAATGGATTATTACAGCAGTCAGATTACCAAGTTAATAGAGGAACTGTCCAAGCTCCCCGGAGTTGGGGCCAAGTCGGCCCAGCGCCTGGCATTTCACATTATCAACATGCCGAAGGAGCAGGTGGAGGAGCTGGCGGGAGCCATGACAGGCGCCAGGAATAACGTGCGCTATTGTAAGGAATGCTTCACCTTGACGGACAAGGAATTGTGCCCTATCTGCAGCAGTGACAGGCGGAATCATAAGACCATTATGGTGGTGGAGAATACCAGGGATTTGGCTGCTTATGAGAAAACTGGCAAATACGATGGGGTTTATCATGTGCTGCATGGCGCCATTTCTCCTATGCTGGGGATTGGCCCGGGGGATATAAAGCTGAAGGAATTGATGCAGAGGCTCCAGTCGGATGTAGAGGAAGTCATCATTGCGACCAATTCCAGCCTGGAAGGCGAGACCACAGCTATGTACATAAGCAAGCTGATAAAGCCTACAGGGATTAAAGTGACCAGAATTGCCAGCGGAGTACCCGTTGGCGGAGATTTGGAATACATAGACGAAGTAACACTTCTTCGGGCATTGGAAGGCAGGACGGAACTTTAGACAGCAGATTTCCATACCGGGAACTAGCGATAGGGAGATGCAAAAGATGGATAAATACGAGTTTAACATAAAAGTTGAGCAGATTAAGAAGATGGTAAGCCGCGGGGACTATGAAACGGCCATGAAGATAGCCGATACCATAGACTGGCGCAGAGTGAGGAATGTAAACATTCTGTCCATGGTGGCAACCATCTATGAGAAGAACGAAGAGTACCAGGAGGCCAAGGATATTCTGCTGCTGGCATTTGAGCGGGCGCCCATAGGAAAGCGCCTGCTGTTCAAGCTGGCGGAGCTGGCTATCAAGGAGGGCAGTTTCCAGGAGGCAGAGGATTACTACAGGGAGTTTTGTGATCTGGCGCCGGATGATCCCAGACAGTATATCCTGCGCTACCTGATTCTGGGAGCTAAGGGAGCGCCCGCGGAGCAGCTGATTCATACCCTGGAACAGTACTGCAACATTGAACTGGATGAAAAATGGATCTATGAGCTGGCAGAGCTGTATGCGGAGGCTGGTATGGGAGAACTCTGCATCATGACCTGCGATAAGATTATGCTTATGTTCGGCCTTGGGAAATATGTGGAGAAGGCCATGGAGCTTAAGATACAGTTTGCGCCTCTGACAAAGTACCAGATGGATCTGGTGGAAAACAGGGATAAGTATGAGGCCCGTCTCAAGGCAGTGGAGCAGGAGTACCGCGCCGGAAAAAGGCCTGCGGATTATGAACCCGTGCCCGAGAAGAAAACGGAAGTCTCTCCCCAGTCCTACATGGCCCGCCAGGAGGCTGCTTTTGCAGCGGAGCCCGAAGCAGAGTACCCGGAGGACGGATATTCGGAAAGTGGATACGCAGAAGGCGGGTATCAGGAGGACGGATACGCAGAAGACGGATACGCGGAAGACGGATACCCAAATGATGGGTATGCAGAGGACGGATATCCGGAAAGCGGGTATGCGGAAGACGGATATACGGAGGAGAGATACACAGAACGCGGGTATCGGAATGACCGGTATGCCCAGAATGAATATCAGAATGACAGATATACAGAAACAGGATACCCGGAGGACGATTATTCAGAGCATGATTATCAGAAAAGCGGATATCAGGCAGAGGCATATCAGGAAGATTCCTATACGGATGAAGATGGTTCTGAGGAGGTATATGCACGGCAGGGCCGTTACGGAAATGAATATCCGGACCAGAATGTGCAGGAAGATACGCAGGACGGCGCCGAGGCCGGGTATCCGGAGGAACACCACAGGATTGCTGTTGGGGCAGAGGAACCATATGAGGATGAGGGCGCACACACCCGGGTTACCATAGAGTCTGAGGATTCGGATGAAGGAGAGGAACCGCTAAAGGAGCCACAGTCCCAGTGGATGCCGGATAAGCCCCGGATTCTGTCAGATGAAGCCGTGCGGGCGAGAATGCATGAGGCGGAGGTTCAGGCAAATCTGGCAAAGGAGATGTCCAGGATATCAGACGGACGTCACAGGCCGGAGACAACATCTGCCCAGACACGTGTATTGACCGATATAAAGGATTTGGGGAGAGAGTCATCTGTCCAGGAATCCCATCATTTCATGATAGAAGCCGAGTATTCCAGTTCAGGTCTGGACCAGGCCATTGAACTTCTTAAGAAGATTCATAAGGAGACAGGGGCTAAGAACCAGGCCGCCAAGATAACAGGGGAAAAGCTTAACAGCAAAGGTGTATTTGCCATTGCGGACAAGTTAACAGGCAAGGACCTGATTATTGAACAGGCGGGCGCCATGGAGGAATCCACCCTCCAGGAGCTGAACCAGCTGATGGCCAGGGATGAGACCGGTATGAATGTAGTCCTTATAGACGTGGCGGGTAACCTGGCCCGTATCCATAAGGTGGGGCCGGAAGAGGTTGCTTATGTGGCGCCGGAAGGAGATGACCGCCCTGTACGTCCTGTGCAGCTTCGGAAGACGGAAGAGGCGGCTGCGCCCAGGACAGCTCTGAGACGGACAGAAGAACCGGCTGCGGGCAAGGTTCAGCCGGTAGCGGAACCAGCTGCCATCAGGAGCCTTCCAAAACCAGAGACAGAGCAGAAGCCGGCCGCAGAACGTAAAGCAGGAACAGAACAGAAACCAAAGCCGGAGCGCAGGAAAATGGAAGAGAGCCGCCCGGAGCCGGCTGCCCCCAGGGAAGAACATAAAGAAGTCTCCCTTAAGGCGGCGGAAACCCCGCCGGTTCTGCCTCAGCCGGAAGAACCGGATTATGATGACCAGCAGGAGATGGATATTGATGAATTTGCCCAGTATGCATGCCAATATGCCAGCGATATTGACTGCAGCATATCAGGAAAGAGCATGCTGGCCCTCTATGAGCGCATTGAAATTATGGAGGAAGACGGCGTACCCCTTACAAAGGTAAATGCTGAGGACCTGATAGAGGAAGCTGCTGATAAAGCGGAGAATCCATCCTTCATAAAGCGGATAACAGGAATATTCTCGTCCAAGTATGACAGGGACGGTCTTCTGATATTGAAAGAGGAGCATTTTATATGATGACCATAGGTTTGATTGCACTGGATCTTGACGGCACCCTGCTGGACAGCCAGAAAAACCTGTCAGAGCGCAACCGCAGGGCACTGGAGCGCTGCGCCCGTATGGGCATACAGATTGTACCGACCACAGGCAGGGCAGTGGATGGTATCACGCAGGAAGTACGGTCTCTGCCGGGAGTCAACTATGCCATATCCACCAACGGCGGAACAGTAGCGGACCTTGTTAAGGGAACCAGTCTGAAGCGGTGTACACTATCCAATGCAAAGGCATTGGAAGTCATGGACATCGTTAAAAGGTACAGGGCGATGTATGATCCGTATATAGACGGAAGAGGGATTTCCCAGCCTGAGTTCATCGGACATATGGAAGACTTCGGCCTGAGTCCTGTGATTCAGAAGATGGTGCTCTCTACCAGGGATGTTGTTCCCAATATCCTGAATTACGTAACAGAATGTAAGAAGGATGTGGAGAAAGTCAACGTATATCTGGCTGATGTGAATGACATAGTTCCGCTGCGAAAAGAGCTATCAGCTGTAGAAGGCATTGTCATCAGTTCATCCCTGTATAATAATCTGGAAATCAATGCTCTGGGAGCCACAAAGGGTATTGCGCTTATGTGGCTGGCAGATTATCTTGGGATTGCCCCTGAGGCCACCATGGCATTTGGCGATGGGGAAAATGATCTCTCCATGCTGGAAGCAGCCGGAGTGGGCATTGCCATGGGAAATGGACTGGACATAGCTAAAAACGCCGCAGATCAGATTACGCTGACAAATGATGAGGATGGAGTTGCGGACGCCATAGAACGCCTGATATTCAACTAAAAGAAAGACTGAAATTATATGGACATGATATTAGAACATTGGCTGTCTGCCGGTGCAGGAGTTTTTCTCATTGGTATGGTGCTGTATGGACATTACAGGGGAGCGCTGAAGCAGTGCGTATCCCTGGGAGCGCTGATACTTACCATTGTGTTGGTGAAGATTGCCACTCCGTATATGACGGATTTTATCAAGGATAATCCGTCCATACGCCAGAGCGCGGCAGAGGCCATACTGGATGCAGCTGGCTGGGAGGAACCATCCGCGGAAAACACGGAGCTTCCGGCAGCGCAGCGCATTGCCATTGAGAACCTGAATCTTCCCCAATCCGTTAAGGAAACGCTGCTTGAAAACAATAACAGCGAGTTTTATCATATGCTGGGAGTGGACCAGTTTGCTGAATATGTCAGCACATATTTGGCCGACATTCTCATCAATGCAGTTAGTTCCATCATCCTGTTTGCAGTGGTCTATATTCTGATTCATCTGGTGGTGCGGTGGCTGGATCTTATAGCGCGGCTGCCTATATTGTATGGATTGAATCATATAGCAGGTGCAGTACTGGGATTAATCCAGGGACTTCTGTTGCTTTGGATTGGCTGTTTTTTGGTGGGAATCTTTTCCGCCACACCTTTGGGAATGACATTGGAGGAACAGATCAACGCAAGTACCTGGCTGCGGTTTTTATATCAGTACAATCTGATTAACATTGTACTGGGCGGTATTATCCGGGGTATTCTATAGAAGAAAAAATATAATTGTTCCTTTAATATATATAATTAAAACAAATCGCTGGGAGGGGATGGAAACATCTGTAAGCAGCGATTTTTTTATTAACCACAAAATATAGAAATATACAGAAAAAATAAGCACATTTAGTGGTGCGAAAATAAAGTTGAAAATTGTATAAAAAAATGGAACAAATTCCCTTGACAAGTTGATAAAGTAGTGATATATTAAAGGTCCACCGCGAAAAACGGTAGGACAACTCGAAAAAATGAGTTAAAAAAGTTGTTGACAAACAGTAACAGATATGGTAATATATAAAAGTTGCTGCTAAGACAGACAACAAAAAAGAAATAAAAAAAGTTGTTGACAAACAGTTGCAAATGTGATAAACTATCAAAGTTGCTGCTGAGGCAGCCGACAACAAAGAACCTTGATAATTGAAGATTAGACAGTATGTAAAACCCTGA
>OJVM01000258.1_pt1 | contig 12618 bp, 16 predicted proteins | sample 1600161 | NCBI WGS metagenome assembly OJVM01 (sample SAMN04436770, study PRJEB24849) | human gut metagenome | biome: human gut; feature: NICU; material: stool | host: Homo sapiens | place: USA: Saint Louis, MO | collected 2011-03-25
ATAAAGGTTTTTGGTTAGTTGCTCTTTCTGGGGTAGCAGATATTTTATAGTAAGTTATATGCAAAAAAAACAGAAAAAAGTTGGAAATATTGATTTTTTTTATAAACACACACACGAGTGTGTGTAGAAACCTATATTTAAGACTTTTCAAGGTAATTCTCCTTTCTTTTTTATCGTGTTCCGTTCTTTTCGTTTCCGCTCAAGAGACACGGGATTCCGTGAAAATATATTTCCACAAGGGTAGAACGGAAATAGATCTCTCTTTACGGGATAACAGGCGGTCGTTAGAGAAGATCAGCCGCCGGATATTGGAATACAGGCCGGACACGGCTTTCTCTATCTGCAAGATTATGGTGGTCGGTGCGGCGTCCCCCGAGGGGAGCATCGAACTGAACAGGCGTTTGTCTGAACTAAGGGCGAAACGTTTGTTCGATCACGTGTGCGGTTACTCGCCGCTACCCGACACGCTGAAAACGTCGGTATTCGTGGGGCGTGACTGGAGGGGATTGCTGCGTTTGGTGGAGAATGATCCCGGAATGCCCGGTAAATCGGAAACGGTGGAGCTTCTGCAAGGTATTGTTTCCGAGGTGGAAGCAAGTGGAAACGGGGAGAACAAGATAAATGAATTGAAACGCTTGCGGTACGGCATCCCATATCGGTACATGTATCGGAATTTGTTTCCGGATCTTCGTGCATCTTGTTTGTATATTTGGTATGAATCGAAACGGAAGTCGTTCCCTGCCATGCAGGTTATCTCCCACCTGCATGATACATTGTACTTACCTTGTAAGCTTTCTCCGTTCGGTGGAGAAACGGGCGGTTTCCAGTCTGGGGAAAAACATGGGCCTTTTTACATGGCCGTGAAAACGAACATGCTTTATGATGCGTTGCTTGTGCCGAATATAGGGGTGGAGTTTTACGTCGGAAAGAACTGGTCCTTGGCCGGGAATTGGATGTATGCCTGGTGGAAAAGCGACCGGCACCATAACTACTGGCGGCTCTATGGCGGGGATCTGGAAGTGCGCCGCTGGTTTGGCAGGAAAGCGTCGGAAAAACCGCTTGCAGGGCATCACATCGGTCTCTACGGTCGGATATTCACCTACGACTTCGAGACCGGGGGGACGGGCTACATGGGCGGCAAGCCTGGCGGTACGCTTTGGGATAAGATGAACTATTCGGTAGGTCTGGAGTATGGTTATTCGCTGCCCGTCGCCCGTCGTCTGAATCTGGATTTCGTCATCGGTGTGGGCTATTGGGGTGGAGAATACCATAAATATGCCCCTATCGACGGCCATTATGTCTGGAAGGAGACCCGACGGCGCCACTGGTTTGGTCTCACGGAGGCGGAGATTTCGCTCGTATGGCTCTTGGGCCGTGGCAACTACAACGAGAAGAAAGGAGGCAGGCAGTGATACGGATACGCTTTTGTCTGGTGTTCATATTTTTATGGATGGGACTGACGGCTTGTGAGCATAAGGATTTATGTTACGATCATCCGCACTTTGCCACGGTGCGGGTAATATTCGACTGGACCAAGATTTCCAATCATGACAAGCCTGAAGGCATGAGGGTCGTATTTTATCCGACCGATGATGAAAGCAACACGTGGATATTTGATTTCCCCGGAGGAGAGGATGGGGAAGTGGAGCTCCCCGAGAATGATTACCGGGTAATTTGCTTCAACTACGATACCGACGGGATGGTTTGGAAAGGAAACGGCAGTTACACGCTTTTTACTGCCGATACGCGTGATGTTCGGTCGCCGGATAACCGGACAATGGCTGTCACCCCACCCTGGCTGTGTGGCGACCATATAGACGGAGTTATCCTCAAGGACATTCCGGGAGGAAGCGCGAAGATAGTACGGCTAACTCCCGTAAACATGGTATGTCACTACACGTATGAGGTGAACGGTCTTCGGGGACTGGATAGGGTGGCGGATTTGCGGGCCGCTCTTTCCGGCATGTCCGGCTCGCTTAACATGTCCGGCGACAGTTTGCCCGCCGGTCTTTCGGAGAGCCTGCTCTTTGATGGAATGGTTTCACGGAATCAGATTATAGGCGGATTCTATACGTTTGGACATTCCGCACTTGAAGGAGAGCCCAATGTTTTCCGGCTGTATCTCAAGAACCGTTCCGGCAGCATGTCTGTATTGGAACAGGACGTGAGCGACCAAGTGCATGATGTCCCGGTAGCGGGGCATATCGGTGATGTGCATCTGGTGTTGAATTTTGATTATGAGGTACCATCCGAGCCGGGAAATGGCGGTCCGGGATTTGATGTGGACGTTGATGATTGGGATGATGTGAATGTGGATATAGTGTTGTAAACGGATATTTGAGTTTTCAGTGCGGATTGGATGCCGGGTAAACGCTATGTCAACTATTAAGTAATCGAGTTTATTAATTATATGTATCAATTTGATTTGTTTTTATTTATGAAAAAAAGTACAGTAATGCTTTGGGCAATCTTTGGAGCGCTACTCATGGGTTGCTCAGACGAGGAGATTGCGAATGTGGAAACCTCCTCGCGGAATGCGATTGGTTTTAACGTGTTAAGTAATGCGGCGGAAACGAGGGCTACCCCTACTACCCCCTCCAACTTGACGAGCACCGATTTCGACGTGTTCGCTTTTACGGCGGATGGTACTGCCTTCATGGGAAAGGTAGACACGGAATTTGGACATGACGGAGTGAAGATCGTGTACAAAAATGGTAAGTGGGATTATGACGATGCGAACGACCTTCGTTATTGGCCTACCGAGGCTTTGGACTTTTACGCGTTCAATCCCGGAACGGTTAGTGAAGACATGTTGGCGTTTTATAGGTGGGAAGCCTCCGGGACTTCTCAAAAGATAAGTTATACCTGCATCGATGAGTATGGAGCCGGTACTCATGCAAACTACGACGTGATGTATGCCATGGCCAAAGGCCAGACAAAAGACATGAACAACGGAGTAGTGAAATTTAACTTCAAGCATATTCTGTCACAGGTCGTATTCAAAGCAAAGACCCAATACGATAACATGCAGGTGGACATCGACATGATCAAGATTCATAATTTCAAATTTGCCGGCGCCTTCACATTGCCTGCGACAGCCGAAGAAACGGGAAGTTGGAGTTCGTCTGATTTAGCATTTCCACACGCATTTACCGTAGTGAAAAACGCAAATATCACGGTCAATAGTAATACCGCAGCTACCGATATTTCCACAAATACTCCTATGCTGAATATACCACAGACGCTGACTGCTTGGACTGTTTCCGCACCCAACAAAAGCAAGTTGGAGGCCGATAATGCGAAGCAATGTTACCTGGAGATCTCCTGCAAAATCCGGCAGTCCGGAGCTTATCTGTTGGGTTCAGCAAGCGAATACAAAACAATTTATGTTCCGTTCGGAGATACATGGGTAGCGGGCAAGCGTCATATCTACACGTTGATTTTCGGTGGTGGTTATGATGATCAGGGAGAGGCTGTGTTGAATCCGATCCGGTTTGATGCAGAGACAACAGGCTGGGTTGATGCAGATAATAAAGACGTAAACGTCCAACCTTAATCCAAACGTTTATTAATATCGTACCCGTTGGCAGGTTAAACATACGCAAGATTAACCCTGCCAACGGGTTTTTTATAGGGAATCGCATTTTCAATATACTTTTTGATGTGTAGGGGTGCTTTTTGCGTACCTTTTTCCTGGAGAATTTCTTTTGTGGAGTGTTTGCCCTGTATATTCCCGATACGCTGTTATAGCAGGGAACTGTTTTTATCCAAGTAGTCAGATATAGCCTCTTGCAATACCGATTTTAGCGAATCGCCTTTGCGGATCGCGATCAGCTTTAAGTTCTGGTGATAGGTTTCGTCCATGACAAAATTACAATGCACGGTTTTCGCTTTCTTCGGCTTTTGAGCCTCTTTTTGCCCGGCCGTGGATTGGATCAGGCTGTCTAATCCCCCGGTCAGCCCGGCCGACATACTGTTTTTTAAATCGTTCTTCTTTGCCATATGGTTACTTTATTTCTGTTAGCAGTTCGTTACATACACCCTCGTAGTCCTCTGCCCCGGCAGATTTGGGGGCATAGTGAAAAATATCCTGCCCTTGTGTCGGGGCTTCGGCCAGCGCAATGGAGTTGCGTACATGGGTGCTGAACACTTTGCCCTGGAATGTTTCCTGTACCAGTTCCGAAACGCTCTTGTTCAGGTTCTTTCTTCCGTCGTACTGGGTTATCAGGACCCCGGCTATCGAAAGATCCGAGTTCAAACGTTGCTGCACCTTGTGGACTACCTGCATAAGTTTGGCCATTCCACGCATTGCCAGGAATTGAGCCTGAACCGGGATAATCAACCGATCCGAGGCCGTCAGTGCGTTAAGCGTGAGCAGCGACAGCGAGGGAGGACAGTCGATCAGGATATAATCGAATTTCTCCTTTTGGCCTTTGATAAGGTGGGCTAAGATAAGCTCCCGTCCGGCCTCGTTGATTAACTCCGTTTCAACGGCCGAGAGATCCAGGCAGGAGGGAACGACGCTAAGGCCGTCCTTATGCTCGTAGATCGGCAGGTCGTATTCGCCTTTCATCGCACCGTAGATCGTTTGGGGAAGCTCCGCAGAGAAGCCCAGCGATTCGGTCAGGTTGGCCTGCCCGTCAAGGTCGATCAAAAGAACCTTGTACCCTTTTTGACGTAACGCACCGCCCAGGTTGATCGTGGTTGTGGTCTTTCCTACTCCCCCCTTGTGATTCAATACGGAGATTACTTTTGCTTTGCTCATAAATTCAGTTTTTTAAATGGTTGTCATGTCCGCAAATATAGTTAAAATACTAATATACTAAAATACTAAAAGTAGTATTTTTCGTTTTTTGCGTGTTTTTTGTGCCGATCGGGGAAGCGTACCGAAATAAATCCTGTTTCCGTCTTTCGGTACGTTTTGTTTCTGTACCGGAATTAATCAAAGATTAGAATAACCATAAATGTTTTTATACGTTAATCATACGTATGTATATATGTATATATTTGTTTTTGAGTATCTTTGTGTGCTATAAATAAAAAATAAAAGACATGAGCACTTATTCGTATAAAAATCCGAAGTTTATAAATTCCCCTAAAGGGGTGGTTGAAGTTGTAGAAGTGATTTATGACGGCAAAGATGATCCGGCCTATTCACTGGCTATTATTAAATGGGAAAATACCTATAAATTAGGTATTCGTTGGAACATCGCTTATAGTGAATGGGACGATTACCGCAAACAGAACGGGCAAGATGAATGTATAGGTAATCCACAGTCGAGAGGTATTCCCACCTGGTTTGTTTTGCCCGATGATATGATGTTTGGTGAGAAGTTCAGCGGTGCGATGCAGAGGCTTGATGAATTAAGAAAAGGTAAGTAAGCAATGGAACAGGGAGAAATCATATTATACCAGCCGGATGAAGCGGTCAAGTTGGAAGTGAGGTTGGAAGATGAAACCGTTTGGCTGACACAAGAACAAATAGCCGACTTGTTCGGGACTAAAAGGCCAGCTATTACCAAACATTTGAACAACATTTACAAAAGCGGCGAACTTGATATAGATAGCACATGTTCCATTTTGGAACATATGGGTAATGACGGCAAACAGAGATATACTACTAAATATTATAATCTTGATGCGATTCTGTCAATAGGATATCGGGTTAATAGCAAGAACGCAACCCTTTTTAGGAAATGGGCGAATAGTGTATTAAAGGATTATCTTTTAAAGGGGTATTCCATTAATAAACGTTTGTCAGAACTTGAAAGGACTGTCGCTCAACATACCGAGAAGATAGATTTTTTCGTGCGTACTGCCTTGCCCCCGGTCGAAGGCATTTTTTATAACGGCCAGATTTTCGATGCGTACAAGTTCGCTACCGATCTGGTAAAGTCGGCCAGGCGTTCGATCGTGCTTATCGACAACTATGTGGACGAAACGGTCTTGCTCATGTTGAGTAAACGCAGCGTCGGTGTCTCGGCCACCATTTACACACAGCGTATCACGCAGCAACTCCAACTTGATCTTGACAGGCATAACAGCCAGTACCCACCTATCGACATCAGGACGTACCGGGACAGTCACGACCGTTTCCTGATCGTTGATGAAACGGACGTGTACCATATCGGAGCCTCGTTAAAGGATCTGGGGAAAAAGATGTTCGCTTTCTCAAAGCTGGATATTCCGGCGGCTGTGATAACTGACCTGTTATAATATCCCTTGTCTTATGAATGTGGTTATCTATTCACGTGTAAGCTCGCAGTCGGCCAGGCAATCGACCGAACGGCAGGTTGTCGATCTGGAGAGGTTCGCAGCCGGACGGGGGTACGAGGTGACGGCGGTCTTTGAGGAAAAGATAAGCGGACGAAAGGCCAATATCGAACGCCCGGTTTTAAGCCGTTGCCTGGAATACTGCACAGATCCGCAGAACCGGGTGGATATGCTGTTGCTGACCGAGATCTCACGCCTGGGGCGTTCCACCCTGGAGATCCTAAAGTCACTCGATACGCTGCACACGCATAAAATATGCGTGTATATTCAAAACCTGAACCTGGAAACATTACGGCCGGACAAGACGGTAAACCCCTTGTCCTCTCTGATCACTACCCTGTTGGGGGAACTGGCCGCGATCGAACGCCAGGGGATCATCGACCGCCTTAATAGCGGACGGGAGTTGTACATCCAGAAAGGGGGCAGGCTGGGACGGAAGCCGGGAAGCCGGAAAACGGCCGAACAGAGGAAAGAGGAATACCGGGAGGCGATCGCTTTGTTAAAGAAAGGCTACTCGATCCGGAACGTGGCGAAGCTCACGGGAAAGGCCGTTTCGACGATACAACAAGTAAAAAAAGACTTCATTAGTAGCTGATTATCAGAACAAATGTTGTATTTTTGCAACAAATACGAGTAAATGCACATAATTAAAAACGAGTATTTACACGTGTCTAAAAACGAGTATTTGCACGAAAATAATCAGAATCTAAATAAAAACGGTTATGGCAACAATGGCGGAGAAAATGGCGGCTTCACTGGAGGAATTAAGAAAGCTTCAGGAGAAAGACCGCTGTGTCGTCCTGCAAGGGACGGTCGAGATAGGGAGGACGCATTTAACCCGGCTGTTGGATAACGGCTAGTTGCAGGAAGTAATGAAAGGCTGGTATATTGCGGCCAGGCCGGGAACAGAGGGGGACACGACGGTCTGGTACACCTCATTCTGGTATTTTATCGCGAAATATGCGGCCGTCCGGCTGGGGGAACGGTGGTGTTTGACGGCCGACCAGTCGTTGGATCTGTATTCGGGGAAAACGACCGTGCCCGTACAGGTGGTTATCAAATCGCCGAAAGGCCATAACAACACGCAAAAGCTGATGTATGATACCTCGCTTTTGGTGTTTCAAAGCGAGATTCCGGATCAGGTATATAAAGAGCCGGAATACGGCCTTAATCTCTATCCGCTTGCCGAAGCCCTGGTATATGCCACGCCGAGATATTTCCAGGTGGAGAGGATCGCGGCCCGTACCTGCCTGGCCATGATACGGGACGCTGCCGATATATTAAAGGTACTGGCGAGAAACGGGGCTTCGCTTCGTGCCGGAAGAATAGCCGGGGCGTTCCGGAACATCGGGAACAGCGAAATCGCCGACTGCATCGTTTCCACGATGCGGGGGTTCGGGTATGACGTGAGAGAAGAAGATCCGTTCGAGGATCAGCCACGAACGCCCCTTGTTTATGAGGTGTCGCCTTACGTCACACGCTTGCGCCTGATGTGGGAGAACATGAGGGATAAGGTTGTAGAACTGTTTCCCGAAGCCCCTGGAAAGATTGATGACGTGGAGGGGTATTTGAGATCCGTCGATGAAAAGTATTCGGAGGACGCTTATCATTCTCTCTCGATCGAGGGATATAGGGTTTCCCCGGAACTGATCGAGAAAGTGCGTGTCGGGAACTGGAAGCCGGAGGAAGAAGATAAGGAGCATAAAAACGCGCTGGTGGCACGTGGGTATTACCAGGCGTTCCAGGCTGTCAGGGGGACGATCTCCGATATACTGAAAGGAAAGAACGCAGGGGAAGCGGTAAGGGCGGATCATCCGGTCTGGTATATGCAGATGTGGATGCCGTTCGTTACGGTGGGGATCTTGCAAAGGGAGGATCTTGTGGGTTATCGTACCGGGCAGGTCTATATACGGGGACCGCAACATATCCCGTTGAACCCGAAAGCGGTCAGGGACGCTATGCCCGTCCTTTTCGATCTCTTGAAGAATGAGCCGCACCCGGCGGTAAGGGCTGTCCTGGGACACTTCTTTTTCGTGTATATTCACCCCTATATGGACGGGAACGGGAGAATGGGACGGTTCGTCTTGAACGCCATGCTTGCGTCTGGAGGCTATAACTGGACGGTTGTTCCGGTGGAGCGTAGAAAAGAATATATGAAAGCGTTGGAAAAGGCCAGCGTGGAAGGGGATATTTCGGAGTTTACGAAAGTAATCGCATCATTGGTCAAGTAATGATATTTATAATAATGACAATATGAAATCAACGGAATATATCGAATGGGATAAACTGGAGCAGATCCCGTTCTGCCTTTGCCGGATCGCGGAGGATGAAGAAAACCAGGAAATAGATGTTTATTATCTGGATAAACGGGTTTGCCATGATTACGATCATGTGGGGCATTATTTTCGTACTGCGATAATCATGTTTAGAAGGATCAGGAACATAACGGCCGATTGGGTGAACCTCAAAAACCTTTGGTTGCTAAGGGACTGTATCAGGGAGAATTTTAATCATGGCCTGGAGGTGGACGATCTGATCTTCGGGGAAACATTCGACGGTGAGGATCCGGAAACTATAAAGCCGCTAACCAAAGAACGGCTGTTCAAGATTAAAAAGGTGATTCAGGAAAAAGATCCATACGCTACCGTATAGGGGGGGAGTATATAAAAACAAAACCCTGGAGTTTGTCTTGCGACAGGGACAACAGGGGATTACTACGCAAATATAGGGAGTATATCTCGTTTATACAAGGATTTTATGGCTTTTCTGGATTGATTTTAAAAAGAATAGAGGCTTGTTCCCTGGAATGTAGTATTTACTACTTTTAGTATTTTAGTATATTAGTACGCTTTTCTTTTGGAGGATTTGGGCGTTCCCGTAAACGGTCGGGCTTTCCGCCTCCAAGTCCTCGCCTAAAGGCTGTGGGCTTTCCACTGCAATCCCTAACGCATGAATACACCCACCCACCCGATTAAGGTAGGCTATTTCCGGATAGAGCCGTTCGGTGAAGCCAGCCGGATAAAAGCCGCCTGACTTTTCACTGATCGGCACAATCCGGGTACTCCGGTAGCCGATTGTCGAACCCGGTTTTAACCCCCCTTTCAGGGGAGAGAGGTATTTTAGTTTTTCCGGCGTGGCCGCCTTGCGTTTACCTTGACCGGGGTTTTTGTCTGCAAAGGTCAAACGGCTTTTTCCATATCCCAAGTTGAGCCGCAAGCGGCTTTTAGAAAAAATCTCCAGCCTGGCTAAAGCCAGGTAGTATTTTTCCTAAAAAACTTGTGCTATGGAAAAAAACGTTTGGGGTGTTCTCATACAAAAACCCCTCGGAACTCAAGGTAAACGCAAGATGACCACACCGACAGCCCCGAAAAACCAAAATGAGGTTGTCTTGATACAAAAACATCGGAATCTTAGGCATCCGCAAGGTTTTTTGGGGGGGAGAGGGTGCGAGGTGGGGAGTTTACTATCGGAAAAAATCAGGTAGTAAATACTAAATTTAGTATATACTAAAATACTACTTTTGCATATAATTATCTTATAAATAGTTAGTTAAACGTTGTTTAAATACTTGCATCTCTCAAATAAAAGTGCTATCTTAGAGGTATAGAAAAAGAGATAACAACCTTTAGAACTGGCTCACCCACCAGGATAAAGAACGGGGGACGTAGTTATGAAAACTGATTATTTCGACAAGGCAGCGCAACAGTTTGCAAATTTGATGATCGAGAAGATCCAGCAGGTAGAGGACAATTGGCAAAAGCCCTGGATCACCATTGCGGCGAATACACGCAATTTCTTTCCGCAGAACCTCACAGGACGCAGGTACACCGGAGGCAACGCCTTTTTACTCCTTTTCCTTTGCGAGAAATTCCAGTACCAGACACCCGTATTTATGACATTCAACCAGGCGAAAGAGGCCGGGATCTCCGTGCTGAAAGGATCGAAATCGTTTCCGGTCTATTACTTCCTTTTCTACGTGTACCACAAGGAAACACGCAAGAAAATAACCTTTGAGGAATACAAGGCGTTAAGCCGGGAGCAGCAACAGGAATACAACGTTATACCGACCTATAAATATTACTCGGTCTTTAACTTGGATCAGACCAATTTTTCGGACGTGAGGCCGGAAGAATGGGAAGCGTTAAGGGAGAAGTTCAGAGGGGGACAGGCAGAGCAGCCCGACGGGACAACCGGAGAGGCGCACCCCGAAATAGACGCCATGCTGGAGGCGAAAAGCTGGTTTTGCCCGATACGGGAGCAGCAAGGCGACAGGGCTTTCTATTCTCCTTTAGCCGATTATATCGTAGTGCCGCTTCGCTCGCAGTTCGTCGATATGCAGAGCTTTTACGAAACGCTTCTGCATGAAATGGGACATTCCACGGGACACCCCACCCGATTGAACCGGGATCTTGCGCACCCGTTCGGATCAGAGGAATACGGCAAGGAGGAATTAACGGCCGAGTTCGCCGCAGCCCTGGCAGGAATGTTTTTCGGGATAGCCGAACATATACGCACTGAAAACGCAGCTTATCTGAAAAGCTGGATAAAGGCGATCCGGGAAGAACCCAAGTTCATTTTAAACGTACTGGCCGACGCTATGAAAATTGTCAAGATGATAGCCGGGAAACTGAATATCTCCGTAGAAAGCGAGGAAACGGCAGCAGATGAAGCGGAACAGGTGGCATGATACAAGGAAGATCCCCCGAAAGGGGGACAGCCTTTCGGGGGGAGTTCTTTTTGGCACTCGCCCCAAAAAGAACCAAAAAACGCTTTGCCGCTACACTCCGTTTCGCTTTCATAGCTCTGATAATGCGTTTTTTGATTGGATAGATATATATTTGTAGATAAAATAATGTAATATGAACAAACCGAAGATTATACAGATTATTGATGTTGTTTCCAATGCGATAGCAGGAAACCGTATCGACGAGGATTTTATAAAGAGTTGTATTTACGGAAAAGTGGATGCGGAACTGTATGCGCATCTTTTAGGCAAATACAGGGGGTATGACGGGGATTTCTTTCAGTTTTATTTGGGGACGGACGATCGGATAAACCGGGCTTTGCTGGAGAACCTGGGGATTAAGGTCGAACCCGACAAATATCCGGACTATGATAGCCGGATTGTTGCGCAGGTCGTCCAGGGAAAGAAAAGGTTTGATATTTATCCTTTCGAGTTGGAAGCCTTTAACAGATATGCCATGTTTGGCAATAATAATGCGCTTTCATGCCTGAAAGGGATTTCCCCGACAGCCGGGCAGACCGTCCGGGAAAACGGTATTAACGAGTATGGAAACGCCTTGAATTGGTCGCTGTTCTGGATAAAGGCAAATCCGGAGGACAAAGCCCTGTTAGTGGATCACGTTTTGAATATCCCCGAACGATGATAGCGGAATATTTCATTTACCGGAGAAAGGGGGATAAAGAGCCGTTTATCTCCCTGAGGGAAATGCCGCAATACGGGTTAAGGCCGAAACAGAAGTTTACCGGGAAAAAACTTAAAATAGAGGTGATCCGCAGGCTTTCCGGTGTGGAAATCGAGCAGACGGCCACCACTCCGCAGATAAACGCCTATATCGAGGCGAATATCTATGATACCGAACGTTGGCCGGAGTACCGGAAGTTATACCGACAGGTGGCCGGAGAGGTGGAAACCGTGGCCGACATCTTTACGCTCCAGTATATTTTAGTGGCCGAACTGGAGGATCAGACCAGGACGGGAAAGGACTGCCAGCCGCAGCCGACAGATCCGAAAGACGAGAGGCTGATACACCTAATCCGGTGCGAGCTTATGGGTGAACCCCTGGAAATGTACAAGACGATGATAAACCCGATCATCGCCTTAAAGAAACGTTTCGTTTGATACTACATCTACTAAAAATAGTAGATACTACTTTTAGTATTTTAGTTCGTACGCTCAATCCTGGGAGAAAAACTAATCGGGATATTCATTGAGTTCCCGGTATGCCTTAGCTAACTCTTCTTGGGTGTGACGTTTGAACTTTTTACGGCTTATGATGAAAGGCAACCTCTGATTCATTTCATTCTCGTACTCGTCCAGGAGATGTTTACCCCTTCCGGTAAGGACGACATGGGTACGGTCGTCGGAAAAGCGGATCTCTTTTAAATCTTCCATTGTATCTAATATACGGAGGATGATTTTCTCGTAAATGGGGGTACGCAGTAACGGGTGTGCGAGCATGGGGGAATTGTATTTTATATCGAAATTCTCGATGATCTCCGTCTGCACTTCCTCTATATGCTTGGGAAGTGCTTTTCCCAGCGTGTAGTAAACAGCTATCTGAAAGTCTTTGTAATTTGGAAACATGGGCGTATATGGTTTAT
>OJVM01000272.1_pt1 | contig 11819 bp, 10 predicted proteins | sample 1600161 | NCBI WGS metagenome assembly OJVM01 (sample SAMN04436770, study PRJEB24849) | human gut metagenome | biome: human gut; feature: NICU; material: stool | host: Homo sapiens | place: USA: Saint Louis, MO | collected 2011-03-25
ACCCGTCTATAATCTTTTGTAAACGCGGCATAACGCCTGATGGCTTCCTCCTGGTATGCCTTCTTCGTCTTTTTCCCGTTGTCATCCGTATAGTAAACTTCCCTGTCCTCAACCAAATAGACATAATCCCCATCGCTCTTATAAGCCTTCTCATTGGTCTGTACCTTACCGGATTCATTGACCAGGTAATATTTGCCGTCCACCTGATAGACCTCGTACTGGGAATCCCCGTCCGCTGTCACCAGCAAACCGTTGTAGTACAGGAATCCATCCTTTTCTCCGCTGAAGCCAGCTCCCTTGTTGGATCCCGAGGTGTTGAAATAGAAGGTGCAGCGCTTGCCGTCATCGTCAGCAATACCGGTATTCCTGCCGGTGAGCATCCTGCCGTCAGTCCCCTTTTCTCCGAAATATCCCACCAACACATGGCCGCCGGATACAATCTTGACCAGTCCGTTCCTTCTGCATCCATACTGGTTCACAAAATAATTTTCGCCATCCACCCGGATGGTGGCGGCATTCATGGTGGAGATGCCTGTTTTAAGGTAGGCGGGAGTGCCGTTGTTCTCAAAGTAATACCACTCCTTATCCCCTTCCCTTGGAAGCTCCTCATCCCCCTTCTTTAAGATGGCTGCCCCGTCGTCGGAATCACCGGGATGCTCAGACAGCTGTTTCCACTGTCCCTTTGCAATGGCTCCGTCGTCCTTACCGCCCAGGTATACGAAACGGCTGATGCCTGTGGCATCATCGCTGTCCGCTTTCTCCTTCACCGCATGCCAGCCCGTCAGCATGGCACCGTTCCGGTCAAAATAGAATTTTTCTCCGTGAATGGTCTCCTGGTCATAATTGCCGGTAAGAGAGCGTTTGGCCTTACCGTTATTCTGAAAGAAAAACCACCGGGAATTCTCATCTGCCTTCTTATATTCCTTGGAGATATCCCCAATCTCAGGCAGATCATCCTCATCAAATTCCAGGCATACCCAGCCCCGTCTCATGGCACCGTCGTCCTTGCCGCCCAGGTAGTAGATATTATCGCCCTCGTAGAACCAGCCCGTGCGCATCTTACCGTCGCTGTCAAAGTTGTACCGGCCGTCTCCTACGTTCTTCCAGCCTTCCTCTGTCTTGCCGTTCTTGCCCAGGAAATACCAGCCCTCTTCCTTCAGGCCGTCCTTGCCGTCTGTGTGGACCCAGGAATTCTTCACCATGACTCCCTTGTCGTCCACATAATATGTATTCTCTATCCAGGTGCTCTTCTCAATCTCCCCGTCGCTGCCCAGGAAGTATGATTTTCCGTCCCGTGTCCTCCATTCATTGGTCACATAGTTACCCTTGTTATCCACAAATTTAAGAACTCCGTCCTCTGTCTTCCATCCGGACTCCGCACCCAATGCAGTGCCGGCAGCCATCACTCCCAACAGCAATCCTATGGCCCATCCTGTCAGTATCCTTCGTCTGGTCATATCCTCCACCTCCTTATAGTACCATTTTATCAGAAAGTGAAAGGAAATAACAGGATGAGAAAGGGGAAAAATTGTGTAAGAATTACTTAATTTTATTTATGCGTGCAAATAATCTCACAGTTTACAGCTCAAACTCGTAATTGCATGAAAAGGCTTTCCCTGATGACCTTTGTGGAGACGCCGCTTATGACGGATGCCGTTGTAAATATTCCTTAACAGACAGTGGAAATTATGTGACATCAGTGATAGAATGTAGGTTGCAATACAAACCTTCAAAAACATTTATATATCTGAAACATTTATATATTTAGAAAGGAGTCCCCATATGTCAGACACAGCCGTCACCATCCGAATGGCAGAAGAAGCAGACGCGGCCGCCCTCCTGTCCATATACGCGCCTTATGTAGAAAAGACCGCCATTACTTTTGAATATGAGGTTCCCACTGTCCAGGAATTCAAAAACCGCATCACATCCACCCTGAAACGGTATCCATATCTGGCTGCAATCCGGGATGGACGCATCATAGGATACGCCTATGCATCCCAATTTAAAGAGAGGTCAGCCTATGACTGGGCTGTGGAAACCTCCGTCTATGTATCCGGGGACGCGAGGCGCACCGGCGCAGGCTCCCTTCTCTACGAGGCATTGGAAAACTACCTGCGACGCCAGAACGTCATCAATGTCAATGCCTGCATTGCCTACCCCAATCCGGGCAGCATAACCTTTCATGAAAAATACGGCTACCATACCGTGGGACATTTCACCAAATGCGGCTACAAACTGGGCCAGTGGTGGGATATGGTCTGGATGGAAAAAATGCTGGGCCCTCACCCGGAACAGCCGGAACCTTTTATACCGGCAGGCAGGCTTTAAGGCCTGCCTTTTCTATCCCATCATGTCTTTTACCCATGAAGGAGTCAACTCAGGTAGTTCTGTCCCTTCTTTTTTACACTTCCTATATTGCTCAATTGTAAATACCCGCTTTTCTTCATAGGCAATCTTTACTTCTGCCGCATCCAGCACTTCTTCAATTTTGTCTCTGGGTACAACTACAACACCATCATAATCCCCTACAATTAAGTCTCCTGGGTTTACCGCTACAGAACCGCATTCAACCGGAATATTCAAACCTCCGGGACCTTTCTTTGCCGGACTTGCAGGTTTAAATCCTCTGCTGAAAACCGGCATTCCGATTTCGTCAAGTCCTACCTTGTCCCGCACATATCCGTCAACAACAATCCCCGAAACACCAATAGCCTCTGCTGCTCCCCCCATCAAATCTCCCATGTATGCACTCTCCTCGTAAGCCTTTCCGCTTACAACAATCACATATCCAGGCTTACAGCTGTATATCGCTATATGTATGGGAAGATTATCACCGTCTTTTGTATCTACAGTACAAGCGGTTCCAACCACCTTCATGTTATCAGATACAGGTTTAATCTGTTGGCACATACACCGGTTCGCAAGCAGCCCCAGCTTATTTAAACCATCGCAAATATTTGCTGAACTCAGCTTTGACACGCGCTCAATGATATTCTCGGGAATCAGTTCCGGTAACTCATAATAATTTTCCATAACTCACATTCTCCTTAGTTTTCTTTATTATATTATAAGATTCGTATTTAAACATTTTGCCTTTGAGTATTTACTTTTGCTGTGCGTTCATCTCCTGCCTTTTCTTTTCTTTATGCGCGCGGTAATAGGGCGTAATAAAAGAAATGATACTAACGATGAAAATTACCAGACATAGGGGTCTTGTCAAAAAGGTTGTAAAATCTCCCCCGCTGACAATCAGCTGCTTTCTTAAACCGTTTTCTGCAATCTTACCCAAAATGATACCAAGAATCATTGCAGAAGTAGAATAATGATACTTATCAAAAAAATATCCTACAAAGCTGAATGCAAACATGACAAATACGTCTGTCATACTATTCTTCAGGGAATAAGAACCAACCACCCCCAATGTAACAATAATCGTCGCAAGAAAAGGATACGGAAGTGTTACAAGACGAGAAAACTGTTTCGCCACAAAAATTCCGAGTACAAATAACAGTAAAGAAGCAAGCACCATACCCATTAATATACTATACAACATATCTGGCTGATTCCGCAGAAGCATGGGTCCTGGAATCAATCCGTGCATAGTAAATGCCGCCAGAAGAATTGCGGCTACATTACCGCCAGGAATACCCAGAACAAGTGTGGGTACCAGAGAGCCGCCTACTGCGCCATTATTTGCTGCTTCCGATGCAATAATTCCTTCCTCTGCACCTTTTCCGAATTTCTCAGGGTGTTTACTGCTGCGGACGGCCTCACTATAGCTGATTAATGCAGCAATAGAACCCACAATTGTACCAATAACAGAAGACTTCAAATAGGTTTTCCAATGCTTTATAATATTGGAAATCCCAATAATCTCCGCCTTTACCTTTCCCCCTTTGCCGCCTTCCTGTTCACTGGCCGTCATTTTGTTCTTCATAACATTTCTGTAGACCTCCGCAACTGCATATGCGCCAATCATAACAGGAATATAATCAATTCCATTCATCAGAAACTGTTGGCCAAAGGTGAATCGTTCTGCTCCTGAAATGGCATCCAATCCAACTGTTGAAATCAGAAGACCCAGGCATGCGGATAAAAGGGCTTTGATAGGCTGCTCATTACCGATGCTTGCAATACAGCTTAAGCCCAGAAGGGACAGGGCGAAAAATTCCGCACTTTGAAATTTCATGGCCCAAGTGGCTAGAATTGGAGCACAGACTACCATAATAAGCCCTGAAAAAATACCACCAAAGGAAGATGCTGTAATAGACAGACCCAATGCCTTTGGTGCCTCTCCCCTCATTGCCATGGGATAACCGTCAAAAGTTGTTGCCACAGAACTTGGCGTTCCCGGTGTCTTTAAAAGAATTGCGGATATAGAGCCTCCGCACATAGCTCCGACATAAACAGAAACAAGTACTACAACACTTTGAATCGCCTCCATGCCATATGTAAACGGCAGCATCAGAATAACGGCCATAGATGCGCTTAAACCTGGAAGGGCGCCGGCTGTCAGTCCCCAGGCTGTTCCCAATATTACCAAAAGTAATGTCATTGGCTGTAATACGTTGAGAAATCCCTGCAAAACCATTTCTTTTCCCCCTTTCAGTACAGAAAATAACTAAGGTCTTTAAAAATCCCCACTCCTCTTGGCAGCGCAATAAAGAATATACGGCCGAATACAATGACTAGCAGCGTTGTAAACAGCAAGGCAAATAATACGGACCATTTATAGTCACGATAGCCGACTGCAGTCACACAGGTAATGATAAACAGAAACGTCATTATGGGAAAACCTACTCTTGTCATCAAAAAAATATATATTGCCAAGGCAAGAATCAGACAACCAACTTTTTTAGCACCTGTCCGGTTCAGCACAGCCTCATCATCCTCTTTTTTGTCCGCGTCAGCAGAGGTCTTTTTTGCTTTCATTGTCTGCAATGTGCTTAACAGAAGCAGAAACAGGCCAATGACCGAAAAAAGAATTGGAAACCCTCCGGAACCAAATAAATCAGCCTCTACTGTCATATCTGATATAGTCGTACTGAAAAAGAGGAATCCGCAAAGGATGATTCCAATAGCAATATTAAAAATAAATTCCATTCGTTTGCTCCTTTCCGTCCTAACGGACGCCGCAACGCCTCTCACTTATTTTGCGAATACTTCCCTAAAAGCAGCCAGCTGTTCTTCCCACAGTTTTCCGAATTCCTCAGCCGGCATATAACCTGGTATAATATCGGATTTGTCCTTTTCAGCTGTTTCTTTGTATTCTTCGGAATCATAACATTTTTTCAGTACATCTTCCAAATAGTCCACAATCTCCTGCGGCGTTCCTTTTTTTACAGCGAAACCACGCCAAGAACCCTGCGTGAAATTAATTCCCTTTTCAACAGTGCATGGTACATCCTTCATCTCCTCTATTTCCTCTAAACGCCTGTCATAGAGCGTCACTATGGGGACCACATCATCTGACTGAATCATCTGTAAGAAGGATATTAGCTTATCCTGGTAAATATCAATCTCCCCACCCAGTAGAGCAGCCTTTGTTTCCGCTGCTGAATTATAGGGAATATACAAAAGCTCTATGCCTGCGGCCTTTGCAAAGCCACTTACAATAAAATCATCCAGTCCACCTGGTGATGTTCCTCCTACCTTTACTTTCCCAGGATTTTCTTTTGCGTAAGCAAGCATTTCATCCAAATTCTGGAAATTTGGGTTATTCTTTGATATGGCGAAAGATTGAATGTCCACCTGGAAATTGCCGATGGGAACAAAACATTCTGAAAAATTGATTGGAGCCCTTCCCTGTGCTTCAACAATAGGCATAGAGGGAGTGATTTCCAATATTGTATAACCATCGGCTTCCTGGCCATTTACATAAACAGTACCTTCCACACCACCGCCACCTGCTTTATTAACTACATTGATTGGCTTATCAATATAATTTCCCATAAGCTGTGCCACAGTCCTGCCCATCATATCAGCAGAGCCACCCGCACCAAATGGCACAATCATCTCAATCGCCCTCTTAGGATAATCTAATTCATCATCTTCACCTGACACTAACTGACTGCTTTCCTGTTTTGAATTATCCGCTTCCTGCTTCTTTTCCGGTGCAGAACCCTTGGATGCACAGGCTGAAAGGAGCAGGGCCGCTGTACAAATAACTGAAAATTGCTGTATGGTTCTCTTCCTCATTAAGACTTCCTCCTTCATCAATGGCCTTCAGACCATAACATGGTTTATATTTTCACTGCCTCTTTATCTGTCTAATTTGCAGAGGTTTCACACTTTTCCAAGCCCTCCCGTGCAGCCACCCCTCACAGAAATAGTAAATCTTATAACTAAACATTTTCATTTTCCGTCTCCCATTCACAGGAAGCTTTTCGGATTTCCATACAACAGTTCGGACGCATTGATACTACGCGGAATCCACTGGCGCGCATATTACCTATTTTAATAAATGTAGCTAATACGGAACTGGCACCGCCCAGGCCAATAGGCCCTATTCCCCTGGAGTTAACTGCGTCTGTAATGCGTTTCTCCAGTTCACTTTGCACATCATAACAACCTTCCTTCATAGCTTCAAGCGAGAGTGATGATGCCTCGAAAGCAGTGCGTCCCAACCCGAACGACAACGTACACGGCTGACATCCAAGAGCCTCTACCTGTGGAATTGCCCATTCAATCATCTCCTCGACCACATGGTCCAGCGAATGCATATGAAATAACGCCTGTGTCTTGCTCCTAATCTCCGGTCCCCCTCCCAGCATCAGTATCGTAAGCCGGATTTTACTTCCTGCTATACGGCGTATCTGTGTGGGCGCTGGTTTTAACATGCCGGGCTCATCGTATAATCCCTGACATTGGGAGATGCGTTCCAACTCATTCCCACGCACCCCCATAGGGCGTGCTGGAAGGTCATTTAATCCCTTCCTGATACCCTCCTCCATCGCGGATAAAAAGCCTGCCGGCAATACAGCGTCATCTCCAATTTCTAAAAATGGATGCGGCGTCCCCGTATCATCACACAATGCTGAATGATGTTTATCTGCAGCTTCCGCATTTTTAATAAAATTCTCCATCGCCCATTTTGCATGTGGAATTGTTTCTTTCTCACATGCCTGCTTCCAGCAGGTGACTTGGTCCTTCCGCCAATGGGAGCTGGCATTCACAACCGCCCGTGCAACATCCTGTGTCACTTTTTCCAATAGAATCATATATCCCCTCCCTAATCTGGAAAGATACTTTCCCCGTCAGCCACAGCAACGATTGCCGGAAAATCTGTTACTGTAATTTCATAAAATGCCTCCATACCAAATTCCGGATGTAGCGCTACACGGCATCCGCTCATTGCAGCAGTCAACAGCGCCGCAACTGGCGGTGTAATTAAAAAATATGCGCCATTCTGCTTTAGTCCTGCTATCGTCTCAGGAAGAATCCTGCCCTTCCCAAGATGAAACTTTGCCCCCTTTTCTGACAGTGGCACGATGGACCCCTCAATTTCCGGTTTGCCCGTTGTGGTGGGAGCAATTCCCGCACAACTAACAGCAGTATGGAATATCACCGCACCCTCTATGTCAATACCGGCATCCAAAAGTGTATCATTCTTGGCCATCTCTACCACATACGGCAACACTGCATCCCGCCCACAATAGATCGTTCCAGTCATCTCAATCAAATCACCAGCTTTGAGAGCACATTCCCCTGTTTTTAATGGAACTCTAATCTTCTTCAATTTATTCGCTCCTTTTGCATGACTTATTGATGTGTCACAGTTTCCATCCCTCCAGTACTTTCTTCCAATCCCGTGCGACACCATGTTCAAAGTTATCTTTTACCCGGATATCCTTTAACCATTGCAATTTTAACCGGGTTGCTTCCGCCATTGTATATGGAAGTGATTCGCTTTTCAAAAAATTCACAACATTCTCCAACTCATGCTCCCGCCGTTCTGCGTGAATAATGGCGCCGGAGATATAACCATTGATAATTCCAATAAAATCCGGACCAAATGTATCAATAAACGAATCCACAATTGTCTGTTCGACACCAAAACGCTGCGCAGCCTGAAGCGATTCAATCAACAGGCAGCTGAGTCCCTTAGCTGTAATACTACGTATGAACTTGATGCTTGTGGCCGTTCCCGCTTCTCCATCTACAATCTCCAGACGCATATGGTATGGTTCCATCTTATCCCGGAATACCGCTGCGCCATCTCCGCTAAGAAGCATTGGAACCTGATGCTTATCCTTTAACAGGGCCCCCATCATTGCCCCATCAACGAACAATCCTCCCTTCGCTTTCACCATCCCGCTGATTTTTTTCTTCTCAATAGGGGTAGCTGTGGATACATCCATAAAAGGCTGTCCTTCCTTTATTCCATCAAGTGCATGCTCAGCAGCAGTAACTGCATAATTAGATGGAACTGCCGAAATAACCACATCTGACTTCCGGCAAACTTCCGCGGTATTTTCCAGCATTTGCCCATGGCAGGCATCAACCCTGTTATCCATTGCCTCCTTAAAACGTTCATCATTCTGCATCGCGTCACAACATACAATTCTTTCGATTCCTTCTTTATGTAACCCCAATGCAATAGATGACGCCGCCTCACCAAAACCAATAAATCCGACTACCATAACCGCCTCCTTATTGTAGCGCTAAATTTTATATTGCATTTAAATTATAGTTCGTTTACAATAAAAAGAAAATATTGTTTTATTTGTTAAATTAACAAGCAAATACTTGTTTTATGGCAGGGAGGCATGTATTTATGAATATGACCGATATCCAATGTTTTATAAAGGTAACAGAACTAATGAGTTTTACCAAAGCTGCCGAGGCACTGTATACCTCGCAGCAGGCGGTAAGCCTACATATCAAACACTTGGAGAATACCTATAAAGTCCAATTATTTGAGCGAAAACCTTCACTGAAGCTGACTACATCCGGACAAGCACTTTTAGAAGCTGCCCGTGATATAATAGAACGAGAAAACAGACTAATCAATCAATTCACTACAATGCAGGATGATTTTGTGGGCGAGATTGTCATTGGATTACCGCCAAACAGATCTACTGCTTTCGTCTGTGAGTTTATCCCACACTTTTCCAGGGAATATCCTAACATGACAATACATCTCGTAGAAAAAACATCCCCTGACTTATCGGCAGCAGTCAAAAATAATGAAATTGACATTGCTTTACCCCTTGTCTCAAAGCATGAATATTTCGACCCGGATTTATATGAAATTATCCCTTTGGAAACCGAAGATTTGTACTTAATCATCTCGGATGAGCTGCTTTGTAAATATTTCAGCCAACAGTACCCTTACTGTAAATCCATTTTTATTGACGGAGTTTCGGTGACAGATTTTTCACATGTACCCATGTTTTTACATCCTGCTACCAGCCGCTTGCACAAGGCAATTGTTTCAAAACTTGTTCAAAACGGCACTCCGCCCTTTATACGAATCAAAACATCGCTGACCAGTTCTCTAGTCTCTCTCTGTGCCCAGGGACATGGCATATTTTTCAGTACTCCTATGCTTTTAAAGCACTTATATGAAACCCAAACAAAATGTTTTGAATCGCTGAATGTATTTCCTGTCACGGAATTCCAGGGTACCAGAAAAACACTTTTACTGTATCACAAGAATAAATATCTGAACAGGCCACTGTTAAGCAGTATTGATATAATTAAACAGGTATATAAAGAACATAGATATGTTATGGACAGACTTCACAGCAAAGAAATACTTCTGGACTGAATTCCAGCCATATTGACTGTGTTTTACCACACACTCTACCTTTATCCAATAAGCGGTGTTTTGATCTTGAGTAAATTCAAATACCCAGCGGAATCCTGTTTCCTATTCCGCCGGGTATCATTACACAATTGTATTATAAATATATTTTTTCTTTCCTTCTACGCCTCCCCCAGCCGCCCATATATCCCGGCCAGCCGCCTGCACCGCTTCACAGTGTCCTCATTCAAATCTTCCCTGCTCATCCTCCACCGCCAGTTCTTCCCCAGGGTAGACGGCTCGTTGATTCTGGCAGACGTATCGTATCCCAAATAATCCTGGACCGGAATCACTGCCAGGTCAGCCACGCTTCCCAGCGCAGCCCTGACTAAATCCCAGTGAATCTCTCCCTCCGGTGTGTATCCGGCTCCTATGTACTCCCTGACAAAATTTCTGTCATGTTCATCCAGTGACGCGAACCAGCCCTCTGCTGTATCATTGTCATGAGTGCCGGTGTACACCACACAGTTGGAACCGTATTTGTGAGGCAGATAATCACTGTTCTCACCGGCGTCAAAGGCAAACTCCAGCACCTTCATCCCCGGAAATCCCGTATCCTTCAGAAGCTGTCTCACAGTAGGGGTAAGGAACCCCAGATCCTCTGCTATGATAGGCAGCTTGTCCCCGCCGAAATGCTCTTGCATCTGCCGGAATATTTCGATACCCGGCCCCTTTTCCCAACGGCCGTACTCAGCCGTGGCATCGCCGTAGGGTATGGCGTAATACTCATCAAATCCCCGGAAGTGGTCCACCCGCACCAAATCATACATGCGAAAACAGTACTCCATCCTCCGCATCCACCAGGCAAATCCAGTTTTCCTGTGGTATTCCCAGTTATACAGAGGATTTCCCCACAGCTGGCCTGTGGCTGAAAACCCGTCAGGCGGACAGCCCGCCACTGCCCCCGGCATATTATTCTCATCAAACTGGAACAGTTCGGGCCGCGACCAGCTGTCGGCGCTGTCAAATGCCACATAAATGGGAATATCCCCTATAATCCGGATCCCCTGCTCATGGGCATATCTCTTAAGGGCATCCCACTGCTCCTCAAATTTAATCTGCTGGAATTCATAAAACCCAATCTCATCCGCCAGCATGGCCCTGTATGCCTCCAGTGCCTCCGGTTTTCTCAGACGGATACCTTCGTCCCACAGATTCCAGCTGCATGAATCAAAATGGTTCTTTACCGCCATATAAAAACAATACTCCCTGGTCTCATCCCCCAGTTTCCGTCCCGCCAGCTCATGAACCAGCTCCGGGGACCGGCCTTCCTTCCAGCGCTCATAAGCCTTCCTTAAAAGCGGGAATCTGCCATCGTATATCTTCTTATAATCAATGTCCCTCTCATCGTTTCCAAAGTCCGCGTCCAGGCACTCCTCCCTTGTGAGAAGTCCTTCCTCTGCCAGCTTTTCCAAATCAATAAAATAAGGATTTCCCGCAAAGGCCGAAAAGGACTGGTATGGCGAATCTCCGAACCCGGTGGGACCCAGGGGCAGAATCTGCCAGAAGCTCTGTCCCGCTGCCTTTAGTGTATCAATAAAATCATATGCTTCCTTAGAAAATGCCCCGATGCCATACCGCGAAGGCAGGCTGGCAACCGGAAGCAGCATACCGCATTCCCGCATAGTGATAATCTCCTTTATGTCCGGTGTGCCCATTCATTTCATGCTGTACGATTATTCTACCACATAATCACTCCGCCGCATAATCATTCTGCCACATAATCACTCTGCCGCACAATCATTCTGCCGCACAGCTGCACTGCCGCAATCTGACAGGCCCCGGAAAATACCGCTTCATTTTATCACACTTTCATATCCCCTACAAGTAAATCTCCCCATTCTTGCGGTATTCCCCCGGCGTTTTCCCGTACTTTCTCCGGAACAGCCGGTTAAAATAGGATATGTTATCAAATCCGCATCTCTGGGCCACCGCCGTCACCGGATCCGGGGTGGTCAGCAGCATTCCCGCCGCCTTTTCCAGACGGAATTCATTGAGATACTGTATA
>OJVM01000273.1_pt1 | contig 11800 bp, 15 predicted proteins | sample 1600161 | NCBI WGS metagenome assembly OJVM01 (sample SAMN04436770, study PRJEB24849) | human gut metagenome | biome: human gut; feature: NICU; material: stool | host: Homo sapiens | place: USA: Saint Louis, MO | collected 2011-03-25
GAACGTACCAACCAAAAATTCATCCGACGATTTAACTATCTGGAAGATCAATGTCTTTCCTGCCGTTTCCGCTTTGTGTTATTTCCGGTAAGCCCCCGCCCTGTCCCCACAAACGCAAGATGCAGTGGTTGTTTTCAGCAATAGGTACTGCATGTTGTGTTTTCTGCCCTCCTCCCCTGCCCCGTGTTACGGGCCGGTGTCAATTATTTGCTTCCGTTTTCTGGCATAATTCCAGAAGTCGGAAGTAGAATGGATAGGCTGACCGATCACCGGCACGAATTTTTCCTTGCCGTTCTCGATCGCCCCGTATATACCCACCATTCTCATCCAGCGCTTCATCATTCGGCTTTATGCGAGGAAAGCCGATCCCCCACAGACGTATCCCCGGTTTCGGTGGATAACCCATATATGGTATATTGGGTGCGGTTTTTAACACTGCATAGGGTGTTTTTAACCCCTGGCGGCGGTTTGACGGGCGTTAGCCGCCGCCAGTATTTGGATCCCCGCCCCTCGGTATTTATCCGTTATACTCCAGTTTTACCGATTTGCAGATCTACGGCAGCAGATTTATTGCGAACGATCACCGTGACGTTCTCAGGCACAATAGTGGCTGAGTTTTCTGCCAGTACCCGCCCTCCTCCGCCGAAATTGGGCAATTCTTCAGCAGATTGCGCTACGTGAAAAATAAATTTTTATCAGGGTCATAGTACTGCAGATTTTATGTAGCGCGATCGGGAGAGATCCCTGCCTCCCCGCTTCCCTGGGACCAGTTGATAGGGATAGGTGGAGGTTAACTGTGTCACTGATAGCCTATGAACCTGCCGCCTCCAGTACGGAAGCGCTCCCCAGCCCCTACTTTGATTTTGCTCAGGCCGTGGCCATGCGTCGAATGGCGCTGAATCTGTCGGATCAACCGGCCTATCTGCTGGCACCGGAGATAATCTTATTGCTCGACAACATTGCCGATCTGCGCCGGCGAATGCTGTTTGATTTTTTATGGAACACCGGCGCGCGCATCAACGAAGCCCTGGCCGTCACACCGAAAGACATTGTGCTCGATGCCGTCAAACCCTTTGTAGTGCTGCGAACCTTAAAACAGCGCAACCAAACAGCAGGCCGTCGCGGCCGCCCCGGGAAAGATACGCCGGTGAAACGCACCGTGCCGCTGCTTGACCCCGGTTTTGCGCGCCGGCTGCGCGATCATCTGGCCACCTTTACTCGCTATATCACCAAACCGGTCTGGGAGATCTCCGATGACACCGCCCGCAATTGGTTGAAAGACGCCCTGGGTAATGCGCAACGAAACGGAATGCACTTCTCCATTGAGAGCATCACCCCTCATACGTTTCGGCACAGTTTTGCCATGCATCTGCTCTATAACCGGGTACACCCGAAGATCCTGCAATCGTTCATGGGACACCGGGACTATAAAAGCACCGAGATCTACACCCGGGTCTTCGCGCTGGACGTTGCCGGGCAACTGGGCGTGCGATTTGAGATGACCCCTGAACAGGCTATGCAGCTGCTCAGTCCGAACAGATAATGTCTCCACCTTTGATTGCATGAGTAACTGTTGAGGGAGTTTTCAGGTGACGTTGTCACTAGTTAGTGAATGGTGTTAGAACTCACCACAGGATGGCAGTGATGACGGCGCACATCCGCCGGCTAACGCTCTAGCGTTAGTCTTTTGCTGCAGGCCGAACGAGGGAAACAGTATGAGAATTGTGACGCACCGTTATCTGAAACAAAATGCGGCCACACTCTGATGTCAGCGAACCCCTGATCGTGACGCAAAACGGCCAGCCTGCGTATGTGATCGAGTCTTATGACGATCGCATTCGCCGGGATGAGAGCATTGCGCTGCTTACACTGATGACTTTGTCTGAACAGGTTCTCGAGCGGGGACGTACGTTCAACCGCAAGGCGCTCCTGGACAGTCTGTGATCCGGCGGAGAAACCACGTTTAAGTATTCCGCAATGGCAAAAAATGACGTGGCAGACAGATAGAGGTGTTGTACGACAATATAAGAAACGTTGAATTCAATGTACCACTCACGTATATTTGTATTACTGAGTAATACAATGGAGAATTCAAATGGCACGAGTAACCAGCGTAACACTGGGTGAACATTTTACGGGCTTTGTGGGAGAAATGGTCCAATCTGGCCGCTATGGTAATACATCTGAAGTGCTTCGCGATGCGTTAAGGCTGATGGAAGCGCGTGAACAACGTATTCAAAGCGTACGGGAAATGGTTCTGGCAGGCGTAAATGCCCCGGTTAGCAACCGCACTATGGATGACATTTTTTCAGCAGCAGTGAAAGATGCCAATATATAAACTCTCCGTGTTGGCTGACGAAGATATCTACCATATTGTTCGTTATACACTCCAGCATTTTGGCCTTACTCAGGCTAAACGTTATCATGAAGAGCTTATAAAGGTCTTTGAATTACTGGCTCAGAATGCCGGGTTAGGTGCTGAATGTCACTGGATCTGTCAGGACATGCGACGCTTTCAATACAAGAAGCATGGGATATATATTATAAAACAAGGCGATGAAGTGCTGATTTCCCGAGTCCTCCATCAATCTATGGATATCGAAGCGCTGGATTTTCCCACGTAATCGTGCTCGATATGCCGGACCGACCGCCCCCACCGCAATCCTGATTGTGGTGGATGAGAATCGATGCAGGCCCGCGACGATACGTCAGGCAAGACGCCGCTCAAACGGTAAACATTCAATCTCGGCAGCCCGTTTTTATGCACGGTTAAGTCAAGTACTTTAAGTTATCGATGTATCTGGTACGCTGTTGCGGTTGATGGCCTTCATTGACGTTGTAAAGTGCGACTCATGCTGGATACAACAGGTTGACCCAGTATGATAGGGAACAAAAAGAATGACTTCTATAACGCATATTGATGCCGCCGGGACCAGTCATGCTGTCGGTCACATGACTCGGCGTAAAATATGACGATCTGCGGTATACTTGGCAGATTGACGAAATAAGCTCAGTTGAATATCTATATTCATCGAGCAACCGACCACCCTGCCCTCTTCCAAAATGCGCATCACTTGGCTGTTTTTCGACGTTGAGCCCGATGTTTGATGGCGTCCAGTGTTTCTCTTTCCTGGTCACGATGTCCCACTTTCTTGTACCAACCGGCCAGTTTTCGTAAGTCAGGCACAGTCACCTTCTCGTTAGGATCGTAGGCAGCCAGCTGCGCCATATACTGAGTCAGCAGTGCGATGCATTTTCTGGCCCACTCCCCTTCAGCAGCGGATCCTGCCGTCACATGAGGGCGACGTGGCAGACGTGGACGCATCGGTTTCACCGCTTCTGGAGCGGACTCGTCAACGTAGGTAAATTTGATGGCGTGTACAGAGCGGCCAATCTTCACCGGCTCCCAAATCACCGAAATATCGGTCGAGGCATTGATGCGATCGAGAGAAGGTTGCAGCAGTTTTTGCCTGAAGTCCCGGTAATCCTGGTATTTTCCCTGCAGGTTAGCCTTCTCTCGCATCCATTCGATCTCGAGGGTCACTTCTATGGTCCCGTGGTTCCGATACCGGGTCAGGTTACGTGCCTTGACCAGCCAGCTGTAAAGACGGATCGAGAAAGGGGTATCCAGCCTGGCCAGGTTTATAAAGTCCAGTTTGGTAAAGCTTTCTTTCAGCTCAAAAAGATAAGGGGCAACGTCCTGGCCAAAACGCAGCACGACCGCACTGTGGTCGTCATTGCTCACATACTCTAGACGAGAAAACCAGGAAAGCTGAACCGTTCTGACTTTCCCATTTCGGTCTTCCTTGTAGATCGTCACTGGTTTTTTCATAAGGCTATCAGCGGCATCACGTAGTTGCCGGTGACTGCTGGTCGGGTTGACACCGTAAATACGCTGGTAATCACGAGGATAAAGCGTGTACAACATGTCTGGTTGTGGCTTTCTGCTATCAATTTGCGCAAGGGCCAGGTTCAGGAGGCGCATCTCGTCTAGAGTGACACCATAGGCGCCTTCAAGAAGATCGTTCCCCTGCACCACAGTCAATGTGTCATGATTCATTCGCTCTATCCATAATGTGGAAACACCACAACATTATTCCACATTAAGAAGGGGCGCGTAAATCGTAATCTCCACCTTGAACCATGATATTCCTCACAACAAATTTACCCGCATCAGGAAATGATTCCACCTGTATTCCCAACGACCCTATCAGGGCTCGCAATGACATCGCGCCGTACAGATAATAACTCCACCTTTACTGCACACGAACAGGAAATATCTCCACTCATAGAAATGCTCTGAATACTCTCCCTCCCCTTTCTCCAGGCAAGCCACTGAATAAAAGCCGATATCAGAAGAAACTGTATACAGAATAAGATCTCAATGCGCCGCAGACATATACAGGAAATCATTCCACCCTTTTCGGCACCCTTTAACAGGAAATTTGTCCACCCTTCCTGACAACCTTACAGGTAATCTCTCCACCTTTGTTTGTTACATGAACAGGACCGCCCTCCTCCCAATACCGTCAATTCATGCAGAAAATCCATCCACATACACTCTATAGGTACAGAAAATCCTTCCACCATTATTTGCCCCTCCCACACATCAGGTCAAACAGCACTCGAGCCAAACCACAGGAAATGTCTCCACAGTTACTTATCATCCTTGACATAAAATCCTTCCACCTGTAACTAACCTTCAAAGGAAATACCCCCACCTTTACTCACGCACCAACAGGAAAAATCTCCACCGATGAGAGTAACCCGTTGTTCAGTAAAGAGAGACTGAACAGAAAATTGCTCCACCTTTGCGTCTGACCTCTGCAAGGTAAATAATGATGATTCAGACCGATCCTGTAGCAATAAAATTACCCTTTAGTGTCCAACATCTTAATTTATCAACAGAAATTTCTTCTTCATAAGGCATGAAAAGGATCCACGTAGATCATGAAATAGATCCACCGGAGACAGAAAAACACTCCACATATATGAGTTTATGTTGTTGATATTATTTGATTATTTAGCTCATAAAGAGAAAGTTAAAAAGAATAAAATAACAAATATCCTTCGGATGTTTGTTTATGATCTTTGCTCATTTAATCCCTTCTTTATACATCCTCAAGATCGCGTTAGCTCCGTCTTCTGCTGACATACGTCATGTTTATGCCTTATTTGTCTCCTTATGCGTTATAACTGTTGTTTTGCGTTTTTGTTGATGATTTACTATAAAGATGCAAAAAACTGAATAAGGGATAACATGGACCTCAAGTCAACGCTGGATCGTTGTATAGAACGTGGTCAATTTATGACGCAGGAAATCGCTAAAGCGCAATTTGGTAACGACAGCCCGGAAGCTCGAGCAATTACCCGGCGTTGGCGGATCACTGAGGCTTCAGATCTTGTGGGTGTCACGGCGCAAACGATCCGAAACTATGAAGAGTCAGGAAAGTTGCCCCCCCCGGAAACTGCAATGATTGGACGGGTTGAGCAACGCACCGGATACTCAATACAACAAATCAATGCAATGAGAGATGTGTTTGGTACTCGCCCAACAAGGCCGGCCGGACAGGATCCTGTTGTCCTTGCGGTAGCTGCTCATAAAGGTGGGGCTTATAAAACATCCACATCGGTACATATTGCTCAATGGATGGCATTACAAGGGTTACGTGTCTTATTAATTGACGCCACAGATCCTCAGGCAACCGCGTCGCTTTATCATGGCTATGTTCCGGATTTGCATATTCATCCGGAAGATACCCTTCTCCCTTATTATATGGGTCAGCGTGACGATGCCGCTTATGCCATCAAACCCACGTGCTGGCCCAATCTGGACATCATTCCATCCTGCTTGGCTGTACACCGTATAGAATCCGAAATTTATCCGTTGCATGATGCCGGGAAACTCCCTGTGGCGCCGCACCTTCTTCTTCGGGCTGCCATTGAATCTGTTTGGGACAGCTATGATGTGATCGTGCTGGACAGTGCTCCCAATCTTGGGATAGGGACAATTAATGTCGCCTGTGCCGCAGATGTCATTGTCGTTCCTACTCCGGCGGAGCTTTATGACTATGTCTCTACCCTGCAGTTTTTTACCATGTTGCGCGATCTGATGCTCAATATTGACTTGAACGGTTTTGAACCCGATGTTCGCGTCCTGATCACGAAATTCAGCAATGCAGTCGGTAGCCAATCTCAATGGATGGATGACCAAATCCGTAACGCCTGGGGTGGGATGGTTCTGAAGGAAGTGGTGCGTGTGACAGATGAAGTCGGAAAAGGCCAGGTGAGGATGCGTACCGTTTTCGAGCAGGCGGCGAATCAGCGTTCTACGCCGGCTGCCTGGCGTAACGCTGTGGCCATTTGGGAACCGGTTTGTGCTGAGATCTATAATCGTTTAATCAAAACGCGTTGGGAGAATGCGTAATGAAAAGAGCCCCTGTATTACGTCATGCACCGACGATCAATTTTGATGAAGCTAATGCGGTTCCGGTAAAAGAGAGTGAACCCTCACCTTCGGCACCCGCAGTAAGCCAACTTTCTTCACGTGTTAGCACGATGAAAGGTAACTCTATCACCCTGCCGGTATGTGGGGAGGATGTGACCTTTGTTCTGAAAACCATCGCTTCGGATCAAATAGAAGTCAAAACGACCATCTTTACTGGCAACGAACGTCTTCAAGACCTATTGACCGAATCCTCCCTTGATGATTTGTTGCCCTCGTTTCTAACGTCAGGTCAACAGTCCCCCGCTTTTGGACGTAGTCAGAATGGCCTTGTCGAAATTGCGGACGGCAGTCGACGCCGTAAGGCCGCCATTCTGACTGGCAGTGAGTACAAAGTTCTCGTCGGTGAGTTGAACGATGCACAGATGCGTTGGCTATCTCAAATCGGAAATGATTATCGGCCAACCAGTGCATATGAGCGTGGGTTACGCTATGCCCGTCGGCTCTTTTCTGAATTTAATGGGAACGTCAGTCATCTCGCGGAGGCTGAGAACATCTCACGCAAGATTATTCAGCGCTGTATAAAAACCGCGGAACTGCCAATTGAAACCTTACAGTTGTTTACGAATCCCAATGAACTAAGCGCTCGTAGTGGTGAAATGCTCTATAAGTTTCATGAGTCTGATTTTGCAGCGCTAAAACTGCTGACTCAAGTGTTACGCGAACAGCAATCTGAAGGTGGCACATTCAGTACTGAAGAACTGCTAAAACGCCTGATGCCGGTCACTCGAACGAAACCAGATGTCACCGTGCGTAGGTTTGCCATTGGTATTGAGGCGAAATACTCAGAAAATGCAGTGTCCTTTAGTCTGACGGATGCGCCTGCTTCTCTGATTGAACGTATTGAAACTCTGCTCGCTGATCATGCAAAAACGCAAGAATAATCGCTTTTGAAGTGGGACCGTGGTCCCACTTCAATGTTTGTGTCTACTTATGATTATCTTAAGCTGCTTTTTTCAACTGGTGGGACCGTGGTCCCACTTTAATGTTTGCGTCTACTTATGATTATCCTAAGTTGCTTTTTTCAACTGATGGGACCGTGGTCCCACTTCGTGATTTAGTAAATCAATTCGATGATAAGAGGATTGAGATCGCACTAAACTTTTCAGAGATTTCTTTATTATGTATTTCCATAATTAACTCATTGTTTCACCGCGCTTAATCTAGCCCCGCCCTGGTCTGTGGCAAGTATTCGCTGGCGCCGCCGGCATCACCCGTTCGCACTCCTTTCACGTTGTTCCACTCGTTTGCGCATGCGGCTTCGGCCGTCGTACCTGCCACATCCCTGACTGGCGAGCCTTGTTTTTTGCGCCCTGGCGAGAAAATGAGTTCTTGCCTCCCAAGGGAGACACACCATGAGCAACCAACTTTCCTTCGATGCACTGTTAGCCCCCGAAACCCCGGTTCAATGTGCGCCGCGTATGACGCCACGCGAAGCCAGAAAACAATTCATCAAAACGTTCTCTGTTATCGCGACCTATCACCGTCGTCTCGATGTTTTCCGCGACTTCATTCGCCTGGCTGCTAACGAACTCGATTTGGCGCGAGTACGGTCAGAGGAGGGCAGGGAAGAAGCGGTTCAGATTTGTAAGCGATACGAGGCTGTTGATCTGCAGAGGATGCAGCAACTGTTTTGTTTCTTAATCGACGCGATGGAAGGGGGAATGGATGACCTGCTGGGCGGGATATTTATGGAGCTTGAATTTGGCTCGTCGTCGATGGGGCAATTTTTCACGCCATGTGAAGTATCACGACTCATTGCCGCCCTGACACTTGGCGACCATGTTAAAGAGCTGGAACATCGCCCGTTTATCACGTTGGATGAACCTGCCAGTGGTTCGGGCTGCATGGTGATCGCCGCTGCTGAACACCTGCTCTCTAAAGGGTATAACCCACAACAAGTGCTCTACATCCGTTGTACAGATATCGATCCTTTGGCTGCGGATATGTGTTTTATCCAGCTTGCGCTATTGGGATTACCGGCCTCGGTCTATACCGGAAATACGTTGACGATGAAAATGTCCCGGGTCAGGCATACCCCGATTTATTACGCCAACGACTGGAGCGAAAGACTTCGTATGGTTGATATGGTCAAGAAATTCAAGATGTTATTACACGCTGTTTAAGGGGAAGGGGCATAGCCCCCTTTTTGTCTGTTTTTGCCGCCCTCTTGGTTCCAACCAGCGTTGAGCCGGCAGGAACCAATGCACCCAACGCTTGCAGCCGGCTAATCGCCGGCGCCGCTTTCACTGCCCGACCGCTTGTGCGGTCGTTCGCTGATGCCGCCAGGCAAAAGCCTGGCCCTTTCTGGTGTATCCCCTTAGCCCTGGCTACGCGCAAGGCGTCCGTCCCCGTGACTGACCCTGGGCCGGGGCGCTGCCGTCACAAGGGTTCGCTTCGCCGGCATCCTAACCCGTTCGCACTCTCTCCCGTTGGTCGTTCGCTTGCGCGTGCGGCTTGCGGTCCCGCCCTTGCATCGTCAGCTGATACCCCGTCCCGGTCAAGTTGTCACGGCGCCAGTCACCCCGCGCCGGCAAAAAGCCAAAAGGGGTATACACCAGAAAGAAGTCGAAACGGGAGGGTTTATGACGAAATTATTGAAAGAGGTTCTGGCCGAACTGGCCACCAACCAGACGAACAGTGCGCTGCAGGATGAGGCGACGGAGGCCACTTTAGTCCGCGTCTCCGGGGCGGCGGAAGCCGTATTGGCGTTCCTGGAACGATGCCCGGGTGATGATCGCGATGTCACCTCGGTTTTCACCGATTTGATGGCCGATCTCTTCCACCTTGGACAACACCTGCACACCGCCGGTGTTTATGCCGATTTTCCGTTATGGCGACAGACCGTATTACTGACAGCGATGGGGCACTTTGACGCTGAAACCACCGGGTTTACCGCGATGGAGGCAAGTCACCCGGATGCTGCATTCGCCCTGCTGAGCTACATCAATAGTCGAAAACAGCATGATCAACACTTCAGCGTTTCCGCCCGATTACTGGCGACAGAACTGGTTCTGCTGAGTGCCCGTCTGGAGCCGTTGTCGAACCCGAATGCACTGACCACCGTCATCGCCGAAGTCTACAAATAATCATCAGGGCGATGAATGTCGCCCATTAAAAAATTGGATATCGCTATGAATAACAAGATTTTTTTCAAAGGTAAAAAGACATTTGAGGTGATCACGCAAGCACGTCAACAGGGGTGTGATGTGCTGTTGGTCAAGGATGAAGGTGTGTATTTGATGGCGGCAGCGCGTACCAAAGGAAAGCGGTTACTGGCCTATGCGGAAGGGTTGGATCCGACGACCCGTGACAGTGGCGACGTGTTTGATGACGCCTGTCGGATATGTGGTGGGGACGACTTTATGGAACGCCTCCCGTCGGACGATCCGACCTTTGACCACCTGCTCGAGAAACAAGGTCATCTTGAATTTCTCATTACACAAACCGAGTTCTGTATGACGTCGGTGGGTTAAAAGTGTCGCCCGGTACGCTTTCATGACAGTACCGCGGCGCGACAAAGCTCCATTGATACTCATGCTGAGTATCAATGGAGCCAGTAGGGTGCTCTTCAATCATAAAGTGACTCAGTTTGATGCGTAACGACGCGGGTGAATACGTAAAAAAACTCATATTGAGTTTTTTATTTTACTCAAAATGAGTAACTATATCTTGATGTGGTCTATGTTTTTATTATAATGATACTCAAACTGAGTAACTAAAGGGGTATGAAATGCATATTTGCTGTGATGATGGCTCTACCAATGTGAAACTGGCCTGGTATGTGGAGGGGGATTTACGCTCGACCTTGTCACCCAATTCTTTCCGTCAGGGATGGAAAATCGATGGTATCGGCAGCCGTCGCACGTTCAACTATCTCGTTGATGGCGTGAAGTACACCTTTGACGATGTCAGCCAACAGGCGATCAGCACGACCAACATTGAGTATCAGTACGGTGATACCAATCTCCTGGCGGTGCATCATGCCTTGCTAAACAGTGGCGTGGAGCCACAAGCGGTTAAGCTGACCGTCACATTGCCGATCAGTGAGTTTTATACCGAAGACTGTCAGAAAAACACGGTTAATATTCAGCGAAAAATCGACAACCTGCTTCGACCTGTGACGTTGAACAAGGGGGAGGCCTTTACCGTGGAGGCTGTTGAAGTGATGCCTGAATCCCTGCCTGCGGTGTTTTCTCCCCTGGTGCGGGAGAATGTCGGGCCGCTGGAAACGTCCCTGGTTATCGATTTGGGCGGCACAACGCTTGATGCCGGGGTGATCGTCGGGCAATTCGACGATGTGACGGCAATCCACGGCAATCCAACGATTGGCGTTTCGATGGTGACGCAGGCCGCGCTGACGGCGCTGCGTATGGCGGACAGCGATACGAGCGCCTATGTGGCGGATACGGTGATCCAACGTCGTCACGATCGGGCCTTTTTGTCACAGCTGATTAATGATGCTTCCCGGGTTGATGACGTTATCGCCGCGATAGAGCACGGTATCACCCGGCTTGGCGATCGTGTGGTGAACGAACTGGCGCGGTTCCGCCACGTTAACCGGGTTTGGCTGGTCGGTGGGGGCGCTCCGCTGATAGAATCGGCGGTAAGAAAAGCCTGGAAACTGCCGGCAGAGCGTATAACGCAGGTCGAAAGCCCGCAAATGGCGCTGGCGAGTGAAATGGCATTGTATAAACAAGAGGGATAACCGTGAGCGATAACAGCAGTGATACCCGCCGTAAATTTACCAGCTATTTGCAGCTGGACTGCGAAGCCGATCGCCATGCCCTGGATGTGGTTGAATCCATTTCGCAGCGAGTACGCGGGGATTTCCTGCGTAATGCCATCATCACAACGGCGGCATTACATCAGCTCGACCCACGATTACCGGTGTTGTTGGCCACGATGTATAACGGCCAGTTGACCAGCGAGCAGCTGGTCAACCTGGTCAGCCAGACAACCGGCTGGAAACCCGATATGGCGGCGATCCGAGACGTGATTACGGCGTTGTCCGGTGATGATTGTCGATCGGTGGTTCCGGTCGAACCTGTTCAGCAACCCAACGAATTGGCTCCCCTGGGAGAGGCACGCAAGAAAATGGGTAAATTGCTCTAAGGGGCAATTATTGCCGGTTTCTGTGTTTATTATCGCGTTTCAGGGTGCATAAATTGCCTGTTTTTTAGAAGGGATGGCAATGCATGGATGTTTTTGAATTGAGATTATGGCGTGCCGGTCAATATTTTACGCGGTCTGAGGCGCGTTCGTTACGTCCTGGTAGCCATTGGCGGCAAGAGG
>OJVM01000281.1_pt1 | contig 10914 bp, 9 predicted proteins | sample 1600161 | NCBI WGS metagenome assembly OJVM01 (sample SAMN04436770, study PRJEB24849) | human gut metagenome | biome: human gut; feature: NICU; material: stool | host: Homo sapiens | place: USA: Saint Louis, MO | collected 2011-03-25
TGATGAGCTGCCCCAATTTATTAATATTTTAAAAGGTGAGATGAGCGTCGTTGGTCCAAGACCGGAACGGGTTGAACACGTAGAATTATATACTAAGGATATACCGGAGTTTGTATATCGTTTAAAGGTAAAGGGCGGGCTTACGGGATATGCACAAGTTTATGGCAAGTATAATACTACGGCATATGACAAATTGAAGTTGGACTTAATGTATATCCAGAATTACTCAATCTGGCTTGATATCGAAATTATTTTTAAGACGATAAAGATTCTTTTGATTAAGGAAAGCACGGAAGGGTTCTCGGAAGAACAGGCAGCTGCCATTACCAAAGAGTGCGGGGATCTTACCGAAACCATGGAGGAAAAGGATAGAAAGCTGTAGATATGAAAAAATTAAATGTGCTGCAGGTTAGCCGTATGTATTATCCAGCCAGAGGCGGAATAGAAAGAGTGATACAAGATATTTCGGAGGGACTTAGTGATTTAGCCGATATAGAGGTTCTTACCTGCCAGGTAAAAGGAAATGAAGTAAAGGAAACTATACATGGGGTTCCCGTTACCCGGTGTGCAAGCAGAGGGATGCTTTTATCTTTACCAATAGCGCCCTCCTTTTTTCAGAAGTTCAAGACTATGTCAAAAGGGAAGGATATTGTTCATATTCATCTGCCTTTTCCAATGGCAGATTTAGCGGCGGTGACATCGGGTTATGATGGTAAGCTGGTTATCTGGTGGCATAGTGATGTTGTGCGCCAGAAAAAGTTGATGCTGCTTTACAGACCGATTATGGAGAAGTGTTTAAAACGGGCTGATGCAATCGTGGTCGCATCGGAGGGGCATATTGAAGGTTCCTCTTATTTGGGCCCGTACAAGGATAAATGTCATGTAATTCCGTTTGGAGTTGAAAAGAAGATGGAGAAGCGGGCTGATGAATATGTGAAAGTAAAAACTGTCAATTCATCCAGTGATATCCGCTTTCTTTTTGTAGGGAGACTTGTATATTATAAGGGATGTGATGTACTCATCAGAGCTATGAGCAAAGTGAAATATGGTCATCTGGACATAGTGGGTGAGGGACCGCTTAAGACGGAATTGACAGAATTGTCCGAGAAACTGGGGCTTAAGGACCGTGTGTCTTTCCTGGGGGAAGTAGCTGACAGCGTGCTGGATGAGTGTTTTCGTAAATGTGATGTATTTGTATTGCCTTCAGTTGAAAAAAGTGAAGCCTTTGGTATTGTACAAATGGAGGCTATGGCATATGGAAAGCCGGTCATTAATACAAATTTGAAAAGTGGCGTCCCGTATGTCAGCCTGCATCGGATTACCGGTTTGACGGTAGAGGCTAAGAATTCGTCCGAGTTGGCAGATGCCATGAATTGGCTGGCATTGCATCCGGAAGCCAGGGAAGTTTATGGAAAAGCAGGTTATGAACGGATAAAGGAGTATTTTAGTCAGAGTAATATGTTGAAGCAACTTTTTACACTTTATGAAAATTTGACTTGTGAGGAAGCATAGATGAAAATTGGATTTGAGGCCCAGCTATTATTGGACCGCCATAAGACAGGAATTGGATGGTGTGCAGTCAATCTGATTCAAAACCTGGTTAGTATGGAAGGGCATAACGATTATCAGATGCACTATTTTTCATTAGGGAAGTCACCGGAACTATTGGTTGAGATGAAGCAGTATGAAGATTTGGGGATAATGCTGAAACCTTGTAAATGGTTCCGTTTTGTGCTGTATAAATTAATATGGCCATTTGTTCCTGTGCCGTATTCTTTGTTTTTTGGCAGGGAGTGTGATGTTACACAGTTTTTTAATTTTTTTGTTCCTCCAGGTGTAAAGGGGAAAACAGTTACGATTGTCCATGATATGGCATATAAGGCATGTCCGGAAACCGTAAAATCGAGAACAAGGCATTGGCTTAATCTGGTGCTGAAGAAATCTTGTAATCGTGCCGATATAATTGTAACTGTCTCTCAATTCAGTAAGGATGAACTGGTTCGTTATCTGGGAGTTCCGAAAGAGAAGATAAGGGTAATGCATTTGGGAGTAGACCAGTCAAAGTTTAGCAATCATCAGTCACGGGAACGGATTGATGCGGTAAGAGAGAAATATCACATCAAGGAGAGGTACTATCTGTATTTAGGTACCATTGAGCCGAGAAAGAATATAAAGAGGCTTTTGGAGGCTTACGGCAGGCTCCATGATAAAATGCCGAATGCACCCCAGTTGGTGCTGGCTGGAGGACGGGGATGGCTCTGCGATGATATATATGAAACAGCAAAGGCATTGGATTTAGGAGATGATATTCTTTTTACCGGATATGTGGAAGAGGGAGAAGCGCCTGTCCTCTTAGCGGGCGCAATGGCTTTTTTATTTCCGTCCTTATATGAAGGATTTGGTATTCCTCCATTGGAAGCTATGGCCTGTGGAACCCCGGTGCTGTCCGCAGATAAAGCGTCATTGCCGGAGGTTCTTGGAGATGCGGCATTGTTGATAAACCCTGAATCTGTTGACGAAATCTGTATGGGAATGGAGCGGCTGGCAGTGGATGGGGCATTACGCAGTGAACTTTCAAGAAAAGGAAGCGAGCGTGTGAAAATATATACGTGGGAACGGTCCGCACACATATTAAAGGGAATATATGAGGAATTAGTTACATTGGAGGAAAGACATGCAGTTGTTTAAGGAGATTTATGCATATAGGGAGATGATATTCAGTCTTGTACGCAGGGACTTAAAGGGGCGTTATAAAGGTTCGGCGTTGGGATTTTTTTGGACATTTTTGAATCCGCTGCTTCAGCTGGTGGTATATACTTTTGTCTTTTCTGTTATTATGAAAAGTGATGTTGAATATTATTATCTTCATCTTTTTGTGGCATTAGTACCCTGGCTGTTTTTCAGTATGTCTGTATCAGAAGGGTGTTCCTGTATTCGGTCACAACAGGATATGGTAAAGAAAATCTACTTTCCAAGAGAAGTCTTGCCAATAGCTTATGTCACAAGCCAATTTATCAACATGCTGTTAAGCTTTGTTGTGGTTCTTCTGGTAGTTTTGTTATCCGGACGGGGGCTCAACCTTGTGGCGCTTTTATATCTTCCTATAATAGCGATTGTGGAATATTTGCTATGCCTCGGTTCAGCTCTCCTTGTGTCGGCAATTACTGTGTATGTCCGCGATATGGAGTATTTGCTGAAAATTGTCACTATGGCGCTGCAGTTTTTAACGCCGGTAATGTATTCAATTGATATTGTACCTGAGCGTTATATGGCGATTTATGTTTTGAATCCCATGACCCCGATTATCGTTGCATATAGAGATATCCTATATTATGGAAAGATACCAAGGCTTACTACACTGCTTCACGCAGTTCTAATGGGCGTGGTATTGCTGGTAATTGGTTTCCTTGTCTTTGGCAAGCTGAAACGTCGTTTTGCTGAGGAGCTATAGTCGGTATGAGAGCGAAGGAGAATGATGATGAGTGACCCTATTAATATAGATGAGATTATGCAGGAGCTGCGGAATAATGCGAAAAATAAGAGCTATCCCAAGGAGGCAATTGAATTTGATGCTGTGTGCGCCAGAAAAAAAGAGACAGAGGATTTAGATTTTTTTAAGGAGCTTATGGAGAGGGATGTCCGCTATATGGACCGCAGTTACTATGTGGATTATGATCAGCCTATAACAGGCAGGAGTCCCAGGGTTAAGAAGTTTATTAAGAGCTTGTATCAGTTTCATCTCAGACCATTATGGGATGCTCAGAACTGTTTTAACTTGAAGGCGGCATCTGCTATGAACCAGATGCGGAACTTTGTGCTGCAGCAGATTGGGCAGAATGAACAGGTGGAAAAACATTTGGAAGAATTAAGGAAGGTCTGCAGGGAGCAGGAGCTTAGGATTGAGCAGTTGGAAAAGATGCTTTCGGAGGAAAAAGAATGAGGATATTTCAAATGCTGAGCAGTCTCACTTATGGTGATGCCATAGGTAATGTTGTACTAGCTCTAAAGGAGGCTATACAGAAGCTGGGGTATGAGACAGAAGTTTATGCAGAAGCCATTGATACCAGGCTGCCTGCCGGCTCTGCTAAGAAGATTCAGTATCTGCCTGAATTGCATAAGGATGATGTTGTTATAAATCATCTGTCCAACGGAACTAGTTGGAACCGCAGATTTGGTGATTTTTCCTGCCGTAAAATTATTTATTATCACAATGTTACGCCGCCTCGCTTTTTTGAGGATTTCAGTGTGGAATTGCAGATGAACTGCCATAGGGGGTTAAAAGATGTAGAGTATCTGGCAGATAAGGTTGACTACTGTCTTGCTGTTTCTGAGTTTAATAAGCAGGATTTGAGAAGAATGGGATACAGGCAAAAGATAGATGTGCTTCCAATTCTTATACCCTATGGAGATTATGATAAAACTCCATCTCAGAAAATTTTGGATAAGTATGGAGATGGCAGAACCAATATCCTGTTTACCGGCAGGATTTCACCTAATAAAAAACAGGAAGATGTAATTAAGGCCTTTTTTTATTATAAAAATTATATGAATCAGGATGCGCGGTTGTTTTTTGTGGGAAAATATGCCGGGATGGAGGCATATTATGAACAGTTAAAACGATATGCAGAGGCGTTGGACCTTAAGGATGTATATTTTACCGGCCACATAAAGTTTGATGAAATTCTGGCGTATTATCGGACTGCAGATGTATTTGTCTGTATGAGTGAGCATGAAGGGTTCTGCGTTCCTTTGGTAGAGGCAATGTACTTTGGTGTACCTATTGTGGCCTACGATAGCTCAGCTATAGCAGATACCTTGGGCAATGGGGGAATATTGACAGAAGATAAGGATCCCAAACTGGTAGCAGAAATTATAAACAGGCTGGTTCAGGATGAGACACTGCGAAAAGAGATTATCTCCAGACAGAAGGAACAGTTGAAGCGTTTTGAATATGATAAAGTCACATCACTTTTCTCTGGTTACTTAGAGAAATTTTTGGAGGAACACAATGAAGGCTGAAAATGCAATTGAAGTTCATGATATAAAGAAAAGCTTTCGGGTATATTTGGATAAAGGCCGGACCTTGAAAGAACTGGTCTTATTCAGTAAGAGAAGAAAATATGAAGAGCGTCAGGTTCTTCAGGGGATTAGCTTTGAGGTAAAAAAGGGTGAAGCATTAGGTCTTATAGGCCATAATGGCTGCGGTAAGAGTACAACGCTGAAACTTCTGACCAGAATCATGTATCCCGATTCGGGAACGATAGAGATGCGTGGGAGGGTATCCAGCCTGATAGAGCTCGGGGCAGGATTTCATCCGGATATGAGCGGACGTCAAAATATATATACCAATGCATCTATTTTTGGTCTGACAAGAAAGGAAATAGATGCAAGAGTTGATAATATCATTGAGTTTTCGGAACTGGAAGCATTTATAGATAATCCTGTAAGAACATACTCATCAGGTATGTATATGCGCCTGGCGTTCGCCGTTGCTATTAACGTAGATGCGGACATCCTTCTGGTAGATGAGATTCTGGCTGTAGGTGATGCGAATTTTCAGGCAAAATGTTTTAATAAACTAAGGGAGATTAAGGCAAACGGAACAACTATTGTTATTGTATCTCACTCGCTGGGACAGATTGAAGAAATTTGCGAGAGAAGCATTTGGATTCATGAGGGAAAGATTCAGAAGGAAGGGAACCCGAGAGAGGTTCATCCGGCTTATCTGGAGTATATGGGGCAGAAACGTCCGGAGGCAGCGTCAGAGAAGGTAAAAAGCGAAGGTGAACGTCCTGGTGACGGAAGGGTGCGGATTAAAACTGTTGAAGTGATTTCGGGTAAAGAGGGTGAGTCTAACGTGTTTAGAACAGGTGAGCCTGTCACTTTAAATATTTCCTACAATGTGGTGGAGAAAGTAGAGGAAGCATCTATCGGACTTGAGGTTTATAATGGGGATGGGGTTAAATGCTATTCAACTGACACAAGGACGGAGAAAATGGATTATATAAGGCTGGAAAGGGATGGAGAGATACATCTGATTCTTGAAAATCTGGAGCTGCTTAACGGGAAGTATACTATGGACTTTTCGATAAAGAGCAAAGATAGCTTCCCGATTGACAGCTATACAAAAGCATTTTCATTTGAAATGTATTCAGACGTGAAGGATACAGGCATATCGCGGCTGGCTCATAAGTGGGAAGTGAAAAATGCATAATAAATTGTAACTAGTTTTCAGGGAATTCCGTCAGATATTTATATACACGTTCAAAATCAAAGGGCATCAGTATATCTGGACCACGTTCTAATAAAATGTGGCGGGTATTGATGTCCTTTATGAATTCCAGCAGTTCTTCAGGGTGTAAGGGATAAATGCCTTTGATGCCGGATAAGCTTTTAATATACTCTTTATCCGGAAAAACGCCGTCCAAAAGAGAGATAACCGGAATTCCGCTGAAAGCGGCTTCAAATATGATAGAGCTGTGGCCGCTGCCTATAATCAAGTTATGTCCGGCCATTACGTCATATACGGATTGAGAGGAGTCGAGGATCTGATACCCTTCTTTCGACAGCATAGGGACGATTCCTGCATCGCCAGCCGGCATTTTAAGGGGGATGTTGGGACCGGCATATCGGCGGAACCAATCGGCATAACCTTCGGTCCCCAGTTTTTCATAAAAAGTAATAATGTTGCTGGGGAAGAATACTGGGGAATAAACCGGATTTTCCTGGTCAATGGCCGGGTGTACCTCACGTTGTTTCTTCATCCAGCCAACAACCTCCACCCTCTGGCAGCAACCTAAAAGGCGGTAGTAGAGGTTGTGGGTATAAGGAAGCATTATCATGTCAAAGAGATCCAGCCATGGGATTTCGCTGCAGTGGACAAAACTTTCCATATCATGGGGATAGAATACAGAATAGACTGGCGTTAAAAAATCTATAAGCTCAATAACCGATATCATATTGCGGTCTTTTCCATAGAAATAGTGATAGTTAAATTCGTCGAACCAAACATGGGCGGAGGAAATCAGAACAATGCCACTCTGGTTTTTCATGTCCTCCAATCGATGATATAGTCCGCTGCGTTCGTAGGGAAACTTTTGATCATCTATAACAAGAACACGATGCCCCTTTCTTTCCATGTAGTGGGCCAAGGGCATCAGGGAGTTTTCGCCTCCGTATCCATGAAAAATGTAGCTATAAGTTTGAGTTGACAAAATTAATGTTCCTCCAGTTCATAATTATAAAATTCCGGTGAGAGATGTCCCGTCCTGCGGGCGATATATAGGATGACAGATGAAAAGGAAGTAATGTCCTCTTCTTTACTATCTGAATCTAAAATATAAAAACAGTCGTGATGCCGTTCATCCCTCAGATAATCATATCTGGTTGTAGGCAGTTGGGAGACAGCATATGTCTTTGAAACCCGGAAAGCGCTGATTTCAAAAAAACCGTTTCGATGGAGCTGTGAACGTATAAATGAATCTGGCAGCAAATAAGGATAGTAACCGGTACCGTGGCTTTGTTCATCCAGACTGTAAGCTGCTTCTCCGGAAAGAGACAGGAAGCTTGAACCGAGTAAGGACAAAGCTAGATTGTCAACCGATAGCAGCGCTGGACGTCCGGAGGCATCGGGCTGTTTAATCCTTTTGCCGGCATATAGTAAGGACATTGTGTTGCAGCCTGGATTCAGGGATAACTTTAAGGTGACATTACATTTTGTACCGGAATATTGAATCGGTATAGTTTTTCCATGAAAGGAAATGGAAACCTCGCTGTTAATATCCAGTACTGTTAGTATAAAATCAAGAGTAATCTGACAATAATCCATGCTGTGGTTTATAAGATGGATTGAACCATCCAATTCCAGTCCAGCCATCCACCTGCATATTGTGCCGTCGGGGCGGAACTCCATCCGGTCCCAGCTGCCATCCCATACGATGCTTACATATGCCTGGGAAGAGGGGAGCTGGGGCGTAGTGAGGACAAGAGTGTCCCCAATGGAATTGGCAAAGGAGGATAGCCTGTCTGTAGTAAGTAGTTGAAAGAGAACATCCGGATTTGTAATAAAACAGCTGCTTTTAGGGGCCGGCATATGGGAGTCCATGTATTCTGTTATATCTGCTACTTTGGTGTGTGTTATGCTCGTATTTAAAACTGAATTTGCCGGACTCAGTACAGAGGCCAGATGTCCGATATATGTTAGATCCGACAGCTTAGGAAGATAAGCGGAAATCTGAGAAATCTGCCCTTCTGCCAATGCGCTGTACTCTGTGCCAAAGGAATAATCATGTTCAGTAAACTGCTCCGCTAAGTACCCAAAGCGTCCGCAGTGAAGCGGCGTGGAAAAGCATTCACTATTATATTTGGGAATGCTATCCAGATGTAGAAGTTTAAGTAGTTTTTCCATGCCTTTATAAAGATAGCAGTCTAATTTATAAGAAGCAATCTCTTTTATAACAAAACGGTTGCCAAATTCCTGGGAGCGCGTAATCCAATATAAGAAGCCTTTTTTTGACAGACCGTTTGATAACATCTGTATGGCATGCTGCATCTCGAATGGATCTAAAGAACGGCCTAGCATGGTATGGTAACATTGAATGATGAATTCGGTATCATCAGTTATTTTTTGTAAGGACGTGATGTTGAATGTGGTGTTTTGCATAGGAACCTCCTTGATTAACTAGAATGTACATGATAAGAGGCGGTGTGTCAAGGAGAAATCATATTATTAAAAATAAAATGGTAACAGACAATATGTAATGACCCCACATTTGTAATCTCGTGGATTTACCTGTATACTCAAGATTGCAAAGATCAAAGGTAACAGGGATTACCCGCATACAAAAGGAGGCCATTACAAATGTATAATACCACAATTTTCGTAGGAATGGACGTTCACAAAGAAACATTTTCACTTTGTTGCTATACAATTGAGAAAGATGAGTTTTCCCATCCGCATACAACGGAGGCGGATTATATACATGTGCTTTCCTATCTTGCTTCCCTGAGGGCTGCATTGGGGGAAAATGTATCTTTTATATGCGGTTATGAGGCAGGATGCCTGGGCTATACCCTGTACCACCAGCTAACAGAGCATAATATCACATGCGTTATCCTGGCACCAACCACCATGCCTGTAGTTAAGGGAAAGAAAAAAATCAAAACGGATAAGCGGGATGCGCGTAACATTGCAAAATGCCTTGCCCACCATGATTACAGCCCTGTGTATGTCCCAACTGGCCAGGATGAACAGGTGAAGGATTATATCCGCATGCGGGATGACCATAGGCTTCCCCTGAAAAAAATGAAGCAGGAAATCAATGCATTCTGCCTGCGCCACAACCTGCGGTATGGGGGCCGCAGTACCTGGACTGCGGCACATACTAAATGGCTCAGGTGGCTGGAACCTGAAGGGCTGTACCGGGAAATCCTGGAAGAGTACCTGCTGACCCTTAGTACACTCATGGATAAAATTGACCGCTTAGACAGGCGTATTGGGGAACTTACCGCCAGGGAGGAATACTGTGAAAAGACAAAACAGCTTTCTTTTTTATCTTTTTCTGCTGAAGGCACCTAAAAGAAACCCTGGATTTCACTTTTCGGCTTTGACCACTCTGATATACGTGGATTGGTTACCTACAGGTCAATGGTCCGCCGTGGGCCCTACCGTCTGTTATCGTGGATCACGCTTTCACGCGCCAACACAGTTCAGCTGTAGATGGCCCGAACCTGGAAGGGGCCAGGGTCTCTTCCAGATGCCTTCTGTTGTTTCTGAGGGTGTCGCAAAATCATTAAATATAGATGATTGAGCGACACCCTCGCTCTGCATGCAGAAAAAAATCAGGAGAAAATCATTTTCGATCGACTTTCTCCTGATTTTGGGCATACTTTAATAAGCATACAGTTTTTCTTTTGTATTTATGCACTCGCTTTTAGATCAAACAAATAGCTTCCAGTCCGCTCATTCTGGATTTTTCTATGTAGTTTATTTAGATTGTACCCCATACTCAACAGGAGAATCTCTAGTTTTACCTTCTTCTTACCTCGCAGCAGGAATCGTTGGAATCCATAGTCATTTTTCAAAACCCCGAAGGCTCCCTCTACCTGGATCGAGCGATTCGTCCGGTACTTAATTCCCTTCTCGCTCTGAATGTTTCGATATGATTCCTCACGCTTCTCCAAAAAGCTTTTGGACACATACATACGCTTGTTTCCCTTCGCTTTGGTGCATTTCTCTTTATAGGGGCAGCCGGTGCAGTCCTCACATTCGTATACCGTTACCTCGGATTCATACCCACTTTTGCTGCGCTGCTTTTTCAGGTAGATCACCCGCAGTTCCTTTCCGGCATGACAGATATAGGTATCGGACTCCTGGTTATAAGCCATGTTTTCCCGTTTACTGATATCCTGTTTAAAACTCCGCTTTTTCCATTTTTCATAGGTCTGAGGTTTAATGTATGGCTGCTGCCCCTCCTCCCGCAGATAGCTGTAGCCTTCTTCACTTTCATATCCCGAATCAGCTGTAACACTTGGATAGTTAAAACCCAGCTTTTCCTTCATCCGCTTTAAAAATGGCACCAGCGTCCATACATCGTTCCGATCCTGAAATATATCTACCGCTACAATGTATTCGCTGTCTACTCCAATCTGTACGTTATACCCTGGCTTTAACTGGGCATTACGCATGTGGTCATCTTTCATATGCATAAACGTTGCATCCGGGTCTGTCTTGCAGTAGTTGTTCCTTCCCTGGAAACTGGCTGTATGCCAGTCATAGGTGATTTGACGCTCCAGGTACCTTTGGAACAGCTCCAGATACCGCTGTTCGATGGATTTTCGTTTTCCGCGGCCGTGAACGAACTCTATGTTCCGCTCCCTGCATATCTCCTCCAGAAAACGGCAGATTTTCCGGAG
>OJVM01000284.1_pt1 | contig 10851 bp, 8 predicted proteins | sample 1600161 | NCBI WGS metagenome assembly OJVM01 (sample SAMN04436770, study PRJEB24849) | human gut metagenome | biome: human gut; feature: NICU; material: stool | host: Homo sapiens | place: USA: Saint Louis, MO | collected 2011-03-25
CTGCCAATGCAGCCGAGCAAGCCAGATGATTGCCCCCGAAAGTTGTTCCAAGCATATAGTGACAGTGGAAGCCGGACGGCTGAACCAGGACCAGATTGACTGGTGGAAGGATCTGTATTTTAACGGATTGGGTGAATTTTTCTATGTGAACGGTATAAAGGAAGCGGATCCCAATCATTTTATGGATATCCGGTGCGTTGGCCAGCATGAGACTCAGTGCGCGTGCCAGCTTAAAGATCCCTGCACAGACCAATATAAAGAGCGGCATGAGGAATGTGGTGTGGAAACAGATGGGAAGGGTAACGGCGTCCTGGTCCCCATAGGCGGAGGAAAGGATTCCGCGGTGACGCTGGAGCTTCTGCGTCTGGCGGGAAGGCCCGTCTGCGCCTATATTATCAATCCCAGAGGGGCCACCATACACACCACCGAGGTGGCGGGCCTGGACGCGGCCCATGTCATAAGCGCAAAGCGCACCCTGGATTCCAACATGCTGGAGCTCAACCGCCAGGGATATCTGAATGGGCATACGCCCTTTTCCGCGCTGGTGGCATTTTCCGGTATTATAGCAGCCAGGATGCATGGCCTGACCATGGTGGCCCTGTCCAACGAATCCAGTGCCAACGAGAGCACGGTCCAGGGTAGCACGGTCAACCACCAGTATTCCAAAAGCTTTAAGTTTGAGGAGGATTTCCATTATTATCAGACAACATATCTGAAGGGGAGCGCATACTACTTCAGTATGCTGCGCCCTTTGAGTGAATTCCAGATTGCCAGGTTTTTTGCGGGGCAGAAGCAGTACCACGGCATATTCCGAAGCTGTAATGCCGGGAGCAAGACTGATTCCTGGTGCGGACACTGCCCCAAGTGCCTGTTTGTGTACCTGATTCTGTCGCCCTTTCTTAAGCCTCAGGAAGTCAGGGATATCTTTGGCCGGAACATGCTGGACGATTGGGATATGAAGGAAACCCTGGACCAGCTGATTGGGATAGAGGAAGAGAAACCCTTTGAGTGTGTGGGCAGCCGTGATGAAATCAATACAGCCATCGTACTTACGATCAAAGGGCTGGAGGATGCAGGTGATGCGCTGCCCTGTCTTCTATCCTATTATAAAACCACAGACCTGTATCAGACCTACAGAACCAGGGGAGACCAGTACTCATCCTATTATGACGGGAATAACCTGGTCCCGGATGAATTAGCGGGGCTGGTGAGGAAATGCTGTACAGACGGCTTGCAAGGAGAACAGACGTGATAGAGAAGATAGAGCCCTGGATTAAGGGGAAACGCATACTACTTCTGGGTTATGGCAGAGAAGGACAGTCCACCTGGAATGTCCTCAGGCGGCTGGGAACATATAAAGTTCTGGACATAGCGGATTTGAAGGATCCTGCTGCCTTGCCTGAGGACGGTACGGTGTGGCATACCGGCCCGGATTACCAGAAATGTATGGATGATTACGATGTTGTATTTAAAAGCCCGGGCATTGTCCTGGAGCGGCCTGAAAATGAATACAGGTGCAGTATATTGTCGCAGACAGAGGTGTTTTTCCAGTGCTTCCGGGATCAGATTATCGGAATCACGGGAACCAAGGGCAAGAGTACGGTCACGACCCTTCTGTATCACCTGCTTAAGCAGGCGGGCATGGATGCCCTTCTGGTGGGCAATATAGGTATACCGGCCCTGGACCACATGGAGGAAGTGAAGCCGGACACCAGGATTGTGTTTGAGCTTTCCTGCCATCAGCTGGAATATATGACGGTTTCACCCCATATAGGAATTCTGGTGAACATCCATGAGGAGCATCTGGACCATTACGGTACCATGGAAAAGTATGTGGAGGCCAAGCATCATATCTTTAAAAACCAGGGGCCGGATGACATTCTGATCTGCAACGTACAGTGCCTGCCGGAGGAGGGAACCTGTCCGTCCGGATTGATAAGGGCAGGTATGGACGGCAGCGGCAAAGAGCTGGACGTGGTTCAGGAGCAGGACGGAACCTGGGTTCACTTCCGGGGAAAGTCTTTTTGTATCCCTACGGATGAAATCAAGCTTCTGGGACAGCATAATTATTTTGATATCGGCGTGGCGTATGGAGTGTGCAGCATACTGGGAATGGATGACCAGGTTTTTGCCCGGGGGCTTAAGACATACGAACCCCTTCCCCACCGGCTTCAGTATATTGGGGAGCGGGAGGGAGTGAAATATTATGACGACTCCATCTCTACGATTTGCGATACCACCATTCAGGCCCTTAAGACGCTGAAGGATACGGATACAGTTCTCATAGGCGGCATGGACCGGGGAATCGACTACAGGGAACTGATTGAATATCTGTCGGATTGCCAGGTGCCCCATATCATCCTGATGGAGGCCACGGGCAAAAGGATATACCAGGAGATACATAAGTATTATCCTGAATTTAAGAACAGGGCCAGGCTTATACTGGCGGAGCATCTGGAAGACGGTGTCAAGCGGGCGCGTCAGATAACGAGACCCGGCACAAGCTGCGTGCTGTCGCCGGCCGCTGCCAGCTATGGCATCTTCAGGAATTTTGAGGAACGGGGAGAAACATTTTCGCGTCTTGTATTTAATAAGTAAATCTGGATAAAAATGTAAATGAAACAAAAAAATCACAACCTTTTAAGAATTTTATAAGGATTTAGGGGGTTGTGCGAACACTTAAAATACTGTACAATCAGTAAGAAGCTTTTGAAGCAGAAAGTGAAAGGGAGAAACGTGGGAGCTTACGAGACGCTGAATGAAGTTTTGGTTAGCCTGTTCCGCGATGTCAATGATATAGAGCAGAAGGCAATTATCACCTCGGAGTTTAGTGATATTACCAATAACGATATGCATGTCATAGACGCCATCGGCATAGACAGGCCAAAGAACATGTCATCCATTGCCCGGGAACTGTCGGTCACGGTGGGAACATTAACTATATCCGTGAACAGCCTGGTAAAAAAGGGCTATGTAGTCCGTAACCGCAGCAGTGAGGACCGCAGGGTCGTATTCATATCCCTTTCAGAAAAAGGAGTTAAGGCTTATTATCATCATAAGAAGTTCCATGAACAGATGATAGACAGCGTAGTGAAAGAATTGACAGAGGAAGAGCTGGAGGCCCTGGTAAAGGCGCTGACAAAGCTCAACACCTGGTTCAGAAGTTTTTAAGAGGATTATTTAAGGAGGCTTTACAATTATGAAAAAATGGTTGATTGGTGTTATGACCGTCCTGATGGCAGTATCCCTGGCAGCCTGTACACCTACCACTGAAAAACAGAAAAAAGAAACCACTGCTGCGGCAGCAGCTAAATCCCAGGAGGATATGGTTCCCCCAAGCACAGGCGGGGCCAGCGATAAAGTTCCGGATCCCAACGTTATGCCGGTAGCTGTGATTTCCATATATCACGGAGGCGGCGGAAGCCTGGTGCAGGATATGGATTCCCTGGACACGGAAGGCCTGGACGCACAGCTGCTGGTGGACAAGCTGATTGAATATGGTGTGCTGACTGACGGCACCGAGGTCCTCAGCTTTGATATTGAGGGAAAAGATGAGAACGCGGTTGGAACCCTGGACTTAAGTCAGGCTGAGAGCGCAGAGGGTTGTTCCGACAAGATGTTCCTCACTGAGATTGGCAATACATTCACTGAAAACTTTGAGCTGTCCAAGCTTAAGCTTAAGGTGAACGGCGGCAATTATGAAGGCGATGACATTAAGCAGGGAGATAGCGACTATCTTACCTATAATGCGGACTATGAGTCTGTTGAATAAAGAAGTGAAAGAGGCGGCTGTCCTGTAAGTGAAAACTCCACTTAAGGGCAGCCGCCTCTGTTTTGCCACAGGTTAAAAAACCATGCCCCTTTCTTTGTCTGGAAGGAGGCATGGTTTTTATAGTATAAGATTTCCAATGATAAATTATCATTATTAAGTATGCAGGTGAAGCAGGCCTGATTTTATAATTTAGCCATGGCTGCTTCGTCTGCAACAACTATTACATCGTTATGCAGCTGAAGTACGGATGCGGGAACATGAGGAGTTACAGGGCCGCAGAGCACATCATGGAGAATCTGAGCCTTGTCAGAACCGCTGACAACCAGAAGGATTTTTTTAGCCTTCATAATGGTTCCGATACCCATGGTATAAGCCTGTTTCGGAACATCATCAATGGAAGCAAAGAAACGCTTATTGGCCTCGATGGTGCTCTGGGTCAGGTCCACACAGTGAGTGGTCTTGGCAAATTCTTCGTCCGGCTCATTAAAGCCGATATGGCCGTTATGCCCCAGGCCCAGAAGCTGCAGGTCAATGCCGCCCAGGCTCTTAATCACGTCCTCATAGCGGGAGCACTCCTTATCGCTGTCAGGCTGGGTGCCGTCTGGAACATTGGTGCAGTCCATATTGATGTTAATGTGCTTAAAGAGATTGTTATACATGAAGTAGTAGTAGCTCTGGTCATTATCCCTGGTAAGTCCTCTGTACTCATCCAGGTTCACGCTCTTTACACCGGAGAAATCCAAATCACCTTTGTTGTACCATTCGATCAGCTGTTTGTAAGTGCCGATTGGGGTGGAGCCGGTTGCCAGGCCAAGGACACATTCAGGTTTCATCAGGACCTGGGAGGCGATGATGCTGGCTGCCTTGCGGCTTAATTCATCGTAATCTTTTGCTTTGTAGATTTTCATAATAATTGCCACCTTTCCATACATTATTAGTAGTTGCGGTGCCCCGGATTTCCATTGGGTCACTGATTTGGAAAAAATTTTTATAAATCTTTAAATATAGGATAACATTTTCCTAACATACTTTCAAGGGGTAAATGCATAAAATATTTATAAAAGCAGATAGGCCGTGTTCAGGGCAGCTGCAGATTATGGGTGCGAGGAGTGAAAGTATGACCAATTATCGGAGATTGATATCTTATATCTACGCCTATGAAGGCGAGGTAAAAGGAAAGAATATTGGGTTTGCCAAGCTGGAATCCCGGAATGGGCAATGCAAGCTCAGCGTAAATGTAAAAAAGGTTTACGTTGGAAGCAGCGACCTGGGGGTTTATCTGCTGGCCCCGGGAAAAGAAATTTTTCTGGGCAGTATATTTATCCGCAGCGGAGGCGGTGAGTTCCGCGCCGTGGTAAATGTGGAAAATGCCGCTGATTCGGGCTGCAGCATGGACCAGTGCTATGGACTGACGATTCATGAACAGGGGGATACCTGGCGGGCATATACAACCATCTGGGAGGATGCGGTGGCCCATGCGGCGGAAGTGGAGCTGGCGGATGTGACCTCCAGTAAAGTAGGAGATGCAGAGGCGCAGATACATAGAAAAGTGGAAGAACTGAATCAGGAGCTGCGGTCCGGTGAAAAGGCAGCAGAAGGCGGAGACGGCCCTGTGCTCAGCAGTTCTCCGGCAGAGGCGCGTCAGATGAGTGCTGGTCGTGGGGCTATGAAGAACGCGGAGACACCGGAGGGTGCGGAGGTTGTGCAGGAGACAGAGGTATTGGCCCAAACGTCAGAAGAAGTATATCAGACGGAGAATGAGGCCAATCAGATGACAGAGGCATTGGATCAGGCTGCGGAAAAAGTAGTCGGAGCGGAAGAGATTTTACCGGAGTCAATAGAGGCAGATACGGTCGAAATGTCCCAAAAGCAGGAGAACCAGGATGACAGGGACGATTTGGCGCTGGAACCAGAGCTGTTGCCGGATGATAAAGACAGCATGGAGTTGGAGCCGGAATCCCTGACAGATGGGATGCCGGATGAAATGTCAAATGAAATAGAGGAAGCGCAGGAATCAGGAGGTATCCCGGATTCCCAATTAGAGAGCCAGTCAGAGAATACGGCAGAGTCAGAGGTAACGGCAGAATTGGGAAAAGCGGCTGAAGAACATAAGGCAGGTTTTCAAAATAGCGGCCTGGCAGGAATCACACCAAAAAGAGATATGGAACAGATGGATGGTATGATTACGCCAAACATGGGCAGAGAGCAGGAAACAGACCATAGAGCCTGGAGCGGCAAAGGGGATTTTGGTGAACAGCCGAATTCTAAGCACGGCTGGGATCAAAAGAATGTTACATCTATCAGAAAACAGCTTTATGAGGAAAATGAAAGCGTGCCCCGTGAGCTTCAAACCGCTCATGATCCGTTGAACATGGGACTTCCCAGACAGGAAGGTATGGTTCCTGATACCCGTATTCCCCTGCAGCCAGATAATATGCCGGAAAACAGGACGGTTCCCAGACCAAACATTATGACCAGGCCTGGAATGCCCCGCAGGCATATGCCTGCTGGGACAGTGCGTACGGGTTCTTCCGGGGGGCAATCGGACCAGGAACAGATGATGGACCAGTATCAGTTGAATCAGCAGCCAATGCCAGGACAGCAGCCAATGCCAGGTCAGCAGCAAGTACCGTGTCAGCAGCCAATGTCGAATCAACAGTCAAGGATGCTCCGCCAGCTGATGCCAAGCAACCAGACTATGCCGTCACGTCAACAAACGCCGGGGCAGAGTTCGCTGGGCCAACATCCACTTACAAATCGGCAGCCAGTGCCGGGTCAGCAGGCGATACAAAACCAGCAGCCGATATCAAACCAACAGCCAATGCCAAACCAGCAGCCGATATCAAACCAGCGGCCGACACCAAACCAGCAGCCAATGTCAAACCAGCAGCCGATGTTAAATCAGCAGCCGATGCCAAACCAGCAGCCGATGCCGGGTCAGCGGCCGACATCAAACCAGCAGCCAATGCCAAACCAGCAGCCAATGCCAAACCAGCAGCCAATGCCAAACCAGCAGCCGATGCCAAACCAGCAGCCGATGTCAAACCGTCAGCCGTTACCCAACCAGCGTCCCGGAAGCCAGATACAAAACCTGGGCAGACAGATGCGGCCGGCCGGACCTGAGGCAGGTGATAACAGCGAAGCAGCTGGGCAGGCGGAGGAAAGAGTGCCTGTGGTTGATGCAGGCGAAGAAACTCTGATACTGGGAAATCCTCAGGATTTAGAACGGCTGGAGCAGGAAGAACAGCAATCTGACTTCCCGGGCAGGCTGTGGGAGGGCTTCCGTAAGCGGTATCCCAAGATACAGGCCTTTGACAGTGCAAATGGGTGTGAGATTCTGACAATTAAACCCCAGGATATCGGACTGCTTCCAAGGGAGAACTGGAATTATGGCAATAACAGCTTTCTGCTGCACGGATACTACAATTACCGTTATCTGATATTAGCCCGCATCGGCGATGAAACAAAGGGACGCACCCGTTACATACTTGGGGTTCCCGGCAATTATTACAGCAATGAAAAATACATGGCATCCATGTTCGGCTTCCCGCATTTCGTGCTGGCAAGAAAACAGCCGTCACAGGACGGCCGCTTTGGATATTGGTATACAGATGTGCGGCTGGAAAACCAGGATTAAAAAAGTCACCCCTACCGGTGCAGTCAGACCGCGCCGGTAGGGGTGAAAATCAAGGATACATTAGATTTAACACTGTACTAAACTTTGCGGGAATCCGTTAATTTGCTTAGGACGCGTTTGAAAATTCATTCCAGCTGTCTGCCATAAGGAATCCGCCGGAGGTATGACCCTCCCTGCATCCTCAGGACAAAGCACGCTCTAGTAATCAATTCCCCTCAGGGAAACCTGCCCCACATAGGGGCGCACCAAATCAGCGAATGCCATCATTTCATCTTTTGAAAAGTCTGAATAGAGTCCGGGAACAAGTACTTCCCCGGACTCCGTGAAGCACTGCAGGTAGTAATCCGGACACCCCTTAATCCACGGTCCAATCTGTCTGAAATCATCAGAGGTGTGAATACCGCGGACAACGGTTGTCCGGAATTCATAGGGGATGCTGCCTGACAGCAGAAATTCGATGCTCTCATCTATCCGTTCCATGGAAAGGCCGGAAACTCCGGCTGCTTCTTCATAGTGATTCCGCCCGGCTTTAATGTCCATTGCCACACAATCCAAAAGCCCTTTGGTGCACAAATCTTTTAATATTCCAGGCATGTAACCATTGGTATCCAGCTTCACTGCCAGTCCCAGGCTCCGCACCTTCCGTATGAACTCCTCCAGGTCCGGCTGCAGGGTGGGCTCTCCTCCGGTGATACAAACACCTTCCAGTACCCGTTTGCGTTTTTCCAGGAATGCCAGAATATCCTCCTGGCATTCATATTCTTCTGCGTCTGAACCCAGAAGCCCGCTGTTATGGCAGAATGGACACCGGAAATTACATCCTCCTGTAAATATAGTTGCGGCCACTCTGCCCGGAAAGTCCAGCAGCGTAGTCTTTTGCAGTCCGCATATTTTCATGGCCTCTTAACCTGTCCCTTTTCAAATTTTGGTTTATTCTATATAATAAAAAAGTATAACATACATAAAGCTTTAAAAAAAGAGGAATCAATTCATGGCAAAAGGGCCATCTGATATAGGAGAGGAAAATATGGCATTAAAACAGGAAAATATGGCGTCAAATCAGAAAAGAATAGAATTAAATCAGAAAACCGTAGAAACAAGCCAGGAACCCCTAATGCCAAACCGGGAAAACCGCAACAGAGAAGCAGCAGAAAAGGAAGCAGCCCGTTTAAAGGAACAGGAAACAGAAGCAGCCCGTTTAAAGGGGCAGGAAACACGGCGCAGAAATTATGAAAAGAGAATGGAGAAGCAGCGCCTTGCAGCTCTTGCGGCAGAGGAGCAGCGATTGAGGCAGAGGCAGAAGGATGAGGGATTTATGAGGGAGGCGCTTCGACAGGCCCAAAAGGCGGCCGCCATCGGAGACGTGCCCATTGGTTGCGTGATTGTCCGCGGGGATAAGATTATTGCCAGGGGATATAACCGGCGTAATGCGGATAAAAGTGTGCTGTCCCATGCCGAAATTATTTCCATTAAAAAGGCATGCAAAAAAATAGGAGACTGGCGTTTGGAGGACTGCACCATGTATGTAACGCTGGAGCCATGCCCCATGTGCGCAGGGGCGATTGTGCAGGCGCGCATACCCCGGATTGCAGTGGGCTGCATGAACCCCAAGGCCGGCTGTGCGGGGTCTGTGCTGGACATGCTCCATGTGCCGGGCTTTAATCATCAGGCGGAGGTGACCGAGGGGGTGCTTGAGCAGGAGTGTTCCAAGCTGATGTCGGACTTCTTCCAGAGCCTGCGTGAACGCAAAAAATAATTTTCTTATTATAACCGTGCAGGACGGCATATCTCCCTGAACCAAAAAAACGGATAAGGAGTGCCGTCCTGAACCATTACTATTTATTCTGTGATTTTTTTCATTGCCTGGTTTGCTGCGATGAGGATGGGATCATAAACAGGGGCTGCAGGAGGAGCGTAAACCAAGTCTAACTCATTTATCTCTTCCACTGTCATACCGCAAGTAATTGCAGTTGCCAACACATTAATTCTTCCGGCGATACTTTCGCTTCCGATGCCCTGGGCGCCCAGAAGGCGGCCTGTTTTTTTATCAACGATCAGGCAGATGTGATTATCGCGGCCCCCAGGATAGTAGGAAGCGCGGTCTGCCTTCGTAATGCTGACCGATATGGCATCATAGCCCTCTCCGGCTGCCTGCTCCTTAGACAGGCCGGTCGCGGCGATAAAGAGCTCAAACACTTTTGTGACCATGGAACCCAATATTCCCTTAAATGTATCATGTCCGCCTGCCACGTTACCGCCTGCAATGCGCCCCTGCTTGTTGGCGGTTGTGCCCAGGGGGACATAAGCTGGTTTTCCTGTAATCCTGTTCTTCATCTGCACGCAGTCTCCGCAGGCCCAGATATCCTTGTGACTTGTACGCATCTCGTCATCTACGATAATTCCGCCCTTTAGCCCCAGCGCAAGTCCGGCTTGCTCTGCCAGTGCACCGGCCGGTTTTACCCCAGCTGATACAAGGATTATATCGGATGGTTCGATCTCTCCAAAAGCGGTTCGGATTCCGCTGGCTTTTCCGTTTTCAGAAAGGATTTCGGCTATCTGTGTGCCTGTGCGTACGTTTATGCCGTGCTTTATAAGTGTATCCTCCAGGGTCTGGGAAAAAGCGTTGTCTAAAAATGGAAGGAGCCTTGGAAACTGCTCATAGACGGATACTGAAAGCCCGGCGTTTCTTAGCTCCTCGGCGGCCTCAAGTCCGATAGCTCCGCCGCCGATGATGCAGACCCGCCCATGTTCCCTTGCGGCAGCTTTCAGGCGGATGCCGTCTTCCATATTCCTCAGATAATATACCCCATCCGAGTGAATTCCGGGAATAGGAGGTACCACTGGTACTGCGCCTGTGGCAATCACCAGTTTATCATAAGAATGTATGCTGACCTGGTCTGTATCCAGATTTTTTACAGAGACCTCCTTTTTTTCCGGGTCAATGAGAAGCACCTCATGGTGTATCCAGGCGGATATATTCCGCCTGTTTTTTAACGATTCCGCATTGATTGCCACCAAGTCATTGATATCATGAATGAGTCCTCCTACAAAATAGGGAAGACCGCAGGCTCCATAGCTGACAAATCCGGATTTTTCAAAGACTTGAATCTCCATGTCAGGTTTTTCTTTGCGTGCTCTGGATGCCGCGCTCAGGCCGGCAGCGGTCCCTCCTATAACAATCAGTTTCTCTGCCATGTTGAACCTCCGGTTTTTAATTCTTTACTCCATATTTGTCAATGACACCCATTTCACCCATCAAATTTTCAAGATCCTTTAATTTGGTTCCGGCATAATCCTGGTAAGGTTTTCTCAGATGTCCTCCCGGAAGGCCGAGAATATTTAAAGCCGCTTTAATCACAACCGGATTAGAGAACGTATACAGCGCCTGAAGAAGAGGAAACCATTTAAAATAATTCTCTCTGCATTCCTCAATGATGTTCAT
>OJVM01000285.1_pt1 | contig 10752 bp, 9 predicted proteins | sample 1600161 | NCBI WGS metagenome assembly OJVM01 (sample SAMN04436770, study PRJEB24849) | human gut metagenome | biome: human gut; feature: NICU; material: stool | host: Homo sapiens | place: USA: Saint Louis, MO | collected 2011-03-25
GATATTTTGGAAGGACTCGTTCCCAGGCATTGCAGATGTATCTGTATGAACTTATCGACCCAGTGAACTTCCAGTGGGTATTTGATACACACCAGAACATCCACGGCAAGCGGGTGAATTATCCGGAATATAATCTTTCCACCCTGCAGAACATTGTGTACATAGAAAAAGAAAATGCAGTCCTGGCCACCTTCATAGACATAACCCGTGAGGAGGAGCTGGCCCAGGAAGAATATGAGAGAAAGCTGGAAACCATAGATCTGGCCCAGAAGGTCATCCATAAACAGATGATGGTGGCTCAGGAGATAGCAGGTCTGCTGGGAGAGACAACAGCCGAGACAAAAACCACCCTGACCAAGCTGTGCCACTCCTTGCTGGAGGATGGCAGCGATGCCGGGTATGCCGGGGGAGAAAGAGAGCGGGAAATTCCTGGCGTACAGCTGGGAAGCGGAGCCGTGCCCTTAAAGGGTGTCATGACAGCCGGGGGCTCCGGCGGAGCGGAAGCCGGACAGATATCAGGAACCGGGCCGGCATCAGAGCCGGCATCAGGAGCCGGGAATCCGGCAGATAATGCCGGTGAACAGAAAAAGCCTACGGGGTATGTCCATATAGGCAGCGCCAATCCGGGCGGGGGAAAGTCCGGGTATGTCCATCTGAGCAATGTGGATTTAAAGAAACCAGGCGGCAACGGAGGTAAATAATGGGAATTACAGTGGATGTTGCATATAAAAGCCTGAACAAGTACACCGAAATCCTGTGCGGGGACAAGGTAGAGCTTTTGCAGACCGAGGATTCCAACATTATGATTCTGGCGGACGGTATGGGAAGCGGAGTCAAGGCCAATATCCTGTCCACGCTGACCTCTAAGATATTGGGAACCATGTTCCTTAATGGGGCTACCCTGGAGGAGTGTGTGGATACCATCAGTGAGACTCTCCCCATCTGTCAGGTCAGGCAGGTGGCTTATTCCACCTTCAGCATACTGCAGGTATACCACAACGGGGATGCGTATCTGGTGGAATATGATAATCCCGGATGCATATTTATCCGGGACGGTAAGCTTATGCAGATTCCGAAAAATGTACGGGTCATGCAGGGCAAGGAAATCAATGAATATAGGTTCAAGGTCAAAAAAGGCGATGCCCTGATTCTCATGAGCGACGGCACCATCCATGCAGGGGTGGGTGAACTGCTGAACTTTGGATGGCTGTGGCAGGACATTGCGGACTATGCAGTGAGACAGTATCCTCTGACCGTGTCGGCCATGCGTCTGGCCGCCAGCATCAGCAGGGCCTGTGACGAGCTGTATCAGTTCCGTCCAGGGGATGATACTACGGTGGCGTGCATGCGGATTATTGACAGCAAGCCTGTTCACCTCATGACCGGACCTGCAAGGAATCCGGAAGACGACGTTCGTATGGTCCAGGATTTTATGGATGATCCCAATGCCAGGACCATTGTATGCGGGGGAACCAGCGCCACTATCGTGTCCAGGGTGCTGGGGAAGAAACTGGATGTATCACTGGATTATGTGGATCCGGAGATACCTCCCATTGCATACATGGAAGGTGTGGATTTGGTTACGGAGGGAGTTCTTACCCTTAACCGGGTACTTCAGCTGCTCCGCAGGTATGTGAAAAATGAGACTGTATCCGAAGAATTTTTTCATGAATTGGATAAGCCCAACGGGGGTTCTATGTTGGCCAAGGACTGCACGGAGGTGCACCTGTATGTGGGGAAGGCAATCAACAGTGCGTACCAGAATCCGGGACTTCCCTTTGACCTGGGTATCCGCCAGAATCTGGTGGAACAGCTGAGGCATGTGATTGAGGAGATGGGAAAGACAGTAGTGGTGACATATTACTAATGTTGTATGTCATTTAATACTTGCTTTTTCAGGGTAAATATAGTAGATTTCTAGTGTTGATATAATTTTAACAAACTCGAATTGTGATATAGAAGCAGACATATATGGGATAAGCCAATGATATGTAATGCGCAGGAGACCATAGGACGGTCTCCAAGTGCCCGTAACAAGGAGGAGAAAAAGATGGTAACCAATGATGCGACAATCCTGCGTTTGAAACATGATGTACTTTACGAGGTGGCTAAAGCTGCATGGGAAGGGAATCTGGACGAGAAGCGGGAGCAGATTCCATATTCCATGATACCAGGGCCTCAGGCGACTTACCGCTGCTGTATTTATAAGGAAAGAGAAATTATCCGGCAGAGGGTCCGCCTGGCAGAAGGAAAATGTCCAACCGGGAAGGACACATCCAATGTGGTCCAGGTTATCAATGCTGCCTGTGAGGAGTGTCCCATTGCATCCTACATAGTGACTGACAACTGCCGTAAATGTATGGGAAAGGCCTGCCAGAACTCCTGTAATTTCGGAGCCATCAGCATGGGACGTGAGCGGGCCTATATCGAGCCCGGCAAATGTAAGGAATGCGGCAAGTGCTCACAGGCCTGTCCCTATAACGCCATTGCCCATCTGGAGCGTCCGTGTAAGAAAATTTGTCCGGTGGATGCCATCACTTATGATGAGTATGGCATCTGCGTGATTGATGAGAAGAAATGTATCCAGTGCGGAGCCTGCATCCATAGCTGTCCGTTCGGAGCCATAGGGTCCAAGACCTTCATGGTAGATGTGATTCGCCTGATTAAGGCAGGAAAACGGGTGGTTGCCATGGTGGCGCCTGCCACAGAGGGGCAGTTCGGCCCTGACATTACCATGGCCAGCTGGAAAATTGCATTAAAGCAGCTGGGATTTGCGGACATGATAGAAGTGGGATTGGGCGGAGACATGACCGCTGCCTATGAGGCAGAAGAATGGGCCCAGGCCCATAAGGAGGGAAAGAAGATGACTACCTCCTGCTGTCCCGCGTTCGTGAACATGATTAAGCAGCATTTTCCAATGTTACTGGAGAATATGTCCACCACGGTGTCGCCTATGTGCGCAGTGTCCAGAATGATAAAGAGCGGGGATCCGGATACGGTTACTGTATTTATTGGCCCCTGCATAGCCAAGAAGAGCGAGAGCCTGGATTTGAATGTAAAGGGAAATGCAGATTATGCCATGACCTTTGGTGAGATAAGAGCCATGATGCGCGCCAAGGGAGTAGAGCTTCAGCCGGCCGAGAACGATTATCAGGAAAGCTCTGTGTTTGGAAAGCGTTTTGGCAACGGCGGCGGCGTGACAGAGGCCGTACTGGAATGCCTGAAGGAAATGGATGAAAACACAGATGTCAAAGTAGCCCGCTGTAACGGAGCCGCAGAGTGTAAGAAGGCATTGCTGCTCATGAAGGTGGGAAAGCTTCCGGAAGATTTCGTGGAAGGCATGGCCTGTGTAGGCGGCTGCGTAGGAGGTCCCAGCCGGCATAAAACTGAGACCGAGGCCAAGAAGGCCAGGGAACAGCTGATTGGGTCTGCCGAGGAGAGGCATGTGCTGGAGAATCTGAAGAAGTATCCTATGGATGAGTTTTCGATGCATAGGCATTAAGCTACGGTAGTTTAGATGCCGAATTGTGGTTTTGGAGAAAAGTGACGGATAAAACCACAAGATGTAGTGGTTTTTGAGGAAAAATTGAGTGGATTTGCGGCTTGGAAATGGGTGTTTTTCAGGGCGTGAGAAATAGATGCCTTGGCCCTGGGAGATGAGTCTCCTGGGGCTTTTTGGCACTTTTAAGATAGTAATTGTTATAGAATCCGGCATAGATTGTGGATTTGATTTACGATACAGAATATATTGATACAGCGATGTCAAAAAACATAGATATGCGATTGGATAGCGGCTGTGTTTTTATTATTTACTGGTAGATGTCCTTCCAGAAGAAATAACTGTCAAGGATGACCTGGTCAAGATTTACTGTATCCTTGTTGATGAGTACCTCCATAAGAGACATGTGAGTATCAATCAGGTATTGTGCCTCCCCATTTTTAATAACCTTTCGTATGGTTTCCGCGCGGGACTCCTTGGTGAGTTCTACAATCAGTGAATTTATGATGGGAATCAGGGTATTGTGGGTCGCACGGGCAATCTCATCGTGGAAAGCGATATCCGCAGCTAATACGGCATCCGTGTCCTCAGGGGTGGTCTGAAGAATCTGTGTAAGATTCTGGCAACGGCTCCTCAGGTCAGTTTCCTCTTTTTCTGACAGCCCCTTTTCCATGACTATATGCATCATTCCATTTTCGACCATTTTACGTAGTTCAACCAGATCATGATAAGCCTCATTTTTCTGCATGATGATATGATACAGCATGGGGTTTATCATTTTTGCTGAAAAATCATCACAGACAAAGGTGCCTTCCGGACGGCGTATCTCCAACACCCCGTATGCGATGAGGATACGTACTGCCTCACGGACGGAGTTCCGCCCAACCTGGAAGAGTGAGGCCAGTTCCGGTTCAGTGGGAAGCTTATTCCCAGGCTTAAGTTCTCCTGATATGATGGCATTACTAATGCGATCGATGACCAGTTGGACAACGGAAGTGCTGTATATAGGTGCTAAAAAGCGTTTTGTTTCCTCCATGAAAAACCTCCCCGATGTTTGATAACTAAAATTATTATAACAGCTTTTAAAGAAATGGGTAGTAAAAAATAAAATCATTTATTATAAAGGTTTAGATAGAGTGTATAAAAAGCAGAAGCAAATATTGTGACATATTCATAAAAATATAAAAAATTACGTTTAGGTATTGTAATCAGTCTATGTATTTTATATAATGTAGTAAACATCCCATGATGGAATGATGAAAAATAGTTTAGCACGTTAGATACGTGCTATAAAAAAATATTCTAACATCCCATGATAGAATGTTGAGAAAACGCGATAGAGTATCGCGCATTTAAAAGGATATCAAACATCCCATGTTGGGATGAATAAGGAAAGGGGAAGCATTATGGAAGTAAGATCTGTTGAACAGCTGAAAGAACAGGCCAAGGAATTGAGAAAGACTGCGTTGACAATGATTTATCAGGCTCAGTCAGGGCATCCAGGAGGATCCTTGTCTGCAACGGATATTGTGACAGCATTATATTTCAGCGAGATGAATGTACGGCCGGAGGAGCCCAAGTGGCCGGACAGGGACCGTTTCATCCTGTCCAAGGGGCATGTGTGCCCAATCCTGTATTCCGCACTTGCTCTTAAGGGATATTTCGATAAGGAAGTCCTGAAGACGCTTAGAAAGCAGGATTCCATCCTTCAGGGACATCCGGACATGAAACGGTGTCCAGGAATTGATATCAGTACCGGGTCCTTGGGGCAGGGTATTTCCTGTGGGGCAGGTATGGCATTGGCAGCTAAAAGGGATGGACGGGATTACCGCGTATTCGTATTAGTGGGCGATGGTGAATGCGGTGAGGGCCAGGTCTGGGAAGCGGCAGAAGCAGCGGTTAAATATGAGTTGGATAACATGGTTGTCTTTGTGGATAACAACCGGCTGCAGAATGACGGTACCTGTAATGAAATTATGCCTACACAGGACCTGAGGGAGAAGTTCCAAGCTTTTGGATTCGAGGCATACCGCATTGACGGGCATTCCATGGAAGAAATCACCAAGACCCTGGACCGTATACGCGGCAGCAGGAATGGAAAGCCGAAGGCAATTGTTTGTGATACCGTGAAAGGTAAAGGGGTTTCGTTCATGGAAAATGTTCCTGCATGGCATGGTATGGCACCAGATGATGAACAGTACAAAATTGCGATGGAAGATTTGGAAGGAGGATTTTGATGATGGAAGCAAGAGCACTGAGGGAAGCATTCGGCGATGAGATACTGGAACTTGGAAAAGGGAACCGCGATATTTATGTTGTTGATGCAGATGTGGGTAAATCCTGTAAGACACTGGAATTTGCAAAAGCATGTCCCGGACAGCATGTCAATGTTGGAATAGCTGAGCAGAACGCATGCGGTATGGCGGCCGGTCTGGCTACAACAGGGAAGGTGCCGTTTATCAGTACATATGCTGTATTTGGTTCCATGCGTATGGTAGAACAGATACGTCAGGAAATCTGTTACCCGAGACTAAATGTCAAGATAGCCTGTTCACATGGCGGCCTTACACCTGCGAATGACGGTGCAAGCCACCAGTCTATTGAGGATATGGGGATTTTAAGGACGCTGCCTAATATGACGGTCATCATGGGCGCTGATTATAATGCTACAAGAAAGTTAATCCGTGAGGCAGCAGATTATTATGGTCCGGTGTATCTTAGGTTTACCAGGGACCCGATTCCTTCTGTGTACGATGAGGATGTACAGTTGACCATTGGTAAGGCAAACCAGCTTAAGGATGGAACGGATGTATCCATCATAGCTAATGGGGATACGGTCTGTATCGCAAAGCAGGCAGCAGAAGTGCTGGAGTCCAGGGGATATAGTGTCAGGCTTTTGGATATGCATACCATTAAACCACTGGATGTGGAGGCTGTAAAGGACTGCTTGGAGCTGACTGGAAAAATCGTGACGGTAGAGGACCACAATATCATCAATGGACTTGGGAGCGCGGTCTGTGAGGTGGCCGCAGAATTAGGAAAGGGGATTGTAAAGCGTATTGGTGTCCAGGATCAGTTTGGGCAGTCCGCACCGTATGAGGAATTATTGAAGATAAATGGAATCACGGTGGAGGATATCGTGGCAACTTGCGAGGCGCTGTGCAGATAGGGAGGATATGATGAAGGTAGGATTTGTAGGCCTGGGAAATATGGGTTATAATATGGTTAAAAATCTGCTGAAGAATGGATTCGAAGTATATACCTATGATGTATTCCAGGAGGCAGTAGACAGGACCACTCAAATTGGTGCAAAGGGTACAGCAAGCCTTAAGGAATTGGGGGAACAGGCAGATGTGGTTCAGGTAATGGTTATGAACTATGACCAGGTAAAGAGTGTGGTACTCGCAGAGGACGGTCTGGTTTCGTTCATGCGTCCTGGGAGTGTACTGATTGTGTCCAGCACGGTTTCTCCGGAACAAACACGTGAGGTGGCAGAAGCAGTGGCAGGGAAGGGTATTGCTTATGTAGATTGTCCTGTAAGCGGGGGAAAGACAGGTGCTATTGAAGGGACATTAATCATGATGGCAGCTTGTGAGACAGCGGTATTTGACCGTATCCATCCAATGCTCCTGTCCATGGGAAGCAATACATATCATGTAAGTGAAATGATTGGTAATGGGCAGGTGATGAAGAGCATCAACCAGGTAATGATAGCCACTGGAATGGCCGTTGTCTCGGAGGCAGTGACCATGGCGGTCAAATCGGGACTGAAGCCGGAGCAGATTTATGAGGTTATATCAAAATGTACGGGCTGTAATGATGTATTCCGTGATAAGCTGCCGCTTATTATGAAGCGTGATTTTACACCAAGGGGTCCGGTAGATATCTTCATAAAGGATTTGTCAATTGCCCTTGATATAGGGAAAGAGGTAAAAAGCCCTATGTTCGTAAGCGCTCTGGTGAAGCAGATCTTTACATGGTCCAGCGCATGTGGTTATGGACAGGATGATTTGGGGGCGTTGATATGCTCTTATGAAGATTGCGCTAAAGTGACGGTAAAAGGCGAATAATCGGGGGAGATACATCACAAGTCAGTTTATGAAAAGACTTATAAATCATTAAGGAGAATGGTATGGAAGTAAAAATTGTGAAGTTTATGAATAAAGTTCCTGGAGGGGTTATGGTAATCCCTTTACTGGCCGGAGCGCTACTCAACACATTTGTTCCAGGCGTGCTGAACATAGGCGGTTTCACCACAGGATTGCTGAAGAATGGAACCCCCTGTCTGATGGGATTGTTCCTCATCTGTTGTGGAGCTTCCATCAGCTTTAAGCAGGTAGGTGCACCGCTCTATAAAGGAACCCTGCTGACTGTACTTAAGTTTGCCATAGGAGTGGCAATAGGGTGGGGGGTCCAGCGATTCCTTGGGGCGGAAGGTATTTTTGGGATTACCCCTGTTGTGCTCATTGCCGTACTCACCAATTCATCCGGTTCCATCTATGCCACCCTGGCAGACCGGTTTGGGGATTCCACGGATGTAGGGGCAGTATCCGTTTTATCTGTTAATGATGGGCCGTTTTTGACGATGGTGGCACTGGGGGCTACCGGGATGTCCGATATACCATTCCTGACCCTGCTTGCAACCATACTCCCCATCATCATCGGGATTGTTTGGGGGAATTTTGATAAGGAGTTCAAGTCCCTTTGTGATAAAGCGCTGCCGTTGGTGATTATTTTCCTGTCGTTCGTACTTGGATCCGGGATGAGCTTTGTTACTGTCATGCAGGCAGGGGTATCAGGTGTCATACTGGGACTGATTGTACTTATTTTTTCTGGACTGCTGGTCAATGTACTTTACTGCCTGATATTACGGAGGAAGACTGCTGTAGGGGCTGGCGCAGGAACTGCAGCAGGTAACTCAGTGGCAACTCCTGCAGCCATTGCACAGGCTGACCCAAGTTTTGCGCCGTATGCGGATGTAGCCACTGCGCAGTGTTCTGCGGCCTGTGTCATGACAGCAATTCTGTGTCCTTTGATGGTAGCTTATTTGGATAAGAGGATTAAGAAGAAAGAAGCAGAGATGGTAAAAATTCAGACAGCACAGAATGAAAGTGTATAGGGAGGAATTAGGATGAATAAGAGAATCATACTGACCAATGTAAACCTGTTTGACGGTGTGAATGACCAGCTTTTGGAGAAGTATACGCTGGTGGTTGAAGATGGATGTATCAAGGAAATGTTTCCGGACATGGAGAAAACATTAGAAAATGGTAAGGTCATCAGTCTGGCTGGTTATACGCTAACACCTGGTTTTATAGATTGCCATATGCATATGCTTCTGGAGGAAGTAACGGATAAGGAGCAGTCACTGTCTACCACATCACCTGGTGGTGAACGCCTGGATACTGCCCAGGCAGCCGTTGCTTATCTGGGCGGGTATAATTGCCGCAGGATGCTTGATGCCGGATTCACCACGGTGATTGACGGGGGTGGTAACAATTTCATTGAATGTGCTTTGAAGGAAGCTGTTAACAAAGGATATCTGGAAGGCCCGGATCTTTATATCGCGGGTAAGCAGATAACCACCAACAGGGCACATTTTGTAGGATTTTCCATGGAACCATACGGCCCTTATGGGATGCGTAAAGCGGTCAGGGATTTAATGTACCACAGTGTGGATCATATCAAACTGCAGCTTAGCCCGCCAATCCGTATGATTGGAAGGAATTCACTGGCCTGTGATTTTACAGTGGAGGAGATTGAGGCTGCGATTGATGAAGCCCATAATTATGCAACACCCGTACATGCCCATTTAAGAGGGGCGGAGGCAATCAAACGGTTCCTGAAAGCGGACGGTGATTTGGTTGTACATGGCACAGGGATTGATGAAGAAGGAATCGATCTAATGATTAAGAAAAAACGGTTCCTTCTGGCAACCCTTCAGTCACCTACGCCTACACCATCAAAGGAACTGCTGGATGCTAAGAGCCAGGGGGTCATTGATTTGCTGGCAACCACAGCGGAGCGCCATTGGGCCAGTGTTAGGAAGGCTTATGAGGCTGGTGTTAAAATTGCATTCTCAACGGATGCAGGGACACTGGGAATCCATGTGGGTACCAATGCCATTGAATTCATGAACCTGAAGAAAATTGGGATGAGTAATGCGGAAGCTCTTAAATCAGCGACCTCAGTTGCGGCACAGGCCATTGGCCATGGGGATACCATCGGCAGGATAGCAGAGGGATACCGCGCCAATTTTGCGGTTCTGGAGGGCAATCCTTTGGAGGACTTGACGGCAACACAGCGTGTCATCATGACTTTTAAAGATGGAAGGATTGTAAAGGATATAAGGGAGGATTAGGCTGCCATGAAAATTGTTGTTTTGGATGGCTATACATTGAATCCGGGTGATTTGACCTGGACTGGATTGGAAGGGATGGGGAAATGTATTGTCTATGACCGTACCCCAGTGGATGATGAAAAGGAAATCATAAAAAGGATTGGGGATGCGGAGGCTGTCTATACAAATAAAACCCCTCTTTCCAGAACTGTATTTGAAGCATGCGGAAATATCAGGTTTGTAGGTGTCCTGGCCACCGGCTATAATGTGGTGGATGTGCAGGCGGCGAAGGAGAAAGGGATTCCTGTCTGCAACATCCCATCCTATGGTACGGCTGCGGTAGGACAGTTTGCAATCGGACTTCTTTTGGAGATATGCCATCACATTGGACATCATGACCAGGCCGTCAGGCAAGGACGTTGGAGTGATAATCCCGATTGGTGTTTTTGGGATTTTCCTTTGATTGAACTAGATGGGAAAACTATGGGCATAATCGGCTATGGACGTATTGGTCAGGCTACTGGAAGGATTGCCCAGGCCATGGGGATGAATGTGCTGGCTTATGATACATACCACAATGATACGCTGGTCAATAGACAGTGTCGATATGTGGATGACCTGGATGAATTATTCCGAGAATCAGATGTGATTGCCCTTCACTGTCCGTTGTTTGATGAGACGATGGGGGTGATTAACAAGAATAATATTGCAAAGATGAAAGACGGGGTCATCATCCTTAATAACTCCAGAGGTCCGCTGATTGTGGAGGAGGATCTGAGGGAAGCTTTGGATAGTGGAAAAGTAGGCGCTGCCGGACTGGATGTGGTGTCCACAGAGCCTATACGTCCAGATAATCCTCTGTTGGGGGCAAGAAACTAAAACTCTCCACCCATCAACTCAATACCGCGGTCAG
>OJVM01000288.1_pt1 | contig 10526 bp, 13 predicted proteins | sample 1600161 | NCBI WGS metagenome assembly OJVM01 (sample SAMN04436770, study PRJEB24849) | human gut metagenome | biome: human gut; feature: NICU; material: stool | host: Homo sapiens | place: USA: Saint Louis, MO | collected 2011-03-25
GGCCCTGCCACTATCTGTACAATGATTTAAAGGCAGTGGATTTAGGGGCTGTGGGGGAACTGCGGAATGAGGCAGGAGGAAGGTATTCTTCCTGTGGGACATGCGGTGGGGGAAGCGGAGGCACAGGAAGCGGGGGCGCGGGAAGCGGCAGTATGGGGAGCAGCGGTACGGTTTATGTCATGCCATATGGTTCAAGCTACCATGTGTCTAAAAGCTGCCGGTCCATCATTGCGTATGTTCAGGCGGTTCCATTGACGCAGGTGGAATATCTGGGGGAGTGTTCTTATTGCAGAGGAAAGTGATGTGGGAGACGGGGGTGTTATTTGTTGGGCATATTAAATGGGGATTTGACGGAACAATTAACAGCAGGACACGACATAGCCGGAGTATTGCTGCGCTGCGGATTTCTTATGACGCTGTCAATTGGAGCCTGGCAGGATATGAGGAATCACAGAATAAAACTCAGCCTGATTGTGATGTCCGCAGCCGCGGGCGCGGTTCTGCGATGCATGTATATTGTGCTGGATGCGGCAATCATATACCGGGATTCGGGACATAAGATACCTTCGGACTTGGTGTCGGGCCAGATTATAGATACAGCCATGGCCATGGCTGTAGGAGCGGGATTGCTGTTTTTATCCCGGATAACAAACGAGGCTGTGGGAAAGGGGGATGGATGGTTTTTTCTAATATCGGGCATTTATCTGGGTGCATTGAAAAATCTGGTTTTGCTGGCAGGCGGCTTGGGGATTTGCTTTTTACTATCTATGGTTTTAGTATTTAAAGGGATTATACAGGGAACAGACAGGGGGAGGCTGCGCATTCCTCTTCTTCCATTTCTGATCCCGGCAGGAATCGGGGTGATGTTCCTATGAGGGAAAAAACGCTTAAGGGAAGTCTTACGGTTGAGGCCGCATGGATTATGGCCATGGTATTACTGTCCATAGCGGTGATGCTCCAGCAGGCATGCCGTATTCATGATGAGACCAAGGCCGCCATGGGTCTGCATGAGGCGTTGGAAAAGGGCCGTCATGGAAGTGCAAAAGAGCTGGAAGCCTCTGCGTCCGGGGTGCAGGAACATTTAGGCCGTCTCATGTTCTTTCCTGACTGCGATCTGGCTATAAAGGAAAAAGGGAAGAGGATATACGGAGAAGGCAGAGGGGGAAAATGGAAAAGAGAGATTGAGGCGGAAAGGTTCCGGCCGGAGACATTTCTGCGCAAGATTACTTTAATTGAAGGGCTGGTTAAAGAAGATGGAAATTAGCTACAGGAGAGAAGCAAAACGCAATTACCTGGTAGCGGGGGTGGCAGACGCCACAGCTGGATATGAAGCCAGAATGCTGGCCCACAACGAGATTAGGGGACTGTTAAGGATGTACATAACATACCAGGATGGACTGCCCTTATATTGTTATGACATTACCTCCAGACAACCGTTAAGCCGCCTTCTGGAAACCCGTTTTATAACCAGAGAAGAGATATGCCAGTTATTAATCCAGATACATGCAGCGCTAAGTGGTATGGAGGAATATCTTTTAGATGCAGGGGGTGTCCTGCTGGAACCGGAATATATTTATGTGGAGCCGGAATTATTCCAGACCGGTTTGTGCCTGATCCCTGGTGTTCAGGATGATTTCCAGGGTAAACTGAGCCGCCTCCTGCAATATATACTGAAGAGGATAAATCATAAAGACAGGGAGAGCGTAGTCCTGGCTTATGGACTATATCAGGAAAGCCTTAAGGAAAACTGCGGAATGGATGATTTGCTGGGGCTGATTGCGTCAGAACGGCGGAAAGGGAAGAAACGGGAGTTATTGAGCGAACCGGAGGGAGATTACATAAAGAAAGGAGGACTACAGGAAACAGATCATTGGGAGAAGGGGCTGAAGGAGAAGGGACAAGGGAAGGAACAAGGGAAGGAACAAGGGAAAGAACAGGGGAATGAGCAAAATAGAGATTGTATTACAGGGAAGTGGAAAGGAAAAAGCGGGGAGACAGAGAAAGAGCATAACAGTGACAGGGGGGAGAAGCGAAGAAAAAAAGAAAAGGGTAAATTGGAAAGGTGTGAAATAAAACAGAAAGGCTCAGGCCGGACTGAACCTAAATGGAAAGGAACCACTTTCAGACGGCAGTTTATCGTATGGCTGTCAGCGGCAGTACTTTGTCCATCCGCACTGTGGATGTTCAGAGGGATGACAATGGTCATTGACAACTGGAGGCTGCTGGCAGCAATCGACGGAGGCTTGCTGTTTATGCTGTCAGCCATGAATCTGTATAGGCTGTTCATTGGGCATAGGGCTGCAAAGGCAGATGGGGCAGGTTCAGATGATGAGCAGGACCCATGGAGAATTTTGTATGAGGATGAAGATGACGAAGACGAGGATTTAGGTAATCAGCCATCTACTGCGTATATGAATGGGGATAAAAATGAGTATTTGCAGAAAATGCCGGAAAGCAGCGCCGGAGAGTGCTTTCAGACCGTGCTTTTATCAGAGCGGCCAGCACAAGGGGAGGAAGTCCGGCGTTTATCTGCCCTCAATGGTTCGGATGAGGACATTGTAATATCCTATTATCCATTTGTGATTGGCAAACACAAGGATTTAGCAGACTATGTGCTTTTGAAAGATACAGTCAGCCGTTTTCACATAAGATTAGACGAGGACAATGGGAGTTATACTGTAACGGACCTTAACTCTACCAATGGTACCAGGGTCAAAGGACGATTGCTGGAGGCAAACGAGACAATGCAGCTGGAGCCGGGAGACCAGATATTTATAGCTGACTGCGGATATATTTTTTATTAACAGCACAGAGTAACCCAGTATGTTTCGTTTATCTTAAAAGACAATTGTGTGAGTGTGGTTGCAGAAATAGTAAATAACAATGGGGTGGGGGCATAAAAAATAACTTTATTGCGTCAAAGCCACTTAACAAGTCCTTTAAAGTATGCTAAGATTATATATCATTGAGGATGTGAGGAATACGGATGGTTACGGGCATAAACAGGAGCAGGCCATATGTCAACATTGCGCTGGCAGCAGTCAACGTATTGGTATTTCTGTACCTGGAGGCCATCGGCTCCACGGAGGATGGCGTATTCATGGTAAAACACGGGGCTGTATTTGCGCCTTTTGTTATCCTTGGTGGAGAGTATTACAGGCTGTTTACTGCCATGTTCCTGCACTTTGGAGTCAGCCATCTGGCAAATAATATGCTGGTGCTTCTGGTGCTTGGAGAGAAGATGGAAAGGGCGCTGGGTCATATCAAGTATTTGATATTTTACCTTGCCAGCGGTGTTGCTGCCAACAGTATATCCCTGGCTGTCCAGGTACGGACAGGGCAGGCCAGTGTGTCCGCGGGGGCTTCAGGCGCAATCTTCGGTGTGGTAGGCGGTCTGGTCTATGTGATTGCCATTCATCATGGTCAGCTGGACGGACTAACCAACAGGCAGCTGGGCTTTATGGTTCTGCTGACGCTTTATCATGGGTTTACTTCAGCAGGAGTGGACAATATGGCTCACATAGGGGGCCTGATTTCCGGCTTCATATTAGGTATCCTGCTTTACAGGAGAAAAGATGCTGCCAGAATTTCCGGTATGGCTGGATAGAATGCAGGCTGTGTTAACCGCAGCGGAAGGAGGATTTTCAGAATGACAGATGACAATTGTATTTTTTGTAAAATAGCAGGAGGGGTGATTCCGTCAACCACTCTGTATGAGGATGAGGATTTTCGCGTGATTCTGGATTTGGGACCAGCGTCCAGAGGACATGCCCTTATCCTTCCAAAACAGCATTTTGCAGATGTATGCGCACTGGATGGGGATATAGCCGCCAAGGTACTTCCTCTGGGTGCCAAGATTGGCTCTGCGATGAAGAAATCTCTTGGATGCGCGGGATTCAATCTGGTTCAGAATAATGGAGAAGCAGCCGGGCAGACTGTTTTCCATTTCCACATGCATGTGATTCCAAGATATGAGGGAGGTCCAGACATGGTCAGCTGGACTCCGGGAAAGGCTTCGCCGGAGGAATTGGCAGAGGTTGCGGATAAAATCAAAGGCTGTCTGTAGTTGCAATGAAGATTGAGAAGATGGATACAGAAGATAAAAAACTGTTTGAAGAAATGTATCTGGAATATGAGGTATACCTGAGAAGGATAGCTTATGTTAACGATATTCCTGTAGATTATATTGAGGATGTGGTACAGGATACATTTGTTTCATATGCCCGCTATAAATATTCCCTGGATATGTCTGAGGAAAGTAAGAGGGCGTTGCTGATACGTATTCTGAAGAGCCGGTGTATGGACTTTCACCGAAGAATGAAGTACAGGAGCTATGGGGAATTGGACGAAGAGGCATATAACAGTGAAGATTATCCGGCACACGATAAGGCTGCCAATCTGCCGGATTATGTAGTCAGCAAAGAGAGATGTCAGGCGCTTCTTAAGGAAATCGAGAGGATGCCTGAAAACTGGCGTCAGGTCGCGACGCTCAGATTGATAGAAGGACGGCCGACAAGGGAAGTATGCGCTATGCTGAATATTACAGAAAAGGCATGCTATTCCAGAGTCAGCCGTATCAGGAAATATCTTGAGGAACTGCTAAAAAGTGATAATTGGCCCTAACGTTATTTTACACATGATTCAATGAGAGATACAACTGTTTTAACAGCATTGTTCAGACTGCTCTGCTCCATGGCCTGTATATAGGAATTGCGGTTTAGGTATAAATCGTTAATGGCATCAAACAGGGAGTCATCAGACAATGCTTCTTCTTCCAGAACTTTGCTGAATCCTTGTTTTGCAAAGGAGTTAGCATTGAGAATCTGGTCTCCGCGGCTGGCCGCGGCTGACAGAGGAATAAGCAGGTTCGGTTTGCGCAGTGCCAGGAGCTCGCAGATGGAATTAGCCCCTGCCCTTGATATGACAAGGTCGGCTGCCGCAAAAAGATGCTTTAAGGGAGCGTCAACGTATTCATACTGTACATATCCGGCTGTTCCTATCAGGCTTTCGTCCAGATTGCCTTTGCCACAGATATGTATTACCTGATAGCTGGACAGAAGCCTGGGGAGGATATTACGGACCGCTGTATTTACGGCTACAGAGCCCAAACTTCCGCCTATGACAAGGAGTACAGGCCTGCCGGCAGACAGGTGGGCATACGATAGCCCGGACAGCCGGTCACCCTGGAGCAGCTCTGCACGGATAGGGGAGCCTGTCAGTACAGCCTTGTCGGATGGAAGGTACTTAAGGGTCTCCGGGAAGTTACAGCAAACCTTAAGGGCGGAAGGAATGCAGATTTTATTGGCCAGGCCAGGCGTCATATCGGATTCGTGTATGATGACAGGAATTTTGTAGTGTTTGGCAGCAAGGACCACGGGAACTGCAACAAAACCGCCCTTAGAAAAGATTACATCCGGTTTATGGCGTTTTAAGAGCCGTCTGGCTTCCGCGTAACCCTTGACGACGCGGAATGGGTCGGAAAAATTCTTGATATCAAAGTATCTGCGCAGCTTGCCAGAGGATATGCCATCATAGGGAATGCCTGCAGTTTCAATCAGCTTGCGTTCCATGCCCTGGTATGAACCGATATAGCGGATTTCGTAACCAGCTTCCTTTAACGAAGGGAGCAGGGCCAGATTGGGGGTAACGTGTCCGGCAGTACCGCCGCCGGTTAAAATGTCAACCCTAAAGGCAAAGGGAACTTTAGGAGATTTGGTAAACAGAGGTGTCACGTGGGAGATTATAAAAGAGATTCAGAACAGGACAATTCTATGGACTGCCCCATTTGGGGAACGGACGATATATCAGATGAAGAACTGTTAAAAGAATTAGAAGCAGTCAAGAATATGGACGTCCCCCTTCCCATTCCATCCCCATCCCCAGATGAATTTGAGAAAATCTGGGCAAGGATACAGGAAGAAAGAGCTGAGTCAAAGAATGTACCGGAATCCGACCAACCGGAGCACCCCAAGGTTATCAAACCAAGGTTTGGATGGAAGCGGTTGGCTGCGATTGGTTTAATTGCCTGTCTTGTGGCAGGGAGTGGATGTATGGTGGCTATGGGGACGAAGTCGTATTTTTATCGGGAGAGAGTAAGAGATAAAGCAAGTTCTCTGGCGGTATAATTCCTTATAGTATATAATAATGACTCAAATAAGATAGCGGTAAATGGGGAGGAGGAGGCATATAAGGCCATTGAGGATGAGTTGGAAATTAAGTCACTAAAATTAGGATATATCCCAAGGGATATGGATTTTAAAGCATTATATATAGATAATGATAGAGCAGATATGGAATTTATCTATAAGGATCAGTTTTTTTATTTTTGCCAATCAAAGTCAGATAAAGAAGCATCCAGCGTTTATGGGGGCGACTATGATAAGCAGAATGAGTTTAAAATACATAATAAATGGATAGATGAAGACATAAGTGTTGAGAGTGAGGTTTTAGAAGATGGGAATTTGAGATATAGAGCATCTTTTATTTCTAAGGGGGTATATTGTAGGGCAATAGGAATAATGGATGAAGAAGAATTTATTGAAATAGTCAAACGATTTACAAACTAAAGAGAGGATTAATGTAATGAAAAAGTATTTATCAATAGTAATATATGCAGTTGTATTGTCTATATCTATGAATATGCCAGTTATCGCAATGCCATATAATTCTAATAGTCAACAGATGGTTGAGATTGAGTCGGATTTATTACCCAAATCTGTAAGAAGTTCAAGCGGATATGACTCAACAAAGGTTAGGGGTAATTTTTTTGCAGAAGCAAATGTGACAATTACTAATGAAGGAAACGGCAATATTGCAGGGTCAGCAACGGCATATTTAGATGTTTCTGCAGATGAAGCATATATTACCATATATTTAGACCGTTGGGATGAGGCGGGAGAACGATGGAGGCAGGTGGCATATTACGATGCTGAGTTTTATGCCAAAGATTATCCGGAAGGACTAAATCGTCCCTCATTAAATGTTACATTTAAGAACCAGGATAAAGGATATTATTATCGTTTAAGGGGAGTGTTTGCTGCGGTGTATCAAGGGAACTTTGAGGGATTTAGTCCTGTAACGGATGGAATTTGGATTGATTAGATATATCAATGATAGTATATCTATTAAAAAACTTGATATAATTAAGGGCATTGGATCCATAGAGAAACAATGCCCTTCTAAAATTTGGCCAGATATTTGTAACTACATTTTGTGTATTGATTAGAAAAATATTTACCGCCCCTTAAACTGCTTCAACGCCCGAGCCAACTGATCCGGACAAGACGTAGGTCTGGGACCGCACTGGATTCCGTCAAGTCTTCGGATGGCCTCATCTACGTCCATGCCCTCGATGAGCCGGGACAGGCCCTGGGTGTTGCCGGAGCAGCCGCCTACAAACTGGACATTGGTCAGTTTATTATCTTTTACTTCAAAGGATATCTCCCTGGAACAGACCCCTTGTGTTTTAAATCTCATGTGTAGTGCCTCCTGTGATAAATTCGTGTATATCCGATTATGCCTTATGCAAAAGATAATGTCAAGTGAGAACAAGCTTTGAACTTGAAAATCTGCGGGCTTCCTATATAATAGAAGAATAGTACAAGACAGAAGGAGGTAATTATGCTAGGAATTATTGGAGCCATGGACGAGGAAGTGGCTATGATTAAGGCGCAGTTAACGGATGTACAGGTGGAGACAAGAGCTGCCATGGACTTTTATAAAGGAAAGCTGGAGGGGAAAGAGGTAGTGGTGGTCCGTTCCGGAATCGGTAAGGTCAATGCAGCTATGTGTACCCAGATTCTGGCAGATATATATGGTGTAACAGGTGTGGTAAATACAGGAATAGCAGGTTCCCTGAAGGCAGAGATTGATATTGGGGACATTGTGCTTTCCAGCGATGCAGTTCAGCATGATATGGATGCAACCGGATTTGGCTATGAACCGGGACAGATACCCAGGGTGGAGACCCTGGCTTTTAAGGCAGATGAAGGTCTTATACATCTTGCAGAGGAATGTTGTTCCAAAGTCAATCCAGATATCCACACCTTCGTAGGACGAGTGGTAACTGGAGACCAGTTTATTTCTGACAAGGGCAAAAAGAAGTGGCTGACAGATACCTTTGGAGGGTACTGTACAGAAATGGAAGGGGCAGCCATTGCCCAGGCTTGCTACCTCAATTCCATCCCATTCCTCATTGTGAGGGCGATTTCTGATAAGGCAGATGACAGTGCCACAGTAGATTACCCTGCTTTTGAGGCTAAGGCCATTATTCACAGCGTTAATCTGCTTACTGAGATTGTACGCTCTATTTGATTCAGATAACTGTTGATTGATAGCCAGATTTATATTATTTGTATTCATGAATAACAGCCCTATAGATGGCATAGATGACATGTTTATAAATAGAATGTTTATAAATAGAACTCTTATAAATGGTACACTTACAAACAGCAGACTCATAAACAATACACGCATGACTCATTAATAATCGGACCTCTGGATGTGACAAGATTCAGAGGTCTGTTTTATAAGAGAGGGGGATGGTATGGAAAAGAAAAAGAAGTGGATGATATTTGGGGGAACAGCGGTTGTTGTTGTGGGAGTATTTCTTTGCATTGCAGCTTTTTTCCTATATAAAGGAGTGACTCTCTTTTTTGATAGGGAAATAGTTGCAGACCAGTATCTGGAACAGATGACGTCGGCAGCATCCCAGGGGGACAGAGATGCCATGCGTTCTCTGTATATGCCAGGAGCGGTACCGGAAGAACATATGGAAAGGCAAATACAGGAAAATGTGGATATATGGGGCAAAAGTCAGTTAGATTCTTTTAAAAAGAAGGGGTTAAATATCCGGACCAGTACTAAAAACGGTGTAAAAACTAAATCTGTGGAGTGCAGCTACGGAATAAAAACAGAGGATGGGAAGCGGTTTACGGCAATCCTTAATAGAATGGAATCGTCAGATGGAAACCAGGGAATCATCAGTTTTATCATTAGGGACAATGTATCCTTAGCTCCGCAGGGAACGCTGCGCTCCATCAGTCATTGGAATGTATTTCAATGGGGATTGTTCCTGTTGTCACTTATCATGATTTTCTCTACTATTGCGACTGCTGTCATATGTTACAGACAGAATCCGAGATATAAATGGGGATGGATTATATTGATATTAATAGCCTATCTGTCTATGGGTTTTTCCGTTATTCGTACACCAAACACGTGGGAATTTAAGGTCAACTGGTCGGCAGCTACAGTCCGGCTCAGCCGGTATGTTACATATGAGAATGGCAGCAGGGAGTTCCGGCTGTTCCTTCCGGCCGGTATGGCAGTGTACTGGATCATGAAAAAACGGCTGGACCGGGAATCTGTTCATAAGAAGTATGGAGACCGGGAAGCTGCCACAAAGAAGCATGGAGACCGGGAAGCTGCCACAAAGAAGCATGGAGACCGGGAATCTGGCCAGGAGAAGCGTGGTAACCGGGAATCTGTTCATAAGAAGCATGAAAACCAGGAACCCGGTCCGGAGAATCGCGCAGACCAGGAACCTGGCCCGAAGAAGCGTGCAGACCAGGAACCCGGTCCGGAGAATCGCGCAGACCAGGAACCCGGCCCGGAGAAGCGTGCAGACCGGGAAACCCGCCAGGAACAGCGTCCGGATACAGACAGAGAATCCTGGCGTATACCTTAACTGTCTAAAGAAAAATCTTACCTCTCAGAATCGTTTTTTAGGAGAATTTGGCGAACGATTCTAGGGACTCTCAACTTCCCAAATCAAAATCCGTTGCTATAATAGATTTTACCGGGAAACGCCTGACTGCAGGGGCGCTTCCCAAACCAGGCAGCGGCTGCAGCCAGCAGCCCGGGCCAAAAAATAATATTATATAGAAACGGGATGGATTCCGGGAAGAAAGGGGAGCTTTTACTATGATGAGCTTTTTACAAACAGGAAAGGCACTGTACGTGCTGGCAGCAATCTGCCTGGCTGGAGTATTTACCAGGCTGATGGCAGGAAGCTTCTACAAACGATTAATTAAAGAAAGCACCAATATGGCATTGACTAAGAACAAATATCTGCGCGGATTGAAACAGAATGCAGAAGATACATATCGTATGAATCAGGGAATGAATAACACACGTGTATATCTGGAGCGCCAGATGTACAGCCTGCGGACCTTTGGAATGTCCGTAAAGGGACTGGACAACCTGTCGGGGCAGCTGACACTTCTCTGCTTCCTGGCAGGCGGCGGAGCAGCATTTCTCTCTTATTGGTTTAGAAGTGATAACTACTATATAGTATTGTACGGCACCACAGGCATCCTGGCCGGCATGTTTACCATGCTGGTGGATTACGGAGTCAACCTGGAATCCAGGAGACAGCAGCTCCTTACCTGCCTCCAGGACTATCTGGAAAATGTGATGTGGCCGCGAATGAACCGGGAAGGCACAGCGGAGCATGTGCCTGCCGTTACATCTGATTCTTCTGGTGCTCGGATGTATCATGGATATGGCGCCAATCATCCTGATTG
>OJVM01000294.1_pt1 | contig 10296 bp, 7 predicted proteins | sample 1600161 | NCBI WGS metagenome assembly OJVM01 (sample SAMN04436770, study PRJEB24849) | human gut metagenome | biome: human gut; feature: NICU; material: stool | host: Homo sapiens | place: USA: Saint Louis, MO | collected 2011-03-25
CTGAGGTTGGTCCCATGACAACCACCACGTCGTCCCTTGTTCCATTATTCCCCGTCTCCCCGGCGCCCTTTCCCGCACTGTTTTCCGCACGGTTTCCCGCGCTGTCCCCAGCAATATCTCCTGTACGGTTTCCCGCACTGCTCCCTGCACTGTCTGCAGCCGCAGATATCCCGCTGTCCTTAGCGCTGTTTCCTGTTCCGCTGCCTGCGCAGCCTGTCACAGCCATGGACACGGCCGCCATGGCTGCCACGGCATATTTCATTCCCGTTCTCATTCCTCGTCTCATTTTCCTCTCCATTTCTTTTTTCATGCCCTGTCCGTATGCCTGGATTCCATAAACTTACATTCCATACACTCACATCCTATTCCTGTAAGCACAGACGCCATGAACTCAATCCGCACCCCGGCGCAAAAGCATAAAAAAATACCAGAATAAGTGTATTCCTTGAGAATACATCCTACCTTCCTGGTATCCCTTACTTCTTAAAACTTATTCAATCTCACTAAAATGCGCTTGTCTGGTTCATTCTGGATGCTGACTTCTGTCAGCCGTTAAGAAAATTATACGCAAAAGTCCGCAAAAAATCAACGCTTTTCTTGCCAAACGTTTGCCCATATATTAAACAGTCTGCCTGAACCATCCCCATGAGGAGAAAAGTTCCCGGGGAACCAACACCGCCCCGGGAACTTTTAAGCGTATCTATGCGCCTTTCTTACCAGTCTCTTAATTTATTCCCCCTTCTGCTGAACCTCTACGGTACGTCCCTCCACGTCTTTCGGGTCTCCCACGGTCAGTCCCGGGACCTCCTCATCCGGGCACGCGTTTGTCCATGCAAGCTTCATGACATCGTCTGCTGTCAGCTCCTTCTTCTGGATCACTCCCAGGCGGATGTAGTCGGCTGCAATATTGCCAAGGGCCTCCTCTGTGATTGCGTCAGACAGGCCGAAATCCAGGGAATCCCAGAACTCCAGCTGATTTTCAAACTCACCTGTCATCTTATTGGTGTCAAACATTAACTGCACGGCATCCTCAGAGTGGAGACGGGCATACTGCCCTGCACGTTTAATCGCCATAACAATGTATTTTGCGTGAACCGGGTTCTTCGCAAGAAAATCATTGTTCATGGCGGTTGCGCAGCACACCTCTCCCTCGAACTCATCGCTGGGGGTAATGGAGCATACCTTGCGCATCTTATCTCTGTAATTGGCGATTACAAAATAATCCGAGAAAATGGAAGCGTCTATCTCGCCGCTCTCCATAGCCGCAACGCTGGCCGCGCTGTCTGCGATATCAAGATATTCCACCTCAGAGGTAGGGTCTATCCCCTCCCCGTCCAGCATTCGGTAGATAATATTCTGGTCGGAGTTTCCGATGCCGTCATGGATGGCAATGGTCTTTCCCTTTAAATCCTCAGCCGTCTTTATCTCGCTGTCATTGAATACGTAGATGGATTTGCAGCCCATGTGGGCTCCTGCTACGAATGTCATATCTACACCGTTTGTCACCGGCACAAGCATGGTTGCGATATGGTCTGTTCCCCACAGGCACTTCCCTGTGCCAACCGTGATCACAACAGACTCTCCTTCAATGTATTCCGCGTTAATACCGTAATCCTCATAATAGCCCAGTGCCTCGGCAAGGTATACCGCAGACACGCAGGCCCCTCCGTTAAACAGATAATTTAATGTTGTTCCGAAGGCAGGCTCCTTCTGCATGGCCTCCCAATCCTCCTGGGACACAGCCTCCGGGCGGGCGGCGCCTCCGGTTGCCTCCTCACCGGTTTTCCCGGAATCCTGTGGCTCTGCCGCTGACCCTGCTTCCGCTTTTGTCTCCGCTGCCACAGCTGCTGTGGATGCGCTTTCTGTGGTTGCGCCTTCTGTGGGAGAGCCTCCCCCCTGTTCCCCGCAGGCGCTCAGGGATAAGGCCATCATTCCCGCAAGCGCTGCCGCCAGAATGCGTTTCGCATTTGTCTTTTTCATCATACTGTTCTCCTTTTTGCTTTTAATAGTTATTTATGTACACAAACCATGGGGTCTGCGTTTTTTTCTTTGCAGGGTCCTGTCTGATTTACCGCTGACCTCTGTTTTTTCCGCCGAAGTGCAGGCGGTTGAGGCCTGGTCTATTTTAATATCAGAAACCACCCGCCCCGGATGCGCGTCCATGACAATGACCCGGGTTCCCATATAAATAGCTTCATCCACATCATGGGTAACCATGAGCGCAAGCTGCTTTTTCTCCTGCCACACCTTTAAGATTTCATCCTGCATATTCATACGTGTGAATGCGTCCAGCGCTCCCAGGGGCTCGTCTAACAGCAGTATATCCGGCTCGTTAATCAGAGACCGCACCAGTGAAACCCGCTGTGCCATGCCGCCGGAAAGCTGTCCCGGGTAGTCGTTCCTGAAGGATTCAAGACCGATAATTTTAAGCATCCTCTCTACCTTCTCCTCATTCCCCTTCAGCTTTCCCTGCAGCTTTAAGCTGAAGGAAATATTTTTTTCCACTGTCAGCCATGGAAAAAGGGTGGGTTTCTGAAACATCATTCCCCGCTCCGGCGACGGCCCTGTAATCTGCGCCCCATTTACGGTCAGATAGCCGGTGGTAGGCGGAATCAGCCCGGCCACAAGGCGGAGTATGGTGGATTTTCCGCATCCCGACGGCCCCACAAGACTGATAAATTCACCGCTCTTCATGGAAAGATTCACCTCGTTTAACGCGTGGGTAACCTCGTCGTGCTCCACCTTTGCAAAACTTTTTGATACATTGTCCAACCGAAGGATAACTGTATTTTCTGCCATTATTTCACTACTCCGTTCTGCCACCTGAGAACACGGCGTTTAATCAAATCCAGCACCTTTGTCACAATAGTAAAAATAAAACAGATGACAAACAGCGCTGCAAACATTTTGTCGTAGGCCGCCCAGGATTTAGCCCAGTTCATATACCATCCAAGTCCTGCCTTTACCCCCATCATCTCCGCAATCATGATTGCAACACAGGAGGAGCTCATGGCCTGGGTGCAGCCCTGTAAAATAGAGGGCATTGCATGAGGAATCGCCACCCGGAATACAAGCTGCCCCTCACTTGCCCCCAGGGTCCTTGCGGCCTCGAAGAAATCCTTGTCCACATTCTGGATGCCGGACATGGATGCCACGGTAACTGCAAACCAGGATCCAAGGGCGATGATAAACACGGCTCCCCTGAACAGGGAGGCTGCCACAACCATGATAATGGGAATCCAGGTTGCGGTGGGAATGGGTCCCAGAAATTTGATAACGGGATTAATCCAGTACCGCGCCTTCTCGGAATAACCACAGGTAATTCCCGTAACCAGTCCCAGGGCAATTCCGATAAAATATCCCAAAAACAGCAGGCGCAGCGTGTGAAGCGTACATTCAAGCAGATAAGCCCGGTCCTCCCATGCAATGTTCAATATGCTGTTCATACACGGAACAAAGGGCTGGGACAGGATGCCAGTTTTCAGAGTCAGATAATCATAAAAGGTAAGCAGGAGAAAAAAAGCAGAAAACAAAGGCGCTCGGTAGCGCAGGTCCTCCGCAGTCCGCCTGTCCCCCTTCCTGTATTTAATCCCGGCTGCAAGGGCATAGAGCGCGTATGCAGTCATAAAGGCTGCCACTGCCCACACATAGGTGTAAGGATGGCTGTTTGGACTTCCGTTTGGGACCTCCCAGTACTCGATAACAGCGATGAAACCGCATATAACCGGAAGCAGCATAATAACGAGGTCCAGGATTTTCTGACCGCGTGTTTTTTCCTTCTGCTCCAGTTCCTTTAGCTGCTGTCTCGTCAGATGTCCCAGCGGATTTATCTGGCTGCTGCCAGAGACAGGCTTTTCCTCCATAGTAGTTGACATAGTCCTTCTCCTCTGCATGTGATGGATATTAAAGCATTAAAATATCGCGTTTTTATTTTAATCCAAATTCAACGGACTGTACAATTTAAAATAACTAAGATGGAAGCCGGGTTTATAGCTTAATTCTATACCAGTTTTTATGAGTCATCAGAAACCGGCAAAAAAACCTCCCGTTTTATGGATGTTTGCGCAAAATAAACGCAATACCATAAAAGGGAGGGTGTTGATACGGCAGTGTACATTGCCTCTTATTCTGTTTTCCTAAGGTTTACATCAGCTTACCATGCATATGGCACGCGCACCCGCAGTCCTCCTGTCCCTTACCTTCATACGCCTCATCCTTCATCATCAGATGGACGGCGCCCAGCTTAAAGGTCTGGGGAAGGGCCAGGATATTGGGATTTTGTCCCACGAACTTTTTTCTGGCGTCAGCCAGCGCTTCCTCGATGGTGGCCCTGGTCTTAAGGCCCATCCCCCTGGCATAGCCCGGTTCCTGGGCGCCGCACAGATAGATGGCGGAGGTATTCATTTCCGCTATATGACCGCAGCTAATCATGGAAAAGCCGTGGAATGGATGGAACGCATTGCAGTAACGGTATTTTCTGATGTATTCCTCATTGGTGGCGAAGTATTCGCCGTACCGGTTCATGTCCGGCAGGGTATTCATAAAATCGTGCTGGAACATCTCATACATTTCCCTGGTGTAGGGCCACAGCTCATCGTGGAAATAGCCGTTGCACAGGGAAGAGCAGATAATCACGCAGTTATCGCTCATGATACGCTTATGCCGGATGACCTGGGCCGAGATGGCCTGCATCAGCATAATGGGATTGGTGCCCATGCCCTCGCCGTAATGGAAGAACTGGGGCATGCCGAATATCATTACATCATACTTCTTTTCAGCCCACGGCACATAGGTCCTCTTATCCGCCGTAATCCAGGAGTGGGGCTGCATGACTTTTGCATATCCGCTGTTAATCTCTATCTGACGGGACCTGGTGTCCAGCACTGCGTCACAGCAGAAAAACTTCTTTCCCATGCATTTTTCCATGTACTGGCCAATCTCATCAAATTTTGTCCTCATAAGCGACGTTCCGCTGACCGGAGTAAAATCCTTCCGGTGCATGACCTCAGGTACATGGTGTGAGGCTATGGATCGCCAATGGGTGATGCCCGTGGCGCAGTGCTTATACCCTCCTGAGTAGCCGCCGTAGGGGTTGCCCTGGGTGTGTCCGATCAGGATTGCCACATCGCTGTCATACACATATTTATTCATGAGCACCGGATCGCCGCGGTCCGTGGTGCCCAGGTCCACCAGATGCTCGTAATCCTCGCTGTCATGGTTGATAATCTGATGTGTGTGCCAGAACTCATGAAACAGCTCATCCCCAAGGATGTTGTGGATTTCCGTCTCCGTGTTCTTCCTGTGAAGTCCGTTGGAACAGATTAAAAGGATGTCCTTCTTCTCCACCCCCGCGCCGTACAGCTCCTTAAGTATCAATTTAATGGATATTTTTCTGTGGGAAGTGGGCTGTTCCCCTCCCTTTACCCTGTCCGGGAAAATGATGGTCACTTTGGAGCCCTTATGGGCCAGTTTGGACAGTGGCTCCATTCCCATGGGGTTTCGTATGGATTCCAGGGTTTTCTCCACCAGCTGGTCCTCCGGGATACAGGGCGGGTCTGCCACAGTCTCGCCGGGTATGAACACGTCGGTGTTGTCAGGAAGCTCTGCCGCCATAAGCCCCGCACCATATTCAAATGATAACTTCATATGATAATCCTCCTGTGATTTTCAATTGGGTTCGTAATATTCAGTCTCGCTCCAGATAGGTGCGCACGATCTCCAGATACTCCTCAGGATAGAATCCAATCTGTCCCTGGAACCTGGTGAGGGCAATCAGGCCGCCGTCCATGACAGGAACCGAAGCCAGCATCCTGGCATTGTCCGTCTTAAGTCCGCCTCCATAGACCACATCCATCCCTCCGGTCATCTCCTTAATATAGGTACCAATCTTCGTGATATATGCTTCATCCGGCGGCGTCTTGCCTGGCCCGATGGCCCATATGGGTTCATAAGCAATGACCACCTTCTCCTTGTCCACATCCTTAAGCCCTGTTTCCAGCTGCGATTTCAGTACTTCCTGCCAGTGTTCCTGTTCACCGGCTGTTTCTCCGATACAGTAAAGAACGGTAAGACCGGCCTGGATGGCTGCCTTGATTTCCTGATTCAGCAGCCTTCCTATTGCGTCTTCATCCGTGACCCCGGCTTCTTCCAGGATTCCGGCCTTATCCCTGCGCTCCTCGCAGTGTCCGATAATGACAGAACTGCATCCCATTGCCTTAGCTGCATTGGCCGTGCGGTTGGTGGTAAATGCGCCGAAATTGCCGTTCTCAGCCGTATCATCCCTGTACACTCCCTGACAGCCAATCTTAACCGGACTGTGCTCACACAGGGCTTTTACTGCCGGAATAAGATGGGCTTCCGGGAAATACATGACGAACTCCACATCCTCTGCGCTGTACGCCTTCAGCTTTTCCTGGGTGTTCTGAACAATATAGCTCCCCCATTCCTCCATGGGCGCCACACCATTGACCCCTCCGTACTCCCTGGGTATATCGAACCGTTTCAGGTTCAGAAATATGTGTTTCATTTTCCCACTCCCATCTTTTCATACTCTTCTTTAAAATCCACAAAATCCCTCAGTTCTGGTCCGATAAGAGGCCTGCACCATTTCAGAAACGCGTCCGTCACATCATTGCCCCTGTCATTTATGTACTCATCCGGCAGAACCCGCTCATGAAGCATCACCTCTTTGATGGGTATGGCCGAGGTATGGACATGATACCCGCCGTCCTCTTTCTCATCCCGTATAAGGCCGACCATGACGCCGCTGCGGCCGGCCATGGCTGTGCGCAGCGCCTGACGGCCGGCCAGAACTGCCTCGTCCCGGTCCACAGGAGACTGCCAGGCAATGGACGCCCTTCCGCAAAGACCGGGCTTTTCGCTTCTTGCCTTGATTCCCAGCTTCTGAATGACCAGATTCGCCAGATAAGCGCTGACATCCCCATAGTAAGTAGCTCTCCCAACCTTAAAAACAGGAGGCACAATGGGCTCTCCTTTTTCATTTTTAAGCCCCTCGCTGGCAACCACCACCACGCCTCCCTTTTCATCGTAAAGGCGTTTTACATCCTCCAGGAATTCCTCCTCATGAAAGGGACGCTCCGGCAGATAAATCAGATGGGGCGCATCCCCCGGCTTCTTCCTGGCCAGGGCAGACGCAGCTGTAATCCATCCTGCGTTGCGTCCCATGGCCTCCATGACGCACACATGGATGGGCAGGGCTTTGACATCCGCTCCCACCTCTGCGGCGGACGCGGCAATGAACCTGGCCGCGCTTCCATATCCCGGAGTATGGTCTGTTATGGCAATGTCATTGTCAATGGTCTTGGGAATTCCCACCACATAGATGTCCTCTCCCCTGCACGCCTCAAAGATGCGGCCGCAGGTATCCATGGTTCCGTTTCCCCCGTTGAGGAGTACATACCGTATTCCATATTTCCGGAAGATTCCCGCCATGGCATTGTAGTCCTCCTGTTTAAGGGCATACCTTGAGGATCCGATTGCGGTGGCCGGCGTCTGAAGCAGAAGACTCAGCTTTTCCTCCGGATACTGCATCAAATCCAGAAAACTCTCCTTCAGGATTCCTTCACTTCCGCCAATTGCCCCGTACACCCTGCCTATGCTGCCGGAGCTTTTGGCTTCCTCCACTACGCCATACAGGGAAGCATTGATAACAGCTGTGGGGCCGCCGCCATGGACCACCAGAACATTTGCCGACATTGCCTCTACCACCTTTCTTGTTGATTCAATCTGGATTTTATTAAATCTGCATTTTCTTATAGCGCTCAGCCATCTCCTCCAGGGAAACCTGTTCCACCAGGGGAGCTTTGCCGTAAGAGCCAAACTGTACGATGAGGGTTCCCACCACTTCCTTCACGCCCCGTTCAATACAGTCCGTTATGGCTGCCGTGTCCTCATCCGGTATGGCGCCGGTCATCACCGTATCCATGATTGGAGTCAGGAATACCCTTGGGTCAAACTGCTCTCTTTTAGACTCTAAAAGCTCATAGATGGCCCCGATGGAGCTGCTGTTTCTCTTCTCCGGGTTCCCGGCGAAAAACTCCTTCATATTGCGGGTAACAGCCAGCCTGATGTCCGTATCCACATTAATCTTGTTGATACCGCATCTGGCCGCTTCCTGCAGTTCACTGACGGCAATTCCATAGGTGCCGGTCAGCGTGCCTCCCAGCCCATTAATTTCATCCACAATATAGGCCGGAACCGTGGACGAGCCATGGGATACCAGTGCCCCGAAAATACCCTCGTGATTCAGGCACTCCCGGATGGCCACCGCTATCTCCTTGCGCAGCTTTACATTCTTTCCCTTGGAAGCCCCGTGCATGGTTCCGTAGGTTATGGCCAGGGCATCCACGCCGGTCTTCCGGAAAAATTCAACTGCCTTTAAGGGATTGGTATAAGTGGATCCCTCTGAAAACACATGGTCCTCCACCCCGGCCAGCACTCCCAGCTCCCCTTCCACGCTGACGCCTCTTGCATGCGCGTATTTCACCACCTCCCGGGTCAGCTCCACATTCTCATCAAAGGCAAGGGACGACCCGTCTATCATCACAGAGGTATATCCCCCTGCTATGGCGGCCGCACAGGAGTCAAAATCCCGCCCATGGTCCAGATGAAGGACAATGGGTATGAGGCTGTCCTCCCCATATTTTTTCACGGCCCCGGCAATATTTTCAGCGCCCTTTTTCTTATCCTCCAGGGTCGCGTTCATAAAGTCGCATCTTCCCCCCATAAAGCCGTTTGCCAGGTCGGCCCCCTGCAGTATGGCAGCGGAGCGGAACATCTCATGGACCTGGATGGCAGCCTTTGCCTGGGCCACCGCATTGACGTTGAAAGCGCCCTGGGCAAATCCATGTTTAACAGAAGCCTCCATGAGAGGCCTCAATGGAATCAATGTCATATTTTACCTTCCTTTTCCGACGTTTCATCCCCTGCAGCGTCACGCCTTTTCCTTAGAACCTGCAAGCCGGATAATGTCTTTTATATCTTCGCGCAGCCGCAGTTCCGCGTACTGTGATAATTTCCAGGCATGGCCCTGGTCCTTCCCCTCAGCCAGCCCCTCTTTCAGATAGTTCACATACTGGCAGCGCACCTGGGTACCAAAATTGATTTTGGCCACTCCGCTGTCAATGGAGCGCTTCACCAGCTCCTCATCCATACCCGTACAGCCGTGAAGAACAAAGGGTATATCTGTAAACTTCCTGCACTCCTCCAGCACCTCCACCCGGATATCCACAGGGCCGTTGTAAAACCCGTGGGCATTGCCGATGCCGATGGCCAGTGAATCGGGATGGCAGAGCTTAAGATACTGCCTCACCACATCCGGATCCGCAATATTGGATGCGCCTATCTTGTTTCCCCTGTCATCCAGGCGGCACAGCTCGCCGATTTCCGCTTCCAGCGGCACGCCAAAGGACCTGCACACCCTGGCCACTGCCTCTGTGGCAGCCGCATTTTCCTCCACAGGCAGGGCGGAACCGTCAAACATAATAGAGGTGAATCCCAGCTTCAGCATCTCCATGCAGCGCTCAAAGCTGTCCCCGTGATCCAGATGGATTGCAACCGGCACAGATACCTTGGCGGCCATCCATTTTGCCGTCTCATAAAACCAGTCATGGCCTGAATAGGCCCCGGTATTCACATAGTGGGCCAATATAACAGGGGAACGAAGCTCCTCCGCAGCCATACATACGGCCCGTATGATGTCATAGGTTCCCCCCTGGGTATTGATGGCGGGAACCGCATAATGTCCTTCATAAGCCTTCTGAAGCATTTCATAAGTGGTTGTCAGCATGCTTTTCTCCTTCTCAGATGTTCACGATGACTTTCAGATAATCGGACGGGGACTGAATCATATCCTTTATGGTATCCTCCACCTGGTCCAGTTCAATCATTTTTGTTATGATGGCGTCTGTGGGTACCTTGCCCTCGTTTACCAGACCGATGGCCTCCGGGAATTTCCCGTTGGAGTTTCTGGACGGGCACACGTCGATTTCCTTCTGCATCAGGCGCACCGTGTTAATCAATACCGGGTCATGGGGCCATCCCACCAGGGCAATCCGTCCTCCATGGCACACATAATTGTGCATGTTCTCCAGGATCACCGGCGCTCCCGTACAATCAATCATGGCCTCAGGCAGCTTACCGCCTGTCGCCTCCCGCAGATATTCCTCCACATTTCCGTCTTTGGAGTTAAAGGTGCATGGTACTCCCAGCTCCTTTGCGTAATCCAGGCGCTTTTGCAGCACATCCACCAGTATGGGGGTTGCGCCGTAATTAATA
>OJVM01000297.1_pt1 | contig 10206 bp, 10 predicted proteins | sample 1600161 | NCBI WGS metagenome assembly OJVM01 (sample SAMN04436770, study PRJEB24849) | human gut metagenome | biome: human gut; feature: NICU; material: stool | host: Homo sapiens | place: USA: Saint Louis, MO | collected 2011-03-25
TCCCAGCTGGGATGGATTAAGGATGATGAGGGCTGGTGGTACAGGAACACAGACGGCACCTATCCCATCGGTACATGGAAGAACATTGACGGCAGGTGGTATCTCTTTGATTTCAGCGGATATATGCTGACGGGCTGGCAGCAGAAGGATGGCAATTACTATTTCCTGGATATGAATGGAATTATGCAGACAGGCTGGCTTCAGGACAGCCGGAAATGGTATTATCTGGGAAATGATGGAATCATGTATAAGGGATGGCTTACAGCCGGAGACGGCATGTACTTCTTTGACCAGGACGGAAGCATGCATACGGGCTGGCTGCTGGACGGCGGCAATTGGTATTATATGAGCCCGGAAAATGGGCGCATGGTTAAGAATACTTATATAGAGGGACGGTACCTGGATGGTTCCGGGATTTGGCATAATTAATGACAGGCAGAACCCATAGAAGGGCTGCAGCTGAGCTGCGGCAGAGGTCTTGTAAGACCGGAATCATATATGGCATAAATCAGATACGGCAGAAGCAGAATACAGCAGAAGCAGAATACAGCAGAAGCAGAACACAACAGAAGCAGAATACAACAGAAGCAGAATACAACAGAAGTGAGATACGGCATAATATAGCACATTAAGTTACCCAATCAGAAAAGAGCAGCAGCAGGTTTGCAAAGAAACATCCTGAGGCTGCTTTTTTGTCCCCCATCCATCATATGGGAAAAATTACCAACATCCGGTTTTTCCTATAAACAGAGTCAAAATGGTTACAAAACAGTTTCTAAAACATTTATTTTTGTTGACGGAGTGACTGAATGGGGATATACTTAAAATATTGGATAATTGTGTAAATAACGTGGGTTAAACGGGGGGAAGATTATGTTTATCATACCGGTGACAAGGATGGAGGGGGTAGGAGACTTAACTGACTTAAAAAAGGACAGCACAGTTAAGGCGGTTCCGGAGAAACGCTTTGACAGTGTGCTGAAGGAGGCAGTCAGGGAGGCGGACCAGGCCATTAAGGATACCCAGATTATGGATATGAAGCTTGCGTCAGGACAGGTAGACAACCTGCATACCGCGCTGATACAGGCGGAAAAGACAGCAGCAGCAGTGGAATTCACTACACAGATTACTACAAAGGCAGTGAATGCCTATAATCAGATTATGGGTATGCAGGTCTAATACTGGATGAAGGATGTTACAATTGAATCATGGGGATAAAGGATAAGATAAAACCAGGAGCTGGCGGAAACGGCGTCATAGGACGGATCCTGGGAAGCGGCAGAAAGAAAGCCATGGCGGCTGGGGCAGCAGCGGCAGTAGTAGTAGCCCTGGCAGCCAGCATTATGTTAAACAGAGGAAATGCCGGCAGCTATGTAACATTGTTTCCAGGGATATCCAGGGAAGAGAATAACGAAATTCTGGCAGTGCTGGGCGGAAGAGGCGTGGCTGCCAAAAGGAATGATGAGGGCGAAGTGACGGTTCCGGAGGATCAGTTGGGCGACATCATGATAGAGATGTCAGAGCTGGGATATCCGAAAACGGCGCTTCCTTTTGATATTTTCTCGGATAATATGGGTTTTACTACCACAGAGTTTGAGAAACGGCAGTACCTCCTTATGAATCTTCAGGATCGTCTGGAACGCACTCTGAAGGACATGACAGGCATTAAGAATGCCATTGTCACATTGAATGTGCCGGATGAGAGCGCTTATGTATGGGAGGACGAGGATTCCGGCAGTACAGGTTCTGTCTCTCTGACTTTAATGCCTTCCTATGATTTGTCGCCGGAGAAGGTATCGGCTATCAAGAATCTGGTAGCGGACAGCGTACCGCGTCTGGCGCCTGAGCGTGTGACTGTGGTCAACGCGGAGACCATGCAGGAGATGGTATCGGACGACATAGGAAACACGGCTTACGGCCTGAACCGCCTGGATTTTGAGGCCAAGGTGGAGGAACGCCTGCAGAACAAAATCAAGAATGTGCTGACGCTGGCCTACTCTCCGGATAAGATCCGGGTATCTGCCACGGTCGTCATAGACTATGACAAGATGATAACCGAGAATCTGGAATATGAACCCCAGGAGAACGGACAGGGCGTGGTGGACCACTACCGGGAAAGCAGAGGCGTGGCAGGCGGCCAGATTGGGGCAGGGGGTATTGCCGGGGAAGAGAACAACACGGACATACCTGCTTACGGCACTGCCGGAACAGGCGGTACGGCCCAGGGGACCGGGGATTATTACAGGGATGTGGATTACCTTGTAAGCTATATAAAGAAACAGATTGAAAAGGACAATGTAAAACTTCAGAAGGCAACTGTGGCCATTACGGTCAATGATGATAACCTGACAGAGTCCAAAAAGCAGCAGTTAATTGACGCGGCGTCCAAGGCAGCCAACATTGCGCCGGAGGACATCGTGGTATCCAGCTTCCGCGAAGTGCCGAAGGAGACAGCTCCGGCCAAGCCGGCGCTGCCTGTGCAGGCGCCTGTGGACACGGGAATTGATTACCGGACCATAGCCATTGCGGCCGGAGCCGGAATTCTTCTGTTCCTTCTGATACTGTTCCTGATTTTTGGCCGCAGGCGCAGAAGACAGATGAAGGAGGACCAGGAGCTGTTTGCTCCTTTTGAGGGAGAGGTGCCGCCGTCTGCGGATATGGAAGAGCGGGCGGAGGAGGCAGCGGTGCAGAATGATTTGGGCCGCATGCAGGTGAATCCGGAGGACCCGGTGGAGCAGGTACGTTCCTTTGCACAGATGAATCCGGAAATCATTGCATCCATGATAAGTTCATGGCTGAAGGAGGATAAAAAATAAGATGCCTGCAGAAGAGAGAAGGCCAGCAGAGAAAGCCGCGGCTGTTATATCCATACTGGGAAGCGAACGGGCATCTGAGGTGTTCCGGTATCTCACTGAAAATGAGGTGGAACAGCTGTCCATGGAAATCACCCGTCTTCCCCGTCTGGCTGAAGATGAATTAGAGGATATTGCCAAGGATTTTTATAACTGCTGCGTGACAGAAAAGGTCATAACCGAGGGCGGACGTGATTACGCCAAGGAGGTCCTGGAAAAGGCGTTTGGGCAGCAGCAGGCCAGAAATCTGATGGACCGGGTCAGCAAGGCCCTGAAAACCAAGGCATTCAGTTTTATCAGAAAAGTGGACTATAAGACCCTGATGGCAGCCATACAGAATGAGCATCCCCAGACACTGGCGCTCATCCTGTCCTATGCCACACCGGAACAGGCGTCGAAGATCATTGCAAATCTGTCCCAGGATACCAGAGTGGATGTGGTGGAGCGAATCGCCAACATGGACCGGGCCCTGCCCATGGCTATCAAGATAGCCGAGGAGGTCCTGGAAAAGAAAATCGGTTCCTCCTCATCCGAGGAAACCATGGAGGTGGGCGGTCTCAATTACATAGCGGACGTGATGAACCATGTGGACCGCAGCACGGAGCGGGACATATTCGATGAGCTGAATATGAAAAATCCGCAGCTGGCCGAGGACGTGCGCAAGCTCATGTTTGTATTCGAGGACATCGCCTATCTGGACCCTCTGTCCGTACAGCGGTTCCTGCGTGAGATTGATTCCAAGGATTTGTCTGTGGCCCTTAAGGTTGCCAACAGGGATGTGACGGCAACCATATTCTCCAATATGTCCAACCGTATGCGCGAATCCATACAGAGCGATATGGAATACCTTCATAATATACGTATGAGCGATGTGGAGGAAGCCCAGCAGAGGATTGTGGCTGTTATCAGGCGGCTGGAGGAGGAAGGCGAGATTGTGATTTCCAAGGATGGAAAGGATGAGATAATTGTCTAAGGTATTGAAGCAGGGACAGACCTTTACCGGAAGCGCCAGGGTCAGGGTGTACCAGCCTGAGCCGGGAATGCCGGGACAGGCTGGTACCGGGGAAAGCACAGACGGGACAGAGAATCAGGAAGCGGACAGCGCCGGGGCCGGCGGACAGGACACAGCCGGAAAACGGTATGCCCTCATATCAGAAGAAAAGCGTAAAATTCTGGAACACGCCAGGAAACAGGCAGAACAGTCGGCTGCCAGGATATTGGAGGAGGCATATGCCCAGAGGGATAACATAGTGAACACGGCCCGGGGCGAAGCCGGAAGGATACATGACCAGGCGAAAACGGAGGGCTATAACCAGGGACTAAACCAGGCCCTGGAGGATATTTCACAGGATATGGCCGGCATACAGGCGGCAGTTGACAGGCTGGGGCAGGGACTGGAAGAATTCAAGCGCCAGATGAATGAAAGAGTGGCGGGACTGGCCTTTATGATGGCAGAAAAAATACTCAGGAAAAAAGTGGAGTATGACGAGGCCGAGCTGGCCGACATGGTGGCGGGCGCCGTGCTCTCGGAGCGTGATAAGAAGAATATAACGGTCCACATTCCGGAGGACGCTGTGGGGCTGGTGGAGGCCCTTGAAAAGCGCCTGGAACCCTTAAGGGATAAAATGGGCGGCGTGCTGCGCATTAAGACAGAAAGCAGGCCACCGGGATTTGTCCAGGTAGAGACAGAAGAAGGCATTGTGGACGCATCGCTGGATGTGCAGCTGGATAACCTGAAAAAACAGCTGATGGCTTTAAACAGCCGGGAGTAAGGCGGTAAATATATGGAACTGGAACAGATAGAACGGGTAATAGAGAACGCGGGTCTGTATACATACCTTGGCAAGATAGACAAAATTGTGGGAACCACGGTGGAATCCACGGGGCCTGCCTGCAGGCTGGGTGACGTATGCACCATTGATGTGGTGGAGGGCGGTTCTCCTGTCATGGCCGAGGTGGTGGGATTCCGGGAAAATAAGGTGCTGCTGATGCCCTATGGGGAGACAGAGGGAATCGGCTACGGCAGCGCGGTCCGCAATACAGGGGAACGCCTGCACATAGCGGTGTCCAACCATCTCATCGGCAGGACCGTGGACGCCATGGGAAATCCCATAGATGATTTGGGACCTGTGGAGGATGTTTCATACTATTCCATCACAGGCAGACCTTCCAACCCCATGACCCGTCCCAGAATCGACACAATCATGCAGATGGGGGTAAAGGCCATAGACGGCCTTATGACGGTTGGCAAAGGCCAGAGAATGGGAATCTTCGCAGGCAGCGGCGTTGGAAAGAGTACGCTGATGGGCATGATTGCCAAGAACGTAAAGGCAGACGTCAACGTCATTGCCCTGGTTGGGGAGAGAAGCAGGGAGATTGTGGAGTTCATTCACAGGGATTTGGGGGAGGAAGGGCTCAGACGCTCGGTCCTGGTGGTGGCCACCTCCAACCAGTCCGCCATGATGCGTTCCAAGTGTACCATGACAGCTACCACCATCGCAGAATATTTCAAGGACCAGGGCATGGATGTGCTTCTTATGATGGACTCCCTTACCAGGTTTGCCATGGCCCAGAGGGAGGTGGGGCTGAGTATCGGAGAACCGCCGGTGGCCAGAGGGTATACCCCATCCATTTATTCAGAGCTTCCTAAACTGCTGGAGCGTTCCGGCAATTTTGAGGAAGGATCCATTACCGGTATCTATACGGTGCTGGTAGAAGGAGATGATGCCAATGAGCCCATATCAGATACGGTGCGCGGAATCATAGACGGGCACATCATGCTGTCCCGGAAGGTGGCAGCCAGGAACCATTATCCGGCTATTGACATATTATCCAGTGTCAGCCGTCTTATGAATGATATTGTGACGCCGGAGCATAAAGCGGCTGCCGGAAAGCTCCGAAGGCTTTTATCCGTATATGAGAGCAACCGTGATTTGGTCTCCATCGGAGCTTATAAGAAGGGAACAAATCCGGAACTGGACGATGCATTGGAACGAATCGACCGTATTTATGGGTTTCTTCAGCAGAAGACAGATGAGAGTTTTTCACTGGACGAGTCAGTGATTCAGATGATTCAGGCAACAGATTAAGGGGCGGGTCATGAAAAAGTTTGTATTTACGCTGGAGCGCATGCTGGCATACCAGGAACAGAACCTGGAAAAGGAAAAGGGCATTCTTGCAAGGATTATGGCTGAGCGGGATAAGCTGGAGGAGGACAGACGTGATAAGGAGTTAAGAATCCGTCATATCCAGGAGGATATCGGACAGCGCCAGATTCAGGGGACAACTGTTTTTATCCTGAAAGGCTGTTACTCTGTGCTGGAGGGAGTCAGAATCCGGCTGGAAGAGATCGAGACAGAGCTGACCCGGACACAGGCCAGGGCGGAGAAGCAGAGGCGTGTTGTGACGGAGGCTTCCCAGGAAGTAAAGAAGCTGGAGAAGCTGAAGGAAAAACAGATGGAGGAATACCGCCATGAGGAGGCAAAGGAGCAGCAGGATCTTATTATCGAGCATGTTGCAGGAACATTTGTCAGGAATGGCGTTTCCTAAATAGATATTATCTGCGAAAGGAGGTGAAAAAGATGAATGCAGGAACATTAACACAGGCCCTGACAGCCAGCCGTTATAAGGCAAATCCAACGGCCGGATCCAGGGAAAAGCAGGATGATACCGTCAGCTTTATGGACATGTTTGCGCAGAATTTAAAGGATGCCCGCAAGACCGGGACCAAAGCAGCAGACAAGAAAAGGGACGGGGCGGCTGATTCAAAGGCGCAGGAAATGGGAGATACAGGCAGAAACCAGGCGTCTGTTGACCAGGGAAAAAAATCCGAATCCTCTGAACCCATTGAAGACGGAACATGCCGGGATGACAGTAAAAAGGCAGAGTCAGGAGTGGAGAATACGGATAAGGACAGCGATTCCGGAAAGCGCCATAATGAGGGCGCGGCGGAGGAGGCCATAAACCTCCAGGCTATGTCGCTTCTGATGCAGGAGGTGCCGGTTCCCGCGCAGGCAGGGGAAGCGCAGGACATACAGGCCGCACAGGACGCTGCCATGCTGACGGAATATGCTCCGGAACCAGGAAAGACGGAACAGACCCTTATATCCAACACAGCTTTAGCCGGTCATGAACAGACGGCAGCCCTTCAGACTCAGGAGCTGGTTCAGCCGCCATACGCAGAAGCAGTCCGGGAGCAGATGGCTCAGGAAACAGCTGCCAGACCTGCGGCCGGACAGGAACCATCAGGAAAGACTTCAGATACGGTCCGACCGGTACAATCAGATACCATGGAAGCAGATATGACGGCCGTGGTTCAGAGACACAAGGAAACCCGGCAGTCCGGTGAGGATATGTTTTTCAGTGCGGACAGCAGGCAGAACAAGGCTCTGAATCAGCTGCGGGAACAGACCGGGACAGCGGATGAGGAACCAAAGGATGCCAACCAGGTGCTGGAGGAACTGAAACGGAACGCAGATGCCAGGGGGATTGACCTGACCGGCAAGGCAGTACAGAACAGAATGAATTACGGCTTAAGGCCGGTGTCTGACGCCAGGGAACAGCAGATAGATACTCCGGTGCTGGAACAGCTTAAGACAGGAGTGGAACGGGCCGCCCAGACAGGAACCAGGGAGCTGACCATCCACTTAAAACCCGAAGGTCTGGGAGATATTGTGGTCCACCTGACAAGCTCCGGGGACAAGACGACGGTGCGAATCGGAGTGACCAATCCGGAGACTGAGAAGCTGGTCACCAGCCAGATGGAGAGTCTTAAGGATATGCTGAGACCTTTGAATACAGAAGTCCAGGAGGTTTACCACAGCAGCCAGAATGCCATGGATTTTTCGGGATTCAGCCAACATATGCAGGAGCGCCGGGGACAGCAGTCCCATACCGGATACAGTTTCCATGCAGCAGAGGACAGCGGGTCAGAGGAGGAACTTCTGATGGAAGCAAAACGGATGATGGCAGAGAGCCGCATGAGCAGGCTTTACGCCTACATTTAGCTGTATTCAAAAGAAAGAATAGGAGAGAACAATGCCCATACAGTCAAATTACAGCCCGCCGTACACAACGGGCGCAGGCACTGCATCCGGGCCGGGAGCCGGTTCCAGATCCGCACTTTCGGGAACCGCTTCATCAAAAGCCAGGGCGCTTTCCGATGACAATGGCGGAGATACAGAGAAGTCAAACAGCTCAGATAAGACAAACGGTTCAGAAAAAACAAACAGCAAAGAGGGAACAAACAGTACGGACAGTACAGGCAGCTCCGGCAATGTGATTGACGCTGTCTTTGGAGACGGGGATGACAAGAAAGTCAGCATGGATGATTTTCTTACCCTGATGGTGGCGCAGCTGAAAAACCAGGATTTCATGAATCCGGTGGATGACACCCAGTATGTGACCCAGCTTGCCCAGATATCCACCATGCAGCAGATGGAGGAAATGGCCTACAATGCCAAGAGCTCCTATGTGGCTTCCCTGGTAGGAAAGAATGTATCCGCTGCTAAGTTTACGGTATCGGGAGAACTGAAAAAGGCAGACGGAGTGGTGGAAAAAATATCCCTGCTGGACGGAAAATTCGTAATTTACGTGGACGGCGAAGCCTTTTCCATGGATGAAATCATGGAGATCAAGGACAAACCGGCAGCAGAAGGTTCCGGCGAAAACAATGAAACCCCGCCCGATGAAACCCCGCCTGATGGAACCCCGCCCGATAAGACTCCTCCGGATAAGTAAAACCCGTCCGGCGGTAACGTGTGATGGCTGTTTTTATGAGCAGCCGGTTAATGAACCAGAATAAGGGACTGGAGGATGAACAATGGATTCAATGATTTATAATAAAATGCTTCATACCCCCATCTATACGGGGACTCCGGGTGAGCCGCCCAAGAGCAGGCCCCGGGAAAAAACAAACGACAATGCATTTAAGGAACTGCTGGAGCAGAGACTGAAGGAAGAAAGCCAGGTATCTTTTTCCAAACATGCCATGGAGCGTGTGGTGGAACGGGGCGTGGATGTTTCCTCTGAAAAGCTGGACCGTCTGAACGAGGGCGTCCGCATGGCGGAGGAAAAGGGACTGAGGGAGCCGCTGATTCTGTTGGGGACCACTGCCTTTGTCGTAAATGTAAAAAATAATAAAGTTGTAACTGTCGTGAATGAAGACAGCCTGAAAGGCACTGTTTTCACGAATATTGACGGAACCGTAATGATATAGCCGGTCCTTTTGGAGGCTATCCTTACCCTGAATGACGGACGGGTAAGCGGTTAGAAAAGGAGAATTTAATATGTTAAGATCACTATTTTCAGCTGTGTCCGGTATGCAGGCCCACCAGACAAAGCTGGATGTCATCGGCAATAATATTGCCAACGTTAATACATACGGCTTTAAGTCAAGCCGGGCACGTTTCCAGGATGTATATTACCAGACACTGCAGAGCGCTACAGGCGGTGATAACAATAAGGGCGGTACCAATGCCAGCCAGGTAGGCTACGGCGCACAGCTGGCGTTGACCTTAATATGGGACGGTCAGCCCTCCAGTCCACAGGCAGACCCATGGATGTTGCCATTACAGGAGAAGGTTTTTTCCAGGTAATGGATTCTGACGGAAATATATTCTATACAAGGGCAGGAAATCTGCAGCTGGACAACAACAGCGGCAATCTGGTGGATGCTAACGGGTATACGGTGCTTGGCGTAACAGGCGATCCCCTTGGAAAGGCTGCAGGAGCTGATAAAATACATTTAAGCATACCGGGAAAGAACAATGCCCAGTCCGCTAACTCCCAGACCATCAACGGAATCGAGTATACCATAACATCCCAGAACACTACTTCCGCAGCCAATGTCACCATTTCATTCCGGCTGGACGACACACTTCCCGACGGGGCGGATATAGTGGTGAAATCAGGGGAGTTAAAGGATTCCAGTATTACGGTGAGCGTGAATAAAAACGCAATCTTTACAAGTTTATCTGATTTTAACAGCAAAATGAACGCCGCCATCACACGGGCCAATAACGGAAAGGCCCACCCGGCAGGGGATTTCACAATAACAGCGGTTCCGGCTGACAAGATATTTAAAACCAGCCTTACGGGGGAGGAACTGTTAGGCGAGAACTTCGGAATCAAGGCAGGCGTCCAGAAATTTACGGATGCTACGGACATCAAGGACGGCATATTTGGAGGGCTAAAACCTTCCAGCACCAGTACAGAGCCTAAATTCACGGCTTCGGGCAAGGTGAGCTATAAAATGACGCTCCAGGCAGCCACGGATACGGAACCTGCCGCATGGATTATCACAGCTACGGTTACGGACGATGACGGAAATGACAGAATTTTTAAGGGCCAGGTC
>OJVM01000298.1_pt1 | contig 10141 bp, 6 predicted proteins | sample 1600161 | NCBI WGS metagenome assembly OJVM01 (sample SAMN04436770, study PRJEB24849) | human gut metagenome | biome: human gut; feature: NICU; material: stool | host: Homo sapiens | place: USA: Saint Louis, MO | collected 2011-03-25
TAATAGATGGCAATGTCGATTTATCAAAAAGTCTGCGGCAATTATTTTATAAATTTGTTAAAAAGTTATTTTGGGAGGAAACGTATGACCATAAAAAATCGGTATTTTCCATTTGTGTCCGAAAATGTAGCTGACAGTAATAAGGGGACTATCTTGTTTTGCTTTCATCATGCAGGAGGAACGGCGACAACATATCGGCCGTGGACTTTGAAATCTAATGATTCAGTGATCATTATGTGTGTCGAGCTGCCTGGAAAGGGAACCAGGCGGACTGAAAGAATGGCTGTTGATTTTAATGAGATTCTGCCGGAACTGTCATTGCAAATTGCTGATGTTAGCTGCGGCAGAAAAATTGTCCTGTATGGGCACAGTATGGGGGCAGCAATGGCGTTTTATACGGCACATTATTTGTGGAATCAATTAGACAGAAAATGTGAAAAAATAATTGTTGCCGGGCGTCAGGCTCCGGATCAGGAAAATCCCTATGAATTTAAGACCTATATGAATGATGATGCTTTAATTGAGGAGTTAGTTCGGTATAATGCCACACCAAAGGAAGTGCTAGAAAATAAAGAGCTGCTGAATTTTATTCTTCCGGGTCTGCGTCAGGATTATATATTAAATGAAAGTCTGGTTTATCATGGAGAAGTGTTGGATATACCGATAGTAGCGCATACTGGAAGCCAGGATTACGAGGCAAATGCAGAGATAATGAATTTGTGGAAACATATGACAACCAATATCTTTCAGTTGAATTTGTTCGAGGGTTCCCATTTCTTTGTTACAGATTTAGGCAATAAGTATAGGGATATTGTGATACAGGAAGCAATTAATAAACGGGAGGATTAAGCCTATGAAGGAAAACATTTCGATTATAAAAGGGATGGACACGTTAAGAACAATTGCAGAGGAACGGAAGGTATCGGTTAATGTACTGCTAAAGGGAATCGCAGTGGAAATATATTATCGTTGGTTTGCAAATGAAACAGCAATAGAATATGTGACGCTGAATGATTTGATTAGTGAGGTAATCGACAGGTCTAAGGATAAAGATACCATAGTTATCAATGATTACGTGTGCAGTGTAATGTGCAACAATGATAAGGCTGTTCTGTGCATTGAGTGTGAGCAGTTGGAATGTGATATGATGGAAGGCTTGAGTGCTTTTACTGAGGAAATTATTTTGGAGTGGGCAGATTTAGCTGATAATGCTCCAATGGTCCACCAAATTCCGAGAAATCAGATGGCTGTCAGGAAGAACAGGAATAGGACGAAAAAAACATTTTCAGATGAATGCCTACATCATGGATTTTTTGAAAATGCGGCAAATGCGCCTGGGAAAGCAGCACTTATATATTACAAGAATGGAAATAAAGAAGAAATTAGTTATTCCTGCTTACAGGATATGATTTTAAAGTTAGCTGGATATTTAAAGGAAAATGATGTAAAAAGCGGAACGCTGGTCGGTGTAAGTATACCCAAAGGCATTAATCAGGTTATTGCCGTTTATGGTATTTTGGCGGCAGGAGCAACATATGTGCCTATTGGCGTTCACCAGCCTGTAGAAAGAAAAAAGAAAATTATAGATACTGGAAGAATAAGGTATATCGTAACAAGCAATGAAATGAGGTCAGAAGAAGATTTAGGAGTATCTGTGATCTGCCTTGAAGCGGTTCTTCAGAAAGCGTTACCGGCAAAAGAACCTGGCTTTCCCGAAACGAACCAACCGGCTTATATTATTTTTACATCGGGTACAACTGGTATACCTAAAGGTGTGGTTATCTCCCATAGTGAGGCCCATAATACAATAGCCGATATAAATCAACGATTTAATATAGGTAGGAATCATACTGGGATCGCTATTTCAGACTTGGATTTTGATTTATCTGTTTATGATATTTTTGGATTGTTATCAGCTGGGGGAACCTTGGTGGTGTTGAGTGAGGAAACAAAAAGGGAGCCTGTATTTTGGAGAAAAGCAATTATTGATGCGGGCGTAAATGTTTGGAACTCGGTTCCGGCACTGTTTGATATGTTATTAACCACCTGTGAAACTGATAAACAAATGCTGCCGCTTCAACTGGTTTTATTATCCGGAGATTGGATTAAGATGGATTTATATGACAGGCTGAAAGCAATCAGTGAATGCTGTAAGTTTGTTTCTCTGGGAGGAGCAACGGAAGCGGCCATATGGTCTAATTATTTTGTTGTGGACGGTATTGACAGCAGCTGGAAGTCAATACCATATGGTGAACCACTAAGCAATCAGTATCTGAGAGTTGTTGATGGTAATGGATATGATTGTCCGGATTATGTAAATGGGGAACTGTGGATTGGCGGGGACGGTGTGGCAGAAGGCTACTTAAATGACCCTGAATTAACAGATGCGAAGTTTGTTGCAATAGATGGGGTAAGGTGGTATAAAACCGGCGATTTGGTCCGGTATAATTCTGCAGGGATTGTAGAATTTCTGGGTAGAATCGACAATCAGGTTAAGATTAATGGCTACCGAATCGAATTGGGAGAAGTAGAAAATGTTATTAAGCGTTCTCCGGACGTTTCTAATGTAGTGGTAGGGGTGGTTGATGAGAAAGGAAAAAAGGAATTAGGAGCTGTGATTGTTCCGAAAATAAATGCTGCTGTCAATGTACATATTACTTGTTGTGAGGATAACAACAAATATTCGGATTTCCATATGAAGGAACGTGAAAGAGTTGTCAGGCAGTTGATTCTTGAATTCTGTCATATGCAATCAAGGGTATCAGCAGAGTATAGGCCGATTATAGAATTTTGGGAGGGCTGGCTTGAATGCCATATGGAATATTCAGCAGATATATTTTACGCCAGAGAGGAAATGGAACCAATGCAAGGAATCTTTTTGCGGAGATACTCACGGGGGAGCAACGTGTGGAGGAGCTGCTTCGGAGGGAGGAGGTTTCACCAGAGTTCTGGTCTTTAAAGGGGGAAGATACGAAGTACTTTTTAGACAAGATACTGGCAGGCGATATAAGTAACAGGAAAATCGCAGTTTTGGGTGCAAGAACAGGAGAAATTATAAAGCAATACTGGGACGGATTCTGCCAGGCAGAGGAGATAACGTTATTTGATACTTCAGCGGGAATATTGAAGTTGGCACAGGAAAAACTGGGAGGAATGAATGCAAATATCCGCTATTGCAGTACATACAATGAGGGTGTGGAAGAATCGGAACTGAATAAATATGATATTGTTTTGGCGGTAAATCTATTGCATACCTATGAGGAACCTTTAAAGGAAGTGGAGTGGGCAGCGCTTCTGCTGAAGAGGGAAGGGGACTTTTATGCAATCGAGTATGAGGAGTTAGACCCCATGGGTATTCTTATTTCTGGTTTGCTGGAGAATGGATTTGTTAATAGAAAGCGGGGAAGACGAGAGCATACGCCTTTACTATTATTGGATGATTGGAAAAATATTTATGGACAGGCTCCTTTTGGAGAGGTTGCAATAAACAGAAGAGGAAGATTGGGAGCTCTGTTAATCCACGCTAAAAACGTAACACCAGAAGTAATAGAAATGAGATCTCGTATATTAGAATACATGAATGAAAATCTGACGGCCTACATGATTCCGACTAAACGCATGATTGTAAAGCAAGTAGTGTTGAGCAAAAATGGAAAGGTGGATAGACAGCAGACATTAGCGTTATTGGCTGTAAAGCAAACAGCGGAAAAGGAGAGTATCATACTTCAGGGAATTGAAGCTGATATTGCAGAGCTTTGGACAAACATTCTGAGTTGCAAAATATTTGATAGGAGCCAGAGCTTTTTTGAATCGGGCGGAGATAGTCTATCAGCAACTCGGTTTCTGGCGGAAATCAAGAAGAAATACTCTGTGGATATACCATTAAAGGATATCTTTAGCACGCCATCTCTCAAGTCTGTTGCGGATCTGCTTCAGGCCAGGCTTGCGGAGAATGAAGGTATGGTTGAAGGCGAGATATAAAACTCTGGAAGGAGCATTGACTCTATGGATAAAACAAAAGAGTTCATATGGCTGGCAGATAATGAGTTGAGAATAAATTTAAATAAATTAGCCAGTGATGGAATCAATGTATGGTTAGAGGATGAAAAGCTAAAGTTTAAAGGCGAACAGGGCAAGGTTACGGAAGAGGCATTAAAATGGATGCGGCAGAATAAAACAGCAATTATATCCTATCTCTTGGAGAAGGAGGAGGTTCAGGATAAGGGATTTGATTTAACCCCGATACAAAAGGCGTATTTCTTGGGTAGGGATAACCTCTATGAATTGGGAGGTATCAGTGCTAATTACTATTTTGAAATAGATATGGATAAGCTGGATGTTAAGAAATTTGAATCAATATTTAACCAGGTGATTCATGATAATGAGGCACTGAGAGGCATTATCTTGAAGTGTGGGAGGCAGGCTGTTTTAAGTAACGTACCGTGGTTCTCCATTGAAGTGAAAAGAGTAAATGATGAAGCAGAGCAAAAAGCGCTGCGGTTAGAGTGGGAAAGCAAAATATATCCGTTGGAGTCCTGGCCTATGTTTCATGTGGGTCTGACAACAAAGGATAATTGCTGTTACAGGCTGCATGTGGGGTTTGACTGTATTTTGCTGGATGCCTGGAGTGTCACACTTATGCTGAAGCAGATATATAAACTTTATGAAAATGATAAGATTATGGTTCCTGCATACACCTTTAGAGAATATTGCAATGAACATGGGAAGCTTCTGAATGAAAAAATTCAGGAGCAGGCTGAGCGGTATTGGAGCCAGCGGTGTGAAATGCTTCCGAAGGCACCGGCCTTGCCATATGCAAAAAAACTATCGGATATTAATATACCGCATTTTAGAAGATTGAATTATGAGTTGCCGAGATCCGATACAGAAACGATATATATGAAGGCGAAGGAATACAAAGTAACCCCAGCAGCAGTTCTGTGTACTGTTTATATGAAAGTATTGGCAGAATATGCGGAGTCTCCTGAGTTTTCCATAAATCTAACTGTGTTTAATCGTTTATCAGCAAATAGGGAAGTGCAGGAAGTCCTTGGAGACTTTACGAATATCAGTATCGCGGTATATGAAGCGAAGAAAGGACGGTCATTTAAGGAGGAGGTTCTGGAAACACAGAAAGAATTTTGGAATTTGGTTAAATATAGAGGGTATGAGGGCGTAAAGATAATCAGAAAAATGCCAAAGAATAATCCAGTTCAGGCGTCTTTGCCGGTAGTTTTTACGGGAATCCTTCAGGGACTTAAACAGTCCGATTACTATCTCCCCAATTGGGCAAGAGAAATTTATGCCTACAGCCAGACACCTCAAGTTTCTTTGGATTATCAGGCAACGGATTTTAAAGGTAATCTGTCTGTTAATTGGGATTACGTGGTACAGGCATTTGAGAATTTTGTGATACAGGAGATGTTTGACAAAAATATAGCTCTGCTGAGGAAAATCATTCAATTGGATTGGGAACAGGAAATTGAAATATAGGAAGAATCCCATGTGGAATGATGGTGTTTATATATTTAAGGAGTTAGACCGTATCAGTGAATCAGATTTAGAACGGGTATCTATGATTTTGCCGGAATATCGGTTGGAAAAGGTTAAAAAATATAAACGGGATCTTGATCGTAAGAATTGCGTCATCGCTTATCTCTTATTAACGATTGCCCTGAAACGGGAGTTTAATATAGAGGGAAGGATTGCTATGGACTATGGCATTCACGGAAAACCGTATTTAAAAGAATATCAAGACGTTTACTTTAATTTTAGCCACTGTTCCCAGGGTGTGGTCTGTGCTGTTTCTATAAATGATATAGGTGTTGATATAGAAACAATCGATGAAAAGAGAATGTTCTTTTCATCGGATATTTTTTCACCAAAAGAACTGGAATTCATTGTAAATTCGCAGAAAGAAGATTTCTTCCGCTTATGGGTTTTAAAGGAAGCTACTGTAAAATGTACAGGCATAGGTTTGGTCTACGGGAGCAATTATATTGAGTTTTTAACTCCGAAAGACGGGACTTTCTGCAAAGATGAATTTGTGTATCATCTGAAAAAGATAGGAAGTATGTATTTAGCGGTATGTAGCAAATACCCGGTCCGATATCAAATGGTTACACGAAAGGAGTTACTGAATATATGAGACAAAATGGAAGTATTATGGAAATCTTTCATAATTTCTTTAATAATAGCGAAAATGAAATTATATTTTATGATTTGAGTGAGGAACGTTTCAGTGCAGATAATTTACGGAATATGGTTGAAAAAACCATGGCGAAGCTGAGCTCTGTTGAAAGGCGAGAGTATGTTATTTTACAGATTGGTGATAAAAAGGAGTTTCTAATTTCCCTGATTTCCGTATTCTGTTTAGATGCCATTCCGGTTATATTGCCAATGTGTACCAGCCAAAGTGGTTATGAGCAGTTAAAGAAGATTTTGAAGGCGCATCCAGGGACATTGGTGATTGCTGATAATCAGGGCAGCCAGAATTTGGCTCATTTTACAGATGGAAGTATTGATATACAAAATATTGAAGCGGACGCAATGAGCCTTTGCCGCAGGGGCAGAGCATATGGGGAGCAGGACGAGGCAATTATCATGTATTCCTCCGGCAGTACCTCGGAACCAAAGGGAACAATATTGACTGTCGAAAATATTATAGAGTCGGTAAAAGAGAAAAGCATAGAGTATAGCGTAGCACAAAATGATGTGTTTATGACATGGATGTCCTTAGAGCATATAGTGGGGATGGTGGACTTTATGTTCTTACCATTTTTTACAGGCTGTACATGCGTTTACTCGGAAATCAGCTCATTTTTATCTAATCCCAGGGAATGGTTCGATTTGATGGAAAAATACAATGTGACGGTTTCTGTAGCACCTAATTTTGCATATAAGTATATGTCCGATTGTATAACTGATTCAGATAATTGGGATCTATCATCCCTTCGCATTTTAATGAGTATTGGAGAACCGATTTCACGGCAGGTGATTCAGAGATTTTTTTCTAAGGTAAACAGGTTTCATATTGATGAGGAAAAGTTTGTTGCTGCGTATGGGTTGAGTGAGACTTGTTCCGGTGTGGTTGTAAATAAAGGAAATGTGTTAAAAGCTAAAGTGGCACCAGAAGTGAATATAACATCAGGAATTGATTTTGACAGCAGCCATTTTGATTATAAAAAAGCTGATTTAATTTGTCAGGGAGAACCTATTGCAGATACAAAAGTGAGAATCATGGACGACCATCGTGAGGAACTAAAAGAAAATTGTATCGGAAATATAGAGATAAAGGGAAGTGCTGTTTGTAAGGGATATTTTGAGTATGATGGCCGTCAGCCTGTAGAAGATGGGTGTTTAAGTACAGGCGATATAGGATTTTACTCTGGTGGGGCATGATATGTTATAGGGAGAAGAAAGGACGTGATTTTTTCCTACGGAAAAAATATATACCTGAGTGATCTTGAATATGCGGTTGCTAAATATTTTCAGCTTAGAAGCGTGGCCTGCGGTGATAATGTGTCCAGCGAGGGTGAATTTTATATCTATTTATTTGTTGAAATAAATGAGGCTGAAGGTCAGCAAATGAAAAGTAAAATCAGGCATACTATTTTAAGAGAGCTGGGTATAAAGCTAGATGATATTATCTTTATGGACAAACTTAGTAATACAAAAGCAGGAAAAATCAGTAAAGCAGAAATCATGAGGAAATATACAATGAGTAGAGATTCAGAGAGAAGAGATAATATAGAAGGTTTTATAAAGGGTTACTTTGCGGGAGAAGTTACGGAAGACACCAGTATTCTGGACGTTGCAGAAGACTCCCTGAGTATGTTTCGGTTGATTGGTGCAATCCATAAGCAATTTGGAATTAAAATGGGGATTCTTGATTTAACGAGGTGTGAAACCATTCATGATTTATGTGATTACATCAATAAGCTTTCCGGAAGAGAAATACCGGTAGAAAAGATAACATGTGAAAACCAGATGTTTTGCACCTCTATACAGGAGGCATACATACTGGGACGCCAGCAGGAGTTCTATGGAAATACCAACATGTCCCACTTTTATTTGGAAGTGAGGCATAATCTTTCTTCACAAAAAATAGAAGAGGCAATACGTAAACTAATCAGACGCCATTCTATGCTGCGCAGTATTTTTGAAAATAGCAGACGGGTGGTATTGGGTGAAGACATTGCCGATACGTTTTTCTTAAAGACTTTAGAAGAAAAGTCACTTGAAAGCCATAGAAAAGCTGCCAATCAGAAAGTAAATGAACCAGACAAATGGCCACTGTTTGAAATCTGTAATATCAAGGAGGGGGATTCTTATATTGCGGCCATTGATATAGATATGCTTATTGTGGACGGATTTAGTTTAAGCGTGTTGGTCAGAGACTTTAAGAGTTTATGCAGGAGGCTGGAATTAGAACCCATATCGGATGGATTTGGCAAGTATCTGGAAGCATATTCCATCAGAAAATCCGGAAACAGATACTTACAGGATAAACAATATTGGCTGGAAAGAGTGAAGACGCTTCCGGGCTCCCCACAAATACCGATTCTTGCAGCTGTCAATCGTGGCCCTAATGTATTTTTACGCAAGGAGAAGGCATTTACAGAGCAAGCCTGGGAAGAGTTAGAAAATGTTGCAGAAAGAAATGGTGTGACGATAAGCGTATTGCTGTTGACTCTTTATATACATACGCTTAAGAGATGGAGCGAGGAACCGGAATTTACACTCAATGTAACAGTGATGGATCGTCCGACACAGATGAAAGACACAGAGCGTTTTGTTGGAGACTTTACGACCAATACACTTTTCAATTACGAAAATGAATCAGGCAGTCCCCGGAATCTGTACCAGGATTTATCTCATGTAAAGGGTAGGTTATATGAGTATTTGGATCATAACAATTTCGATGGTGTAGAAGTAATAAGGGAGTATGCTAAAGTTCATCAGGGCGAGATGGCTTTAATGCCGGTGGTTTTCACCAGTATGTTGTTTAAGGAAGACAATGCGCTTACATATGAGGACATCAACTACTTTGTTACTCAAACATCACAGGTATATCTGGACTGCCAGATACGTAATCGCTTGGGATTATCTGGAGAAGGTTTTTCCGGACAATATGATTCACAATATGTTTGATTACTACATGAATCTTGTTGAAGGAATAATCTGCGGCCGTGAAATCAATGAAATCCCCGTAGGAAATGAGAGAGCAGTTACTCGGTACAATGAAACTGATTATTCGGAAGAACTAATGACTATTCCGGAAATGTTAAAACGGTCACTCGATTTCTTTGGTCCCAAAACAGCCATAACGGATGGTGAAACTGTATTAACATATGAACAGTTAAAGAGACGTATGGAAGATATGATTGAGGATTATATAAAACAGGGGATGAAATGTGGAGATACGGTCATGGTACTGGCGGGAAAGGATATTGATTCCGTAGTAGCGATATTAGCTGTTGCTAAAATAGGAGCCACCTTTATACCCGTTCCGGAAGATTATCCGAAGGAACGTATTGAAACTATAAGAGAGTATTCCAGTGCAGAGTGGATTGTGCATGTGCAGAATAATAAGATTGAAAGATGTGTTTCTGCTAAGAGACAGAGGAATCACACAACTTCTAAGTTGGAGGACACAGCCTATATAATTTTCACATCGGGTAGCACAGGCAATCCCAAAGGGGTGGCCATTTCTCACGAAGGTGTTATGAATACGCTGGTTGATATGAAAAAAAGATTTGCCTTGGACGAAAATGAAGGGGTATTGGGATTGTCTGCGCTGAATTTTGATTTATCCATTTTTGATATTTTCGGCAGTATCTATATGGGCGGATTTTTATCTTTGGTAAAGGACCCGAGGAATGCAGAAGAGATAAACCATATGCTGGAGCAATTCCCTATAACGATATGGAATTCGGTTCCAGCAATCATGAAACTGTTTTTGGAAAGTCTTCCAGTGGATTATAGAAATACAGAAATAAATCATATTTTCTTAAGCGGGGACTGGATTGGTACGGAGCTGCCTGAAAAAATAAAAAAGGTGTTTACGAATGCAGAAATTATAAGTTTGGGAGGTGCTACAGAGGCTTCAATCTGGTCAATCTATTTTCCGATCCGTGAG
>OJVM01000316.1_pt1 | contig 9328 bp, 9 predicted proteins | sample 1600161 | NCBI WGS metagenome assembly OJVM01 (sample SAMN04436770, study PRJEB24849) | human gut metagenome | biome: human gut; feature: NICU; material: stool | host: Homo sapiens | place: USA: Saint Louis, MO | collected 2011-03-25
ATGCCAAATTTCTATGTTTGGAAGAAAATGAAGGAACTCTGTTTTATTTTTTATCGAATAGAGATAGACATATTGCAGTTGGGAGAGATCCCGGAGTATTCCAGGATAAAAACAGCCTGGATATATACCAACAAACGGAAAAGAACATAATAAAATACTATCTAAATTAGGACTTGTCTATAGGGAAATCACATAATCAGAATTATGTGATGTTTGACCTTCTTACTGTAAATCCAATTTTAAACAAATTCAAGCTTCTTTACGGCAGCGGCTGCAAACACATAATTTTGATTATGTGTTTAAATAGGTTATTTTTGTGATTTATACCCATTTTAAGTGGATAAATTATATTTAAAATTTCCATAATACTACAAAAGTTGCCAAAAAGTGCCTTCTGAAACGGTTTTGTAACGATATTGAAAGCAATTGAGTGGTATATCCTTACAAAGAATGGTGGCATGCGGCCTGGAATAACGGGAGAAATAACGCTAATGGCAGATACGGAAAATGTAAATATATTTATAAAGACATTCGACGGATTCGATGTCTATGTGAATGGCAAAATGTTGTATTTTCCCAGCAGCAAGGCAAAAGAAATGCTTGCTATCATGGTTGAAAAGCGTGGAAGCAGCGTATCCTTATCCCAGATGACGTATCTGCTGTATGAAAATATAGAAGAACGTACAGCAAAAAATAATTTAAGGGTTGTATACTATCGTCTTCGCATGAACTTAATGGAACATGGGATTGAACAGATACTGATTAAAAAGAGAGGAAGCTATGCCGTTGATACGGAACTGTTTATTTGTGATTTCTACGAATTTATCAAGGGTAATTCGGATTACATAACTCTTTTTTCAGGGAGTTATATGCCTGAATATGCATGGGCAGAGGATATGCTTCCTTACCTTCGAAATCTATATCGAAAATATAACGGGGGACTCATATGACTGGAATTATTGACATTCATGCCCATATTCTTCCTGGAATTGACGATGGTTCCAGGGATTGGGATGAGAGCAGGAGAATGCTGGAAGAGTCTTACCGCCAGGGAATCAGATACATTATTGCGACCCCGCATTATTCAAGACGCGGCCTGAACCCTGACATATACGATTTGTCAGAAAAGCTGAAAGAAGAAGCACGGAGGATTGCACCTGATTTTTGGACTGGGCTGGGACAGGAGACATATTATCACGATGGATTGGTTGAGAATCTTAGGGATGGAAAAGCCCTTACCCTGGAAGGAAGCCAGTATGTACTGGTGGAATTTGACCCTCAGGTACCTTACATGAAGATGTACCAGGCTGTCAGGAAGCTGACGATGGCCAGATATATTCCAATCATAGCACATGTAGAACGTTATGCATGTCTGAGAGAAGATACCAATATGTCTGAACTATTCCAGTGCGACTGCAGGCTGCAGATGAATTTCAGCAGCCTGAAGGGAAACAGCATATTGGATAAAGAGGTTCGATGGTGCCGAAAACAGATTATGCAGGGCAGGATTTATTGTCTGGGAACTGACATGCACCGAATGGATTACAGAAAACCGGAAATTGATGAGAGTTTCCAATGGCTGGTTAATCATTTGGATGGTCTTAAATTGCATGGACTGTTGCGGGGAAATGCAAAGAATGTGATACGGAAAGGATAATATAAAAAAGTAAAACAGGAGAACAGAAGACACATGGAAAAGACTTATGATGACGACGAAATTGAAATCGACCTTTTGGAACTGCTGGGGGAGTTTCGGCGGAAGATATGGATTATATTGGGCACCATTATACTGTTTGGCGGTGCAGCAGGTGCATTCAGTGCATTTGTACTAACTCCTCAGTATAAATCCACTGCAATGGTTTATATTCTTTCAAAAGAAACCACATTGACATCATTGGCAGATTTGCAGATAGGAAGCCAGCTGACAAAGGACTATAAAATCATTGTGACAAGCAGAATCCTCAATCAGGTAATTGAAGATATGGAATTGAACCTTACATATAAAGAGTTAGTGGAAAAGGTAACCATTGATAATCCTCAGGACACGCGTATTCTCTCCATCTCCGTGGAGGACCCGGACCCCGCCATGGCAAAATTGATTGCAGACAAGATAGCTGTTACTTCTTCTGACTATATTGGCGACATCATGGAAATGGTACCGCCTAAACTGATTGAGGAAGGTGAGGTTCCGATTCTTAAATCTAGTCCGAGCAATACAAAGAACGCATTAATAGGCGGTTTTATAGGGGCAGTATTGGTATGCGGTTTCATTACAGTGAATGTAATTCTGAACGATACAATCCGCACCGAGGAAGATGTTACAAAGTACCTTGGATTGTCTGTCCTTGCATCGGTGCCAGAACGTGAGGGAGAGAAACCAGAAGATAAAGAGGCAATGATTTCCTCTAAACCAAAGAACAAACCAGCAGTAGGAAAATCCAGAAAGAAGAAAAGAGGAGGCCATGCGTCATGAGTCAATTTGTTACATTAAACAGGATAATGAAGGATGACTATCATTATAACGAAGCCATCAAGACGTTGAGGACCAATATACAATTCTGTGGAAACGGCATTAAGACAATCATGCTGACCAGTTCTCTTCCCGATGAGGGAAAAAGTGACATAACATTTGCCATGGCCTCATCCCTTGCCCAGATTGGAAAACGGGTAGTGATGATAGACGCGGATATTCGTAAATCAGTTCTGGTTTCACGTTACCAGCTGGAACATGAGGTGCCAGGATTGTCACAATATTTAAGCGGACAAAGGCCGCTTGAGCATGTCCTCTATGATACGAATATAGAAAATCTCAGCATCATATTTGCAGGACCTTATTCGCCGAATCCGGCGGAGCTTTTGGAGGAAAGCCTGTTCAGCGACATGATTTCAAAATTAAAGGAAAAGTATGATTATGTCATCATTGATACGCCACCCATGGCAAACCTGATAGATGGAGCTATTGTGGCCCGTCAATGTGATGGGGCGGTGATGGTGATTGAAAGCGGTTCAATAAGCTATCGGCTGGAGCAGCGGGTAAAGGGACAGCTGGAAAAAAGCGGGTGCCGTATTTTGGGGGTAGTTCTCAATAAGGTAAGCATGGAACGAAATGGCTACTATAGTAAGTACTATGGAAAATACGGGAAATACTCTAAATATGGTCATTATGGAAAATATGACAGATACGAGAAGGCAGAGGCATGAGTTGGATCCGAAACCATAAGAATTTGGTGTACCGGATAGCTGTGGGAGCTGCAGCACTTTCACTTACCTGTTTCATTTGGACTGGTGTTCAACTGTATCGGGGCAGGAAGGTCCTGGAGGCAGAGATTGCAGCCAGGAATCATGGGAAACAGTATGAGGTACAGGAAGACAGCATGTGCAGTTTTAGCGGAGATGTTGTGAAATATAAGGGAAAGCAGTACAGACGCAACAGCTATGTCAAGGCTATTTTGTGTATAGGGGTGGACCGGTCAGGAAATATGACGGAGAAGACCACCACCGGATTTGGGGGACAGGCAGACGGTTTATTTTTAATTGCCCAGGATACGGTCCGGAACACGGTGAAAATACTGATGATACCCCGGGACACCATGACGGATATCATGCTCACTGATTTAAGTGGAAATGAGTTGGGAAAAGACCTGCAGCATTTGAATCTGGCATATGCGTATGGGGATGGGCGGGAGAGAAGCTGTGAGTATATGGCGGAAGCAGTATCTGAGCTTTTTGGAGGATTGAAAATAGAGTGGTACATGGCAGCTGACACAAGTGCCATCCCCGTGTTGAATGATGAGGTCGGTGGGGTTAGCGTAACCATTGGAACAGATGGAATGGAATCCAGGGACCCTGCGTTGGTGAAGGGGAAAACTGTAACCCTGAAAGGAAAACAGGCGGAGATATTCGTCCGTTACAGGGATATTCGTGTTGACCACTCGGCAATATACCGTATGGACCAGCAGCAGCAATACATAAAAGGTTTTTTTGAGGCAGTCCAAAAGCATTCGGCTAAGGACAGCGGGCTTGTGGTCAGGTTATTTGACCGGGTTCAGGAATACATGGTTACTAATATGGCCAAGGACCAGTATCTAAAAGTAGCTATGGACGTAGTAGGAAGCGGGAAACTGAGTGATGAAGATTTCTACACAGTGCCTGGTGAAGGCGTGGTGACTCCCAGATATGATGAATTTTATGCTGACAAAGAGGCATTGACGCCTATACTGCTGGAGCTGTTTTATAGGGAGATAGAATAGGACGGCAGGACAGAGAACCGCCATACCCGCGGTGCAGTAAAATACTGCAATATCCAGCATGGTATTATGCTGTTTATTGAATATAACTACTCTTAGGAGAGAAAGGAGAGGTGAAGGATATGAAAAAGAAATGCATAGCAGCTTTAGTGCTGGCAGCAGCTCTGGCATCTCAGCCTGCATGGGCTTTTGCAGCAGGCAGTGCTTCCAGCAGCGGCAGTGATGGTAGCGGTTCCATTAGCTCATCCAGCAGCAGTAGCAACAAAGGCACTACAAGCTCTAAGTCCAACACCACAGTATCTGTATCATCTACTGGTGTCAAGACTACAGGCGCCACAACCAGTGCAAGCCCAACGGGCAGTACGATTGGCGTTGCAGTAGACACAGTAACGACTACAGGACAGCAGGTAACAACCAATTCCAAAGGAGAGGCTGTTATCGGCGACACCGCTGTTGCATTTGCAGACAGCATTGCAGCAACAACAGGACTTCCTTCTAATGTGGTATCAGCTATCAACGATATCAATGCAGGGAAGCCTCTGAATGAAGCTGTACAGGGGGTTGACCTGACAGGTTATAATGCCTTGACAGGAACACACGCAATCATCACAAAAGATGCGGCTACCGGCGCGGTTAAGACTGGTGCGGTAGAGGTATCCCTGTATGTGCCTAACCTGGTTTCAAACGTAAACAACGTACAGGTATTGTTCTATGACAATGCTACTGGCCAGTGGCAGCTGATTCCGGCTGTTAAGGTGGATCCGGTAACAAAAACAGTAGCTGTCAATGTTCCTGGGTCTGGTACATTATCCGTAGTGTATAAGAACTAGCGGCATTGAGTAAATGCTGGCCGGGGGCAGTAAATGGCTGAGGCCGGGCCCCCGGTTTTACAGAAGTGCTGTGGAGAAAAGAGTGGTGGGAGAGAGATGTATCGAAAAGCAGATAAAGGCTGGCTGAAGCATTGTGACTTTACCTTAATAGATTCAATATGCCTTCAGGCCGCATATATTGCTGCATACTTTATACGACAGGGGAGCCGTTGGCCTTATGCCAGCCAGTTGTACCGAAATATGGCATTTGTATTTCTGTTCATACAAATTTTTGTGACCTTTTTTGGCGAGAGCTTTAAAAATGTGTTAAAAAGGGGGAAATTTAAGGAGCTTACAGAAACTATAAAACACGTATGCCAGGTTATTCTAATTGCGGCTTTTTATCTGTTTGCGACCCAAAAAGGGGAGGAGTATTCCAGGATAACCTTAGTGACAACAGGCATTTTATATGTTGTTATTAGTTACATAGCCAGAATTTATTGGAAGAAATATTTATTGACAAGAGGTTTGGAAGGAAAAGGCAAGCGTTCTTTACTTATTCTTACATCCAAGGGAATGGTGGAAGAGGTGGTACAGAATATACTAAATAAAAATTACGAACGTTTCCACATCATAGGTGTATCTCTGATGGATGCGGATTGGGCTGGCAAAACTATAAATGGAGTAACCATAGTGACAGACCAAAATGGGATTGCAGAGTATGTGTGCCGCGAATGGGTGGATGAAGTGTTTATAAATCTGCCAAAGGATATGCCTTTGCCACAGGAGCTTATGGATGATTTCATTGATATGGGAGTCACAGTACATTTGAAGTTGATAGAGATGGGAAGGCTAAAGGGACAGATACAGCATGTGGAACGTTTGGGAAGTTATACGGTTCTTACCAGCTGCATTAATATGGCGTCATGGAGACAGGCATTTATTAAGCGGGCCATGGATATTGTAGGTGGGATATTAGGTTGCATATTGACAGGAATAATGTTCTTGTTTGTGGCGCCCTGTATCTGTGTTCAGTCACCGGGACCGATTTTTTTTTCACAGGTGCGCATTGGAAAGAATGGTAAGAGATTCAAATTATATAAGTTCCGCAGTATGTACATGGATGCGGAAGAAAGGAAAAAGGAATTAATGAATCAGAACCGTGTAAAAGACGGGATGATGTTTAAAATAGAGAATGACCCCAGGATTATAGGCGGAAAAAGAGGAATTGGAAATTTTATCAGGAATTATTCAATTGATGAATTTCCACAGTTCTGGAATGTGTTAAAGGGAGACATGAGCCTGGTTGGCACCAGGCCGCCTACTGTGGATGAGTGGGAGAAATATGATTTGCACCATAGGGTCAGATTGAGTGTAAAGCCTGGAATTACAGGTATGTGGCAGGTTAGTGGAAGAAGTGAGATTACGGATTTTGAAGAGGTCGTGAAGCTGGATAAAAAGTATATAACTGAGTGGAGGATGGGGTTGGATGTTAAGATTCTGTTTCAGACTGTGCGGGTTGTGCTGGGGAGAGACGGGGCGATGTAGGGATAGTGATGGAAACAAACGTAATAAGCTACTTTTGTGGTGAGAATGGAGAGCTATATTAATTGAAAAATATCTGGCTGAGGATGCATCTGGAATAAGAACTTTAGATCTGGTGGCCACATTGGATGCAGAAGTCGCATATTCAGATATAAATTTTGTGGTTATTGCTACACCAACGAATGGCTGGGCTAAATTTTTAGTGGCTTTGGAAAACGGTATGATGACCGGAAAGTACATGAATATGGGTTGAAAAAGATGGTTTTGTGTAAAAGCGGTTTAATAGAGATTTCTTCATTATAAAGCGAAAGTTATGTCACAAAGATGCATGTAGAAATATTGTCCACACCACTGAAAGACTGATAAATTAAGAATTTTTAAGAATTGTTCGTTACAGGATGACAAGTTTGCTCAAATGATGTTAGTCGCATAGAAATCGCCATTTTTCGATTATTATGTACAAAGAGTGTCTATCCAAATGGAATTATTGAGGTTAATAGAAGCAAATAAAGTATTAAAATAGACTGAATAAATTACTTGGCAGAAAGGACACTGTGGAAATCATAAAGATGTTATGTATACTGGAATGATTATCCGCAGTGAATTCGATCATAGAGAAAAAGAAACAAAGGGGAACCACGAGATGAGTTATGTGGATTTGAAAAGCAAAACTATTTTGGTTACAGGTGCTGCAGGTTTTATAGGATCTAACCTGGTAAAGCGTCTTTATGAAGATGTGGAGGATGTGACAGTCATCGGCATCGATAACATGAATGACTATTACGATGTGCGATTGAAGGAAGCAAGACTTTCTGATCTGTCAGCGCATCTTTCCTTTATTCTTGTTAAAGGCAGTATTGCGGATAAAAAGCTGGTTAACAAGATATTCGAACAGTACAGACCACAGGTTGTTGTAAATCTTGCTGCCCAGGCAGGTGTTCGCTACTCCATTATTAATCCGGACGCTTATATCGAGTCCAACTTAATTGGTTTCTATAACATCCTGGAAGCCTGCAGGCATTCTTATGATAAAGGTCATACTCCTGTAGAACATCTGGTCTATGCGTCCAGTTCATCTGTCTATGGTTCTAATAAGAAAGTTCCCTACTCCACGGATGATAAGGTGGACAACCCGGTTTCCCTTTATGCTGCTACGAAGAAATCAAACGAACTGATGGCTCACGCTTATGCGAAGCTGTATAACATTCCATCAACTGGACTTCGGTTCTTTACAGTGTACGGCCCGGCTGGTCGGCCAGATATGGCATATTTTGGCTTCACGGATAAACTGAGGGCAGGAAAAACGATCCAGATATTCAACTATGGTAACTGCAAGAGAGATTTTACATATATCGACGATATTGTGACCGGTGTGGAAATGGTGATGGCCAAAGCACCTGACAGAGCCACAGGTGAAGATGAATTACCGGTGCCGCCGTATGCCCTTTATAACATTGGCAATAACCATCCAGAAAACTTGCTGGATTTCGTACAAATACTAAGCGAGGAATTGGTAAGGGCAGGTGTGCTGCCAGAGGATTATGACTTCGATGCTCACAAAGAACTGGTACCGATGCAGCCTGGTGATGTCCCAGTAACTTATGCTGATACATTAGCATTGGAACGTGATTTTGGCTTTAAGCCGAGTACGGCTCTGAGAACCGGATTAGGACGATTCGCTGAATGGTACAAGGGGTTCTATATGTAAGACCTGTAAATGAGCTAGTAGAGATACAAGAACTGGGAGGAGAAAACGATTATGAGAAAGTTTAAAGATTCGAAGATTGCGGTTGCCGGAACCGGTTATGTGGGTCTTTCAATTGCCACACTGCTGTCACAATATCATCAAGTGATGGCCGTGGACATCATCCCCGAGAAGGTCGAACTGATTAATAATAGGAAGTCTCCAATTCAGGATGACTACATTGAAAAATATCTTGTTGAGAAAGATCTTAATCTGACAGCTACCTTGGACGCGAAAGAGGCTTATACAGATGCAGATTTTGTGGTTATTGCCGCACCTACGAACTATGACAGCAAGAAAAATTTCTTTGATACTTCTGCAGTTGAGAATGTGATTGGACTGGTTATGGAGTATGCTCCAGACGCAATCATGGTTATCAAATCTACCATTCCGGTTGGATATACAAAGAGCATTCGTGAGAAAACTGGTAGTAAGAGTATTCTTTTCAGCCCTGAATTTTTGAGAGAGTCAAAGGCTTTGTATGACAATTTATATCCCAGCCGCATCATAGTGGGTACCGATTTAGAAGATGGTCGTTTAGTTGAGGCGGCACATATTTTTGCTGAGCTTCTGCAAGAAGGTGCCATCAAGGAAAATATCGATACATTGTTTATGGGCTTTACAGAAGCCGAGGCTGTGAAACTGTTTGCTAATACCTATCTCGCACTTCGAGTAGCGTACTTCAACGAGTTGGATACCTACGCGGAAATGAAGGGACTTAATACTCAGCAGATCATCAAAGGCGTATGTCTGGATCCGCGTGTTGGAGATTTTTACAACAATCCTAGCTTTGGTTATGGCGGTTACTGTCTCCCCAAGGATACAAAGCAGTTGCTGGCAAATTATCAGGATGTTCCAGAGAACCTGATTGAAGCAATCGTGGAGAGCAACAGAACAAGAAAGGACTTCATCGCAGACCGTTTACTGGAGATTGCTGGTGCATATGGAGCAAATGATAGCTGGGATGAGAGCCGTGAGAAAGA
>OJVM01000326.1_pt1 | contig 8996 bp, 10 predicted proteins | sample 1600161 | NCBI WGS metagenome assembly OJVM01 (sample SAMN04436770, study PRJEB24849) | human gut metagenome | biome: human gut; feature: NICU; material: stool | host: Homo sapiens | place: USA: Saint Louis, MO | collected 2011-03-25
CTTCCGATTCACTCGAAACCTAAGACTTCCCAGCAGCCCAATCAAAATCAACCCCTCCCTTCAAGGTCTGTAACCCTTTTCTCCAGCTCTATAATTTGCGATAGCGTCATGCTGCCGCTTTTTCCTTCCAATATGATTTCATCCGCATGTAACGTATACACTCCCGTCTGTGCGGTTTCATAAGCCCCTTCCCCAAATCCTTTTCTATATCCCTGCTTTATTTTGGGCGGCTCCGTCTCATCCCAAAATTTTCCCAGGATAACACCGGAACTGGAATCATTTGATAGATGTATAACGATTACTTGGTCCCCCACATTCGGCGGGTTGAATTCATCACCGAACCGGAATAAGGGCATGTCCGACGTGGTGTTTCCTGTATCCGCATAATGCACCTTTGCGGTCCCTTTCTCTAAATCAAGTGTGGATATATTTCCTATCCTTGATATATCCAATCCCATCCCCTCCTCTACGGAAGAACCAGCGTGGTCCCCTCGAATATCCAGTATCCGTTTCCCGAATCCTTCTTCCCATGTTTTCGTGCCGCATCCTCGATAGTCTCCTTATTCGCTGTATAAATCACGGCTGACTTTGAACCGTCCTTATATCTGTTTCTGGCGATGTCCCATAGCGTGTCGTGCTTCTTTACAGTATATATTTCTCCTTTTGCCGCTCCCGCGTCCGTCCTTGCATCCTCCCCAGTATCCTGTGTCGCTGCATCTGGTATCTTGCTTAATCTCACCTGCATATCGCCATTCTTTGGGGCTATGGAGTGCGATACCCCTTCCACAAAGTATTTTCCATCTGCCTTTCCGAATCCAGATAATTGCACGGTCTGAGTTGCATATACAGCAATCCTGGTTTTAAAGATAAGCTGCATGGTGGTTTCCTTTCGGTTTGCCATAAGGATTGCGTTTTCTCCAATCAGTCTTGCATCGGCCTCGCTGTCTGCTTTCTGGTTTGACTTATATATCCGTCCCTCCTGTCCCACCATTATCTCAATCGTTTTCTTTGTTTTTGGGTTTGTATAGCTTACTTTTGCACCCGTATATGTCCCTCTCATGGTACTTTTATAAGCATATCTTGACAACATGCTCGGAGTTATGGTTGCGACCACCGGTTTTGCAAAATACTGCCTGTAATCCCATACGACTAAGCGGTTAGAGTATACTTTTAACCCCAGTCCGTACTTGTCGCATATCCCCTTAAGAAATTTACTGTCTGTTTGCTTGTTCTGTTCGGTTTTCGCGACCGGAATGTCCCCAGCCTCATAGACTAATGACATACCATATTTCCCGGCTATCTCCCCCGCAATGAGCTGTACGGTTGCGGCTTCCCATGTCTTAGAGTTTTCCGTTTCTTTGAAGTCAGTATTTGCAGGGCTTGAAACCCCGTTTATGCTTCCGCGAAATGGCGGGCCTGAAAATTCAAAATCGTCCACCATAAAGCTCCCACATATGACCGTTATTTTCTCCCCCTCATAGTTCCAATTCTCATATATGATTGACGGAAGAATTGTGTCCCCCTTTTCTGGTATCCATGCCTCTCTCCATTTAAGGTCCCTATCTGCTACGGAAAGTGATATCGTATCTGATTTATCCGTCGAATCCTCATATGTAAACTTTTCAAGATATTTTGATATCTCGCTTTGTGCATCAACCCCGTTATATACAATCTTTACTGTCCTTCTTCTTGGGCTGCTCACGTAACCCCTCCTGTTCTCCAAGCCGGAAGCTCGGCTGTTTCAGCTTCCGGCAGTTTCGGCGTGTTTACACATACTCCAGCAGGGAATATGAAAGTGTCAAGGAGTGGAAGGTTGTTTTCCATGAGAAAATCCATATGTTTCTCGGCCCCGTATACCTTTTTTGATATCATATCCCAGGTATCTCCCTGGATTGTCTTATACGTTTCCGCCATATGCCCTCCTAATACTCAGCCCTAAACCGCTCATATTCATATTTCTCCATCATTTGTTTAAACCATTCAAAACCATTTTCCAAGCCGCTCATGACCTGCTCCCTGACATCTGGGCCACCCTCTACATATATAACCGGACTGAATGTGGGCGAGAATGAGCTTGTGCGACTGTCCGTTGTTATTCCACCGCTCCTCATGATACCCTCGTACATCTTGCCGTAATTATTTTCTTCGTAAGCGCCCAGAAGTTTCCCCGTTTCCCGCCATAGCTCGATTGCGTGGGGTGATTGGTCTATGGGTATAATTGACTCAGGCCCCTCCTCTGCTACCTCCGCAATGTGTCTGGTATTAAATATGCCGCCGTCTCCATGCTTCGGGATGTCATGTGGCCGGTATGGATTTGCCGATTTTTTATAGGTTTCCACCATATCAACCGTGACCGGTATGCTGACCGTAATCGGGTCCATCCCATTCTCAAACTCTTTCCTGACTGCATTCAGAAAATCCCTGGCCTCCTGTTCCGCCTCTGGACATTTCCTTTGTATTTCTGCAATGACGGAATTTGCATATGCAGCCCCTGCATTGTTTGATGCCATCAAGGCCGTTGCCATCGTCGTGTCTTTTGCAGCTTCCCTTGCAATCATTGCCCCAATGGAATCCTTTTTCCCCGTCACGCCTTTTAGGGATACCACTTCATCCATGGCCTCGCTGATTCCCTTCATTTGGGCGTCTGCCATGTCTCCCCCGGCCTTTTTATACTGCTCCACCAGTGCTGCCATTTGCTCCTGATTCGGCTCCATCCCTTTAAGCAGCATATCTATGGCTTTCTTTCCGCCCGCGCTGATATCACTCGCGTTTGCAGCATCCGTCATAGCCCTGTCCATGGTGTTCATCCATTCCTCAGGGGTGCCATATCCGATGTTCTTAAATTCTTCAAGGCTTCGGCTGATTGACTGGTCCATATCCTCCAGGGCCGGTCCTATATCATCCCCATAGGCTTCCATGATTGCGTCTCGCATCAATTGGTATCCATCTTTTACCGCCTGTGCTTTCCTGGCATAATGCGCCTGTGCTGCGGCCTCCGATTGGGAATCAAATTCTTCCTGTGATATACCTCCCTCCATCCCTTTCTCGCCTGCGATACGCTGCGCATTAAGGGAAGTTAATATCTTCTCATAGGAGCTGTCGATGTTCTCTATTGCTTTTTCTGTATATTCGTTTATAGTGGTCTGGTAGTTCTGGAAAGATTCCGGTGTTAGTGCAGTTCCCGAAAACTCTCCCTGTATCATCTGAAGCTGTGCCGCATTCTGAGCGTCTGATATCATGCTAGTTATGTCTGATATGTCACTCAGATATTGCCGTACTATTTTATCTTTATCCAGCGTAAGGCCGTTTTCTGTGATATCCTGCAATGTCTCCTGTAACCCTTGCTGTAATGGCTCCAGTTGACCATATAGCGATTGGTAAAAAGCGTCGCTTTCCTCTGATAACCCCTTTTGGTCCTCTCCCATGACAATATCAATCGCTAATTTCAGTTCATATCCCCGGCTGGTGATATAGTTCTGTGCATCCTTAACGTATTGGTCAACCGCTGTTACATATGACGCTGTTTCCCCTTCGTCAAATTCGATTCCCAGTGAGAGCTTCCACCCAGCTTTGTTTATCTCCCGGATTTCTGCCTGCATAGAGTCGCGGAACTTGGATGTTTTTTCCCCTATATCCGCCATCTCGTCTATGCTCTGAAATATTCCCTCCCCCAGGCTGTGTCTGGCGGCATCCTCCAGCTCCTTCATTGATAGGGTTATGTCTCCGAAATGGTCTGCAAGGCTTTGTTTTGCCGCCTGTCTCTCTGCTTCTTCTATGGCTGCGCCAATTCCTACAATGGCCCCTATCATCACTCCCGTTGCCGCTACCGGCCATGCAGATGCCATGCTCGATATGGTTGCAAGCATTTTTATTCCACTTTTAGCAACCTTGACGCTTTTAAATGTTATTAGCGCTGCGGATATTCCTGTTAGTCCCCCAGCAATCACCTGGGGGTTTTTTGCAAACCACTTTCCGATATCTACAATAGGACCAAAAAAGTTCTCCAATTCCTTTCCTAATTGCTTCATGATTCTTCTGGCCGTTGGGATGTTTTCTTCTAAGCTGTCAGTAAAGCTCGTAACCCATGATATGACATACTGTGTTGCATTCCGCATATCCCCAGAAAATCCTTCATAAAGTTCAATTCCGGCCCCTTGTGTTGCACTCAGAAGAAGGGTTAAGTCTCCCTTAAGGTTGTCCAGCCTCATTCCCGCCATTCTTTCAGCAGCTCCAGCACTTCCTTCGATTGATTTTGTCAGTTTCTCAAAATCCTCGTCTGATGCATTTACAATTGCAAGCAGGCCGGACATTCCTTCCTTACCTGCTATTCCGGCTGCGTACTCAGCGCGCTCTGCCTCTGATAATTTTGAGAAACTAGCCCGCATTTCCCTTAGTTGCTGGTCAAACGGCTTCATTTTATTTTTTCCATCAACCAATGAAAGAGAGAGCTTATCCATGTATCCTTGCATTTGTTTTGTTGGCTTTGCAAGGTTTGTAAGCATGGTGCGCATTGCGGTTCCGGCCTTTTCTGCTTTGATGCCTGCGTTTGCCATTAATCCCGTAGCTACTGCAACATCCTCTACCGTGTACCCAAATGCTCCGGCTACAGGAGCGACATACTTAAATGTCTCTCCCATCATGCCTACGTTTGTATTTGAGTTACTGGATGCTTGAGCAAGGACATCTGCAAATCTGGCTGATTCATCGGCAGACATACCAAAGGCCGTCATTGCATCAGTAACGATGTCTGATACACTTCCCAAATCCTCCCCGGATGCCGCTGCTAGATTCATGATTCCTGGCAGGCCGCTTATCATATCCTTGGTTTTCCATCCGGCCATTGCCATGTATTCCAGCCCTTTACCGGCCTCTTCTGCGGAAAACTTGGTGGTTTCCCCCATCTTTTTCGCCAGTTCCGTAAGCTGCACCATGTCTGCGTCCGATGCTTGTGAAATGGCTTTTACCGTGCTCATTTGCTCCTCAAAACCCATTCCCACGTATGTAGACGCTGCAGCAATTCCTGCAATCCCGGCCGCCGCCAATTTACTTCCCTTTACAATGGCTCCGAATGCCTTGTCTGATATGTCCCCTAATTTGTTAATTCCTTCAACGCTCATTCCCCCGAATGATTCTGATATAGCTTTTGAAGAGAGTCCGGCCTTTCGTTCCAGGCTGTCCAGTTCGCTCCTGGCTTTTCTGATGGACGCGTTCAAGGATTGGTCAGTCTCTCCAGATATCATTATTTCAAGTTGGTATTTTCCCTTTCCCGCCGTCCCTCATCACCTCTTCCTCAATCTGGATTCGTCTTTTGCCTGCTCCATAGTGTCTTTAAGCAATCTTGTTGCCTGACTTAATGGCAGGGCAAAATAAAACTGCGGTCCGGCCTTTGAGTACCTTCCCGCAGCTATAATTGCTTTATTTAATTCTCTGATATCATTTGGACACATTATTCCTCTAGGAAGAAAAAACGGTAAACTCGATTCTTAAGGCACATTGCATCCTTTGCTCCCATTCTCTCAAATACCTCTATCTGGTATCCCGTCACCTGTGCCGCCATGATTTGTGCAAATAACAAGGTGGATTCCTGCATGATTTGCCGGTTTCCTCCCAACGCATAATATGTATCGTATGCGTTGTTCATGTCCTGCGCCGTAAGGTCCTCCAGTTTTCCAAGGTCAATCTCCTTCACTTCCATTCCCTGGTATTCAACCGGCTTCTTTAGCGTGATTATTTTCCAATCTTTTTTTGCTTCTGAGCTTTCCTTTTTTGTTTCATTTTGAGTCTTATCACCCATCCTGCTTTCCTCCTATGATTAACACATGTCCCTGACTTCCTTAAGGACATCTTTACCGTTGATAGTGTAAACGTCCCCCATTCTGTCAATCTCGACCATCGTCTTTCCATCCAATATCAGCTTGTAATAATCCAGTGTCATCGTCACGCTGCTTCCCATCTTTCCCCCGGCTTTTACTGTTCCTGGATTAAATTCTTTAGTCTGTCCCGCTACTATTACGCTCAAATCCACAAATCCAGCTTTCCTTGTTCCGCTGTCCATCCCCTGTAATGCCCCGTTAATTGTTATATTTTCTGATTCTGTTGGGTCTATGACTGAAAACAAATCCCCGCATACTGTGTCAAATGTCAATTCCAGTTCCATATTTTCAATCATTCCAATGACTGAAACATCCATCTTTCCACCTACCCCGGCACCTTCCAAGCTCTCCACAAGGTTCGTAATTTTAGGTAGGTTCAGTTCTCCAGCTATTCCGATAAGCTGTTTTCCTCCCCTGTAAACCTTAAATCTATTGACCAGATGTGTCTTAAACATTTTATCCCTCCTCTGTCATGACATTTTTAAGTGCCGATATATCAAACTCCATTACATTTTCAATGTATTCCATTGGCGTGAATGGCGCCAAATGTGTCCTAGTGCGCATGTGTCCCTCCAATACATCTTCTATGCTGTTCTCGTCACTTCTGTATTCAATGTTAAGCCCTGCACACATACCAGCAGATACCAAACTATTAGCCCATACGTTAAACGAGTTAATAATATCATCGACCTGTCTTTTGTTCATGTTTGAATCCAATTTTTTCCGGTAATCCAGTGCAAATCTGTTGTTTACAAAATCAAACATCCTGCGGCACCCTATCCACCGGTCCTTTGGATCCGTGTTATCCGGGTATGCTGCTGTATTGTTACCAAGGGCTTTCCATTCTCCATCATCATGCAGTACAGTCACAACCCCATCCCCATTGACAGCTCCGGCCTGGTCCTGGTCAAGGTATACCTCTGTCCCGTCCTTAAGGACTGCTCCGTCCACATTTAGCCCTTTGTTTGACGGATATATGTATGGCACATCCTGATTCAATGCCGTATAGTATCCCGCCATTGCCCCGTATACTGCTGAGTAGTATATTTTTCTTCCGTCAGCCAGGAGCATGGGCCATAATGAGATTCCATGTTCATCGTTAAATCCCATATCTCTCTTCACGGTCAGGCAATCAGTATATTTCTTAGCCTTTTCCGTATCCAGGTCAAGGAGGCACGTACTTGCAAAAACCCCGCTTATTTCCTCACACTTTGCCTGTAGTGCCGTACCCACATTAGGCTTATGGCTCCATCCTGGCGCAAGCAGCATCCCCGGCACCACCCCTAATTGAGGATGAATCTTCCGAATGATTTCAAGCCCCGTCTCTTTCCCGGTCTGAACATCGTAAAATCCAATCAAGTCCTCCTCTGTCACAAGCTCCGGTGCAATTGCCTTTGCTGATACAGTTATTTCCGGCAGTTCAAATGCATTCCCCGAACTAAGCAAAGTAATGACAAGCCTTCCCATTTCATCAAAGTTTGTGATATAGTCCGTTCCCATCGTAATTTCCGAACCTGCCTCTACCGCCTTGGCCTCCCCAGTTATTGCACTTCCCGTCCTGGCAGTATTGGGCTGCGTCGTTATAACTAATTCGTCCACAAGGATTCCCTGGCTCTCCACGATTGCCTGATGGTTTTCCACCCTTATAGTCTGTTCTTCAATTTGTTTTGAGTGTTTTTCTGGGTCCAGAACGTTAATGTATATCACTGGTGATATGGTAAAAATCTCCGAATTGGCATACATGCTCTGGCACAATGTATACTTTTCCCAATCGTCACTATACCCCAGAGCCTTTTTGGCCTCCTTAAAGTCTCTTACCATGACCGGTCTGTTGACTGCCTGTTTTGGGTTCTCTGCGAGGTTGATTGGTGATGTGCCCCATATGACCTGTACCGCGTTCTCCGTTGTGGTCGGCATTGGATAAGAGGTTGTATTTTCCCGTGATTTGATTCCATGCTTATATCCTTCCATTCCCTAAATCCTCCTTTACTTTTTTATACAAGGCTTCCAGCCTGCTTCCTGCCGTCCTCATTTCCTTCCTGGCCTCTGCCAGCTCGGTAACTGGTACAATCAGTTCCTTTAATATCGGATTATCCTTTATCTTCTGTTCAAATTTTGGTGTATACCCACCTCTGTATGCACTTCCCTCTCTGGCTACATGCTTCATTGTCGGGCCTATGTACACCATTGTTTTTGCTTTTTCGTTCACTCTATTTCCTCCATTTCGATTTCTGGTAGATACCATATCATTTCAATTCCTCCGAAAAATTGAGGCGCTGTATTATCCTCTTGAAACTCCATTCTCATTTTTTTATCGCAATAAAAAAGGCCCATGATATTATTTTTCATGAACCTTGTTATCACCCTTTGCATGATGGCGCTCAGTGTAAAGTATCCCCGCATTTTTTCGTCATCGTCATAAATACCGAAAATAACCATGACGTGGGCTGTGTTACTCCCGTCTGCCTCAGGGTTGTTATACATGACACTATTTATCACGACCGTAAAATATGGGAAAAGTGTGTCCTCTGTTTCCTCATAGTCAATGGGCAAAAACATGGGTATAGACTGCTGGTACCCTTTCAATTCTACCCTATCCCCATTCCTGTTGTACGTTTCCATATCCTGCGTGATACATCGTATTTCCATTATTAATTCATCCTGTAGCTCATTGACCGTCATTTTATCCTCCTAATGCCTGCTTCACAAAATTATGAAGATAGTTTTGTAAATCCTCTCCTATGTTCGGTTCTACTACACCATAAACATGTTCTTGGCTTCCAATCATAACCGGAATTGAGTTGCTAAATTTTTCATTAATTTCCAATCGGTCTTTTCCACTTCTTTGTGCTACAGCAATATGACGTACACTGCTTCCTGCCTTACCCTTTTTTGTATCTCTTTTTCTAACCTGGTTTTTATCTGCAATATTATTAATGAATGCCTTAATTCCTCCCCGCTCCAGCGGTTTAAGCGTTCCATGTTTCAGTACTTGCGCGCGTGTTGTCTTTCCTGCTTTAGATGTCTTAAATTCCTTTAAGGGTAATGGTTCTCCATCTGAACGGATAATTGCGGCCGGGTGGCTCCCCGAAACAATTCGTATTTTCATATTTTTATTAAATC
>OJVM01000328.1_pt1 | contig 8880 bp, 6 predicted proteins | sample 1600161 | NCBI WGS metagenome assembly OJVM01 (sample SAMN04436770, study PRJEB24849) | human gut metagenome | biome: human gut; feature: NICU; material: stool | host: Homo sapiens | place: USA: Saint Louis, MO | collected 2011-03-25
TCATACCAAATACAATGAGGGTTCCGCCGCCAATGACCGGGGCCGGAAGGGTGGATACCAGCGCGCTGAATTTAGGTACGATGCCAAGGGCGAGCATAATTGCGCAGGCAATGGTGATGACACGGCGGCTCACTACCTTGTTCATGGACACAATGCCCACGTTCTGGCTGAAGGAAGAAACCACAGGCACGCCGAAAATGGTGCCTACCAGGGTGGCGATTCCGGATGCAGCCACGCCTCCTGTCAGTTCCTCGCTGCGGGGTTCCCGGTCAAAACCTCCTACCGTGGTGCCTGTGATATCTCCCACGGACTGCATGATATTGACAATGGTAATCAAGAGGATCGGCAGAACCATGGACAGGTCAAAGGACGGCATACCGTAGAAAAAGGGTTTTGGCACTGCCAGCCAGCTGGCGCTTACCACACCGTCAAAATGGACCATGCCCATGCACAGCGCCAGCACGTATCCCACCACGGCGCCCAGCAGGATGGAGGCCATCTTGACCACGCCCTTGCACATCAGGTTGAAGAAGAGGACGGCGGCCAGGGTTACAAAGGCCACAATCCAGTTGTTCAGCTGGCCATAGGTGGGGGAACTGGCATTGCCGGCCATGTATTTTAAAGCAATGGGATACAGGGAAAGGCCGATGGACAGGATGATGGTGCCGGTGACCACAGTGGGAAAGAATTTATGCAGTCTGCCTACGCAAAAGCCCAGCGCAATGGTGATAACAGCGCACAGGAGCTGGGCGCCGAACACGCCGGGAAGGCCGTATTGGGCTGCAATCGGAGTAAATACAGGAACACAGGTAAAGCCCGCGCAGAATATGACGGGGAGTCTGGAACCCACGGGGCCCAGGGGACATACCTGTATCATAGTGGCCAGGGCTGACATCATCAGAGAGTACTGAATCATGATGGTCCTGGTGGCAGCATCGGCACCGGCTGCACCGGCTATGACTATGGGTACTGTTACTGTGCCCAAAAACATGGCCATGATGTGCTGCAATGAGATGGGAAGGGCCTTGCGGACAGGCGGTTTGCTGTCAAAGACGTACAGGGAATGGCTTACTTCTTGATTTCGTGCATTCATGTTGGATAAATCTCCTTTCCAGATGCTGACCGGCCTTGCCGGACCAGGAATGTGAGGAATTTTCACATGGAGTATGTTAAAAGTTCCACGAAGCGAGTATAAGTCATTTGTTTTGGTTTGTCAACTTGCATAAAAAACCGTATAATTATGATAAGTAAAATGGCAAAGTGCCTTAATTTGCAAGGTTTTTTTGAGAAACAGCGGGAAGTATCAGGCGGTAAAACCAGTAAAAAAAGTTTATTTTTGTAAAAAGTGCTTAAAAAAGTCGTTCTCTGTTGTGATAAAGCGACAATCTTTTTCGAGAATGTTGACTTTTATAGCTGAATTGGTATAATCAGGAAATATATAGATAAATGCAAAGCTTGGGCTTTTTATATCATACTGCGGAACATAAGTTTGGAGACCTTTCTTTACCAAAGGCCGACATGCTTATGTTTTTTTTATCCAGAAAAGGATACCGGGACAGACAGGAGATGGTTAGATGGAACAGATATGTTTAAATATTAACAAAAAAAACTACAATGTGGCAATTGAAAAAAACTGGACTCTGCTCTATGTACTGCGGGAGGAACTGGAGCTCACAGCCGTGAAATGCGGCTGCAATACAGGGGACTGCGGTGCCTGCAAGGTAATTATTGACGGGGAGGCAGTGAATTCGTGCCTTGTCCTAGCCAGGAATGCGGTGGGTAAGACCATTGAGACCGTGGAAGGTTTATCGGACGGAATCCATCTTCATCCAATCCAGCAGGCATTTATTGACGTGGGAGCGGTCCAGTGCGGTTACTGCACACCGGGAATGATCATGTCGGCCAAGGCGCTGCTGGACAAAAATCCCGATCCCACAGAGGCGGAGATAAGAGCCGGTATTTCCAACAACCTGTGCAGATGCACCGGATATGTAAAAATCGTCAGGGCCATTCAGCTGGCAGCCAGCCGGATGCAGAAGGAGGGGAAGTAGAGGATGGAATTACAGACGCCCAAAATCGGAGTGATTGGCACGGATATGCCTGTGAGGGATGCTGCCCTGAAGGTGACCGGACAGTTTAAGTACGTTGGAGACATGACTCTTCCCCATATGCTTCATGCAAAGGTGCTGTTCAGCCCTGTGGCCCATGCCAGAATCAAATCCATAGACACCAGCCAGGCGGAGCAGTTAGAAGGGGTCCGGGCGGTTGTGTGCTGGAAGAATGCGCCGGATGCCCTGTTCAACAGCTGCGGCGAGGAGATTGACGGAGAGAAAACGGAGCGGGTATTTGACAGCACCGTACGCTATGTGGGAGACAAAGTGGCAGCCGTGGCAGCCGAGACAGCAAAGATAGCGGAGCAGGCCCTGAAGCTGATTCGTGTGGAATACGAGGAGCTGCCGTATTACCTGGAGCCGGAGGATGCCCTGAAGGAGGGGGCATATCCCATCCACAAGGATTCCAATGTGATCGAGGAAGTAGTCCAGGAGGCAGGGGATGTAGAGAAGGGGATGGCGGAAGCGGATTATATCTACGAGGACGACTTTGAAACACCTGCCATCCATCATGGGGCCATTGAGACGCACACATCCCTGGCTGTCTATGAGAGCAGCGGCAAGCTCACCGTCTACACGCCCAGCCAGGATGTGTTCGGACACAGAACCAATCTGTCGCGGATCTTCGGCCTCCCCATGAGCCGGGTCAGGGTGGTGAACCCCGGAATCGGAGGGGGATTTGGCGGGAAGATTGATATGGTGACAGAGCCTGTCACGGCCCTTCTGGCCATGAAGACAGGACGTCCCGTGCGCCTGGTATACACCGAGAGAGGATATTCCCTCATCCAGGAACCGCCACAGCATGAAGCTCCATCTGAAAACAGGTATGAAAAAGGACGGCACCATCGTGGCACAGGAAATGGATGTCATTGTGAATGCAGGAGCGTATGCAGGCGGAACCATGAGCATTGTCTGGGCCATGAGCGGCAAATATTTTAAGAACCACAAGACACCAAACCTGCGGTTTCATGCTGTGCCGGTGTACACAAACACCCCTGTGGCAGGAGCCATGAGAGGCTTTGGTTCCCCCCAGGAGTTCTTTGCCCAGCAGTGCCAGCTGAACAGGATTGCAAAGGATCTGGGCATGGACATAATCCAGCTCCAGCTTAAGAACCTGGTGGAGCCGGATGGGTTTGACCAGAGGGACGGCCTGCCCCACGGAAATCCCAGGCCCATTGACTGTGTACTAAAGGGAATGGAATTGTCAGGATACGAGGAGGCTGTCAGGGAACAGGAGGATGCCGCGGACAGCAGGTACCGAATCGGCGTGGGCATGGCTGTTGCAGCCCACGGCAACGGTGTATTCGGCGTAAGACCGGATACAACGGGAGTCATCATCAAGATGAATGAGGATGGCACGGCTGTGATGTTTACCGGTGTCAGTGATATGGGAAATGGTTCCGTAACCACCCAGACCCAGGTGGTAAGCGAGATACTGGGCATCCCCATGCCGCACATCGAATGTGTCCAGGCCGACACCGATGCAACGCTTTGGGATATGGGAAATTATTCCAGCAGAGGTACGTTTGTGAGCTGCAGCGCAGCGTTAAAGGTTGCCGGTCAGGTGAAAACAGAGCTTCTTAAGGAGGCTTCCGGCCTGCTGGAAGTGGATGAGAGTGAGCTGGATTTAAAAGATCAGAGGGTTTACTGCATTTCCAGGCCTGATACGTCTGCCTCCCTGGCAGAGGTGATCAAATATGCAAAGCAGGCCCATGGCAGGGATATCTGCTGCGCGGACACATTTGCCTCCTGCGCCATGGCCGTATCCTACGGAGCCCATTTTGCCAAGGTCCAGGTGGATATGGAAAACGGCAGTGTAAAGGTACTGGATTACACGGCAGTCCACGACATCGGCAAGGCGCTTAATCCCATGGGCGTGGAAGGCCAGATTGAGGGCGCGGTCCAGATGGGAATTGGCTATGCCCTGACAGAGGGCTTTATACTGGATGATAAGGGAAAGGTAAAGAATACCACCTTAAAACAGTACCACATGCTGAACGCACAGGAGATGCCTCCCATTAAAGTGGGGCTGGTGGAACAAATTGAGCAGTCAGGTCCTTTTGGGGCCAAGAGCATAGGCGAGTGTTCTGTGGTACCTGTGGCCGCGGCAGTGGCAAACGCGGTATCCAATGCAGTGGGAAAACAGGTGAAGCGGATTCCGGTAAGGCCGGCGGATGTGATGAAGCTGATAGAGAGCTGAGTTTGGCGGAAAGAGTTGGAAGCTAGAGCGTTGGAAACTAAAAATATATTATTATAGAAGAAACAGCATTGGGGACAGCGCCAGAAACAGTGGGCTGTCCTCTCTTTTACGGTCCTTTTTTGTCAGGGCGTCTGTCCGTCTAAGGCTGCAAAATCCCGCAGAAACCGTATGAATTCCCGTTCCCTTTTATTAGGCCTGTAGTCTGTCTGGGTCACAAAATAGAGGTTCAGATACAGGTTTTTGTCGCTGATTGGCACGAAACAGAATCCGCGTCCATCCGAGGTTTTGCCTCTGACTGACAGGGAGATGTATTGGCCCTCTCTGATGGCATCAAAGAACTGCCCGCGGTTATCTACCTCCAGGCGGTTGGGATGGTCGGACAGGCCGACTAACTTCAGGTAGGAGATGGCGGAGACATCATTGAAATGCACGTAAGGATAGTCAAACAATTCCTTTATGGATACGGAAGGTTTCTTATAGAGAGGATGCTCCCTGGAAACCATTACATACAGCGGAATGGAAGTCATAAGCTCTTCGCAGGAACAGTGGAAGTCCCTGGCCAGCCTCAGGTATTTTTCCTTTTTTTCTACGGCGCAGAGAATGAAACCAAGACGCGTACGGCCTGCCGCAACCGACTCCAAGACCTCCTGGTTCCCCATTTCTGTCAGACGGTCCGGAAACTGTTTGGCAGACTGTTTTTTAAATTCCAGAAAAAGCCTCATAATATTGGATACGAAATAGGAAGAAATCACCATAGGCTGTTCTGCTTCATCCCAGGACAGCTGTTTTAATTTCTCATATTCATACAGTATGATGCGGGCACTGTCCATGAATTTTATTCCTTTTTCTGTCAGAAGGATTCCGTTGTGGCTGCGTTTGAATAGCTGGCAGCCCAGTTCCTCCTCCAGATTCTTAAGGACTCCGCTTAAATAGGGCTGGGAGACCAGCAGCCTCTGGGCGGCTTTGTTGATGGACCGGCATTCTGCCACGGTCATTGCATATTCTAAATGGCTGAAATTCATGATGTTACCCCTTTTGTGTACAATTTGCCTAATAATAAAATGGTTATAACCCATAAAATATTCGGAATAACCGAATGCCCGGGAGCTATGGTAAGATTATATCACAGAAATAAATAAAAGTTAACGAAACTCCGGAGAAGTAGTTATAAAAATCAAAGAGCCTGTCTGAAGGAAAGGGGTAAAAGAATGTATAGAGAATTACTGGAAGAGGCAAAAACCATGGAGGCAGATCTGATTGCCTGGAGGCGCAAGCTTCACACCATGCCGGAACTGGGGCTGGAGCTGCCTGATACAAGTACGTTTGTTCGGGAAAAGTTAGAGGAGATGGGGATTCCTTATGAGATTAAGGTCAATGGTTCCTGCGTGGTTGGAATTCTTGGAAAAGGGAGCAGATGCTTTATGCTGCGCAGCGATATGGACGGCCTGCCTTTTCAGGAAGAATCAGGGGAGGAATTTGCGTCCCGAAACGGCAGGATGCACGCCTGCGGACATGATCTTCACGCTACCGTGCTGCTGGGAGCTGCAAGGCTTTTGAAGCAGCATGAGTCTGAGCTTAAGGGCCAGGTAAAGCTTCTGTTCCAGCCGGGAGAGGAGACCTTCCAGGGAGCCAGGGCAGCCGTTGAGGAAGGCGTGCTGGACCATCCAAAGGTGGACAGCGCCTTCGCCATGCATGTGGCAGCCCAGATGTCCCCGGAATATGTTGCCTACGGAAGCCTTCCCATGGCGGGGGTCTATGGATTCAGGATTACCCTGACAGGACAGGGCGGACATGGTTCCAGGCCGGAAAAATGCATTGATCCCATCAATACAGGCGTACATGTCTATCTGGCGCTGCAGGAGCTTATTGCAAGGGAGTGCCCGGCCATCTCAGAGACAGCCCTGACCATCGGACAGTTCTGCGCGGGCAGCGCCTCCAATGTGATTCCTGAGACTGCCGTCCTGCAGGGAACCATGAGGAGCTTTGACGAAAAAACAATGTCTCATCTGATTGCACGGCTGAATGAAATTGTACCTTCCGTGGCAGGGGCCTACCGCACAAAGGCGGAGATTGAGGTGATAAGCGATATTCCCATTGTCAGGTGCAATGAGGAGCTGAACCAGGAGATTGTGGAAGGGCTTAAGGAGCTGGAGCCGGAGCTGAAGGCGGTCTGCGCTTATCATGTGATGGGATCGGAGGACTTTGCCTATATTTCCCAAAAAATACCAGCCAGCTATATGTGCATTGGAGCCGGTATCGAGGATGTTTCAAAACGGTATGTGGAGCATAATCCCAAGGTGCGTTTTCATGAGTCTGCCCTTGTCAAAGGCGCTGCTATTTATGCCGGGACAGCCATGAGATGGCTGGACCTCCATGGAAACCAGTAGAACATGTCTAGGGAAAGAGAGGACAATATGGCGGAAAACAAACGCTTTTTTTACGGTTGGCTTATACTGCTGACCTGTATCCTGATTATGGGGCTGGGGTATGCGCCTCTGGTGAGCTGCGCAAGCCTGTTCACAAAACCGGTGACAGAGGATCTGGGATTTACCAGGAGCGGATATGCGCTGGTCAGCACCATTGCAGCCCTGATGATGGCATTTATGTCGCCGTTCATTGGAAAGATCATGTCAAAGCCGTACATGCACAAAGCCCTGGTGGTGTGTATGATTGGAAACTGTCTGGCGTACTACTGTTATTCCTTTGCCAGCACCCTGCCCCAGTTTTACGTGACAGCAGCCTGTATCGGATTTTTTGAATGCGGCTCAACTATGATTCCGGTCAGCGTACTGATTACCAACTGGTTCAGGAAAAAGAGGGGACTGGTTATGAGTATTGCCATGGTGGGATCCAGTATAGGCGGAACCATATTAAGCCCCATAATCGGAAACCTCATCGCATCCCAGGGATGGCGGTTTACATATAAGGCTGTGGGCATAACCAGGCTGGTTATCCTGGTTCCTCTGGTACTGCTTGTCATCAGGCGGACTCCCGCTGATATGGGGACCAAGGCATACGGCGCGGATGAGGAGGGAGAGACAGGAAAGGCCAGGAAAACAGAGCGGGAGTGGAATGTGTCGCTGAAGGAAGTAAAGAAAAAGCCCATGTTCTGGTGCTTTGTATTGGGATGCACGCTGATTTCAGCCACTGCAGCCGTCATTACACAGATACCGGCCTCGGTTATGGATGCCGGATATGCAACCACCACAGCGGCCTCCATCGCCTCCTTGTACCTGTTTATTGCCATTCCCGGAAAATTGGTACTGGGACATATTTATGACAGGTATGGTGTGAAGGCAGGAATACTATTTGGAAATACCATGTTTTTTCTTTCCGTTATTTGTTTGATATTTATTAAACATCAGCCCTTCCTGTACCTGATGGCAATATTGTTTGGATTCGGGACCTGTATAGGAACTGTAAGCGCTCCGGTTATCACCAGCGGCATCTTCGGCACAAAACATTACGCAGAAATCTATGGATTCCTGAGTCTGTTTCCCAGCGTGGGATATGCCCTGGGCGGCCCTCTGATTGCGTCAGCCTATGATTTGACAGGCTCATACAACATTGCCTGGATTATTGTGGCAGCCCTGTCCATCGTCATGACGGCATTTCTTTTGTACTCCTACAGGGTCAGCCGCGTGTGCATAAAGGAGCAGGAAAAAACTGCTGATAGGGCAAAAAACACAATGCAATAACGGCAAAATGCGTTAAAAATTAAACACATTTTACCTATTGACTGAAAATATTAAGTGTGATACTATGACATTAGCACAAAGCAGAATCATATAGAAATGCTTTTGTTGACAATTTTATATAATCGGATGATGGATTCGGGAGAGACTGCACAGGCAGCGCCGAAGGGGAAGCGAAGAACTCTCAGGCAAAAGAACCGGATACTGGACGAAACTCTGGAAAGCGATAGCACCGACGAAGCCAAATCTTTCAGGTACAAAGACAGAGCGCATGAACATTATTTGTTCGTGCGCTTTTTTTGATATCCGGGTCATGGATACAGGGCATGTGTGTATACGGGCCTCCTTCAAAAAAAGCGCGCGGTACAAACAGGGAGGTGGTATGGTTTCGGAGGCGGAAACAGGGTATATGGATGTGTTTGTGATGAAGGGCATATGGATATGTCTGTGATGAAAAATAAAAAGGAGGATATGAACCAATGGTTGAACAGGTAATGGATTTTATTGAAGGATATGACAAGGAGATAGGGGAGGCAATCAAGGCTGAGTGCGGACGCCAGAGAAGGAATCTGGAGCTGATTGCTTCCGAGAACATTGTGTCGGAGCCCGTGATGGCTGCCATGGGAACGGTTCTCACCAACAAATACGCGGAAGGATATTCAGGAAAACGCTATTACGGCGGATGTGAGTTTGTGGACGTGGTGGAGACCATTGCCATTGAACGGGCAAAGAAGCTGTTTGGATGCGACTATGTGAATGTACAGCCTCATTCCGGAGCCCAGGCCAACATGGCTGTGTTCGTAGCCATGTTAAAGCCGGGCGACACGGTTATGGGCATGAACCTGGACCACGGCGGCCATCTGACACACGGAAG
>OJVM01000339.1_pt1 | contig 8606 bp, 8 predicted proteins | sample 1600161 | NCBI WGS metagenome assembly OJVM01 (sample SAMN04436770, study PRJEB24849) | human gut metagenome | biome: human gut; feature: NICU; material: stool | host: Homo sapiens | place: USA: Saint Louis, MO | collected 2011-03-25
CAACGCCATGAAAGCGTCCCAATATTTTCTTACTCCTTTCAGGTGGAAAATAACTTTGTATATAAGAGATTATAAAAATTAAAAAGCATAATAGGATTGTTATTTTTAATACATCATAAATGAAAAATTGAATACTTCCGCCCAAACGGCCATCTATATCCAGATTCAGAGCGGTTAAGAGATTTCCTATTAGGATGTTCAACCACTTCATTCCTAATATTTGGTCCTGGATAAATAGAAAAAATGTTTGTATCGAATTCAAATTGATTACCTCTCTTTCCATTGCATTATCATATCAAAAAAAATTGATGTATTGGGCTTTATAAAGGTCATCCAAAGATGACCATTTATTTAGGTACTTGCTCTGCTTTTGTTGTAGTTAAGAAGTGTAAACGTTCTAATGCATATTCACTACCAGATTTGCTGATTGAATAGTGAGTCCATTTACCTTCCTGTCTGCTTGTAACAATGCCGGATTCACATAGAATCTTCATATGGTAAGATAGTCCGGATTGTCCCATGTCCATTTTATCAATTAAGACACAAGCACATTTTTCTCCGCTTTGTAAAAGTTCTAAAATCATAAGTCTTTTTTCATCACAAAGCGCCTTGAAAATTTTAGCATCATTTGTAAACTTGTGCTCCATAGATTTCACCTCACATCAAAAAAAATTGATATATTCATTATATGATGGAACTAATTCGTTGTCAATAAATATATCAATTTTTTTTGATGTGATTTTTGATATAATATTTAGGTCATTAAATTTTTAGATAACCGTGTAGGGGGGATGGGGGAATTGGTCAATGGTATGGCAGATGATTAGAGTGAATATGGTAAGTATTTAGGAAAGGGGGTCGAATATGGAAGAGAAAAATACAAGGAAGCCAAGTGAAAGCAGGTCCAAACCGTAAGGAAATCATGGGCCGTGAGGTAATGGAGGTATGCCTGTCGGTCTGCAGGGAACAAAAGGTCAAGACTGTGAATATCACAGGTGTAACACTGGAAATGAATCCTCACATCTACCGAAGTTTTTTGCAGGTGATGGACTGTGTAAGAGGGGACGAAAGTTTTGACAGGGCAATCAGGTTTTTAAAGAATTAAATTCATTGGGATATGGGTGGGAAGGCGACCTGGATTTGAACATGGTCTATAAATCCATCAGGGGCATTTTCCCTCCGGTGCAGAGGGCTATGGAGGGCTTCTCGTCAATGGGTAGTTATTCCATGAATATAAGGAAGTGTTAGAACGGAGCGAGGAGATGGAGGAAGCCATTTCATTAGGGATGAGAAGGTGAACAATAGGTTGTATTTGATTTCAAAAAGTAAATCAGAAAAGGAGGGGAACATAACCCCGTGTTCAATATGGATGCGGCTCTGAACGGGTGTATATGAATAACTGAAATATGTGGTGAACCGCCTTTGTGGTGGTTCTTTTTTTGGGAGGTATAAAACAAAAATGCAGGTAACAATCATGGCAAATCAATACATCGGACAGCGGGGATACACAGGTGCAGTTCTGAAGCTTCCAGCAGGCAAGGCAGGGATTGCGGATGCTCTGGCGTGTGCACATACACCTTCCGAGAAAGAAATAGCTCTGAAGTGGTTTGAGGACTGGCCGCAGTTTCTCGACAATGTATTGGAAGCATGCGGGGAAAAGAAGCTAGAAGAAGTAAACCTACTGGCCTATAAGCTGAGCCAGATGAATGAAGCACAACTCAATACTTACGAAGGAGCTATTAAACTACGCCAGGAAGATGGAAACAGAATTGATATGAAGGAATTAATCAATATCTGTTATAACCTGGACTCATTTGTATTCCAACCAGATATCCTGAATGATAACATGCTGGGGGAACTATGCCTGATGGGAGAGTTATTGGATGTGATTCAGGAGGCATCCGATGAAGTATTGGAGATGTTGGATGAAGAAAAAGTAGGGCAGGCACTCCGGAAAAGTGATAAGGGAGTGTTCACTACGAAAGGCTACCTATTCTTTGGATCTGACAAATGGACAGAGACATATGATGGGATGCACCTTCCGGAATATCCAGACATCCATGAGGGGGGTATCTCCTTGCGATTGAATTCCCTGGATTGTAATCCAGAGAAACATACTGGCGTATGGTTGGATTTACCCGCAGGAGAAATGGAAATAGACCAGGCTCTCAAACGGCTGGAGGTCTCTTCGTTGAATTCCTGCATTATTACTGAAGTAAAGAGTATTGTTCCACTATTTAATTATCAGATTGCCAGTGATACGGACATCAATGAGTTAAATATCCTGGCAGAGCGGATCCAGACATTTCCTGATGGGGAAACACTGATAAAATATAAGGCAGTATTGGAATTTGAACAAAGTAATGACCTGGAGTTGAATTTGAATATTGCAAACAATTTGAACTGTTATGAGTTGGACCCATCTATCATTTCATTAGAATGCTATGCGGAACAGGTCTTTCAGAAAGGGTAAAATTACAGAGTGAATTCGTGATTTCTACAAAACATTGATTTTGCAGCACCTAATTCGCTTCATTTCGGTTTACGAGTGACAAAAATAGAGTTACAATGACCTTACAGGGGCCTGTTTTCATGTGTGCAAGCATGGCAAACAGGCATCTGGGTAAGTGTGCAAGACTAAATTCCACATGCCAAATTTTTGTAGGATTAAATTCGGCAGTGGATTCCGTCTTGATTCTAATTCTATTTTTTAAGTAACGATGGTTTTAAGTGGACTTGGTCGCCAGGTATTTCCTGGAGACATAAAAGTCTGTGTAACCTGTTATTTAAAAGCATCTTAGACAGCCTGAATGGAGTGCAGCCGTTCAGGCTGTCTCTGGCTTCACTGTTGATATGATTCATAAGTACGCAGGCATCTCTCTGCTTATAGTGATCCAGACTCTGGCTTTTGGGAATCACATATCGGATGTATTCATGATTTTTCTCGATACGTCCTTTTTGCCAGGAAGAGTTCGGATTGCAGTAAAAGATTTTGGTGCGAATTTCACCATTTTTATCACACTCCAATCGTTCTGGAAATTGAAATTCCACACCATTATCAGTCAAGATTACAGGGAACAGTTCCTGAAAAACCTTAATACCGAGTTTTTCTGTCAAATAGTCGAAAACTTTTATGACCTGGTCCTGTGATTTCTCTTGCAGCACAAAAATAAGCATAAGGGAACAGTTCCGGAAAAAGATGGTAAGGAAAGCCTGCGTGCTGTTATCCCGGCCGCCTTCTACGGTATCAAGTTCGACAACTGGAATATCAGGATTTTCCTGAATGAATTTTTGAAAATCCTCGTAGGTTCGTCCTATACGGAATTCTTTTGCAGCCAGGCTGACCCTTGTACCAGTTTTTCTTGGCTTGCATTTGTAACGTACCTTGCGGCGTAAATCGATGTTTTTAGCAGTAAAAACACCCTGATCGATATAATTGTAGAGCGTCTTTCTGGAACAAGGAATCTCGTGTCCGTGAAAGGCATAAATGTGCGCCAGTGACTGTCCCTGGGCAAGCAATGGTGAGATAAGCGTATCAAGCATTGCGATATCGGCAGGAGCCTGGTTAATCCCCTGCCTGCATGATACAAGCAGCTCCTGAGAGGATTGATCTGCATTCTGGGCAATGTAGTAGGCTTTTTCCTTATTGCAGGTCCGCTGCCTTGCGCAGTGATTGCACACAAAAGGTGCTTTAGATATAGAGGAACATTGAGGCTCCCGGTATTCAGAACACAGATAGCTGCATTTTGAAACCTGCAGATTTACATCATAGCAGCTCTTACACATCTTTACACAGTCTTTTTTATCGCAAAGGAAACGCAGGGTGCACTCTTTGAAGAGGGCACACCTGGCCGGCTTCTTCGGGTCTTTCTCGCGAGGCTGAAGCGTCCGGTATTTTTTAACTTCCTTTGCAATGGTGCTGGGATGCTTATCTAGTTTTCTTGCAATAGCAGCAAAGGACAAACCGTCATTTAATCCTTTTTCGATGTGAATGCGCTGGCTGGTTGAAAGGTGCTTGTGATCATATTCTTTTTTCTTAGGCATAATAATCCTCCTAATGGAGGAATCCACTTACCAAGAGAATCATATCACATTCTGTGTAAGACTGAAATCGTCAATCACGAATTTAGTTGGTGAAACAAGAAGTTAATATTACATTTTAGGGGTCTTTCAGAAAGCAGGTATTGATACAGATGATCCTTCCTTCGCTTATTTTGATTTCAGGGGTTATGGGGAGCGTTATATGCTGAAGAAAGGTGCTGCTATGACTCCCTATGGTGTCGCCTCCAGAAATGAGCAGACGTTTGTGTGGGAATCAGCCAGGTCAGTATCAGACATGGTGATGCAATGAGTTTGAGTTTAAGAATCGCGATACTGGTGTGATAGATTAGAATAGTTGTAGGGCCGCCTTTATGGAGGTCTCTTTTTATTTGGAGATGTAAGATGCGAATATATATCAAGAGAGAGAATATCAGTCGGGGGGTATGGATGGACCTGCCCGCCAGTCAGGATGAGATAGAACGGATATACATGGAGCTGAAAGGGATGCATTCTTCTAGTATGATACCGTTTATCGCCGGGGTGGAATCGGACGTGCCATCGTTGGCAGAATGCCTGGAGGATTGTACGGTATTTAAGAATGGACATTTGGAATTGCTCAATGAGCTTACTCGGGAGATGGCCGTGTGGGAGAAAGATGAGAAGGAAAGATTCGGTGCAGCGCTTATGTGGGACCATCCGGACTCAATCGAAACGGTAATGGACGTGGCAAAGAACCTGGACCGTTACATCCTGGATGACCGCATGAAAAACTGGGAAGCGGCCGGGCGTCTGGAGTTGGAAAAGCGAGGAATACAGATAGACAAGAGAATTGAGCCGTTTCTGGACTTTGAATCCATTGGAAGAGAATATGTAAGCACGAAAGGCTGTATGACTCCCATGGGTTATGTGATTAAAAAACAGACTGCCCCGTGTAGGAGTAAGGAACAAGGGTATGACTCTTACAAAGGATGTTTTCTTTCTGTCCATATGACAGATGAGAACTGGAATAAAGAAATATTCCAACTTCCGCTTACAGAACAGAAGAAAGCCAGTCCGGCAGTGAAAAAATGGGACGCCTATGCCATACAGTACACCAGTGGTTATCTGGGGGAACTTTCGTGTTATCTTCCACCAGGAATTACGTTATCTGAACTAGACCGGGTAGCCGATGTAATCGACAGGGAAGTCGCCCGAAGAGGGATACTGGAGAAGGAAAAACTCTATGCTATTCTGGAAGCTGGATTGCCGGAAACCATAGGGGAAGCATGTGATATTATCCAAGACTATGAAAACCACGTGTATGTTCCTTCTGATAAGATGGGCCGTAAGACGATGGCGAGAATGTTGGCTCTACAGTATTCCAGGATAGTCCTGCCAGAGGAGCTGAAACCGTTCTGCCGTTATGAGGAATATATGGAATCCTTTCCGGACCGATACATGGTAACCACATTCACAGGCCATGTATTTCATCCAACCAGGGATTACAGCCGCCGTCTGTCAGAGAACAGGACCATCCGGCTCTATAGCCCCCTGACAGTCTCAATGTTCTGGAATAACCGAGATGGTTTCATGCCGGAGATATTATCAGGTGAACGTTTAATCAAACAAAAGACTGCCATTGAGACTGTATTCAAACGGCATCTGCCATCCGACGAAGATTGTATGGGAGCTTTCCTGAATCATCAGCTGCTACGTGCAAAGGTTGAATGTATGGTTCCGGAGATCGAAGCATATGGCGGGCAATTGTGGTGTGCCCTTGAGGTAAGGACAATAGGAACATTGACAGAAGCAGAACAAGAGGAACTGAAGAGGGACTGGCTGCGTCAAATGAAGGAGGGATGGGGACTGTCCCTCCTCGAATATCCCATCCTTACGGAGAGGGGGGAACTGCATATCGGACTATGGGATGAGGACTATGGGACTGCGCTGTGCATCATGACGGAAGAAGAATTAAAGAGGCCAGACCTTCCAGAACAGGAAACAGGGAGGATAGAACCGTTTATGTAAGATAGATAAAGGAGGTCCCCCTTTTTATACAAATCACTCTCCTGTAGGAAGCCAGAGGAAGGAGGCAGGATCCCGACCGGGATAAGAGATATCTGACTCTCTGGCGATTGGATTTAGAACAGAAGACGATAGAACGGATGAGCTCCGCGGTCTGTCATGTTGAGGGTTATATAGAACGATAGCTGTAGGGAAATATGGAAGAATTGAGCTGTCATAAAAGTAGAAGGAGGAGTTTCATGGAGATCACAATAAATGAGTTGCGTCAGATGAAACACAAGGAGGGGATGATTTTGCAGGGCTGTGGAGGAGATATACAGGAATGGGTGAATGGGATTAATGAATTATTGACACAGGAAGATATCTTACTGGGAGGGACAAAGTTTGGAGATGTGAGGTCATTTTTCCATGAGGGCTCAACCAACCTGCTGTTTCCATTTGAGGATGTGAAACTCGATTTCGGAAAGCTGGCTATATGGAGGCTTCGTAGTCATGAGACATTTGGAGGCACATGGTTGTCTGATTATGTTGCAAACACATTAGGCGGTTTTCTTGATGGAGGGCCTGTACAAAAGATGGAGGAACATCAGCAGTCAGAGCGGCGTTTGGATACCCCTGTTCAGGAGAATGAGGAGCTTGGATTAGGTGATATATTAATGAGATAGTAGGTGCTAGAGCAGGACTGTAGAAAGATATCCTGGCTCATCATAACGGCGGCCGGGCTTCGGTAATTATATAGTAACCAACCGTTCTGTCATATAGAACGATGTGATTCGATGAAAACAAACAAATGTTCTATTGGCACTTGCACAATAGATGCTGGTCCGATATAATAGAGAGGCAAGGAGGCGGAGAGATGATTCGATTATTTGAATTTCAGGATTTAGACAAGATTATGGATATATGGCTCCAGGGAAATCTGGAAGCCCATTCTTTTATAGACGCCGAGTATTGGAAGAAGAATTTCGATTCCGTAAAATCGGTACTGCCCAATGCGGAGGTATATGTGTACGAGGAGGAGGGAGAAATTCTGGGTTTCATCGGAATGGACGCGGAATATATTGCCGGTATTTTTGTAGCGGCAGGACACAAGGGGCAGGGAATTGGCCATCAGCTAATTGAAACGGTGAAAAAGAAGAAGCGGTTGTCCTTGCATGTGTTCGATAAGAATACAGGGGCAATGGCCTTTTACCTGAAAGAAGGGTTCACGGTCCGGGAGCGAATGACAGAAAAAGATACCGGCGAGAGAGAATGTCTGATGGTCTATGAGAGTGGGAAATAAGAGCTTAATTTACGAGAAAGGGCTCTTCTGGCCTGTTTGGTAGTGAAAACCGGAGGTGGTGATATGTCAACCTGGAATCCATGGCATGGATGTAAAAAAATCAGCCCAGGCTGTACGAATTGCTATGTTTATCGGAGAGATGCTGAATTTGGTAAGGATAGCAGTGTTGTAACCCGTACTTCTAAATTTGATATGCCGGTTAAATGTAACCGCAAGGGTGACTACAAGCTGCAGCCAGATGGTGAGAGTGTGTATACCTGCATGACCTCTGATTTTTTTCTGGATGAGGCAGATGTATGGCATGCGGAAGCATGGAATATCATTCGTAGGCGCAGCGATCTGCATTTTGTTATTATTACCAAACGCATCCACCGGTTTGAGGTGGAATTACCGGGGGACTGGGGAAGCGGGTATGAAAATGTGACCATCTGCTGTACCTGTGAGAACCAGAATCAGGCCGACTACCGCCTGCCTGTTTTTCTGGAATTGCCAATCAAACACCGGACTGTGATTCATGAGCCAATGCTGGAGCAGATCGATATCCGGAAATATTTGGCCACAGGGAAGATAGAAGGTGTTACCTGTGGTGGAGAGTCCGGGCCGGACGCAAGAGTCTGTGACTTCTCCTGGATACTTGATTCCATGGAGCAATGTGTGGAATATGATGTACCCTTCTGGTTTAAGCAGACAGGGGCAATGTTCAAGAAGGGGAATAAGGTGTATTTGATAGACCGGAAGGCTCAGATGAGCCAGGCGCAGAAGGCCGGGGTAAATTATAAGTGCTAAATGATATAGAGGCTGTTGTGGCATACATAAAGAATATGTCATGACGCCTCTGTTTTTATGTCCGCTTTCGGTGTGCTCAATGAATTTCTATATGAAATTAGCGGATATGAGGGCAACGCCACATTTTTAAGATAAGACCCTGTACAGGTTCCTAAAATGAACCTGTGAATTGAGAGCGGGGCAATGAAATTGTGTTGGAAGGGAGGCGAGGGTGGTTGCAGTGTAAATAGAAAAGAGCAGATTTGATACGAAGATACTGATGAGAGTCAGTGTCTTTTTTCTTTCTCTTGCAAGATAGCGAAAAGGAAGGAGGCAGAGTTCCGGCCGGGAAAAGATATCTGACTCTTTTTTGAATGGATTTAGAACAGAAAGCGATTGAAAGAGTGAGGATGGCGTCAGAGATGTCCCTGCGACTATACGGACGCCCTTTAGTTGTAACGGACAGTGGAGGGAAAGACAGCGCGGTCTGTAGGGAAATTGTAAGACGTGCCGG
>OJVM01000347.1_pt1 | contig 8470 bp, 5 predicted proteins | sample 1600161 | NCBI WGS metagenome assembly OJVM01 (sample SAMN04436770, study PRJEB24849) | human gut metagenome | biome: human gut; feature: NICU; material: stool | host: Homo sapiens | place: USA: Saint Louis, MO | collected 2011-03-25
GGGAGCCGCAAAGCTTTCCAAACGTATACTGGACTTTTGCCGGGCCTGTATCTCGCAGCTTAGGGGCGGTCTTGGCATGGTGTCGGTTATGGCTAATATGATTTTTGCCGGAATATCAGGATCGGGAGCCGCCACTATGAGCGCAGTCAGCACACTTACAGTACCGGAACTAAAAAAGGCCGGGTATGACCGTGCATTTATTGCTTCCATGATAGCCGGTTCCGGTGCCCTTGCTCCTATTATCCCGCCCAGCACCAACATGATTGTCTATGCGTCACTTACCGGATTTTCTGTGGGAAAGCTGTTTATGGGCGGAATCATTCCAGGCCTTTTGATTGGTTTTGCGCTTATGGGTATGTGTTATTGGTATGCCAGGAAATATAACGTAGACGCAGGGACCAGTACACTGGATTTGCACGTTGTATGGAAGTCATTTAAGGATGCGTTTTTTGCGCTCATAACCCCAATCATTATTATTGCCGGTGTTGTGTCGGGCATATTTACCGCCACGGAGTCAGGCATTATCGCCTGCCTTTACGCTCTGATTTGCGGCTTGTTTATCTACCGTACCTTAAAGCTTAAGGATTTGCTGGGAATATTTAAGAGAGCTACATCATCATCGGCTATGCTTATGATGATTATGGGAATCTCTAATATCTACTCTTATATATTTGCCAGGGAGAATCTGGCCGATACCATTAAGACCTTTATGCTTTCCGTTTCCACGAATCCCACTGTGGTGGTTCTGATTATTATTGGAATTATGCTGGTAATAGGATGTTTTATGGAAACTCTGGCTGCCACAGCTGTAATACTTCCAATCGTATATCCGTTGGTGATGAGCCTTGGTGTAGATCCGCTGATGTTCGGTGTGCTCTTTTCAATCGCTACCGTAGTCGGAGCATTGACGCCTCCGGTAGGCTTATACTTATTCTTGTCAATGAGCATTGCAGAGGCTCCGTTTAAGGAGGCCATACGCTATACGGTTCCGGTAGTACTGATTATTCTCGCGGTTATGGTGCTGATGTTAATCTGGCCGCCGCTAGTTACCTTTGTCCCACATCTGTTAATGGGCACATGATTTTAAGGAGGTTATTTAATGAAATTAACAGTTGAGACCATTCGGATTCAGGATTTGCAGTTCGGAGAAGAAACCTGTTTCCGGGATGGTATTCTATATGTAAATAAAGAGGATATTCTGGCTTTTGCGGCATCAGAACCTTGCTTTGAAACCCTGAAGATCGATATTTCTTACCCGGGTGATTCTACCCGTATTATAAATGTGGTAGACGTGGTACAGCCCCGCTGTAAGGTTTCAGGAAATATTGACTGGCCCGGTGTTCTCACCGAAGAGTATGAGATTGCAGGAACCGGTGTTACCAGGGCAGTGGAAGGGGCAGGAATTGTCCTTTGCCAAAATGATACATATTGGTCCAGAAAATGGGGGTCCTTCGATATGAGCGGTGAATGTGCAGCGATGAATCCCTATGCAAAGATGCCGGAACTTGTGATTGAGCCTATGGCACCGGAAAATGCTGATTTTAGAGACTACAGGGAAGCTTTGCGCCGGATAGGGTATAAGACCAGTGTATTGCTGGCAAAGGTTACGCTGGGATGCAAGGCCAATACATCGGAGACATTTGACAATGAGACCCAGTATCCGGACCTGCCAAGTGTGGCTTATTCCTACCAGATTTACTCCAAGCAGTATGACACGCAGAACTACCGGGAACCCATGGTATATGGAAATGCGGTTCCGGACAGTCTTCCATTAGTCATGCAGCCCACGGAGATACTGGATGGAGCTATTTCCCTGTGCGGAGGATTCCGGTGTATTACCACATATGAGATTCAAAACCATCCGATTATTGTAAATCTTATGCGCCGCCATGGTAAGGATTTGAATTTCGCGGGCGTTCTGATTACGGTGACATCCGTGGAAGCCAAACACCGCTATCTGGTGTCAAAGATGGCTGCCAATCTTTTGAAGGAGGTATTTCATGCCGACGGTGTAATTGTAACAAAAGGGGTGGGGGGAGCATCCACGCTCTGCGTTGGAGCTATTGCCAGTGAAGCCGAAAAGCTGGGAATAAAGGCGGTTCCGGTCATACAAATCCTAAACGGAAAGAGCAATTTGGGGATAGAGTGTATGATTAGTGAAAAAAATGTGGATTCCATTGTCTGCTCAGGTACCTATTACCATAACTTTACTCTCCCGCCGGTGGAAACTCTGTTGGGCGGGCCTCAGGATGCCCTTTATCTCAGTGGAGACGACGGCGTAATCGGAGGTCATAAAATAGCTACGGGAGATCCCGCAAAAGGGCAGGTGCGTTCCACCTATATGAAACAGGTGGGACTTATGAGCCAGATTGGTTATTCACATGGAATGGCAGTAGATTATTAAGGAGGAGAAGCATGGAGACAAAAAAATGGAGAGTTGTCTGCTATGTCAATCAGTTTTTTGGCCAGATTGGCGGCGAAGACATGGCTCACGTGGGATTCAGTGTAGAGGATAAACCAGTAGGCCCGGCGGTTCTTTTCCAAAATTTGATGAAAAATGACTGTGAAGTAGTGGGAACCATTATCTGCGGTGATAATTATTTCGCCGAGAATATTGAGCGTGCTGTGGTTGAGGGGGTAGAACTGGTTCGCTCTATGAAGCCGGATCTTTTTATCGCCGGACCTGCCTATAATGCCGGACGTTATGGGATCAGCTGCGGTAATATGGCAGCAGCGGTGGGAAGGGAATTGGGGATACCCACAGTGACGGGGATGTATCCGGAAAATCCAGCAGCTGATTTATTCCGTAAAGATACATATATTGTAAAAACAGAGATTCTTTCCTCCACCCTGAGAAAGGCGGCTCCTGTCATGTGCAGTATAGGGCTGCGTCTGCTAAAAGGAGAACACATTGCAGGTGCACAGGAGGAAGGCTACATTATCCGGGATATCATTCTGAATGAGGAGCAGCCCCTAAATGCGGCGGAACGTTCAATTGAAATGCTTATGAAAAAGATGAGAGGGGAAGCCTTTAAGAGTGAGCTTCTGCCGCCTGCCTTTGATGTGGTGGATCCGGCGCCTCCAGTACAGGATTTAAAAACAGCCCGTTTAGCGTTGGTGACTGACGGCGGTTTGATTCCGGAGAGCAACCCTGATAAGCTGAAACCAAATGGAAGCACTACTGTGGGGTGTTATAACTGGGATAGCCTGATGTCTGATAAATACTTTGTAATCCATAGTGGTTATGATGGGACTTGGGTAATGGAAAATCCTTACCGCTTGTTACCTGTGGATGTGCTGCGGGAGATAATAGAAGAAAAAAAGCTGGGATATCTGGACCCCCAGGTCTATGTTACCTGCGGTAACTGTGCTTCTGTAGCAGCCGCAAAAGTAAAAGGGGAGCAGATTGCCAAAGGACTGTTGGATAAGGGAATTACTGCCGCCATTCTTACCTCTACATGAGGTACCAGCACTCGCTGCGGAGCAACGATTGTGAAGGAAATCGAGCGTGTGGGAATTCCAGTCACTCAAATATGTGCTGTTGTGGATATTGCAAAGTCTGTGGGAAGCTCACGGATTCTTCGTGGATTTGCCATTACCTGTCCGGTGGGAAACCCATCCTTAAGCCAAACGGACGAGAAGGTTTCACGGCGCCGTTATGTTGAGAAAGCGCTGAGCATGCTGACAAAGCCGGGTTCCAGGGGGGCTGTGGAGGACGTGCTGTAAGACAAAAGAGATTTAGTGCTTATTTGCCCTAGACACACTTATGGTTTACGTATAAAATGAATTTTAATCACAAGTTTCGAAATAAAAAGGGGGCAAATGATATGGGAGAAAATATAAGCAATGGTACTTTATATGACCGTGTAGAAGAAAAACGTGGATCTTTATCTAAAAAGGAGCTGGAAACAGCGGAATATATGGCTGCACATCAGGAACAGCTAATCTATTCATCTATAACGGATCTGGCAGAGAGAGCAGGAAGCAGTGAGGCTACTGTTACCAGAGTCTGTGGGAAACTGGGATACAGGGGATTTCAGGCATTAAAAGTGGGGGTGGCCAGAGAACTCACAACTCCTCAGGAGAAAATACATGAGAACCTTGAAGCTGATTCGCCGGTAGAGGTTATCATAGAAAAGATATTTTCCAGTGCTATAGAAACCTTGTCCATGACACAGAAATCCATCAATGTTAAGGCAGTTGCAGCCAGTATAGATGCATTGTGCCGGGCCAGACGCATCATTATTATAGGTAACGGAAACTCTGCATCTATTGCTGCGGATGCCCAGCATAAGTTTTTGAGGCTGGATTTGAATGCCCACGCATATACGGATGATCATATGCAGATGATCGCAGTGTCCTCAATGACAGACCAGGATGTGCTGCTGGCGATTTCCTATTCCGGCAGTTCCAGAAATGTAGTGGAAGCTGCCCATCAGGCTAAGGAGCAGGGGGCTACTGTGATTTCACTGACCAATGAGGGCAGTTCGCCTGTTTCAAAGCTGGCGGATATTTGCCTGAATACATATTCTCAGGAGACTAGATATCGTACCTATGCTATTTCTTCCCGTATGGCAGAACTTACTATTATTGATACTATCTATACCGGCGTGGCGCTGCGGCTGGGGGATAAAGCAATCGCTAATTTCGAAGCACTGGAGCGGGCGCTGGTTGTAAAAAAATATTAGAGGAGAGCCTATGAAAAAATTATTTGGTGTAGATTTTGGTACCGGAGGATGTAAGGCTACTGTGATTGACTTAGAGGGGAATATCCTGGCATCAGCTTTTCAGGAATATCCATCTGAACATAAAAAACCAGGATGGTCCGAACAGGACCCGGCCCTTTGGATTGAGGCATTTATCAATACCGTTACTGCCTGCCGGACGCAGATGAATGACGGATTTGATGGTATGCTGGGTCTGGCAGTTACCGCTTCCACCCATAATGCAGTTTTACTGGATGGAAACGGACAGGTAATCAGACACTGTATTATGTGGAATGATCAGAGAAGCGGGGAACAGTGCCGTTATTTAAAGGAGAAGCATGGGGAAGAGATTTTTAAAATTGGAATGCAGATGCCGACTCCTACATGGACACTGCCGCAGCTTCAGTGGGTTAGAGAGAATGAACCGGAAAATTATAAGAAAATCCGCCGTCTCATGTTTACAAAGGATTATATACGTTCCTGGGTTACAGGAGATTTCTGTACGGATATTGTAGATGCTCAGGGCAGTCTGCTTTTTGATGCCAGGAAACAATGCTGGTCAGAGGAACTATGCAATATGGTAGGATTGCCGGTGGAGGTTCTTCCGGAGATTCGAAAGACAAAGGAGATTGTAGGAACGGTACGGGAGGAAGTGTCTAAACAGACAGGCCTGCCAGGAGGGCTGCCGGTTATAGCAGGCTGTTCCGATACAGCAGCAGAGGATTTCAGCGCGGGTGCTGTAAAAAATGGTCAGATTATCATTAAGCTGGCAACTGCCGGCAATGTCAATCTGGTTACAGACCAGGCGGTGCCTCACGATAAGACATTTACATACCCCTATTCTGTGGAAGGAAAATGGTACACCGTTACGGCTACCAACAGCTGCGCATCTGCGTACCGCTGGATGAGAGACAGTCTTTACCCTGCGGAAAAGGAACAGTGTGACAGGGAGGGAAGAGATGTTTATCTTTTAATGGATGAGCAGGCCGCATCAGTAGAATTAGGCTGTCAGGGACTTTTGTTCCACCCCTATCTACTGGGTGAACGCTGCCCCTATTTTAATCCAAATGCCAGAGGCGATTTCTTTGGAGTGAGCATGGTCCACAAAAAAGGGCATTTTGCCAGAGCGCTGTTGGAGGGCGTTGCATTCAGCCTTTATGACTGCCTTCAGGTACTTAAGGAGTTTACGGATAACATGGAAGATATCGTGATTATAGGAGGCGGAGCGAAAAGCCCGCTGTGGTGTCAAATTGTCAGCGATATATTTGGCTTGGAGGTGAAAATGCCTCAAAATGCGGAATCTTCATTTGGCGGCGCGCTTTTGGCTGGTGTTGGTGTGGGGGCATTTGCCGATGAGTTAGAAGCGGCAGGAAAATGCATTCGCATGAAAAAGACTTATTACCCCGATATGGAAAATCATAAAAAGTATATGGAATTATTTAAAATTTATAAGGAAATAGCAGATATGTCGGGCAGCGTATGGAAAAAACTGGCAGAGTTTTCAGCGTAAGTCTGTAAGCTGGGTTTTAGTGTGCTTTGATAAAGTTATGTATAGGTATCCCGGCATTGGGAAGCGTTATCGCAGCCCTGTGCCGGGATGTTTCTGTTTTCAGGCTTTTTTCCTGGTTACATTTGTGTTATACTGGCATTGTTAAAAAGTGATATGTAATTTGGGAAGGGTAAATAGGTATACATAAGAACGGTATGGGAATCAATGGTAACCGGGGGCGCCAAAGGAAGGCGATACTGATTTTGGCAGTCCTTGTGCTGGCGGTCCAGGTGCCTTTGCCGGGCCGGGCATCACCTGTCACGAGGGCTGAACAGGAGAGGCGCAGGGCAGAGGAGGAGAAGTCCAGGGCAGAGTCTGAGGCGCAGCAGCTGGAAGAGAAGCTGGGGCAGTCCAGACAGAAGGAACAGGCCATGGAGGAAGAATTGGTAAGGCTGCTGGCCCTTAAGGATATACTGGAATCCGATATGGAAGAGCTGAAGACCCAGATTCAGGGGGCAGACAGGGATTACCGCCAGGCCGAGGAAAAACGGCAGAGACAGCATGACATCCTTAAAAAGAGGATTCAGTTCCTGTATGAGGAGGGGGATATCACATATCTGGATATCCTTTTAAAGGCAAAGAACATAGGGGATGTAGTCAGCCAGACCGAATATTTCAGGCAGCTTTATGAATACGACCAGGAAATTATACAGAGATATGAGAAGCTAAAGCAGGAAGCTGCCGGGAAAAAGGAGCTGCTGGAGGAGAAACAATCCCAGCTTGAGGTCATGGAAGAGGAAAATGAGTCCCAGCAAAAGGAACTGGAAGGATTCATTGCGGCGAGGCAAAAGGAGAGCAGCAGTTTTGCCCTTGAACTGGAGGCGGCCCAGGCCCGTGCAGCCCAGGCTGCCGGGGAAGTGATAAGGAAAACAGAAGAAATACGTATCCTCAGGGCAAGGCAGGAGGAAGATCGTATCAGGCAGGAGAAAGAGCGCATCAGGCAGGAGCAGGAAAGCGCAGGGCGGGAGCCAGGAAGCGCAGGACAGGAATCAGGAGGCGCAGGACAGGCATCAGAGGCCGCAGGGCGGGAGCCAGGAGGCGCAGGACGGGAATCAGGAGGCGCAGGCACAGCCGGCGGCCGGCCTGTGAAAAGCATAGGCGGCACTGAATTCGGCAGAAATGTGGCAGACTATGCCCTGCAGTTTGTAGGCAATCCCTATGTATACGGAGGTACAAGCCTTACCGGCGGAACAGACTGTTCCGGTTATACCCAGTCGGTATACCGGCATTTCGGCGTCAGCATTCCCAGGACGTCGGGGGAACAGGCGGGATTTGGCAGGGAGATACCATATGAGGAAATGGAGCCGGGTGATCTGGTCTGCTATTCCGGCCATGTGGCCATGTATATCGGAGGAGGCCGCATTGTACACGCCAGTTCCAGAAAAGAAGGCATTAAGGTGAGCAATGATCCGGCCTACCGGACCATTGTATCCATACGCAGGCCATGGCAGTAATGGGGATAAAGGATAAGGGGAGGTTTATGATGGGGATAAGGAACAGGTTCATATATTTTGCAGTCAGGGCAGGAGCAGGAGTATGTCTTGTGCTGGGAATATGGTGGTCTTGCGCCATGACTTCTTTTGCAGACGAAGCCATCAAGTCAGTGACCATAGCCGTTACCTCATCCGTGGAGATGGGGGGCAGCGGAAGCGTGTCTGCCACGGCGGACAGCACCAAGTATCATGTGGTGTCCTGCGAGTTTATCAACGGAAAGACATCCTGGAAGGCGGGGGAAATTCCGCGCATATCCATTGAGCTGGCGGCTGAGGAGGATTACTATTTCGGAAGCATCAGTTCCTCTAACGCGCATATACGGGGGGCCGAGTATGTGTCATCCAAGAAAAGCGACGCAAAGCGCAGTCTCACCATTACTGCCAAACTAAAAGGGGTCAAGGGGACTCTGGACCAGGTAGAGGAGGCTTATTGGGAAGAAACGCCTTTGGGAAAAGCCAGGTGGTCTAAGGTAGATGGGGCTTCCTCCTACGAGGTAAAGCTGTTCTGCGACGAAAGCATGGTCTACCATGTGCCCAGGACCAATTCGGTCAGCTATGATTTCTTTCCCTATATGACGGAAGAAGGGGATTACTATTTCAAGGTGAGGGCGGTGGCAAAGACCGAGTCTGAGTCTGATTACCTGAAAGCAGGCGGATGGACGGAGTCTGACAACCAGCAAATCACCAGAAAGGATGCTCAGGCAGCGGATAAGCGGGCTGTG
>OJVM01000354.1_pt1 | contig 8299 bp, 8 predicted proteins | sample 1600161 | NCBI WGS metagenome assembly OJVM01 (sample SAMN04436770, study PRJEB24849) | human gut metagenome | biome: human gut; feature: NICU; material: stool | host: Homo sapiens | place: USA: Saint Louis, MO | collected 2011-03-25
CATCTCCAGGGCCACCTCAGCAATGCGCATGGCATAAGAGGGAGTTGCCACCAGCAGGGTAGTCTCAAAATCCTTCATATACATCAGCTGCTTCTGGGTATTGCCGGTAGAGGACGGAACCACCGCAGCCCCTACCTTCTCCAGTCCATTGTGAAGTCCCAGGGCGCCGGTGAACATGCCATACCCAAAACAAATCTGGGCAACATCCTCGTCCGAGGCGCCTCCTGCCACGGCCAGACGGGCCACACATTCCTTCCACACCTCCAGGTCATTCTCCGTATAACCCACCACAGTTGGCTTTCCCGTGGTACCGCTGGATGCGTGGATTCTGCGCAGTTCCTTCTTTGGAACCGCAAACAGGCCATAGGGGTAATTGTCCCTCATATCCTGTTTCGTCACAAACGGAAGCTTCTGTAAATCCTTCAGTGTCTGTATATGCTCCGGCCTTACACCTGCCTCCTCCATCTTGGCGCGGTATGCCGGTACCTTTTCATAAACCCGGTTCACCGTGTCTTTTAGGCGGCTCAGCTGTATCGCTTCAATCTCCGCCCTGGACATTGTCTCCTCTTTTGCCCAAATCATGTTGTCTGACCTCCCTTTCCCTGCCCCCGCATCTCCTGTCTGGTTTCCTGTACTATCTTACTTTGACGTGACAACGCATTGGCGCATTATATTGTCTGGCGACATTATACCATCTTTTCCCGGGTTTGTCTGCTGTTTTCATGCAAATTCCATATGAGTTTTCTGTTTGCGGTTTTTACACCGGAAGCATCTGCACAAAACCTAACAGCATCCATAGCTACATCTTATCACAGTTTCATGACTTAGGCCATATTAGGGCTCATATTAGGACAGGGACATATTGACCATGTCCCTGTATATTAACAGGGAACCATGTCTCCCGCCTTATGGCGTTTTCCATGGTTCCCTGCAATCGCACAGCCCTCACCGTGCCGGACCGACCTGTCCCGCTACACCAGGACTCCCTCCTGACTGCGCAGCTTTACCACCGCGGACAGGTCCGTCTTTTTATGTTCCTTTCCGCCCTGGTCCTGACACTTCTTGGAACGTTCCTCGGCGGTTTCGCACTTCTGGTAAAAATATTTGATAATGTCCTTTCTGGTAATGATACCAATGAAACTCTTCTGATCATCCAGTACCGGCACAAAGTTCTGGTTCAATGCCTTTCCGATCAGATCCTCCATATCTGCGTCTGCCTTAACCGGACGGTTGTCACACCGGCGGCGTATGGCTGTAACAGGTATCCTCTCAGCCCCTTTTAGATCCAGATTAAACTGGTTCTTGATTCCCCATAACAGGTCACCCTCCGTCAGCGTCCCCACATAGCGACCTGTCCTGCTGACAATCGGTACTGCGGAATACTTGTGGTGCTCCATTTTCTCCAAAGCCTGTCTTAACGTATCATCCTCGCTTATATACGCCACATCACTTTTAGGAGTCAGGAAAAACAGTATGTTCATTTTTTCACTCCTTTTTCCCGTATTCTTATTTAAGTATAATGCCTGCCTCTGAACCGAATGTGAACAAATTATTATAAATATCTGAAATTTCTTAAGATGCAGAAAATACAGATATATTTATATGTGCATTACACCTGCAGGAGCCGCCGTACTCTGTCTGACCACCAAATACGGCTGAAACATAATATTTTTCTTTGTATCCTGTTTCTGTTTCTGGCGAATAATCCGAATCATCTGCTGGACCGCCTCTGTTCCCATTTCCTCCACTGGCTGATGAATTGATGTAAGGGGCACACTTAATATCTCTGAAAAAAAGATATCGTCATATCCAATCAGCGATATGTCCTCCGGAACAGAGATTCCCTGCTGTTTTAGATAGTGAAACACACCATACGCCGACATATCATTATAAGCAAAAATTGCTGTAACATCTTTTTTGAGCAGATATTCCGCCCCCCGCACGCCGCTGCTTAAGTCATAGTCCCCATAAAATATAAGGGACGGATCAAATTCCACTCCTTTTTCCATCAGCGCCCTTATATAGCCCTGCGTCCTCCGGTTGGAATCAGCCAGATCCTTTGGGCCGCCCACGCATCCAATCCTGGTGTGGCCCAATTCCAACAGATGTCTGGCAGCAAGATAACCTCCCTCATCATGGTCCACAATCACGGAACAGCCTTTGACTTCAGGATAAAAGCGGTCCACAAGGACAAAGGGTATGTTGAGTGAATCCATCAGAGCCACCATTTCCTCCACTTTTTCACTGTCATTCTCCCTTGCCATACAGATTAATACTCCGTCTACCCCCTTGTCAGCCAGCATCTGCAGATATTTCATCTCGCGCTCATGGAGATCGTTGGTGTTGCACAGTATGAGATTCCAGCCGTTCCTGCGGCATTCATCTTCAATGGACTTAGCCATATTAGCAAAAAAGTTATTTCGGATGTCAGATAAAATCAGGCCCAGGGTTTTTGTCTGCTTCTTTACCAGTCCCACAGCTAATTGATTTGGACGGTAATTGAGTTCCTTCGCAGCCTGGAGAATCGCCTCTTCTGTTGCCTTTGGAATCTTATGTGCCTTTCCATTCAGTACCAATGATATGGTGGTAATAGAAAAACCTGTGTACTTCGCTATATCCTTAATTGTTGTTCGCAAATCCTGCCCCCTGTTAAAACATGCTCAAAATCTTACATTTCATTATATCATAAGTTTATTATTTAGCAATGTACCAGCAAAATTTTTCCATGACTCTAATTGCCTCAAAATACTTGGATATCTCCACGTATTCATTGGGCTTATGACACATCTGAGGCTCTCCCGGACCAAAGAGAAGTGCCGGACTGTCCGGCCAGGCTGTCAGGAAAATGGAAGCGTCTGTAAAATAGTTGATACCGGTCTCCCCTGCATTATCGCCTATAAACCCTTTCAGTCTGTGAAGCCACTGGTTTTTTGGACCGGTCTCTACCGGCATCCTGTAATTTGATATTTCAGGCGTAAAGGACAGACCTCCATTATAAACTTCACACCGCTTTTCTATAAGGCATTCCAGACGGTTCAGAACCTCCTTTTCATTTAAAGGCGGCACAATACGGATATCAGCCAGAAACTGCGCCCTGTCCGGAGTCATATTTGGTGCAATTCCACCCTCCGCCATGGTAACCTGGAGTGTGCTGCGTCCCAGCACAGGGTGTTCCTCCCTCATAAGCTCCTCTCTCAAATCCGCAAACAGGCCAAATCCCTGCTCCAGGGCATTGATTCCCTGCCAGGGTTCTGCTCCGTGGCTTGTCTTGCCTGAAACAGATAGTTTTAACCAGATACATCCTTTCTGAGCCACACCAGCCTGACATGAAGTAGGCTCTCCAATTAAAAGCAGCTTTGGAAATAAATCAGGGTATTCCTTTATGATTTCCTTTGCGCCCAAACCGCCACGTTCCTCATCACAGGTTCCCGCAAAAACAATTGTTTTCTGCGGGACGCATCCGCTCTCCGCCAGCTCTCCCAGAACAAAAGCCATGACTGCCAATCCGCTTTTCATATCACTGGCGCCTCTTGCATAAAGGCGTCCATCCTGTTCTGCACACACAGCCGGATTGGTATTCCATTCGTTTATATCTCCATATGGGACCGTATCCAGATGTCCGTTAAAAAGTATGGTCTCTTCTGTTTTTCCTCTGAGCACGCCAATCACATTGCCGTGATGCTCGTCAATCAGCTGAACCCTTGTTTCCATACCTTTTCTTTTTAAATATTCTGCCAGATAAACAGCTGTCTCCTGTTCCCTGTCTTTTCCGTTAACACTGGGTATTTCCAGTATGCTCTTCAATAACGCCAGAGCCTCTGTTCTTTTCTGTTCCTCTGTTCTTTTCTCTGTTTCCATCTGCAATCCTCCTGCAAAAAGAGGACTGCCGCCCATGGAATCCTTGATTTCAGGCAGCAGTCCCCATCCTTATTCTTACTTTGTGAGCCAGTTCATGATTCCCTGCCACATCCTGTTATAATATTCCCACTCACAGAATTCCGGCGGGGCCCAGTGCGGGGCACAGTCCGTGGTTACTACAGCGCTCTTTCCCTTTCCATATTCCCCAAAGGCAATAAACGGATCATCATCTACCACAGCGGCCACAACCGCTTCCGGCTTTGCAATGGTCTTGTTATATCCCAGTACCTGCGGGAACTCCCCGGGAATCCCGTTCAGGGCTTCGTGCTGAACAACTGTTACAGGTGTGGTTCCCTCGCAGTGCTCCATACGGTCATCCACAGTAAGCACCTCTACCGGCAGAACCTCCTGCACCGCAGTATCATGCCATTTTCCTTTTGCATCCACGCCTGAAAAGGTAAGGTAGCCTCCCACCATCATAAGGGCTCCCCCATCCAGCACGTAATCGCGAATCAGATTACATCTGTTTGGCTTCTTCTCGCTTCTCATAAATGTGGCAGAGGGAAGAAGAAGCGTATTGGCTCCAATGTCAGAGAGAATTACTGCATCATATTCCTTTAATTCTTCCATTGTAAACGGAAATTCCTCTCCTGCCAGATGGTTAGGCATAAAGGTAACCTCATAACCGCCTTCTTCCAGCGCTGCTTTCAGCCACTTTTCTCCTGTCTCGTATACAGAGGTATAAAAACTGTCAAATCCTTTCACATGTGTAGTGTAACTCATCCAGGACTCTCCTGCTAACAATACTTTCTTACTCATCTCTCTTCTCCTTATTCTTCATTCTATTTATTTGCCTTACACCATTCCAGTATGAGCTGGGCATAAACGAGAATGGCTTCCAGATATGATTCTGCCTCCACGTACTCATTTACAGCATGGCACTCTTCCAACCGTCCGGGACCAAACTGCATGGTGGGGCATCCCGCGATATTCTTCCATAATCTTGAATCACAGCCTGCCGGAGAACCGACCAGACGCACCTGTCTTCCAAGGGCTTTTTCGTATCCATCCATAAAGCAGGCCACAAAGCTGTCATCAGATTCCTGTTCAAAGGCCCCTCCGGCCTGATACATGGTTATCACCGGCCTGTGCTGGCACAGCCATAAGTCGCTGTCAGCCACCCGGTTCACCGCATCTGTAAACTCCTCTACAATTTGATCATAGCTCATCTGTCTGGGCAGATAATGGATGCATGTCTCGAAATAACAATGTCCCGGCACCGTTGAACCGGCGCTGCCTCCGTGAATCGTACCTATATTCAGATTGGGAGCAGGAAGCAGGGGATGTTTATAAGTCAGCAGCCATTTGTGTTCCAGCTCCTCCAGCTCACGGATAACCTTAAACGCCTTATCAATTGCACTGACTCCCTTCCACTTTGCTCCGGAATGATTGGCTTTTCCCTCAAACTCCACTTTAAAAAAGACAAATCCCATATGGGCCAGAATCAATTCATCGGAAGAAGGCTCACATACAACCACTCCATCGGCTTTTTCTCCCGACATGATTGCCGCCATAGAACCATTGCCTCCGCCTTCTTCATCGCAGACTGAAGTGATATGTACATCTCCCGGCAGTTTTATCCCTGCATCCTTAAGCAGCTGCACTGCCATAACAGATGCCATAAGTCCGCCCTTCATATCAGCCGCGCCAAGGCCGTAAAGCCTGCCGTCCTTCATGGTTGGCGTGTGCGGCGGCGTATTCCACTCATTTTCATTTCCTGCCGGCATGGTATCAATATGACCGTTAAACATCAGGCTCCTGCCGTCTTTGTCTCCTTTGAAAACAGCATACACATTATAGCGGTCATCGTAATTATGTCCAATGTTTCCTTCCTGATATTTGGCCAGGCATTCTTTAATGGCTTCCTCTGTCATAGGATCCCGGCGGATGCTATCCGCTCCCATATCCTCGAACAATTTCACCATATACTCCTGCCCCTGCTTTTCCAGCCCTCCTGCTATCCCATGGCCCAAATCATGGGTGTCGATAGCTATAAGGTCCATCAAACGCTGTATATATGCCTGTTTATTTTCTTCCAAAACCTCTTTTAGCGGCCTCATAATTTCAACTCCTTTTTCGGTCAGACATGGTTGCGGCATTTCATCACTCCATTAACCAGATTAACCGTAATTGCGGATTCCCTGTTCAATGATATCCCAGAACTTTTCCACATCCACTTCCACTGCCACATTGCTGTTGGGCTCCCTCTTGAAATATCCGAAGAAGTCACAATTCGTACGGCCGTAGCTCTGAACGCTGCGGATATCTATTTCCGTAAACATTGCTTTCGTTGTCAGGACTGTCGGGTCTATCAGGTATGCTATGGTCAGAGGGTCATGAAGAGGTCCTCCCTCCCATCCGAATACAGCTTTTTGGCTCTTGCTGAAAAACCGCATCAAATCTGCAAACAGCATTGCCGGCGGCGTTCCTATCTTTTCCATTCGTTCAATCACGGACGGGTAACACAGCACTTTTCTGGTCACATCCAGTCCCACCATGGTTATGGGCCTGTTGCACGTGAACACCACATGGGCCGCGTCCGCGTCCGCCAGAATGTTAAACTCTGCCGCAGGCGTCATATTTCCCAACTGATAGCAGCCGCCCATAAGCACAATCTCACGAATCTTAGGAAGAATTCTCGGTTCCATACGTATTGCCATGGCAATATTAGTCAACGGGCCTGTGGGTACAAGTGTGATATCACCGTCCGATGCCATCAGCGTATCTATTATATACAGCACTGCATGTTTATCTTCTGCTTTTTTTCTGAGAGGTGCAAATACCGGTCCGTCAAGCCCTGTCTCTCCATGTATGTCATCCGCAATAACCTGCTTATCCCGTATCATAGGCTGTCCGCATCCTGCGTACACTGGAATATCCAGCCCCAGATATTTAATGCATTGGCCGTTGTTTTTTCCAATGTCTGGTTTCCGGCCACCACCGTGATGCCCAATAAATCAATTTGCGGGCTCTTAGCCGCCAGCATTATGGCAACCGCGTCGTCATGGCCCGGATCGCAGTCTAAAATAATCTTGCGCTTATCCATATCTTAACCTCCTGTTATTCAATCGTAACCAGTGAACTCTTTTTCTTCTCCTGGGCTTTCTTCTTGGATATCATGGAAACTGCCAGTACTGTAATGGTCACCACGTAGGGCATCAGCAATACAAACTGGGAAGGAACACCATACGCCTGTATACGGGCTCCCAATGAATCTGTAAATCCGAATATCAGACAGCCAACCGCTGTAAGAGCAGGATGAGCTCCTCCAAAATACATGGCGGCCACACCCATAAAGCCTCTGGAATTCGTCATACCCTCTGTAAAAAGCTGGCTGTATCCAAGGGACAGATGAGCTCCTGCCAGCCCTCCAATCAGACCGGATATGGCTATTGCCTGGTATTTCATAGCATTTACATTAATACCTGCTGTTTCTGCAGCCATGGGAAACTGTCCCACTGCCCTCAGCCTCAGTCCCCATACAGTCTTATAAAAAAGAAACATCATAAGAAATACCAGCACGATAACAAACCATTCCGTAACACTCCAGTTGTTAAACAAGCTGTCCAGGACCGGCACACCGTCTAAAAACGGCATATGTACCTTAGGTATGCCTTTAATCTGCGGGCTGGTAAAGGAGCCGCTTACTCCAAGCACGCTATTAAGCATGAACTTGGTAAAGGCAATGGCAAACAGATTAATACCCATACCGATGGCACAAATCTCTGCCTTGTACTTAATGTGTCCCACAGCCATAATCATAGCAATGAGAAGCCCTGCCACCATTGAAATAAGGATTCCCAGAACCCAGCTTCCAGTCAGATAACTAACAGTTACCGCTGTAAATGCCCCTGTAAGCATGATACCCTCAGTACCAATATTAAGAATATCCGCCTGCTGGGTAATAGCTGCACATAGAGCTGCATATATGATGGGCGTAGCTGAACGGAACGTCGCATATATTAATGAAATATCAAAAATCTTATCAAATTGCATATGTCCTCCTCCTACTGCGCATCTGCTTTTGCCTTGCGTTTTTTATTAAACTGGAACAGCAATTCCATGGTAGCCACGATAATAAAGATAGCTGTAATGGTATCTACAATGGATTTTGGAACACCTGTATTCTGCTGCATACCCAATGCACCAGAGCGGAGCACTGCCAGGAAAAACGCGATGAACGGGGTTGTAACTACATTGTTCTTAACTATCAGGGAAGCCAGCATTCCGTTTGTTCCCAGGTTCGTGGCAAAGTTATTCAGGAAGTATCCGTATGTACCCAGCACCTCGATACAGCCTGCCAGGCCGCCAATGGCGCCGCTGAGCATCATGGTACGGATAAACACCTTCTTCGGATTGATTCCAACATACTCAGCATTGG
>OJVM01000365.1_pt1 | contig 7970 bp, 9 predicted proteins | sample 1600161 | NCBI WGS metagenome assembly OJVM01 (sample SAMN04436770, study PRJEB24849) | human gut metagenome | biome: human gut; feature: NICU; material: stool | host: Homo sapiens | place: USA: Saint Louis, MO | collected 2011-03-25
CCGGTAGAAAGATTCCGGAACACAATCCGGAAAGAGAGTGCGGGAACAGAATCCAGGGAATCCAGTAACAGAATCCAGGAAGAGAGTCCCGTGATACAGAGTTGTATGTGAATCTGCCGAGGCTGTCCGGTTTCCTGACAAGGAACGGATAACGTATATGACCTGCATATGAGGAAGGACGTGCAGCCTGGGCTGATGATAAATGCCGTATCATGGCGCAAAATAACAGGGGCAGAGCCCCAACGCGAGGAGGACACAATTATGAAGAAAAACATCTTAGGCGCAGCCGTACTGGCTGCAGTATTGGTATCAGGAGCGCTCAGCGCATGCTCCGGCAGCCCAAAGGAGACTGCGGCGGCAGATACAACGGCAGCAACTGCCGGGACTCAGGCTGCTGATTCCAAGGAAGAGGAAACCACAGCGGCAGAGGCGGAGACCACCCAGGCCAGTGCAGAACTGAAGGAAATCGTGGTAGGAGCAAGCCCGGCGCCGCATGCGGAAATCCTCAATGCAGCGAAAGAGGTTCTGGCATCCAAGGGCTATGAGCTGAAGATTGTGGAATATACGGATTATGTACAGCCCAACAATGCACTGGATTCAGGAGACCTGGATGCAAACTATTTTCAGCACAAGCCATATCTGGATTCCTTTAATGCGCAGAACGGAACAAAGCTGGTCAGCGCAGGCGCCATCCACTATGAGCCATTCGGCATTTATGCAGGCAAGACAGCATCCCTGGAAGAGCTTCCTGACAAGGCAACCGTACTGGTGCCAAACGATGTGAGCAATGAGGCAAGAGCCCTTCTTCTTCTGGAAGCGCAGGGGCTGATTAAGCTGAAAGACGGCGTTGGCCTGGAGGCTACTAAGAATGATATCGTGGAGAATACCAAGAACCTGGATATCGTAGAGTTAGAGGCAGCTCAGCTTCCGCGTTCCATTTCTGACGGCGATATCGCGGTTATCAACGGCAACTACGCAATTGAAGCAGGGCTTAAAGTCAGCGATGCGCTGGCAACGGAGGATTCCCAGTCCCTGGCAGCTACCACCTACGGCAATGTGGTGGCAGTGAGAGAGGGAGAGGAGTCCAGCGATGCAACCAAGGCCCTGGTGGAAGCATTGACCAGCCCTGAGGTAAAGCAGTTCATGGAGGAAACTTATGAAGGCGCAGTGGTGCCGCTGTTCTAAAGCATATTTTAAGGCGTTTTCAAGCATACTCCTAAGGAGAGAATGCAGTTATTCATAAAATTGTAAGAGGCTGTCCGCCGGGGATATACCCTGGCGGATTGTTTTATTTTACAAAATATGTTATACTTTTCCAAACATATGCCCTGTATCTGGGCACATGAACGCGGCCGTATGGGCTTGAGAGAGGAGATAATCCATGGAAAATGAAAACGGAAACAGATACGGTACCGGGGAAGGCCAGGGGCCGGATTATCATACAGGTAACAGGGAACCAGTGATTGTGGCGGAACAGCCGGCCAGAGAGGTGACAGAGGAGGACTCCGGACAGGCATCTGCCGGACAGGATGGTTCCGATGGATGGAGCAGTCCTGTGGACGCACCCTTACAGGAGGACAGGTGGAGCGAAACCGGGGATAAACCCTATCTGGGAAGTCCCTGGGAACCAACCCAATCCGGGGCATCGTATGACGCAGGAAAGGAAAATGGCGTCAGCGGAAATGACAGCCAGCCGGTATATAAGCCAGCTCCGGCTTCTTATGGTCAGGGCCAGCCGGGGGCAAATCAGGGTCAGCCCGGAATAAATCAGGGTCAGCCGGGGACCGGCCAGGGCGGCGATTTCAGCCAAAATGACAGCCGCCGGGAAAGAGGAGGCAGTCAGCCGGGCGGAAACAGCCAATGTCAGCCCCAATACCAGACCCAGTATCAGACCCAATACCAGTCTTACCAGCCTGCGTATCAGGAAAAGAACAATATGGCTACGGCTTCTCTGGTTATGGGAATTCTTTCCCTGTGCAGTATCTGCTGCTGCATGCTGTTCGGTGTCGTGTTCGGCGTGCTGGGCATCATATTTGCCATTATGTCAAAAAAAGGAGACAGAATGGACAGCCAGGCAAAGGCCGGACTGATACTCTCTATTATCGGTGTTGCTGTCACTGTGCTTATTATCATCTTTTTTGTTGTGATTGAGGTGTTGGCTGTCATACCGGAACTGAACTGAAACAGCGGCTATCAGTAACATTTGACGGGTACCGCCCTGCAGAATGGCTGCTATCCGCGTAACCGCGGACAGCCGGTATTTTCAAAAATCAGGTTTTAATCGGACAGTATCCGGCATATAGTAAGTAGCAAGAGAGGCCGGGAGGCTGTGGACGTGAGGATTTACGACCTGAAACAAAAAGAAGTGATTAATGTAAAGACCTGCAAGCGCCTTGGATTTGTGGGAGATGTGGATTTCGACATGGAAACGGGCTGTCTGCTGGCCCTGATTGTGCCTGGGCCGGGCTGTATATGTGGTTTTTTGGGCCGGGAGAAGGAATATGTGATACCATTCTGCGATATCTGCCAGGTGGGAAATGATATCATATTGGTGGACATTAAAGAAAAAGATGTGACGGAAAGCATTAAATGCTGAAAGAAAATATACGACGGCTGAAAGGAAACATACAGCGCGGATTCCAGGGGGATTCGCGCTTTTTTCAGCCCCTCAGGGCAGAGGAGTGGCCGCCAGGGCTTCCCCTGCCGGCCGGTTTGTGAGAAAAAGTTGTATGAAAAGCATTTGCTTTTTACAAATCTAACTATACAAACGAATTGTGAAGGTTTTATGGTGGAAATGTGAAAAATCTGTGAAGGGGTACCATAAAATAGTCACAGGTTTTCGTGGATGGCTGTCAGGAACTCCTTCAGCTTCCCCACTTCAATCTGGCCCGGTGCAGAGGCTTCCTTTACAGAGCCAAAGGTCAGGCAGGAGCCGAACACCTCCCCTGACAGACGGCTTATGAGCCCGGTGCCTTTCATGGACATGGTGATGAGCGGACAGGACAGGGACTGGCTGGCCTTGTGGGTGGCGGACAGGAGGGTCAGCACATCGCCGGCTGACTGGGGCATCACCGCAATCTTGGCTATGTCTGCCCCCAGGTCCTCCATATGATGCAGGCGGCGGAGAATCTCCTCCTCTTTGGGGGTGGCTGCGAAATCATGGTTGGACAGGATGACGCTTACCTGGTGTCTGTGGGCCAGGTCTATTGTCTCACGTATCATATCGTCCCCCGAGAAAAGCTCCAAATCCACCAGATGTACATGGCCGGAGCAGATGGCGTGTTCTGCCAGGGAGCGGTACGCCGGCAGGGGAGCGGACAGATGACCGCCCTCCCGTTGGGTACGGAAGGTAAAGAGCAGGGGAATGTCTTTCAGGGCAGACTCCAGGCCGGGAAGGACCTGGTCCAGGGTGTCCGGCTCCAGTATGGAATCAAACCAGTCCGCTCTCCATTCAGCTATATCCACTGGCTGCTCCGTGAAGGAGGCAGCCTGGTGAATCAGGGATTCATAATCCTTTTCCACCAGCGGGGCGCATATTTTCGGCATTCCCCGCCCAAGTATTGTTTGTTTTATGATGACATTTTTCATGATAAGGAGCACCTTTCCTGTAATCTTTTTGGATTTGTCTGGATTCATTATAAAGCGGGGAGGGGATTTCGTCCATACTGTAATGAAAAAAGAACAAAGTCCTTGCTATCCATACTTTCTTCGGTTAAAATATATGAAGCGTTTAAGGCGATACGTGAAAAAAGAAAGGATGGGTAACCCAGATGAAATGCCCCTATTGTAATGAAGCAGACACCAAGGTCATAGATTCCCGCCCGGCAGATGACAACAGCTCCATACGCAGGCGCCGCCAGTGCGAGCGCTGCGGTAAGCGCTTTACCACCTACGAGAAGCTGGAAACCATGCCGTTAATGGTAATAAAGAAGGATAATTGAAGCAGGAATCATTCACTCCTGCCATAAACGGCCGGTATCACCCCAGCAGATTAATTCCATGATTGATGAGATTGAAAACCAGATTTTTAACATGGAGGAAAAGGAAGTGCCCACCTCCGCCATCGGAGAGCTGGTGATGGGAAAGCTTAAGGACCTGGACGAGGTGGCGTATGTGCGTTTCGCCTCTGTTTACCGGGAATTTAAGGATATGAATACGTTTATAGACGAGATTGGAAAATTACTGAAAAAATAGAATTGCTAAAATAGATTGGAAGGAATACTTATAAACATGCTGGAAATGTTTTATCCCCGCCGTTACGAGGTTTCAACTTATGTGATACCTTTTGACTATTATCATGCACAGGGAATGCAGGGTGTGATTTTTGACATTGATAATACCCTGGTGCCCCATGACGCGCCGGCAGACGGACAGGCAGTGGAACTCTTTGAGCGGCTTCGCGCCATGGGAATGAAGACATGCCTTTTATCCAACAATAAGGAACCCAGGGTAAAGCCCTTTGCGGATTTGGTGGGTTCCTGCTATATCCATAAGGCAGGCAAGCCGGGAGTCAAAGGATATGAGAAGGCCATGGCGCTTATGGGGACTGACAGGGAACATACTCTCTTTGTGGGGGACCAGCTGTTTACAGATGTGTACGGTGCCAACAGGGCCGGCCTCTACAGTATCCTGGTAAGGCCCATGAACCCCAGGGAGGAAATACAGATTGTGATGAAGCGTTACCTGGAAAAGCCGGTGCTGTATTTTTATAAAAAACACGCCAGAGATGTAAACCAATACAGGGAGTAAAGGGAGACAATGGACGGAAAGACAAGAGTATGCGGGCTGATTGCAAATCCGGTGGAACATTCCATGTCACCCATGATGCATAATTTCTTTGCGCAGAGAACAGGGGTGAATTTAGCCTACGTTCCTTTTAAGGTGGAGGAGGACCGGGTGGGGGACGCAGTAAAAGGGGCTTATGCCCTGAATATACTGGGGATGAACGTAACGGTTCCCCATAAACAGCGGGTAATGGAATTTCTGTCTGAACTGGATGAGGATGCCAGGGCCATCGGGGCGGTCAATACACTGGTCAGGACAGAAGCGGGGTATAAGGGCTATAATACGGACGGCGCAGGCCTTAAGCGGGCTTTTGCGGAAGCCGGTATCCGGACAGAAGGAGAACACTGTTTACTCATTGGGGCCGGAGGCGCGGCCAAGGCAGCAGCCTATGTGCTGGCAAAGGGCGGGGCTGCAAAAATCCACATCCTCAACCGGAATGAAGCCAGGGCCAGGGAGCTGGCCGGCTATATCAACATGCTGACCGGCAGAGGTCTGGCGGAGGCCCTGCCCCTGGAGGGATACAGGAATCTTCCTGCCAGAAAGGGCGGTTATCTGGCTGTACAGTCCACCAGCGTGGGCATGCATCCCCATGTGGAGGATGTTATTATTGATAATCCCCGGTTTTATGAGATGATTCATACGGGTGTGGACATTGTCTATACTCCCGCCAGGACCAGGTTTATGAAAATGGTGCAGGAAGCAGGGGGAAGGGCGGTGAACGGCCTGGACATGCTTTTATATCAGGGTGTGATTGCCTATGAACTTTGGAATCCACAGGTCAGGGTGGACAGTGGGACCATAGAGCTGGCAAAGCAGATGATTGAAAATTACCTGCAAAAGAAACAGGCAGGGGAGGGCAGGGGAGATAACCTGATTCTCATTGGCTTCATGGGTGCTGGAAAGTCCCGTGTGGGAGAGCATTTCGCAGCACGCTTCCGGATGCCCATAATTGATACGGACAAGGAGATTGAAGCGGCCGCCGGTATGGCCATATCCGACATATTTGCCACCCAGGGAGAGGAAGCCTTCCGGCGCCTGGAGACAGGCGTACTGGAGAAGCTGCTGGAGCAGGGAGGCAGATCAGTGATTTCTGTGGGCGGCGGACTGCCTCTCAGGGAGGAAAACAGGGCGCTTCTCAAACAGCTGGGAACCGTGGTATATCTGGATGTCCTGCCGGAAACCGTCATGGAACGAATCGGATCCGATGTGTCGGACCGCCCCATGCTTCACGGCGGTGATGTGATGGGACGTATCGTCAGCCTTCTGGAGTCGAGAAAACCCCATTACCTGGAAGCTTCTCATATCATTGTGGATGTGAACGGACGGGACGTGGATGATATCGTGGAAGAGATTTACCGCAGGGCAGCGGATAAAACTTGCTAAAAAGGGAGAAATTTATACTGCCGTTAAAAAAGAACTTGAAAATGCTCCCTACATAGTATAGAATATAAAAGATTAAAGACTTATGGGGCGCTTAGGCAAGCGTCATGAACGAACTCAAGGAGGAATATCTTTATGATATCAGCAGGTGATTTTAGGAATGGCATTACACTGGAGATTGACGGACAGGTTGTCCAGATTATGGAATTCCAGCATGTTAAGCCAGGCAAGGGCGCAGCTTTCGTGCGTACAAAATTAAAAAATGTAATCAACGGCGGCGTGGTAGAGCGCACTTTCCGTCCTACAGAGAAGTTCCCTCAGGCCAGGATTGACAGAGTGGACATGCAGTATCTGTATGCTGACGGCGAATTATATAACTTTATGAACCAGGAGACCTATGATCAGGTAGCCCTGAACCAGGACATCATCGGCGATGCCCTGAAGTTTGTGAAGGAGAACGAAGTATGTAAGGTCTGCTCTTACAATGGCAACGTATTCTCCGTAGAGCCTCCGCTGTTTGTTGAGCTGGAGATTACAGAGACAGAGCCAGGTTTCAAGGGTGATACCGCAACCGGTGCCAACAAGCCGGCAACCGTAGAGACAGGTGCAACCGTATACGTACCGTTATTTGTTGAAATCGGCGATAAGATTAAGATTGACACCAGAACCGGCGAATATCTGTCACGTGTATAATACAACTGTCAGATACGCCCTGGGAGGCGGTTTGTAAGAATTGCTCCGGTATTTGCCGGGGCAGTTTTTAACTTTCCGGGAAAAGGAAAGACCTATTGTCACAGTAAAGGAGAGTATACATTGTGAATAAGATTCTGGATATGATGGAGCGGGAATTAAAGCAGGCATTTACAGCCAGCGGATATGAGGATTCATTCGCAAAGGTGGTTTTGTCCAACCGTCCCGACCTGTGTGAGTACCAGTGCAACGGTGCCATGGCAGCGGCTAAGGCATATAAGAAGAAGCCCATTGACATAGCGAACCAGGTGGTGGAACATCTGGTCTCAGGCGGCTCCCACCCTGTTTTTTCCGAGGCGGAGGCTGTAATGCCGGGATTCATCAACCTGAAGCTGTCAGAGGCGTTCTTGGCAGAGTATACGGGTTTTATGGCTCAGTCAGATAAGCTGGGGCTGGAAGCACCTGAGAAGCCGGAGACTGTTATTGTGGATTACGGCGGGGCCAATGTGGCAAAGCCTCTCCATGTGGGCCATCTGCGGGCGGCTATTATCGGGGAGAGCATAAAGCGTATGGGCCGTTTCCTGGGCCACCATATGATTGGTGATGTGCACCTGGGGGACTGGGGACTGCAGATGGGCCTTATCATTGAGGAACTCAGGGACAGGAAGCCGGAGCTGGTGTATTTTGACGAATCCTTTGAGGGACCATTTCCACAGGAGGCGCCCTTTACCATCAGCGAACTGGAGGAGATATATCCTGCGGCCAGCGCCAAGTCCAAGGCAGATGAGGTGTTTAAGGAGAGGGCTCATCAGGCGACCCTGAAGCTCCAGAGAGGATATGCCCCATACCGGGCAATCTGGCAGCATATCATGGCTGTCTCTGTGGCTGATCTTAAGAAGAATTATGCAAATCTGAACGTGGAATTCGATTTGTGGAAGGGCGAAAGCGATGCGGAACCCTACATCGGGGACATGATTCAGATGCTGGTGGATAAGGGGCTGGCCCATGAGAGCCAGGGCGCTCTGGTGGTGGATGTGGCTCAGGATACGGACACCAAAGAGATTCCGCCCTGCCTGGTCCGTAAGTCAGACGGAGCTTCTCTTTATGCCACATCC
>OJVM01000384.1_pt1 | contig 7644 bp, 5 predicted proteins | sample 1600161 | NCBI WGS metagenome assembly OJVM01 (sample SAMN04436770, study PRJEB24849) | human gut metagenome | biome: human gut; feature: NICU; material: stool | host: Homo sapiens | place: USA: Saint Louis, MO | collected 2011-03-25
CCATGAGCACATGGTCCGGGCAATACCCCTTTTTCAGAAGAGCGTTGATACAGGCAGACTTTGACCCGGAGTCCTGGGACAGGACCACGTCCACGTATTCCATCAGGCCCTGTCTCTGCCATTCTTCCTCCACCGCCTTTTTGTTGGCAGAGGATACCACTGCCACGTCCGCTGTCTCATGGGCCGCCTTAAGGGCCTCACGCACACCGTCAAAGGCGCATTTGGCGTCTTCCGGCATGGCCCCGATTTTCCGGTTTACTTCCTCAGACCATTCCAGTGCCTGTCGGAATATCTCCTTTCCGGTCCGTTCCCACTGGGCCTTTACCGCCTGGTTTGACAACTCCGGCGCTTCCCCTGTCCATCGGACAAAGGCATCCACATCCGGCACTGCTTTATATGTCCGGTCAATTTCTGCCAGAATCATGGCCAGGCCCTTAAAGCGGTTGATTCCCCTGGTCATGGTGTAAAGATTGATCTCATCCCAACGCCTGCGTATCTTCTGCTCCCACGGTGAAAGCCCCCAGACCGGAAACAGGTTATATGTTTTGAGTCCATGGTATCCATGGCACAGCCGTCTGAATCGACGCAGATCAGATATTCCTTTTGCTTCCTGTATCCCTCTAATATGTCCGGCATCCGAAGCTCTCCTCTCCTTTACGCCACTGCATATTACCGGAACTGGTACCAGTAGTCCTGTACATCCTGCAGATTTTTATAGACGAAGTCATAATTAATCATCCAAAGCTTCATATCCTCCAAGGGGATATTGCCATCTGCCGGGGTTGTCTCCGGGCGTACCGGCCATCCTCCGATGGTGTTGAATGGTTTGATACCATTTCCGTTTCCATCCTCGCCGCCTAACAGATAGCGAATCAGCAGCTTGGCTCCGTTTGGATGAGGCGCCTCGTTTACCACTGCCACAAAGTTCATGAAGGCCACGCCGGAAACAGGCTCCATCTTAAGGGGCTCAGATTCGATATTCCACCCCTTGTCAGCCCGCTCCCGGTACTTGGAGGACGGTGTGTAGCCAATGAGCTTTGACTCCTTGCCCTCTCCCACAGACTGGATGACCTCGTTGTTTGAGTCAAAGATGACCGGATCATTTTCCAGCACCCGCTTCATCCAGGCATGGGCTGCCGTGGGCTCGTCGTCCGCCAGTACAATATCCTCGCCGTAGCACGCCTTATAGGCTTCCGCCATCTCGTCCGCATGCTCCACCATAGTGGTGAACAGGGCCATGTAGCTCACTGTGCCGATTGGGTTCTGGAGCACGAAGCTTCCCTTCCATTCCGGCTTTGTCACATCCCACCAGTTGGTGATGGGGGTTTCCGTATAGATGCCGGTATTGTAGAACCACCAGTCAGTCTCAAAGTACAAAGGCGTCATATCCTTTAAATATTCCTGGTTCACATTCTTGTAAATGGATTCAGGCTGGTAATTGTGCAGGATTCCCTTGTTAAAGAAATTAATCATGTAATCCCCTGTCTGTTCCTTGGAATGGATTACGTCAGCTGTGCGTATACCCGAGTTGTACTCTGTACTCAGTTTGGTGGACATGTCATTGGCATTGATGTCATATACCTCCAGGGTCATGCCGGGATAATCCTCCTCAAAGCTGGCCTTTACCTTAGCCATACGGCTGGAAATGGAATAAATGACTACCTTCCCGCCCTCCTCGTCCAGTGCCTTCTTATACAGTTCATCTGAGGATTCATCCTCATACAGTCCCGCGTCCACGGCCCACTGCTCCTCCGGGGCAGACGCTGCATTTCCTCCTGCTGCATTTTCCCCTGCCGCATTCTCCCCTGCCTTGTCTCCAGCCGCCTCCTTCTGCGTCTCTCCTGCTCCCGGCTGCTCCCCGGCCTTTCCCTCATCTGCTGCCTTGGCAGCTGTTGTGTTCCCGGATGCAGCCTTTGTGTCCTCAATCTTTTCGCAGCCCGTAAGCGCAGATGCAGCCATCACGCCTGCCAAAGCCAGTGCCAATAAACGTTTTCCTCTTCTCCTCATGATTTCTTCTCCTTTATCATTTATTTGAATTTTGTTGGTCCTGCTGTGCGTCCATGACAGCCAGCTTTGCCAGCCTGCCGCTGTCCTTGCAAAACACGTTCATCTTATCCGGATTAATCCGCAGCCACACCTTTTGATCCGGACTGTACTGCTTAAGTCCGTTCTGCTTGGACAGGATTCGTTCCCCGCCCACCTCCAGGTAAATGGTTGTCTCTGAACCGGCCGGCATCACAGAGTATACTTCCGCCTCTATGCTCCCCTCTGCGGGTCCGTCCAGTATCTCCACCAACTCCGGTCTCACCCCGACCACTGCCTCAAAGCTTCCGTCACCCGGGGCTTCCCCGGTAAAGGACTTCCTGTCATAAGACACGGTTCCCAAAACGGATTCCACGGTCATGGTATCTCCCGCCACCCTGGCCTTTCCCGGAAGGAAATTCACCTTTGGATTGCCGATAAAGTCAGCCACCCGCAGGGAGGCAGGATTCTGGTACAGCTCCATGGGCGGTGCCACCTGCTCCAGCACACCCTCAAAGAAAATGGCTATTTTGGTAGACATGGTCAGGGCCTCTGTCTGGTCATGGGTCACATAGATAATGGTGGTGCCTAACTCCTGATGGAGCCGTTTAATTTCACTTCTCATCTCGATTCTCAGCTTGGCGTCCAGATTGGACAGCGGCTCGTCCAAAAGCAGCACCTCCGGCTCCGACACAATGGCTCTGGCTATGGCCACGCGCTGCTGCTGTCCGCCTGACAGTTCCGACGGATACCGGTCAATGAACGCCTCAATCCTCATGCGTTTTAAGGCATTTTCCACTTTCCTTCGTATCTCCTCCTTGGGCACCTTTGCCACTTCCAGGCCAAAGGCCACATTGTCAAATACCGTCATATGGGGCCAAAGGGCATAAGACTGGAATACCAGGTTAAGATGGCGTTTTCCCGGTTCCTCATAAAACTTTTCAGGCGCATTGACAATCTCCCTGTCCCCCATATACATATACCCTTCCTGGGGCTTCTCCAGGCCTGCCACCACGCGCAGGGTGGTTGTCTTTCCGCAGCCGGACGGCCCCAGCAGTGTCATAAACTCCCCGTCCTCAATCACCAGGTTGATGTCCTTTAACACATGGTTCCTGCCATAATATTTATTGATTCCTCTTAATTCAATTCTGCTCATCTTTCATATCCTCCCGCATTAAAAGCCCTTGGTGATGTCCGCGTCCGTAAAGGTATTGGCAAACCAGTAGACGAAGAATACCAGCACAAACATAACGATGGTCACTGCACTGGACAGCTGAATCAGATTTTCCGCCGAATAGGCGTACGCCATATAGGGCAGCGTCTGCTGGCTGGGCGTCATGAGTATAACTATCAGGTCCAGTTCCTTCATGATGCTGATAAACACCAGCATGAATCCGCTTATCATACCGCCCTTTGACAGAGGGAACACAATCTTAAAGAACCTGCGCAGGAATCCCGCGTTTTCCACCTGGGCGGCTTCCTCTAACTCCGTACTGATCTGGAGCATATTGGATGTTCCCGCCCTGGAGGCAAAGGGCATGTTCTTCACCACAGCGATAAGCACCAGCAGGGCAAAGGAGCCGTACAGGGACGGTACCAGGGTGATGCGGTAACCGAACATTTCTATTTTCTTAGCCGTTGCAAAGAGAGCCAGGTACATGGCGCCAAAGGCAATGGATGGAATCAGGTAAGGTATAAATACCAGCTGCTCCACCAGTTTTCCTGAGAACAGCTTGCGTCCCCTGGAATTGATATAGCCAATCAGCTGTCCGAACACGGTTGCAAACAGGGAGGTAAGCACCACCAGCTTGATGGTGTTGACCACATATTTCATGAACTGCGGATTCTTAAATATACCCGGCTCGCCCTGGTCAATGGTGGGCACGGAACCTCCGGTCCAGTAATGAAGGGTGAAATTGCTGAGGCTGTAGTTGCCCGGCTCCAGCATAAAGGACTGGTACAGCAGAATGACCACCGGAAACACAACGGCCACTGCGATGAAGGCAATGAGAATCCCCACGATAACCGGCCTCCATTTGCCCAGGCGTATGGGATTGCTCCTGCTGCCCTTTCCTCCTATGGTACTGAAGGATTTTCTGGAACCAATGGCCTTCTGGTTTAAGAACACGCTGAAGGAGGCAATGGCTATGAGAATCAGAGATATGGCAAACGCCACCCGGTTCTGCCCGTTCTGTATGGAGTTGTACATGGTGGTGGATACGGTGTAGTATCCGATTTTAAGCCCTAAAACCGACGGAACGCCGAAGGTGCCCATTGCCTTTGAAAAGGTCATGATAACCGCGGACAGAATAGCCGGCATCACCAGCGGGAATGTAATCTTTGTAAGTATCCTGGCCTTGCTGGCTCCCAGGATTTCCCCCATCTCTTCCAGCTCCGAGTTGATGGAGCTGAGGGCCGAGGACACCAGCAGGTAGGCATAGGCATAATAGTGGATGACTAACACCACGATAATGGCAAACGGCCCGTAGGCCAGCCAGTCCGGTGTCTGAATCCCCAAAAATCCCAGAAGGCCCTGGGCGCCGCCCACGCGTTCATTCTTGAATATGGTCAGCCATGCCATGGACTTGCACCAGGATGGTATCATATAGGGAATGATGAGGGCCAGGGAAAAGAATTTCTTATATGGCAGGTCGCTGCGGACCATGAGCCATGCCAGCAGTGAGCCCAGGGTAATTCCAAACGCAGCCGTGCACACGGATATCAATAAGGAATTCTTAAGGGGCGTCCACAGCATTTTCTGGGAAATGCTGCTGGTCAGAACCCGTTTCCAGTAATAGAGGGTAAACATCCCCTCCCTTCCCCCGTCCACCCTGGCCGCGTCTGCGCCTGCCAGGGTAAGCGTCTGTATAATCATCTGTCCCAGAGGAATCAGAATCAGATAAACCATGAATATCACGGAAATCACCACCATGATATTGTATGGATTCTTTACAATGCTTCCTGCCTGATTCATAAGACGGCGTTTCCTGGAAAATTCCCGGACGCCGCCTTTTGTTCCGGCCTTTGTATCTGTCTGCATACTGCCTGCTCCTTTCTGTTGCCTGCATACTCTCTTCTGTCAGCCCTTCATTTTATCCCTTGTTTATCCCTTGTCTATCCCTTGCAGGAACGGCGCTCCACCAGCCTCGGTTCCAGCTTCACAGAAGCCTTTCCCCCCACTGGCGCGCCCTCCTCCACCATTCCCAGCAGCAGCTCCACGGCGGTCTCCATCTGTTCCTCATGGGAAACTGCCACCGTTGTAAGCTCGATGTAGGGCAATTCCTCGGTTATGTTGTCAAACCCAATGAGTGAAAAATCCTCAGGTATGCGGATTCCATTTTCCCGGCATGCCTTGACAATCCCGTTGGCCGTGGCATCGCTGGCAGCCACGATTCCGTCCGGCATGGCCAGTCCGCTTTGAAGGAAATGCTTGAAGTGGTTATATCCCCTTTCAAAGCTGGTCCGAAAATCCAGATTGCACTCGTATACCTGGGCCGGAATCCGCTTTGCCCTGGCTGTCTCCAGAAAACTGGCGGCCCTGTAGCGGTGGGCCAGGCGTTCGGGCTTGAACCCCACAAACAGCAGGTTCCTGCACCCTTTGGATATGAGATACTCGGCGGCGATTCTGCCCGCCTGCTCCTCGTCGGCGCAGACATAGGGAATCCCGCACTGGCCTGTAAGCTCATTGAGGGCTACCATGGGTACATTATGAATAAACTCAGCCATGCTCTCCGTGCTCCTGGGACCAATGGGAAATATCAGGATTCCCTCCACCTGGTGCTCTGCCAGAAGCTTCAGATAATCCCTCTCTGCCTTCAGCTCCCGGAAGCTGTTGCATAATAATACCTGATACCCTCTTTTGTGGGCAGCATCCGAGGCCTTCACCATGAGTTCGGAATAAAAAGGGCTCATGATATCCGGCATGATGATGCCTATGGTCTGAGTCCTGCGCTTCACAAGACTCCGGGCCAGGCCGTTGGGCGTGTAGGAGAGCCGTTCGCATACCCGTAATATCCGGCTGCGGTTTTCCTCGCTGATACCATCCATCCCGTTTAACGCCCTGGATACAGAGGCGATGGATACCCCTGCCTCCCTGGCAATATCTTTGATTGTCACTTGTTTCATAATAGGCCTTCTCCCCATTTCTCCGTTTTAAAGAATGGTTTTCGTAAACGTTTACGCTTAAAAATATTATACCATCAGCCAGGTTTTCCCGCCATTTCCAGAACCAACAAAATGCACAGGTACCCCTATGCATTTTGCATAATAATTTAGGCATTTTTTCGTAAATTTTACGGCCGTATACGTTTACGGCCAAAAGAAGGAAGTTTTTCTTTTGTACAAATTGCCCCTCCCCCTTCATTCATGCATAAAACAGCACGGACAGACATAAGATTACTCCAGGACCCATATTTCCCAAAAGGGTGTCAGGAGGCGGTTATATCATGAGATTCTTCCGAATGCTCCGGGAGCATTTACATATCAGTACAAAGACAGTGATTTACGGGGAAATGATGGTGCTGAGCCTGCTGTGTCTCAGCATCTTCCTGTTTAAAACAGACCCGGGCCAGGCAGTCATGAGCCAGGCCTCCAGGCTGGCCGGATACATGAATCCCCTGGAAAACATAGACGGAGCAGACCCGGACAAGACAGGGACAGATAAGAAAGAAGCTAAAAATAAGGATTATATCAAATGGGTGGACTTCGGCGTCACCTCGGAGGCCATGAACCAGGCATTCCGCCTTGACGTGGACACCTGCCAGGCTGATGTTCATCTGAACTGGGTGGATTTGCTGGCCTATCTGGGAACCCGTTACGGCGGGGATTTTTCCAAATATAAGCCGGAACACATGACCGCTGTGGCAGAAAAACTGAAAAATGGTGAAACCACCATAGAAGAACTGACAAAAGACATGAAATATTACTCTTATTACCGCCAGGCCTACGGAGCTGTATTAGATGGCATGGTAGGGCAGTTTGAGGCAGAGATACCGGCAGGCGAAGCCCCGGCCGCTTATCTGCCTTCCGGAGTGGCAGGAGGCGCCCCCGGAGACCCCGCCACGGTCTGGGTGACCAAATACGGGCTCAAGGCATTTTCTCCCATTGCCAAGGGCTTTCCCTACAGCGATTTTGACGACTTTGGCGTGGCCCGCAGCTATGGCTTCAAGCGCCAGCACCTGGGCCACGACATGATGGGCCAGGTGGGAACTCCGGTGGTTGCCGTGGAATCCGGCTATGTGGAAGCCCTGGGCTGGAACCAGTACGGCGGCTGGCGGCTGGGAATACGCAGCTTTGACCACAAGCGGTACTACTATTACGCTCATCTGCGCAAGAATTACCCCTACCAGTCAGGCCTGGAGGTGGGAAGCGTGGTGCAGGCCGGGGACGTCATAGGCTATCTGGGGCGCACCGGTTACAGCCGCACCGAGAACACCAACAACATCGACGACCCCCATCTCCACTTTGGCCTGGAACTCATATTTGATGAGTCCCAAAAGGACAGCAACAATGAAATCTGGGTCAGCTGTTATGAACTGGTAAAATTCCTGAATCTGAACCGCTGTGAGGCGGTAAAGGTGGAGGGCACAAAGGAGTGGAAACGGTTATACGGCATCAAGGACC
>OJVM01000385.1_pt1 | contig 7635 bp, 7 predicted proteins | sample 1600161 | NCBI WGS metagenome assembly OJVM01 (sample SAMN04436770, study PRJEB24849) | human gut metagenome | biome: human gut; feature: NICU; material: stool | host: Homo sapiens | place: USA: Saint Louis, MO | collected 2011-03-25
AGGAGTCAAAGTCCTGTGCCTTACCGCTTGGCGACGGCCCAACAAGCCATATAGTAATCCGGCATGCCAAATTATAATACCATAGAATTTACCGGTTTGCAAGTTTTTGAAACCCACTTTTACAGAATTCCTGTGTTCCGGACCCTTACACCTGCCCCGCCATCTGCCTGCGGATATGTTTCCACCATACCCATGCCAGCAATGCCGCCATTGTCTCCGAAATGGGAAAGGACCACCACAGCGCATCCAGCCCAAACATTGCTGCCAGTATGCAGGCAGCCGGCAGCAGTACAATCAGCTGCCGGAAAAAGGAGATAACCAGGCTTTCCATCCCTCTTCCCAGCGCCTGGAATACGGCGCTGTAAATAACGGAAACAGAGGCGGACAGGTAGCCGAAGCTAATCACCCTCAGCGCCGTCACCCCAATGGACATCATGTGCTCAGAGGCATTAAACATTGCCATTATCTCCACCGCAAAAACCTGGGACAGTACAAAGCCTGCCGCCATGATGGCTGTGGCATATCCCAGGCTGTAATGGATGGCCTTTCGTATACGCTCAGGTCTTCCCGCCCCCAGATTATATCCGATAATAGGTATCATGCCGTTATTGAGGCCGAATACGGGCATGAAGATAAAACTCTGGATTTTAAAATAGACTCCCATCACTGCCGCGGCTGTGGCCGTGTAGGAAATCAGTATCTGGTTCAGTCCAAAGGTCATGACAGACGCGATGGACTGCATTACAATGGCCGGGATTCCCACCCTGTATATCTGCTTTATGATTCCCATATCCGGCCTGAACCCCCGGAAAACAAACTGCACCTCATGGTTGACCCGCTTGTTAAAATAGACGTTCATCCCCATGCCGGCCAGCTGCCCTGTCACAGTGGCTATGGCTGCCCCGCTGATACCCATTCTGGGAAATCCCAATAATCCGAAAATCAGAATAGGGTCGAGAATTATATTAATAACAGCTCCCGCCCCCTGTGTAATCATGGTATAAATTGTTTTTCCGGTTCCCTGCAGTATCCGTTCCAGCACAACCTGCTCCAGCACGCCAACTGAAAAAATCAGGCAAATGGACAGGTACTGTACGCCCAGCTCTATGATTTCTTCTGAATCTGTCTGTAATTTGAAAAACGTTCTGGTGAAAAACAACCCAAACACCAGGAAGAACAGATAGGTAACCAGCATAATGAAAATCCCGTTTACAGCTGTCTTGTTGACGCCTTCCCGGTTTTGTTCCCCCAGATACCGGGACAGCAGGGAATTCACACCCACACCTGTCCCCACTGCCACTCCAATCAGAAGATTCTGCACCGAATATGCCAGCGAAACCGCGGTCAGCGCCTGTTCGCTGATTCTGGCAACGAACAGGCTGTCCACTATATTGTACATGGCCTGGATAATCATGGATATCATAATCGGCAGCGCCATGGTCACCAGCAGACGGTTGACCGGCATGACCCCCATCTTATTCTCTCCGTTTGTCCGGGTCTGTTTTTCTATTTGCCTCATGTTCTCCTCGTTTAAGCGATTGATGAATCCGCCAAATCAGAATCTGTCAAACCGGAATCCGCCAATCCATTTCCCCTCAGTTTTACTATGGTTCCATAGACCGTGCCCGACATGGCCACCGCGTTTGCCTCATCCGTGTCAATATGGGCAGCCGTGGAATAGTGTTCGCTGACCCGAACCACCATGTCCTTAAAAATCAACGACCGGTCATTGATATTTACCTCAAAAGCAACTGTTTCACGGTCAGTCACCCCCAGTCTTTCGGCATCCTCCGGCGTGGTGTGTATGTGGCGTTTTGCCGCAATAACCCCTTCCTTCAGAATAACCGTTCCCCTGGGGCCTTCCAGTACACAGCTGCCGCTTCCCTCCACATCGCCGGATTCCCGTATGGGCGCGCTGACCCCTATGGTCCTGGCATCTGTCAGTGAAATTTCCACCTGGGTGCGCTCTCTCACAGGCCCCAGCACAGACATGGAGAACTTACCCTTAGGTCCAATGACGCTCACCCGTTCCTCGCATGCAAATTGTCCTGGCTGGCTTAACATTTTCTTCACTGTCAGTTCATAGCCTTCCCCAAAAAGTATCTCTAAATGCTCTTTTGATAAATGAATGTGTCTTGCTGATATTTCAATCAATATATTCTGCCCCACAATTATATCCTCCTGACATACTAAATGCTCACTTTTTGAAGCGGATCCGTAAGCGCCTTCATGGGTGGCAGTATTGTTTCATATTGTCTCATGTCTTCTGACATCATATTCCGGAAATGAATCTGGTCATCCTCCGCAAACGGAAGGTGACAAAAAATAATCTCTTTTGTCCGTATGGACTGTGTAAACACCCTGCGTCCCCTGGGAAGATGCAGAAAAAGCGGATTGGCAATCACAGCGTCAAATTCCATTGCTCCTGCCATTTGTTTAAAAAACACGGAGTCATAATCCGAGTCTCCCAGGATCAATACCTTTTTTCCGTCAGCCTCCAGCACATAGCAAAGGTGGCTGACCTTCTCATACTCCCTGCCCGCATGCCTTGAGGGAAAAGCTGTCAGGCTTCCCGTCTCCCACAGACGTATGCTCCGGCACTGGCCCATCGGCAGCTCAATGGCCTCTGTGCTGCATACACCTGCCTTAAGTTTTGAGGATACGCCATTCGGTGTATCCTCCGGCATCACCAGCATCTCAGGTGCTGCCTCCTGCAAATACCGGTTTACCAGGTCCAAATCAAAATGATCCTCATGAAAATGGGTAAAAGCCACCCATCTGATTCCGTCAAAGGGAGGAATCCTTTTCATGATCTGCTCCCGTATACAGGGAGGCACAGGACTGAACATCCCGTTCTCCTGGCTGTGCAGACCGTCCAGCAGCAGCTTCCGCCCCCCGGACTCCAATAACAAGCCTGCATTGGCCACCAGGGTGATATGGATCGTTCCCATCAGGCGAGACTGCGCATCTGGTACCTTCGGTCTGTTTCATGACCAGCCCTCACAAACGTCATGTTTTCAGCCCCAAACGCCCTGGTTATCTCATCCTTTTTCCCGGAAAGCCATTCCTGGTCAAGATTCCGGTAGGATGCATGGTCCTTCCAGAAATAAAGAGACGTCACACGGCCGGGATTGGTTTCGCTCACCCAAATCTGCCACCCGCAAAAGCCATCCAGCCCAGCCAGCTCTTTTGCCATGATTTCATATTCTAATTCCACATAACGTTTTACCAGTTCCGGCCTGATTTGGAATACCAGTTCCTCGATAAAAAGGCCGGGTTCGTTTACTCTCAGTTCCATGTGCGCGCCTCCTTTTCCTGATTACCTGTTTTTTACCGGCGGCATGTGAATGGCTTTTCCCAGGAGATTGGATACCGCCTCGTCAAAGGCCTCTGAAAGCGTGGGGTGCCCGTGCATGACACCGGCTGCCTCCTCCACCGTAAACATTCCGTTCATTGCAATAGCTGCCTCCGCAATCAGATCGCTTGCATTGGGGCCGATGATATGTACCCCTAACAGCCTGGATTTGTCTTTTGCGGCAATCACCTTCACCATACCCTCGGCGTCCCCCATGGTAAGGGCCTTGCCGTTGCCGGAGAACTGGTATTTGCTGGTAATATATTCGATTCCCTGCTCCTTTGCCTGTTCTTCCGATAACCCGATGCTGGACACATCCGGAAAGGTAAAAATGGAATTGGGAATCAGGCTGTAATCCACCTCTGTCTTCTCTCCTGCCATGCGCTCAACAGCTGTCTTGCCCTCCTCCGATGCCACATGGGCCAGCATGACGCGTCCTGTCACGTCTCCGATTGCGTAGATTCCCGGCACATTGGTCTCATAATTTTCGTCTACCTTTATTCCTTTGCGGTCATACCGCACTCCCGCGCCATCCAGGTTCAGGCCATCCGCGTCCATTTCACGTCCGGTTGACACAAGAACCTGCCCGCAGGAAAGAACCTGCTTTTTGCCGCCTGCATCCACCTGCACAGACAGATTGTTTCCTTTTTTCTCAATCTTCTCAACCTTAGATCCTGTCATGATTGAAATACCGCGCTTTTCCAGCAGACTCTTTAATCTGGCTGTAATTTCCACGTCCACATTCGGAATGATGTGGGGCATAAACTCCACCACGGTTACCTTTGCGCCAAAGGACTGGTAAATGCCGGCAAATTCAATGCCAATCACTCCTCCGCCGATAATCCGCTTTGTCTCCAGCCGCTTTACAGTGCCGTCCTTGCCGGTCACTTCCACCAGACCGGCTTTTATGATTTTAGCGCAGCCCTTCTCAATGGCCACCTTATTGGACTTCAGCAGATATTCCACTCCGCCGGTCAACGTCTTTACAATCTTGTTCTTGCGGGCCTGCACCTGCTCCATATCCAGCCTGTATCCGTCAATCTCAATTCCAAATTCCCTGCTGTGGTCCATATAGCCCATTACCTGGGCATTTTTATAAAGCGCTTTTGTGGGAATGCACCCATAATTCAGACAGGTCCCGCCGCATGCGTCCTTTTCTGCAATCACTACCTTCATTCCCAGCTGCGCAGCCCTGATTGCGGCCACATATCCGCCCGGTCCTGCGCCGATTACCACCAAATCCGTACCTGCCATAGTTCCTCCCATCTGACACTCACTCCGTATCAGTACTTATATCCCGACAAATCCGTCTCATTTGTAACACCGTAACGAATTTTCTGACGGGTAAATATGAAATTGCTTTCATGGATTCCCAGTGTCAGAAAATCTGCGTGGGGATGATCCATGTGCCCGAATTCCGATGCATAGCCCGGCGATTTTTGGCCGCCCGCAAATACCATGGAATAATTGATAAAGTATTCATCCAGCATTCCCTGCTGCAGCAAATGGGTGCAGTAGGACGGCGCCTCGATACAGAGCTTTTCCAGCCCCCATTTCTTAAGGGCATACATGAGCACCTTTGTATCGGGGTTCTCTCCCTGGCCCGTCACTATAACCGGGAACGCGTTAAAATCTGTGTAAAGCTCACCCAAATCCGCATGATCCACATCCTCAATTGTCTTAAAGGGCCCAATTACAGGATGCTTCAGCGGGGAATTGGCCATTATGTATTCGGCGCCCCTGGGGGACGTGGCTATCACCAGTTTATACTCTTCCTTTGGGTCTACATCGAAAATATAATGGTCAAAGGGAATATCCGTACCGTCTAACGATACAATCACGCCGCAGGGCTGGTACTTCTTCCCAAGCACTTCCCTGCGCTGCCTGGTCAGACGTTCCTCATATACATGGCAGGTGATGCCCGGTTCACTGAGCAGGGTGCGGGCGCCTATGATGATTCCGTCCGCATAGGCCCGCAGTACATTCAGCACCCAGAAATCCCCCAGGGAGCCGTCCGGGTCCAGAAAGTTATTTTTTGCTATGAGCGGTCCGGAGGGATTATCCCCATAGGCCATTTTGCCGTCCGAAGAAAGCACGATGGAGGAAAATGTATAGGGCCTGTCTGAAGGTGCTTTTGGAAAATAAATATCCGTGTAGTACTGAGCCACATCCGGCATCACCGCTGTCTCGGCAGATTCTTTCCTTATCTGTTCCAAAATCTCATCACTTTTTTTGACAATTTGAATCTTTAAATTCTGTTTTGGTATTTCAAAGAACACTAAATCGTTCATTCATTTCCTCCTATAGCCCCAGGTTTCCAATCTTCCTGCCCCACTGCGTGTTGCCCAGCCCCACTTCGTTTATCAGCTTTTCAGCCGCCTTCTGGGTGGCATATAATACTTTTTCTTCATCAATCATGGTCATGCGCTTGTGCTCCATTACAAACACGCCGTCCACCATGACAGACTCAATATTTGCCTGACTGGAAGAATATACAATTGCGCTGACCGGGTCATGTACCGGTATGGAACGGCCGTGGAAGGGGTCGTAGATTACCAGGTCCGCCTTCATTCCCGCCGCGATTGCCCCCAGATCCCCCTCCCGCATAACTGCCTTTGCGCCTCCCAGGGTTGCCAGTTCCAGAACCCTGGAGGCCGGCATGGCGGCCGCGTCTCTTAAATGTACCTTTTGGAGCAGGGCGGTTGTCTTTAACACCTCCATCATATCCTGGGTATCGTTGCTGGCTGAGCCGTCGCAGGCAAGGCTGACCGTCAGCCCTTCCTTTACCATCCTCTCAACCGGAGCCACGCCGGAGGCAAGAATCATGTTGGACACCGGATTGTGGCTGACCTTCACATCATACTGTTTGAAGATGTCAAAGTCCTCCTCTTCCATGCAGACACAGTGCACCGCGATAAAATCAGGTCCGATAAATCCCAGGCGTTCCAGATGGGGTATGGTCCTTCCTCCCCTTACTTCCCTGCAGTACTTATCGTCATCCTCTGATTCCAGCACATGCATGGTAAGGGGAATATGCATCTCATCGGCCATTTTGCGCATCTCCCGGTAGCCGTCATCCGTGTTGTCCCAGATGATGCCCGGCGCCAGGGCAACGCTCATTCTGCTGTGCCCTTCATACTTTTTGTACAGACGCCTCACATCGTCAAACATATCCTGTTCCGTATCGTGATGGGCCACCTTAAATTCCGGCGGGAAATTTGCGGTATTGGTGAAGCCCCGGCCGTATATGCCGCGTATTCCGATATCCTCCATGGCCTGGGTCACATAATCGCTGAGACCCGGGCTGGTATGGCAGTACATATAGTCCAATAGGGTGGTGGTGCCTGACTGAATGGCTTCCATACATCCTGTCAGGGCAGCGTAGTAACACATTTCCCCGTCAAACCGGTGCAGGGCCGTACGCACGGAGCTGTCCAGCCAGTCAAACAAAAGTTTATCCCTGCCCAGGCCCTTTAACATGGTCTGGAACAAATGGGAGTGGGTGCTTATCATGCCCGGAAATACGAACTTTCCCTTTGCGTCAACCACCCTGGAGGCTTCGTAGCAGGATACCAGTTCCCCGCCTCCAACCGCTGTAATCTTGTCTTTATCAATCACAATGCATCCATTGCTGATTATGTTTCTGTCATGATCCATTGTTATGATATATGCATTTTTAATCATAACGTCTGCTTTTTTCATATGGCTTACCTCCTGTTGGCGCGCAGATAGCGGGAATGAATATTTAAGGACTTTTTAAACCCATTTAAAATCCTGCAGGCTGGCTGTCACTTCTTTCAGGAATCTTGCCGCCGGCGCTCCGTTGACAATGCGGTGGTCATGGGTAAGGCTGAAGTTCATGACGGATGCGGGATAGAAGCCTCCGTCCTTTACCATCAGCTTCTCGATAATGGCTCCAACGCCTAAAATTGCTGATTCCGGAACATTTAATACAGGGGTAAAATAGGTGATTCCAAACATGCCCAGGTTGGTGATGGTAATGGTCGCGCCGCCCAGCTGGTCGGATGTAAGCTTATTGTCCTTAGCCCGCTGGGTAAGGTCTGATAATTCCAGGCAGATTGTGCGCAAATCCTTCATATTTGCATCGCGGATCACAGGCACAATCAGACCGCCCGGGATATCCACCGCAACGCCGATGTGAATACGGCTGCTGATTTTAATATGGGTCTCGTCTGCCATGGTGCTTCTCAGAGCCTTGTGGTTCTCCAATGCCATGGCCACTGCCTTTATCAGCATGGCGGTATAGCTCAGCTTCACTC
>OJVM01000402.1_pt1 | contig 7327 bp, 5 predicted proteins | sample 1600161 | NCBI WGS metagenome assembly OJVM01 (sample SAMN04436770, study PRJEB24849) | human gut metagenome | biome: human gut; feature: NICU; material: stool | host: Homo sapiens | place: USA: Saint Louis, MO | collected 2011-03-25
GATTTTATGATTTCCATGACAATAATCACCAGGTATGTGGCCAGAAAACACATCAGCATAACAAAGCTGAATACCCGGATCTTGGGCGGGATTTTCTGCGCCTCCTTCTTCAGCCGCTGCAGCTCCATCTGTTTGAAATCATGAGCCAGCATTTGAAAATACATGGCCCCGTCATCCCCGCGCAGCACAGAGATCAGTCCCCGCACCACGTCGGATAACATCGGGGAATTGAGTCTGGCCTCAAACCGGGTGAGGGCCGCCTCATAGCTGCTGGAACGCATATCCGCCACCAGGATATCCAGCTCCCCGGCAAATTGTTCCCCGGCATTTTTCTTGTAATTCTCCACAATCGAGAGGATATCCCGGCTGTTTTTCAGTTCCTGCTCGATGGTAGATACAAAACGGGGCAGTTCCGATTCAATCGTTCCACGCTTTGCGGCCAGCAGCTCATCAGCCCTGTTGATCTCCTGAAAGTAGATCATGACCGAGAGGAACACCACGATGATGGACAGCAGAGGAAACACAAGGATAGCCGGGATGACGCCCAGCATCACAGCTCCTGCTTTTGCAACTGCAAATGCCTGATAAACCTCCGGCTCCATGTTTAGACCGCTGGCTTTCAGGATGTTTTTAAGTCGTCCTTTCTTGTATTCATCCATGCGGATATAGGGAGCAAGTTTGACGGCCACCGTCAGCAGATAGGTTTCCGCGGTTTTGGCTGCCGTCTTTTTCTCTCTGCCCGTATTAATCATGGCTTTTGAGGTCTTCAGATACGGCAGACGCAGCAGGTCCGCCGTCAGAAAAAACAATCCGGCCGCCAATGAGGCACCGAACAGCACAATTAACACCACCATCCCCATCACCTCCTGTATTCCAGCGGCTTGGTCAGCTTAACAACCAGCGCTGTGCTGACAAAAATCAACGCGGCCGTTATGGCCAGGATGATCTGCCCCACCGCTGTGAACATCAGCGTCTGATACCAGCTGTGATTTAGGAAGTACATCAGCGGGATGTTCCCAACCACCAGGATGACCATGGTGATGAATTCCTTTCTCGGCTCCGTCACCAGAAACTCCAGCTCGGCATTCACAATTCTCATGTCCGACAGCTTGTTCACAATGGGTGTCAGCGTTGTTTTTAAGCTGCGGTCCATCTGGCAGTCACACAAGGCATCGCACCATTCATGGAACACATCATTTTCAATACGGCCCTTCAGGTTCCGAAGTGCGGCCTCCACATCCGGATTTACCAGCTTGATCTGTGTCACAAAATCACGGAACACGTTCTGAACCGGTGGGTTTAAATAGCGGATGTTTTCCTCCACGGCTGTCAGGATATCCTCGTTTCTCAGATAAGCGGTTGTGATGATGGACAGGGCTGTCTCTAGCTCGGCCGCAACATTCTTTTTATAGTTATTAGCGGTCAGACGCACATACCAGAATGGCACAAACAGAAAACCAACCGCCATCACTGGAGAAAGAAAAAAGTTCCCAATCATGATAGCGATGGAACCGCCAATGGCAAACAGGGACAGACTGGCGGCACAGATCAGAGAGAACGTTCCGCCTCGTCCGGTCATCACCAGAATCTCCTGGGCCTCCATAATCTCCCGTCGAAACACCCCCGGCTTCCTCTGTTTTGTAACCTGGTTGATCTCTTCCTTCAGTGTATCCGGCTTCCGAAGCAGGAAGGCAAACAGCTCGTCCGTAAATTCCACCGGCCGCAAATGCAGCAAAAAGAAAAAGCCGGTAATCATACCGGCACAGGCTATCAGCTGGATCATCGTCATACAATCCCTCCTCTCAGGCGCTCCAACACAGCGCCGGGCATTCCATTCTCAGTCAGCCGTTTGGCCAGGCTGTCAGAAATCGTGTTCACCTTCCTATGGCTCCCCTCTATGATGAATTTTCCTTCTTCCATGTAGTTCTTTGTAATCTCATACTGATACAGAGGCCGGTATCTCCGGCTTCCATCCTCCAGGATCTCACACTCCATGATTTCCATCAGGCGGCGCTCCCGGTTCTCCAGCTGCTTACAGAATGCCACAATCGGATATGCTTCTGTCACATAGGCCATCAGGGTCTCGTCCGTCATATCCACCGCCCGTTTACACAAGGAGACCATTCTCCGGTAAGTAGCCTCACAGCTGTTGGAATGAATGGTGGTAATGACTGCCACGCCGGTACGGGCTGCCTCCTGCGCCGCATTGGCCTCTGGCCCACGCATCTCTCCAACCACAATCACATCCGGATTGAAACGCAGCGCCATGTCAAGCAGCGTGATCTGATCCACACGCTGCCGGTCATTCTCGCTGTCCCTGGTAATGGCGTGAATGACAGAGTTTGTGACCTTCCCATCCTTCTCCCGAACCAGGTCCAGCTCTCGGGAGCCGGATTCTATGGTGTAGATTCGCTTATGATCTGGAATTGTGGTGAGGAGCCACCCCATCAGGGTTGTCTTTCCGGAGCTGGTTGCACCGGCTACGCAGACAGAGATCCCATACCGTACACACTCTGTTAAAAAGTCTAACATTTCCATGGTGGCCGTACCGCCTCTTACAAAGTCCTCCGCCTTCATCGACTGGGGATTCACAATCCGGATGGACGCCACCACCCCGACATCCTCATCGACCAATGGGGTTTTCATGGCTGCAATTCTTATATTTTTACTTAGATGTCCCAGCACAGCCGGGCTGGCATTATCCAAAACCATGCCGGATGCATGCAGCATACGCCGCACAACATTGATGGCGTGCTGTGGGCTTTCAAACCGTTCCTCCAGCTTTTTCGTTTCTCCCCCGGCATACTGAATCTCGATATCCTTATAGCTGTTGAATAGTGATAGGTAATCCTTTGAAGTTATCTCCGGATTTTCCCCCACTCCACACCGTGCATGAAACTTTCATTTCACACGGCGTTCCATCAATATTTACTTATTCTCACTAATCTCACAATTTCCAACTAAACGTCTCAAGTTATTCAGCTTCACGAAGTCTATTGATTTTCGTTTCAACAATTCAAGGTATTTTTCAATGGTTTCTACTTCTTTTGTATGAATCAGCTTATGCACTGCTCCAGTAACAAACACCAGATTTTTATATGCATCTGTGCCTCCCTCCGAACGCATGGTTTTATGATGTACTTCCATATCTGATATTTTCAGTTTTTCTCCTGTAATAAAACACCTTCCACGTTGTCCAACGTAAAGTGATATCCGGTTATCATTGTATTCCAGACTTTGGTTCTGAACAGGATTCTTCATGATATATTGCAATGTATCATAACTGAAATTTTGCAGATATTTATGGATTTTCTCCCTGCCGTTCACCGTGTAATTGCATATATCCTGCGAAAAACATACCGGTGGAGTTGTCTGCACGTAATGGATTGGATAAAGTGCCACCCGCTGTATAAATAGGGGCTTTACCTTACACTTTCCATAAAAGCGTTCATATGCCCTGCTTTTATTACCTCGTTTACTTCGTATACATTTCGTTCTGCAATAAAGGCTCTTATTGACATGAAAAGCGATTTCTGCAAAGTCTTTACTGATATGACTGGCTATCTTATAATACCCATGCAACCCCAGTACAGTAGCATTAAACTGCTGTACCCGTGCACCGATAGCATCATGTTGTAATACTTTGATTTTCTGTTTTAATTCTTTCTTGCATTTTTCTTTGCTTTTCTTTGTCATGTGGGATTTGACCACATATTTCTGACCTTTCTTCCAAAGCTTCAACTTAAATCCTAAAAATTCAGAATATCGTTTTCTTAGATTTACTATCTTGGACTTTTCCGGGCTGATTTCTAAGCCCAGTCTTTCTTCAAGCCACTGTTTTGTGGCTGCAAACATCTTTTCGGCAGTTTTTCTATCTTTACAGAGTAACTTAAAATCATCGGCATATCTGACGATAAATACTTCTTTTAAATTACCCCTTCTCAACAACTCATATTTTCTTGTCGGATTTTTATATGAGTGGTGGGTTTTATGGTTCTCCCACTGGCTTGCAATCCACCAGTCTAACTCATTAAGAACGACATTAGATAATAATGGACTGAGAATTCCGCCTTGCGGGACCCCTTTTTGTGGAACCCCTATTCCTTTAATTTCAGTCTTTAGCATCTTGGATATAATACATAACAATTGTTTATCCTGAATCCCCAGGCTCCATAACTGTTTCATGAGTTTCCCATGATTGACATTATCGAAAAATCCTTTAATATCAATATCTACTACATACTGAAAGTTATGCCGGTTGGTCAGTGCCAACACTCTGGCAATGGCATGATGAGTGCTCCGATTCGGACGGAAGCCATAACTATGTTTATAAAATTTGGCTTCACAAATCGGCTCAAGAACCTGCTTAATACATTGTTGTATCAGCCGGTCTTCCATGGTCGGAATCCCCAGTGGTCGTACTTTCCCATTATCTTTTGGAATTTCTACCCTACGAACTGGCATTGGTTGAAAATTTGACATTCTATTTCGCACATATGAGATTAACCTCTCCGGATTGTCTTTTCCAATATCCAGAATCGTAGTAGCATTGACTCCCTTGGTCTTACTGCCTTTATTCTTTTTGATGTTACGATATGCAAGCAATATATTTTCTCTGCTTACAATCAGGTCATATAGATTTGTAAATCTCCGATTTTCTTTTGCTTTGGAATACAGTTCATCATAAATCGCCTGAGTATCATAATACTCATTGTTTCTCAATCGCTGTTTCTTCCTTGATTTTCTAGTTGCCATAAGTCGGCTTTCACTTCCTTAATTGCGGAAATCCTGCCTCTCTTAGTCATACTCGAACCTTATGCAGTTTCATAACTGTTTGTAAGTTGTGTTTTACTGTAAATACTGACTTGTGGCTATCCCTCCACCGCTTATTATCACGGCTTCATCGGTACTGTGCCACTACTTTCATCAACATAAAAGCAGGTTATACAAAATGTTTTCCCTGCTAACGCTTCATAGGGATTAAGCCCTCCACGTTGCTGACTTACCACGTTCCGATAATCCTATCTTTACATATATACCCTTAGGTTCCTTCTTTAAGCCTGTCTGCTTTGACACCGCCTGTAACGGTGTAAGGAGTTTCATATCAACAAGTTTTACTAATCCTCACAGACCTTGCATTCTGCAAGCACAGCCGTTAGACTGTTTAGAGATTTAGACCCGTACACTCAAAGGTTCGCCGTCTACTGCCTTTTTACAGTAGAATTCTAACCATAGGTATTTTATAGACCCCGCCCTATCACTCCCAGCCACCTCTGGCTTGGTTTTGCTGTATCCTTTTTGACCTTAGCAAGTGCATACAGGCGACTTCAGCGAGCTTTATGACAATCTTGTGCTTAATCACAATCATGCCATTCGCAGTTTTAGGCAGGCGTTTCAAGGCGTTCCCCTATCATTCCACCTATCGGATTATCAGTTCTCCTAAACCGAACTTTGTTACATTCTTACGTTTAGTGCCTAACCTTTTCAGCTAGGAACGTGTCGCACTGTCGATCTCCTCAATCCCTGTCCCAAACACGTACTTTGTGAGGAAGGAGAACTCCGCCATCTCAGTATAAATGGTATCCACCAGTTCCTGGCGGTCCATCCCCTTAACTGCAATCCGGTAGTCTTGCACATACTTGGTGATATAACGCTTAATCTGATCCTTCACATCCCCACTTTCCTGGTCAATGATCAGCGTGGAATATTTGCTGGAAATGTACTCCTGCACTTCCTGAAGCACAGAGGTAAATTCCCTGGCCTCATTCTGCGGGGAAAAGAACAGGTTATGAGTTCGGAGTGCGGTGCCTCCCTGACGAAATACGGCAGCGTCTTCCTCGTCCTCTTCCTCCTCCACTTCGATTTCGGCTGCAGCCTCCTTTTCCTCTTTTACCAACTGTGGTATCGGACTGGGTGGCTGCTTTTTTTGCGGCGTACAGACTACACGCTCCGGCTCCTGACTCCCAACACCTTTTTTTCTTTCTGGCTTTTCTTCGTCCTCCGGCCTGCTGGGAGTCTCAACGATATGGCTATCCGGTTCTCTCCTATTTTCTCTTTTCTGACTTTCCTGGGCCATTTCCTCCACCTGACTATCTGCCGGAGCTGCCTGGAAAAATACGGTCCCGGCCCTCTTTTCACCTAACACCCAAACACCTCCCTGCTGATGGCTTCCACTTCTTTGCGGAATCCTTTACTATCCCGCAGCGACAGATCGGCCAGAAGGTTACCCGCTAAACTCTGGCTGGCAAGTTCTAAGGAGTTCGGGAGTTTGAAGGTCACATTTCCCAACACCTGTTCCACATGGTCGCTGGCCTCATTGGTTTTCACATTGCAGGCCACCCTATACTGTTTGTCCGCATCCCATTGATTGTCCCGCAGGAGAGGAAGCTGGCTGGCAAGATAGCTGACACTTTTTAAGTCGCAGTTTACCAGCCGAAGGACAGCATCGGATTCCATGAGCGCAACCGCGGACAGAATGTCATTGGCAATGTAGCTGCCGCAGTCAATGATGATATAAGGCGCAATGTTTCGCAGACACTGGATCAGTTCCGATGCCTGGCTTGCGGTATAAGGCGGATAGGTGTATTCATTCTCTCCCCGGAGCATTCCAAGGAAGGTCAGGCAGTCATACCTTTTATGGATGATGAGATTGTGCTTCACCAGAGATTCCGATACCCGGGCCGCCGCCAGAACACTTCCCAGAGAATGTTCACTCTCCAGTTCCCCCGGTGGGCAGATACAGGGTAGCATGGGTGCAGTCATGTCACAGAGCAGGAGAACCACATTTTTCTTTTTGGCTGCCAGATGCTTTGCCAGCTTCACCGCTGTCATCGTTTTTCCACATCCAGGGCTGCCCCAGACAGCCAGCACCTGATTCCGGGGTTCTAAGTCCTCCGAAAGCCGTTCTTCCAACTCACTTTTCCGGCTGAATATGCCACTCTTTTTAAAGTTCACGGTTTACCCCTCCTCCTGCTCAAGGGGCGGGGTAACCGGCAAACCAGGTTCTGTTTCTCCCGCCGCTTCCTGCGTCTCTTCCGGCATCTGCCGACTTTCTGTCTCTCCTTCCTCTGTATCCCCTGCTTCTTCCGGTTCCTCTGTCTCTTCCGGCGGATACAGCTCCAACAGCCTGGCCTCCTGGGCTTCTACGAACTTAGCTGCATTCTCCTTGCTTCCCCTGTATACCAGTGCTAAGTGGGGCTTACCATCCGCCTCAAGCTCTGCCAGGATCTTGCTCTGTTCCGGCGTGGCCAGCAGGGTGACAGTTCCGGGCAGCTCCTTTTCCTCTTCTTTATCCCCTTTTTCTGCAGTATTGGCATCATATCCACTG
>OJVM01000409.1_pt1 | contig 7233 bp, 3 predicted proteins | sample 1600161 | NCBI WGS metagenome assembly OJVM01 (sample SAMN04436770, study PRJEB24849) | human gut metagenome | biome: human gut; feature: NICU; material: stool | host: Homo sapiens | place: USA: Saint Louis, MO | collected 2011-03-25
GGTGCGGTGGACCGGATATTTGACACAGCGGAGAGCGTCTGTGTTGCCTCTGTTGCACGCACGGTTCTGCGTGCCGTCCGTGACACAGTGGTCTCTGTTGCCCGCGCGGTATGGAACTGGATCTTCTTCTGAACCTGTTGTGGATGATGTCCTCCCTGCCTCTAAGTATGCTCACAAAAGCGCTGTTTTCGTTACTGTCTCTCTTGTCCGTGCAATAGCTTGATAATAGAATAAAACGATCAATACCTATTTTACCGATCGTTAATATCGATCGTTATGCTAATAATAACTCCTGTTAGCAACGTGCACAGATACACACAGACATGAGATTCAGGGAACAACAGAGCCACACGTCAGAAACTTCCGTCAGCCGGACCTCCGGCACTGTAACCCTTTACCTGCCGGTATCCACATCTGTGGATACCGGCTTTTTTATTCACCCTCACTCTGATTAAGGAAATGCTGATGAAACGACATCTGAATACCTGCTACAGGCTGGTATGGAATCACATTACGGGCGCTTTCGTGGTTGCCTCCGAACTGGCCCGCGCACGGGGTAAACGTGGCGGTGTGGCGGTTGCACTGTCTCTTGCCGCGGTCACGTCACTCCCGGTGCTGGCTGCTGACATCGTTGTGCACCCGTGTGAAACAGTGAATGGCGGAACACTGGTAAACCATGACAACCAGTTTGTATCCGGAACAGCTGATGGCGTGACTGTCAGTACCGGGCTTGAGCTGGGGCCGGACAGTGACGAAAACACCGGCGGGCAATGGATAAAAGCGGGTGGCACAGGCAGAAACACCACTGTCACCGCAAATGGTCGTCAGATTGTGCAGGCAGGAGGAACTGCCAGTGATACGGTTATTCGTGATGGCGGAGGGCAGAGCCTTAACGGACTGGCGGTGAACACCACGCTGGATAACAGAGGTGAGCAGTGGGTACACGGGGGAGGGAAAGCTGCCGGTACAATTATTAACCAGGATGGTTACCAGACCATAAAACATGGCGGACTGGCAACCGGAACCATCGTCAACACCGGTGCAGAAGGTGGTCCGGAGTCTGAAAATGTGTCCAGCGGTCAGATGGTCGGAGGGACGGCTGAATCCACCACCATCAATAAAAATGGCCGGCAGGTTATCTGGTCTTCGGGGATGGCACGGGACACCCTCATTTACGCCGGTGGTGACCAGACGGTACACGGAGAGGCACATAACACCCGACTGGAGGGGGGTAACCAGTATGTACACAACGGTGGCACGGCAACAGAGACGCTGATAAACCGTGATGGCTGGCAGGTGATTAAGGAAGGAGGAACTGCCGCGCATACCACCATCAACCAGAAAGGAAAGCTGCAGGTGAATGCCGGCGGTAAAGCGTCTGATGTCACCCAGAACACGGGCGGTGCACTGGTTACCAGTACAGCTGCAACCGTCACCGGCACAAACCGCCTGGGAGCATTCTCCGTTGTGGCGGGTAAGGCTGATAATGTCGTACTGGAAAATGGCGGACGTCTGGATGTGCTGAGCGGACACACAGCCACTAATACCCGTGTGGATGATGGCGGAACGCTGGATATCCGCAACGGTGGTGCCGCCACCACCGTATCCATGGGAAATGGCGGGGTACTGCTGGCCGATTCCGGTGCCGCTGTCAGTGGTACCCGGAGCGACGGAAAGGCATTCCGTATCGGAGGCGGTCAGGCGGATGCCCTGATGCTGGAAAAAGGCAGTTCATTCACGCTGAACGCCGGTGATACGGCCACGGATACCACGGTAAATGGCGGACTGTTCACCGCCAGGGGCGGCACACTGGCGGGCACCACCACGCTGAATAACGGCGCCATACTTACCCTTTCCGGGAAGACGGTGAACAACGATACCCTGACCATCCGTGAAGGCGATGCACTCCTGCAGGGAGGCGCTCTTACCGGTAACGGCAGCGTGGAAAAATCAGGAAGTGGCACACTCACTGTCAGCAACACCACACTCACCCAGAAAGCCGTCAACCTGAATGAAGGCACGCTGACGCTGAACGACAGTACCGTCACCACGGATGTCATTGCTCAGCGCGGTACAGCCCTGAAGCTGACCGGCAGCACAGTGCTGAACGGTGCCATTGACCCCACGAATGTCACCCTGACATCCGGTGCCACCTGGAATATCCCCGATAACGCCACGGTTCAGTCGGTGGTGGATGACCTCAGCCATGCCGGACAGATTCATTTCACCTCCGCCCGCACAGGGAAGTTCGTTCCGACAACTCTGCAGGTGAAAAACCTGAACGGGCAGAATGGCATCATCAGCCTGCGTGTACGCCCGGATATGGCGCAGAACAATGCTGACAGACTGGTCATTGACGGTGGCAGGGCAACCGGAAAAACCATCCTGAATCTGGTGAACGCCGGCAACAGTGGTACGGGGCTGGCGACCACCGGTAAGGGTATTCAGGTGGTTGAGGCCATTAACGGTGCCACCACGGAGGAAGGGGCTTTTGTCCAGGGGAATATGCTGCAGGCCGGGGCCTTTAACTACACCCTCAACCGGGACAGTGATGAGAGCTGGTATCTGCGCAGTGAAGAACGTTATCGTGCTGAAGTCCCCCTGTACGCCTCCATGCTGACACAGGCAATGGACTATGACCGGATTCTGGCAGGCTCCCGCAGCCATCAGACCGGTGTAAACGGTGAAAATAACAGCGCCCGTCTCAGCATTCAGGGCGGCCATCTCGGTCACGATAACAACGGCGGTATTGCCCGTGGGGCCACGCCGGAAAGCAGCGGCAGCTATGGCTTCGTCCGTCTGGAGGGTGACCTGCTCAGAACAGAGGTCGCCGGTATGTCACTGACGACAGGAGTGTATGGTGCTGCAGGCCATTCTTCCGTTGATGTTAAGGATGATGACGGCTCCCGCGCCGGCACGGTCCGGGATGATGCCGGCAGCCTGGGCGGATATATGAACCTGACACACACCTCCTCCGGCCTGTGGGCTGACATTGTGGCACAGGGAACCCGCCACAGTATGAAAGCGTCATCGGGCAATAACGACTTCCGCGCACGGGGCCGGGGCTGGCTGGGCTCACTGGAAACCGGTCTGCCCTTCAGTATCACTGACAACCTGATGCTGGAGCCACGGCTGCAGTACACCTGGCAGGGGCTTTCGCTGGATGACGGTAAGGACAACGCCGGTTATGTGAAGTTCGGGCATGGCAGTGCACAACATGTGCGTGCCGGTTTCCGTCTGGGCAGCCACAACGATATGACCTTTGGTGAAGGCACCTCATCCCGTGCCCCCCTGCGTGACAGTGCAAAACACAGTGTGCGTGAACTGCCGGTGAACTGGTGGGTACAGCCTTCCGTTATCCGCACCTTCAGCTCCCGGGGTGATATGCGTGTGGGGACCTCCACCGCAGGCAGCGGGATGACGTTCTCACCCTCACAGAATGGCACTTCACTGGATCTGCAGGCAGGACTGGAAGCCCGTGTCCGGGAAAATATCACCCTGGGCGTTCAGGCCGGTTATGCCCACAGCATCAACGGCAGCAGCGCTGAAAGTTATAACAGTCAGGCCACGCTGAATGTGACCTTCTGATAATTCTGCATTGCCTCTCTGTGGTCCCGGTCATCATGACCGGGATCCGGACGGGGGAAAACGTTTCAGTGCCACATTCACTGGCATTCACAATAACATGATATTCATCACGGAGTGACTATGTTACAGATAGTCGGCGCGCTGATTCTGCTGATCGCAGGATTTGCCATTCTTCGCCTTTTGTTCAGAGCATTAACCAGCACAGCGTCTGCGCTGGCAGGGTTCATATTGCTGTGTCTGTTCGGTCCGGCTTTACTGGCTGGCTATATCACTGAACGCATAACCCGGTTATCCCATAGTCGCTGGCTGGCAGGCGTATTTCTGACGATTGCCGGAATGATCATCAGCTTCATGTGGGGACTTGATGGTAAACATATCGCACTGGAGGCTCATACTTTTGACTCTGTAAAATTTATTCTGACCACCGCTCTCGCCGCTGGTCTGCTGGCTCTTCCCGTGCAGATAAGAACCATTCAGCAGAACGGGCTCACACCTGAAGATATCAGCAAGGAAATTAACGGGTATTACTGCTGTTTTTATACTGCTTTTTTCCTTATGGCGTGTTCTGCATACGCACCATTGATCGCATTGCAGTTCGATATTTCACCCTCACTGATGTGGTGGGGCGGGTTGTTGTACTGGCTGGCTGCATTAGTGACGCTGCTATGGGCGGCCAGCCAGATCCAGGCGCTGAAAAGACTGACCAGTGCCATCAGCCAGACACTGGAAGAACAACCGGTGCTCAACAGTAAATCGTGGCTGAGCAGTTTGCAAAACGATTACAGCCTTCCTGAAACGCTGACGGAGCGCATCTGGCTGACACTCATTTCACAACGGATTTCCCGGGGAGAACTGAGGGAATTTGAACTGGCAGACGGAAACTGGCTACTGGACAATGCCTGGTATGAAAGAAACATGGCGGGTTTCAACGAAAAGCTGAGAGAGAGCCTGTCATTTACCCCTGATGAACTGAAAACCCTCTTCCGGAACCGCCTGAATTTATCACCGGAAGCGAATGACGATTTTCTCGATCGTTGCCTGGACGGCGGTGACTGGTACCCCTTTTCAGAAGGCCGCCGTTTTGTATCATTCCACCACGTGGATGAGCTTCGTATCTGTGCCTCCTGCGGGCTGACAGAAGTACATCATGCCCCGGAAAATCATAAGCCGGATCCGGAATGGTACTGCTCCTCTCTTTGTCGCGAAACAGAAACACTGTGTCAGGACATTTATGAACGTTCTTACACCGGTTTTATTTCCGATGCAACGGCGAATGGTCTGATTCTCATGAAACTGCCGGAAACCTGGAGTACAAATGAGAAAATGTTTGCTTCCGGAGGGCAGGGACATGGGTTTGCCGCTGAACGGGGAAACCATATTGTCGACAGAGTCCGTCTGAAAAACGCACGGATCCTCGGTGATAATAATGCCAGAAATGGAGCAGACAGACTGGTCAGCGGAACAGAAATCCAGACGAAATATTGTTCAACTGCAGCCCGTAGCGTCGGTGCGGCATTCGACGGACAAAACGGACAGTATCGTTACATGGGAAATAATGGCCCCATGCAACTGGAAGTCCCCCGTGATCAGTATGCCGGCGCTGTTGAAACCATGAGGAATAAGATCCGCGAAGGTAAAGTACCCGGTGTAACCGATCCCGCAGAAGCGTCCCGGCTGATTCGTCGGGGACATCTGACTTATACCCAGGCCCGTAATATCACCCGGTTCGGGACCATCGAATCGGTCACTTATGATATTGCCGAGGGGTCGGTTGTCAGTCTGGCGGCCGGAGGGATCAGTTTTGCCCTGACGGCATCGGTCTTCTGGCTCAGCACTGGCGATCGCGATGCTGCCCTGCAGACAGCTGCTGTCCAGGCAGGAAAAACCTTCACCCGCACACTGGCTGTCTACGTCACAACCCAGCAACTTCACCGGCTCAGTGTTGTTCAGGGTATGCTGAAGCATATTGATTTTTCGACGGCCAGCCCGACTGTCCGGCAGGCGCTTCAGAAGGGGACCGGTGCAGGAAATATCAGTGCCCTGAACAAAGTGATGAAGGGTACGCTGGTGACATCTCTGGCACTGGTAGCTGTCACAACCGGCCCTGACATGATCAAAATGTTGCGGGGACGGATCTCCGGTACGCAGTTCATCAGGAATCTTGCCGTGGCATCTTCCGGTGTGGCAGGTGGAGCTGTCGGGTCAGTGGCGGGCGGGATACTGTTCAGTCCACTGGGACCATTTGGTGCACTGACAGGGCGTGTGGTTGGCGGTGTTCTGGGGGGAATGATTGCCTCCGCTGTATCAGGAAAAATTGCCGGAGCGCTGGTTGAAGAAGATCGCGTCAAAATTCTGGCAATGATTCAGGAGCAGGTGACATGGCTTGCCGGCAGTTTCCTGCTGACCGGACATGAGATTGAAAATCTGAACGCGAATCTGGCCCGTGTTATCGATCAGAATGCTCTGGAGATCATTTTCGCCGCCGGTATACAACAACGGGCCGCGACCAACATGTTAATCAAACCACTGGTGGTCAGTATCATCAGGCAACGCCCCGTCATGGAATATGATGCATCCCATCTCGGCAATATGGTTAACCGACTGGAAGAAACATTACCCCCGGAGTTACCGGCATAACGGCTATTCTGCGCCTTTTACGTTTTATCACCTGATTTGTCAGTGTCATCGTCATGACTCAGAGAGGTAAATACCATGATTCACCTGTTCAAAACCTGCATGATTACCGCCTTCATTCTGGGGTTAACGTGGTCTGCCCCACTCCGGGCACAGGATCAACGTTACATCAGTATACGCAATACAGATACGATATGGCTCCCGGGAAATATTTGTGCTTACCAGTTCCGGCTGGATAATGGCGGAAACGATGAAGGATTTGGCCCCCTCACCATCACTCTGCAACTCAAAGACAAATATGGTCAGACGCTGGTGACCAGAAAAATGGAAACGGAAGCCTTTGGTGACAGTAATGCCACGCGAACCACAGACGCATTTCTGGAAACGGAGTGCGTGGAAAATGTCGCCACAACCGAAATCATTAAAGCAACTGAAGAAAGTAACGGCCATCGTGTCAGTCTGCCGTTATCGGTTTTCGATCCCCAGGACTACCATCCACTGCTGATTACCGTTTCCGGAAAAAATGTTAACTGATCCCTGAAGTCAGTTTCATGCTTCAGCCTCTGCCACAACGTATGGCAGAGGCTATTTATCAGGAGAAACCAGATATGCCGGGTTACACACAGAGTATGTCCTGGCTGAAGGATCTTTCTCATACGGTCAGGCGGTTGCTGTCATAACCGCTTACCGCAATGTGTTTATCCAGGATGACCCGGGTACGCATTTTCGTCTGGTGATCCGCAACGCGGAAGGTCAGCGACGCTGACGCAGCCGGAACTCTGAAGCTGATGCCGGAAAACAGCTTAATGCGTGGCTCGCCAGTGGAGGGCTTCTCAGACAATAAACCTCATTGATTTCATCCATCAGGCCGCGTCTTCTCCGGGAGACGCGGCTTTTTTCATTTATTACACCAGTAAATCTTAACCACCGATAAGGAGCAAATTATGCGACTAGCCAGTCGTTTTGGTTATGCTGCAAACCAGATACGTCGTGACCGTCCACTGACACATG
>OJVM01000415.1_pt1 | contig 7153 bp, 7 predicted proteins | sample 1600161 | NCBI WGS metagenome assembly OJVM01 (sample SAMN04436770, study PRJEB24849) | human gut metagenome | biome: human gut; feature: NICU; material: stool | host: Homo sapiens | place: USA: Saint Louis, MO | collected 2011-03-25
AATTCATCCTATGAATATATTTTATTTTTACCATATTTATAAGGTGTAGTCAAGATAAAATCGAATAAAACGCAACTATTTATAGGATGAATATTTCCTTTTTTTATTTCACCACAAAAGTTACCCTTATCTGAAAACATCTGCAAACAGGTGCAAAAAGTGTGTCCCAAAATAAAAATAGATGAAACGGTGCCCTCTTTTCTGTTTTTTGCGCAGAAAAGGAGCTGCTGCTCCAGTAGATTATTATTTATCTACTTTCGCAACAGCCCCTTGGCAGCAAGCCATTACTGTTCTTTAGCTCTCGTCCCCTTCATCCCCTGCTTCCCATCCCGCATCTCACCCTTATAACGGTTGTCATTATACATCAGGTGGAAATACATAGCCTGCTGCGCCTCCACAGGCTTCCTGTCCCGGATAGCCTCAAATATCCTGCGATGGGATTTAAGAGTCTGTTCATACTCTGTTTCCTGGACAGCGCCGGCAAACACACGGACGCCGTCTGTGATTACCGGTACCAGGTTGGTCATGACCAGATTATGGGAACAATTTGCAATCTGGGCGTGAAACTGCGAATCCTTGTCAGCATAGTCCTCCCTTAGTATCATCTGTTCCTCCAGGCCCAGAAGTATGTTCTCCAGCTGGTGGATATCCTCCACGGTGGCATTCTGGGCTGCCAGAGCTGCAATGGGCGGTTCCAGCATCACACGCACCTGAATCAGGTCCTCTGTCAGTTTTCTTCGGTCCTCTATCATGGCAAACCCCAGGGGATCATCGGAAACACCGTTTTTGTCTGAAATAAAGGTGCCTGAGCCCTGGCGTATGGTGACAATATTTCTGGACATGAGAATTCTAAGAGCTTCCCGCACCGTGTTGCGGCCAACCCCCAGAAGTTCCACCAGCTCAGCTTCCGTGGGAAGCTTATCTCCGGCCGTATAGCCGTCCCTTTGTATCATCTCCAAAAGCTTCTGGGATGCAATCTCCCCTAAGGTCTGTTTTTCCATGTTTCCTCCTGCCTGATGCATTATACCTTTACAATCTTATATCCAGCCGCCTTGGAAAGCCGGTTCATAATAGCCTGTCCCAGGTGGTCCTTGGGAAAGCTCTCCGAAAATATGTAGTCCACTCCCAAATCATCAAACTCCCTGAGCAGAGCGTAAAGATTATGGGCCACGGATGCCTGGCTTTTTCTTGCGCCTATACTGCGTACCTCGCCGTCTGTATAGCATCCCCTGGACTCGTCCGTACAGATAACTCCCACCTTATAGCCGGCCTCAATCTTCTCCCGGGAGAGCTCCCGCACCTTGCAAATCATGGCCTGGAGCTGTGTCTCATCCAATCCGGTTTCCGGGTCCGCCCCTGTGTTCCGGTCTGCTCCGTTTTTCTGCTCTGCTCCGGTCACCTGCTCTGCTCCGGTTTTCTGCTCTGCTCCGGTCACCTGCTCCGCTCCGCTCTCCCGCTCTGTTCCAGTCCCCGGCTCCACCAGTGTAAGGTCAGCCTTGGGGGCATAGTGCTTATACTTCATTCCCGGCGCCTTTGGCCTGACATCCGCAGAAAGAGGGCCCAGGATAGCCGGGTCCACGCTTACCTCCCCCAGCACCTCCGCAAGCATTTCCATGGTAATGGCCCCCGGCCTCAGAACAGCCGGTACCGCGGACGAAACATCCACTATGGTGGATTCCACCCCGATTCCCACAGGACCCCCGTCTATAATCATCTCAATCCTGCCGTTCATATCCTGCCATACATGGTCGGCTGTAGTGGGGCTTGGCCGTCCCGATGTATTGGCGCTGGGTGCGGCCACGGGCACTCCGGCCAGGGCAATGAGCCGGTTTGCCACCGGGTCGTCCGGCATACGGATTGCCACGGTATCCAGACCGCCGGTTGTGCCGTAGGGAACCTTTTCACTCTTGGGAAATATCATGGTCAGGGGACCTGGCCAGAAAGCCTCCATCAGCTTCCTGCCAGCCTCCGGTATCTCCTTTACAAGAGGCGCCACCTCCTCCACGCAGGATACATGGGCAATCAGAGGATTATCAGAGGGCCTCCCTTTTGCAGCATAAATTTTTCTTGCCGCGTCCTCGTCCAGTGCATTGCCGCCCAGACCGTACACGGTTTCTGTGGGAAATGCCACCAGGCCCCCTGAACGCAGTATGCTGGCTGCCTCTTTCAGTTCCTCATCCTTTATATGATTTCTGTCTTCTATAATAATTCTTTTTGTTTCCATGATTCATACCTCGATTGTTAAATACCGTTTGCTCTATGTCCAGTCTATTTTAGCACCCGCCACAGCCAATGTAAAGCCGGGAAATCCGGCCTATCCTGCACCTGTCACTTGAAGATTACGGACATTTCGTGTAAACTTAAGTCATCACAAATGATTGGAGGCTTTACCAATGAGCAACATTAACAGCGTAATGAAAGAATTCAAGGCATTTATCCTCAAAGGAAACATCATCGACATGGCCGTGGGCGTCATTATCGGCGGCGCTTTCAGCAAGATTGTGACTTCTCTTGTCAATGACATCCTGATGCCCTTACTGGGTGCCCTGACCGGAGGCGCAAGCTTCAACACACTTAAATATGTCATCCATCCCGCGGCCACTATAAACGGGGTAGAAGTAGAAGAAGCCGCCATACTCTATGGCAGCTTCCTACAAAATATATTGGATTTTCTCATTATCGGCGTGTGCATGTTCTTTATGATTAAGACGGTTGCCGTCATCAGCAGCCGGTTACGCCATGAAGAAGATGCCAAGGAAGAAGCACCGGCACCGGCTGGTCCCACACAGGAAGAGCTTCTGGCTGAAATCCGCGACCTTTTAAAGGAACGAAAGGACATAGCCTGATATTCCTAGAAAAACCGAATCCGCTTGGCATTCTCCACAAATTCCCTGTTATTCCTGGTTCTTGCGAAAAGGTCAAGTATCTTTTCCACTGCATCCTCGGGTTTCAGGGAATTGGTGGCCTTGCGGATAATATCCACTGCCTCTGCTTCCTCCCTGGACAGCAGGAGGTCATCCCTTCTGGTGCCGGACTTCAATATGTCGATGGCCGGGAAGATACGTTTCTCAGACAGTTTCCTGTCGAGCACCAGCTCCGGTGCCTTTAAATTCCTCATACACAACATCATCCATGCGGCTTCCCGTCTCCACCAGGGCAGTGGCCAGTACGGTCAGGCTTCCGCCCTCGCGCATATTTCTGGCAGCGCCGAAAAAACGCTTCGGCATATGAAGGGCTGCCGGATCCAGACCGCCGGATAATGTACGGCCGCTGGGCGCAACCGTCAGGTTGTATGCCCTGGCCAGCCTGGTAATGCTGTCCAGCAGGATGATAACGTCACGTCCGTGCTCCACCAGACGCTTGGCCCGCTCAATCACCATCTCGGATACCCTCTTATGACGGTCAGGCAGCTCATCAAAGGTTGAGTAGATTACTTCCACATTTGGACCCACAATGGCCTCTCTTATATCCGTAACCTCCTCAGGGCGCTCGTCAATCAGAAGGATCATCAGATGCATATCCGGATTATTGGTTGTAACTGCCTTTGCTACCTGCTTTAACAGTGTGGTCTTTCCTGCCTTTGGAGGGGATACAATCATACCACGCTGTCCCTTTCCAATAGGTGCCAGAAGGTCCAGGACACGCATGGCCACCGTATTCCTCTCACCAGGTGTTTCCATATGAAGCCGCCTGTTAGGGAAGATGGGTGTCAGGTCCTCAAAGTTGGGCCTTGTCTCCGTGGCGCTTAGGGGATAGCCGTTTACCGTCTTGATGTAGAGAAGGGCCGCAAACTTCTCTGTTGCAGACTTCACCCTGCGGTTTCCCACTATAATATCTCCTGTTTTCAGATTAAAACGGCGAATCTGGGAAGGCGCCACATACACATCATTTTCACCGGGAAGGAAATTTTCACAGCGGATGAATCCAAATCCGTCGGGCATGACTTCCAGTATGCCGTTTGCCTCAATCCCGCTGTCTAACTCAGCCATATCCTGGCTGGAAAGGCCGATTGCGTCACTTCTATTGTCCGCTCTGGCAAAACGCTCTCCATCGTTCTGGGAAGGCGCGCTGTTCTGGCTCATTCTGTTATTCATACTGCTGTTTCCATGTGTTTGGGGAGTCTGGGTCCTGTTCTGTGTATACTTGCTGTCGTACCCTCTTGAAACAGGGCGGCGGTTATCCGTTCCCCTGCTGTCATTCCGGTTCTCCTGATAATCCTGGCTCCTTGACTGGTTACGCTCAAAGGCATGGGGCTGGTCCTGGCTCCGGGGTGTTTCCTGGCTCCGGGATATCTCCTGACTCCGGGGCGTTTCCTGGCTCCGGGATATCTCCTGACTCCGAGGCGTTTCCTGGCTCCGGGATGTTTCCGTTTTTACTTCCCGTTTTATTTCCGCCGGCTTTATATCCGGGTTTTTCTCTGCCTCATCGCAGAGCAAATCAATAATTTCTGCCTTTCTTAATGAACTGATGCCCTTAATTCCACGGCTCTTGGCCATTTCCTTTAGTTCTGAAAGAGGCAGGGTCTGCAGTTTTTCACGCATAGTATTTCTCCTTATTAAATTCAATTCTTCACCCGCAAAAAAAGCCGGTGTACGCCTTCTGTCTATATTCAAATTATCTTCTGTTCATTCAAATTCGGGGTTTATTCCAGATTTGGGAATTGCTCAGGGACTAACAGACTGCCGGCAGTATCAAGAAAACTGCCAGCTAATCTATTTATAGCCCTATTATATACACGAATATCAGGGATTGTAAAGTTAAAATTTGAGAAAATCAGCTTTTAAGCCATTTCATATGCGCATTTATCTGCTTCTCATAGCCATTGTCAGAAGGTTCATAAAATACGGTTCCCTCCATACCTTCGGGCAGATACTGCTGCTGTACATAATGCTTGGGATAGTCATGAGCATAGAGATAACCTGCCCCGTGTCCCAGCTTTTCCGCTCCCTTATAATGCTTGTCCTGCAGATGGACCGGCACTGGCATGGTCCGTTCGTTCCTCACCGCTTCCATGGCCTTCTGTACCGCCATACAGGCAGCGTTGCTCTTTGGAGCTGTGGCCACATAGGTCACTGCCTGGGAGAGGATGATATTGGCCTCGGGAATTCCGATGCGCTCTGCGGCCTGGGCTGCGTTTACCGCCACCACAAGGGCCTGAGGGTCCGCATTTCCCACATCCTCCGCAGCACATATCATAATTCTTCTGGCTATGAACTTGATGTCCTCTCCCGCGTACAGCATCCGCGCCAGATAATACACGGCCGCGTCCGGGTCCGACCCCCGCATGCTTTTAATAAACGCGGATATAGTGTCATAGTGGTTGTCCCCGTTCTTATCATACCGGACAGCCCTTTTCTGAATACATTCCTGGGCCACTGCCATATCAATGTGAATCCGCCCGTCCGCTCCCTTTGCAGTGGTCAGTACCCCCAGCTCCACGGCATTCAGCGCGGCCCTGGCATCCCCGTTGGCCGTGTCTGCCAGAAAATCAGCTGCATCCTCGTCAATGTCGGCATCGTAAATGCCCATTCCCCGTTCCTTGTCATAAACCGCCCTGCGGATCAGCTCCTTGACATCGTCCTTTTCCAAAGGCTTGAGCTCAAATATTCTGGACCTGGAAAGAAGCGCTCCGTTTACCTCAAAATATGGATTCTCCGTCGTGGCTCCTATCAGTATCAGGGTTCCGTCCTCCACAAAGGGCAGAAGGTAATCCTGCTGTCCTTTATTGAAGCGGTGGATCTCATCCACAAACAAGATGGTTTTCCTTCCATACATGCCAATGTTGTCCTTGGCCTCCTTCACCACTTCCTCCATGTCCTTTTTTCCTGCCACTGTGGCGTTAATCTGCCGGAAATCCGCACTGGTGGTATTGGCAATGACCTTGGCCAGGGTGGTCTTACCGGTTCCCGGAGGTCCGTAAAAAATAATGGATCCCAGCTTATCCGCCTGTATGGCCCGGTACAGCAGCTTATCCTTTCCCACAATATGCTGCTGCCCCACCACCTCATCCAGGGTCCTCGGACGGAGCCTGGAAGCCAGAGGCGACTCCTTCTCCATATCCTTTTCTCTCATATAATCAAATAAATCCATATCTGTATTCTCCTCAGTCAATCAGCAGTTCATCCACCGTAACAAAAGTATAGCCCCGCTTCGTGAGCGTGTCAACGATTTCCAGGGCTGCTTCCACAGAAGTGGGGAAAATATCATGCATTAATATGATATCCCCGTCCTCCACATCCTTAAGCACCCGTTTCACCACACGGTTGGTATTGCGCAGTTTCCAGTCCAGGGAGTCCACAGACCACAGGACAGTGGTCATGCCCACCCTGCACTCCAGCTCCTCATTCCAGTCCCCATAGGGCGGGCGCATGTATTGGGGCCTCTCTCCTGTAATCTCTTCTATCATCCGGCTGGTTCTGTCCACGGCCTGGCAGACTGCGTCTGAACCGGCCTTTGTAAGCTGCACATGGCTGTAGCTGTGGTTTCCAATCAAATGGCCCTCTGCCTTCATGCGCTTTACAATCTCCTCGTTTCCCTCTATGTTCTGTCCCATCAGAAAAAAGGTTGCCCGGACATTCCGCTCTTTCAGCCCGTCCAGCAGTTTTTCCGTGCAATCCTCATTTGGTCCGTCGTCAAAGGTCAGAGCCACACATTTCCCTTCCAGTCCCTTGGCCCGGTCCAGGGTATCCCCTCCCTCCCTGACCCAGGAGCCCTCATCGGCGGACACATGGGCCGGCATCTCCCCCCTGACCGTATGGATAAGGCCGCCCAGCAGCAAAAGGTCCGCTATGCAGACAGCTGCCAGGAGCTTTGACTTATTTATCAGCTTCACCCTGTTTTCCCTCTCTTATTTCGCATCCTTATCTATCCAGTATATGTGCAGGGGCAATATAAAAATGCTTTTACCTTTTTCTCCCTTTACAGACTTCATAATATGTGCGGGAAGAAGAAAACAGCGCCGGGACTGCTCCCGGCGCCGCATGGCTGATTTTACATCATATTGAAGTTATATCCTGATAAAAATGATACCATGATTGAGCTTATTGTACATTACATTAAACCCAGCGGCTGCTGTCACGGCCCTAATGGCGTGACCACCACACCCGGTCCGCCGGATGAACCGGTGACAGCCTGGCCCAAACCCGGTGCCTGG
>OJVM01000416.1_pt1 | contig 7065 bp, 7 predicted proteins | sample 1600161 | NCBI WGS metagenome assembly OJVM01 (sample SAMN04436770, study PRJEB24849) | human gut metagenome | biome: human gut; feature: NICU; material: stool | host: Homo sapiens | place: USA: Saint Louis, MO | collected 2011-03-25
CGGAGGAGGACAAGGTATTTCTCCAGGACCTTTGGAAGGAGACAGAGATGTATGTCCGTTCCCTGACCGAAGATTTATCTGATGGATTCTTCGACGAGATGCAGTCCAAGGGTACAACGGTGATTGAACTGACAACGGATGAACTCAAGGTATTCCAGGATGTGGCCAAGTCTGTGTGGCCCCAGGTAGAAGAACAGATGGGCTCAGAAGCTTACAATAAGCTGGTGGATTTTGTGCTGGATTACCAGGCAAAGAAATAAGCGGGGGGTAGATCGTATGAAAGATGGAAAGTTCGACCTGAAAACTTTTCTGGATAATATAGAGCTGTATATATCGGCTGTGTTATTCATAGCCCTTACCGTACTGCTTTTTGCAAACGTGTTCTGCCGGTATGCGCTGAAGCATTCTTTTGCATGGGTGGAGGAGGTTGCGACCATTGCCTTTGTGTGGATGATTTGGTTTGCCATGTCCGCGGCTGTCACCAAAAGAAAGCACCTGCGCATCGACTTTATACTTGAAATGGTTCCGTTTAAGGTGAAAAAGGCAATGCTTGTCATCTCCAATCTGGTCTTTGCTGCTTTTGATATATATTTGCTGTATATTGTCATGACCATTATCAGGAGACTTGGAAACAGCCAGACCACGCTGCTGAGGCTTCCCCAGCAGATGGTATACTCCATCATTCCTATCGGGCTGGTGCTCAGTGTCGTAAGAATCGCGCAGGATACCATAAAACTCATGCATGAGAATGAGGCCAATCTGGGCGCTTCCAAGCCTGCGATGGACCTTGATGAATGTGAGCGGATTTATCTGGAAAAGAAGGCGGCAAGGGAGGCGGCTGCTGTGAAGGGAGAGGTGAGATAGTGGCTACAGGTGTTATGTTTATTGTAATGTTTGGTCTCATGTTCCTTGGTGTGCCCATTGCAGTGGCAATGTTCATCAGTATGTTTGTACTGATAAATGTTGACCCGGTTACCACCAGTTCATTCATTGCCCAGACTACATATGGAGGAGTTGCCAGCTTCACCAACCTGGCTCTGCCCTTTTTCATGATTTCGGGTACCATCATGGAAACAGGGGGTCTGTCCAAACGTCTGGTGAGTGCAGCCAATTCAATCATAGGCGGTGTTACAGGTTCCCTTGGAATGGTTACGGTCATAGCATGCATGTTCTTTGGCGCAGTGTCCGGTTCCGCACCGGCCACAGTGGCGGCCATCGGCGCCATCATGATACCTATGATGGTGCAGGAAGGGTACAGCAAGTATTATGCAACAGCTCTGGCATGCTGTGCTGGCGGTCTGGGAGTCATTGTGCCTCCCAGCTATCCTCTGGTACTCTACGGCGTCACCTGTAATCAGTCGGTAGGAGATTTGTTCATTGCCGGACTGCTCCCATCCTGCGTGGTGGGCGGAGTACTTATCCTTATCAATTATGTATACTGCAGGAAGCACCGCCTGAAGGGCGAGAACCATTTCCATATCAAATCAGCGGTCAGCGCCTGGTGGGACGCAAAGTGGGCGTTAATCATGCCGGTTAATTTACGGAGGCTTCTTTACTGCGACGGAGGCAGCGGTGGTGGCTGTTGTGTACGGCATATTTATCGGATTCGTGGTATACCGGGAGTTGAAGATTGAGAAGCTCTGGGCCGTGTTCAGGGACAATGCGGCGTTTATAGCAGGCACCATGTTCATCATGTGTCCGGCAAAGGCAACCGGTTCTGTATTCGCGTATCTGAACATCAACCAGACCATTGCTGATTTCATGTTCAGTATCTCCAGCAATTATTATGTGGTTATGTTCATGATATTCATTATCATGTTTATTGTGGGAATGTTCATACAGACAACGCCGGCCATAATCATTCTGGCTCCCACCCTTTTATCCGTTGTAACCCAGGTGGGATGCGATCCCATTCACTTTGGTATCATCCTGGATTTGGCCCTGGCTATTGCATTTGTAACACCGCCTGTGGCAATCAACCTGTTTGTGGGTTCATCCCTGACAGGCATCAGTATAGACAAGATAACAAAGGCCGAAATGCCCCTTCTGTTTGGCCTGATAGCAGCATTTTTCGTGGTGGCATTTATTCCGGCCATTTCACTCCTGCTGCTTGGCAGGATATGATGGTGGGGATGATAACAGGGATGATAGCGGGGATGACGCAGGTGTGATGCAGGAGATAACGCGACGCAGGCGTCACGCAGACTATAGAGCCGGTCATCCCGGACAGACTGGAGAAATTAGACTAAGCATCAGGAGGAAACATGGATATCCTATATCTTTCCATAGTGTTTCTGGTAATCGTTGTGATTATATGGCTGAAAAAGCCGCTGTTTGTGGCAATGATAGGGGGGATAGCAGCTACCATTATTTTGTTCCGGGTCAATCTGAAGGACGCGGTGGTTGTTCTGGGAAGGCAGACAGTGGCCTGGGATACAATAGATGTGCTGCTGAGCTTCTATCTCATCATATTTCTCCAGCTTATGCTGGAGAAAAAAGGAAGGCTGACAAACGCGAAGGATTCATTTAACCGCCTGCTCAGGAACCGCAGAATGAATACCATTGTATCACCTGCAATTATGGGACTTCTTCCGTCTGCGGCAGTCATGACAATCTGCGCGGATATGGTAGACAGGACATGCGGGGAATACATGGATGATAAAAACAAGACGTTTGTATCCTGCTATTACAGACACATACCGGAAATGTTCCTTCCAACCTTTCCGGCGGTCCTCTTGGGACTTACACTTAGCGGACAGAATGCGGGGGTGTTTGTGCTGGCCATGATTCCTATGGTGGTGGCGGCATGTCTTGTGGTATATATTACACATTTAAAAGGAATACCCAGGGAAATGCCCCTGCTTGAAGAGACCATTGATAAGAAAGCGGAAATTATCAATCTGGTGAAAAACCTGTGGACCCTGATAGCTGTGCTCTTAATCATTATTATATTTAATCTTTCCGTGTGCATAGCCGCGCCCCTGGTAATTGCTTCCAATTATATATTTGATCATTTCAGCTTAAAAGATCTTCCGGATCTTATGGTGAGGTCTGCGGAACCCATATTATTGGGCAACATGTACCTGATAATGCTTTTTAAAGGCATATTGTCGTATACCGGCGTCATAGGGCTTCTGCCTGATTTTATAGGACAGTTTCCTATTTCCATGACAATGTCCTTCGGCCTGCTGTTCTTTATCGGCACAGTTATAAGCGGCTCCCAGACAATCATTGCTCTTTGCATGCCCATGGCGTTTTTGGCGTTTCCCCAGGGAGGGATTCCGTTTCTTGTCATGCTGATGAGTGTCGCGTGGGCTGCAATGCAGATATCTCCCACACACGTCTGCTCCTTTGTTGCGGCTGATTTTTACCACACCACACTGGGAGACATCGTTGTGAGGGCCCTTGGACCGGTCATTATATTTTCAATTATTGCATATGGTTACGGACTGCTGCTGGGGCAGATTTTCTATTAGCGGATTTATAAACAAAAGCTCATGATACAAGGAGGAAAAATATGAAAATAACAAGCGCGAAGTTATTCCTGGCCGAATACAACCGTTCTGAAACGCCTGAGTTTCCTAAAAAGAGTAAGGTGGTGGGAATCCGTATTTACACAGATGAAGGAATTTACGGGGACGGAGAGGTGGCGGGAATTCATGCAACCTACGGGGCCTTTGGTGTGATAAAGGATATGTGGCCTTTTATCTCGGGAAAAGACCCCTTTGACAATGAGGTGCTGTGGGACCAGCTGATGCTCAGAACCTTTTGGGGGCAAAACGGCGGTGCCTTCTGGTACAGCGCAGTCAGCGCCATTGATATCGCTCTGTGGGATATCAAGAGCAAGTCGCTAAATGTGCCGTTATATAAACTCCTGGGAGGAAAGCGGCGGGATAAGGTGCGCTGCTATGCCTCACAGCTGCAGTTTGGATGGGGGCCAATAGATTCCCCGGCCGTAACCGTACAGGATTATGTGGACAGGGCCAGGCTTGCCCTTCAGGATGGTTACGATGCCATTAAGATTGATTTCCTTAACTGGGATGAAAAGGGCAATATATTGAATGAGACCAACCGTCTGGGCCTGCTTCCTCCTGAGCTTGTACAGGTTTTCTCCGACCGTGTCCATGCTGTCAGGGAGGCCATAGGCCCCAAGGTTGACCTTATTATTGAAAACCACGCGGGAACCAATTCCAATTCGGCAATCCAGCTGTCGGCAGCAGTCCAGGACTGTAATATTTACTATTTTGAGGAGCCTAACACGCCGGTATTCTACAATAACAAATATGTAAAGGATAATGTGAAAATGCCGCTGGCCCATGGGGAGCGGGTGTTCGGCCGATGGGAATACATACGGTATTTCATGGATAATTCCATTCAGGTAATCCAGCCGGATATCGGCAATGCCGGCGGAATCACTGAAACAAAAAGAATCTGCGATATGGCGTATACCTTTGATGTGGGTGTTCAGATTCATACATGCGCGTCCCACCTGCTGACGCCGCCGTCTGTACAGCTTGAGGCATGTATACCTAATTTTGTCATTCACGAACAGCATATGCGCAGTATGAATCCTTCCAACCAGGAACTTACAGCAAAGGTAGTGATGCCGAAGAATGGGTATCTGGACGTGACGGACGATATTGGCATTGGAAACGAATGGTCTGACAAGGCGCTTGCATCGGAAGACCAGATAACACTTAATTAAAGGGGGAAATCAGAAGATGAAGATTACAAGTGTGGAATGCTATAAAGGAGCGTTCATAACGGTTAAGGTAAACACGGACGAGGGAATCAGCGGTTTTGGCGAGGCCGGGCTTTCCTACGGCAGCTGCCAGAACGCGGCGTGGGGAAACTGCCAGGATTTTGCCAAGATGGTCATTGGAATGGATCCCTTTGACACGGAAAAAATTTATGAACATCTCCACCGCCATACGTTCTGGGGCATGAACGGGGGCGTTACGGTATCTGCCGCTATGGCCGCCATCGACATTGCCTGCTGGGATATTAAGGGAAAGGCATTGGGGCTGCCTGTTTATAAGCTCCTTGGAGGAAAGACCCATGATTCCCTCCGGGCGTACGCCTCCCAGCTGCAGATGGGGTGGAGGACCCTTATTACAAAACTGGACCGGTCTGAGCTTCAGTTTGAACCGAAGGATTACTATGACGCTGTAAAGGATGCCATGGCGGACGGATACGATGCAGTTAAGATTGACCCGTGCTTTGCCGGATTATCAAGAGAGGATTTTAACCAGGCGTACTTAAAACGCGGCGACAATCTGAAGGGAGCTTATCCGGAAGCATTGAGAAAAATTGCGGTGGAGCGCATTGCGGCTGCCCGTGAGGCGGGAGGGGACGAGCTTGACATTATCATAGAGATCCATTCCACCCTTGACGCCAACACGGCCGTGATTTTAGGAAAATCCCTGGAGCCTTACCGCATCATGTACTATGAGGAACCTACCATGCCTTCCAATCCTGAGGTATTTAAGCATATCAAGCAGAAATGCGATATCCCCCTTGCAACCGGTGAGAGGAGCTATACGCGCTGGGGATTCAGGCAGTTCTTTGAGGACAGGACACTCAGCATCGCCCAGCCTGACCTGTGCAATACCGGCGGCATCACGGAAGTAAAGAAAATCTGCGATATGGCCAATGTATATGATATCGGCATCCAGCTTCACGTGTGCGGCGGCCCCATTGCCACGGCGGCCGCCCTCCATGTGGAGACCGTCATACCTAATTTTGTCATTCATGAGGAGCACTGCGCTAATTTCAAAACAGATTACCAGAAAGCGGGGAAATACGCCTGGGCTCCGGAAAACGGCAGATATGTGATGAATGAACGGCCCGGAATCGGCCAGGAGATGAGCGAGGAGGCCATGGCTTCCTATGCCAGGGTGGTAGTTGACTAGATTTTTGAAAGCAGGCGGTAAAACGCCTGCTTTTCCTTATGAAGGGCGGCAGTATGCATGAGGGGAGAGCCGTCCGGGCTTAAACAGGAATGGATTCCGGTACAGGCCGGCACAGATTCTGTTTTTCAGATGGTGCTTTTCCTCCCGGAATGTGATAAAATAACTAGAATATCGAACCAACATACAAAATTCCGGAGGTAACAGTATGAATAAGATGGAACATATAACCGTTGTGTATTTCAGCCCCACAGGCGGCACCAGGAAGGCCTGTCTCAATCTGGCTATGGAGATGGGGAAGAAGGTCAAGGATGTGGACCTTTGCAGCCTGGAGGGAGAGTATTCCTTTGGGCCGGAGGACACCGTGATTGTGGGCGTGCCCGTGTTCGGCGGCAGGATACCCGGATATGCGGCGGAAAAGCTTACATACCTGAAAGGCGGCGGGGCAGTGGCGCTGACTGCGGCAGTCTACGGCAACAGGGCCTTTGAGGATGCCCTTCTGGAACTGGATGACTGCTTAAAGACCCAGGGGTTCAGGATTGGGGCAGGGACAGCGCTGCTGGCAGAACATTCCATGGTACGGGATGTCGCGGCCGGCCGGCCGGATAATCAGGACCGGAAGGAAATGGCTGACTTTGGGGCTAGGATACTTGAAAAGCTGGAAGAGGAGGGCTGGCAGGAGCCTCAGGTGCCGGGAAACCGTCCTTACCGTGACTGGAAGCAGATGCCGGTGATTCCCCTTACCAACGCATCCTGCATATCCTGCGGGCTGTGCGCTGCCAGATGTCCTGTGCAGGCTATCCCTGTAAGCAATCCTTCCTCCACGGACCAGGCGCGCTGCATCCTCTGCATGCGCTGTATTTCCGTCTGTCCGGTGAAGGCCAGAAGCCTGCCTGAGCAGGCCTGTGCCATGCTGGAGCAGAAGCTTTCCCCTGTCAGGGATATCAGACGGGAAAATGAGCTGTTTTTATAATCCCCCCTATTGAATCCTGACGCATTTCAGATTATAATTTTAGGATGTAGTTGTAAAAGGATGGAAATATATGATGGGTGATGGAGCAGACAGGCTGGCTGTCATTGGTATGGGATGGATTGGGGCGTATATGGTTCCCTGCTACAGAAGCCTGCTGGGAGAAGGATATGAAAAGCGGATGTT
>OJVM01000417.1_pt1 | contig 7048 bp, 10 predicted proteins | sample 1600161 | NCBI WGS metagenome assembly OJVM01 (sample SAMN04436770, study PRJEB24849) | human gut metagenome | biome: human gut; feature: NICU; material: stool | host: Homo sapiens | place: USA: Saint Louis, MO | collected 2011-03-25
ATGATGATAGTTACATGTATTACTGTTAAAAGGGGGATACCGTCATGGTAGTTAACATAAAATCAAAAAAGCATGCTTCCTCCAGGGTTCCGGGACACGCGGGCAGCCGCGGCTCCCTTCTGGCAAAACTCTTTATCTCAACCCTGTACCTGAGCGCATTTACCTTCGGTGGCGGATATGTCATCGTCACACTGATGAAGAAAAAATTTGTGGACGAATACCACTGGATTGATGAACAGGAGATGCTGGATCTGGTGGCCATTGCCCAGTCCTCGCCGGGCGCCATCGCTGTCAACGGGGCTATCGTGGTAGGCTATAAGCTGGCCGGCATGGCAGGGGTACTGACCGCGGTCATTGCCACTGTCCTCCCGCCGTTTACCATCCTGACTCTGATCTCCTTCTGCTACGCCGCCTTCCGCTCCAACCTTTTTGTGGGATGGATGTTAAACGGAATGCAGGCCGGTGTGGGGGCTGTTATTGCCCAGGTGGTCTGGGAGATGGGCAGCGGCATCGTAAAAGACAGACAGTGGATATCCGTCCTGATTATGGCCGCGGCCTTTATTGCCAATTATGTATACAATGTCAACGTAGTTCTGATCATCCTTTTGTGCGCCGCCATAGGTGTGGTGCGGACCCTCTCCTCCGGGCATAATAAAAAAGGGGCGGAAGGAGGCGCGCTATGATTTACTTCCAGCTATTTTTAAGCTTTCTTCAGATTGGCGCATTCAGTTTCGGAGGCGGATATGCCGCCATGCCTCTGATCCAGAACCAGGTGGTCACCCTTCACGGCTGGCTGAACCTGGCTGAGTTTACAGACCTTGTGACCATTTCCCAGATGACCCCTGGTCCCATTGCCATCAATGCCGCCACCTTCGTGGGCACCCGCATTGCAGGTACGCCCGGGGCCCTGGCGGCGACCATTGGGTGCGTGCTGCCGTCCTGCATCCTGGTTACCCTTCTTGCAAAGATCTATCTCAAATACAGGAATTTAAGCCTGATCCAGGGTGTCCTCAAATCCCTGCGGCCTGCCGTGGTAGCCATGATTGGAGCAGCGGGCGTCAGCATACTGGTCACTGCCTTCTGGGGACTGGCGGGCTTTACCCCTGACCTGCGTTCCGTATGTATTTTCACCGGCGCCATGATACTGCTCATACGTTTTAAGATGAATCCCATCCTGGTGATGGTGCTGTCAGGACTGGCTGAGACAGCCTGCCAGCTGGCCATGCGCGTGATATAGCATCTGCTTATCATTGACTTTAAAGAGGTTCCGATATAGAATCGAATGGGTACATCAAACAAAACTCCCGGAGGATTCTATGTTAGCGGAATGTATTGCACTTGGTTTATTTCTGGCAGGTCTCGGACTCTGCATTGTTACGGGCATACAGATTCTGTATGCCCTGTTGTTCGGCCTGCTCTGTTTTTCCGTCTACTGTCTGGCCAAAGGATATTCGGCAAGGGAAACCGGCTCCATGCTGTGGGAGGGTATTTCCCAGGTACGGAATATCCTTATTATTTTTGTATTTATCGGAGGCCTGACCGCTGTGTGGCGAATCAGCGGCACCATCCCCTATATCCTATATTATGCGGTAGGATTCATACATCCCAGGTATTTCGTGCTCTGCACCTTCCTCCTGTGTTCTTCCATGTCCTTCCTCACAGGCACTTCCTTTGGCACGGCAAGTACCATGGGGGTCATATGCATACTCATATCGAATGCAGCAGGCTTAAGCCCCTTTCTTACAGGCGGCGCCATCCTCTCCGGAAGCTTTTTCGGGGACCGCTGCTCCCCCATGTCCTCCAGCGCCCAGCTGATATGCAGCCTGACCCGGACAGACATCTATCAGAACATAAAGCTTATGTGCCGCAGCAGCGCAGTCCCCTTAGCCGTAACATGCATCCTCTATGTGGTCCTGGCTTCCGGTTCCAGCGCTCCGGCGGACAGGGAGCTCCTGGACCTGTTCAGGACAAATTTCTCCCTCCACTGGGCCGCCATGCTTCCGGCTGTCCTGATTCTGGTTCTGTCCCTGTTGCGCGTGGATGTAAAATATGCCATGGCCGCCAGCATTGCAGCCGGTGCCGCAGTGGCCCTGTTTGTCCAGGGGACCTCCCCCCTGGCCCTGCTGCGCTGCTTCCTAAGCGGATATGAGGCCCAGGACGGGACGCGACTGGCCCAGCTGTTGAACGGAGGCGGCATACGCTCCATGGTAAAGGTGGGCATCATCGTGCTCATCTCCGCCTCCTACTCAGGAATCTTTTCACACACCTGCCTGCTGTCCGGGGTAAAGCATGCCCTTTTAAGGTCTGCCCGGCGCCTTACTCCCTTTGGCACTGTTCTGGTGACCTCGGTCCTCTCCTGTGCGGTCAGCTGCAACCAGAGCCTGGCCACCATCCTTACCTGCCAGATGTGCGACGGGCTTTACCCCAAAAAGGAAAAGCTGGCCCTCGCGCTGGAGGACACAGCTATTCTCATTGCAGCCCTGATTCCCTGGGGTATTGCCGGCACTGTGCCGGTGGCCGCCATCGGCGCTCCCATGGGATGCATGTTTTATGCTTTTTACCTGTATCTGGTTCCCCTGTGGAACCTGATTACGGCCCTGTACCATGACCGGATCCGGGCCGGACGCACTGCCTTCACCTCATTCATGTAATTCCAGCGGCAGGCCGTCGGGATCATGAAAGAACGTCATTCTCCTGCCTGTAAACTGGTCCATGCGGACAGGTTCTGTGTCCACTCCCTTTTCATTGAGCTCCCTCACGGCAGCATCCATATCCTCCACCCGGAAAGCCAGGTGTCTCAGTCCCAGGGCTTCAGGGTAACTTGGCCTGGGAGGATTATGCTTCCCTGAAAACAGCTCCAGTTCGCACCCGTCCAGCTCCAGGTCCAGCTTATAGTCATCTTTTTCCGGCCTGTAATTTTCCCGGATCACTTTAAATCCCAGAAGCTCCACATAGAATCTTCTGGACACCTCATAATCTGAAACAATAATAGCCACATGGTGTATTTTCTTTAAATCCATTTCATACTTCCTCCTGCTTGCGCCTGGTTATTCCCCGGCTGTCCCTGCTGCGGGCCGCATGTACTCTGTTTCGTCTCTTTTCCACAGACTGTTCTCTTTCCACAGTCAGCCAAATCCCTACAAAAAGTCACTGAGATACCAACGTTTTAAGCTCCCCTCCTGAAACACATACTCCGGCGTCTTAAGGGGATAGGAAAGTTCCGAGGCATAATACCACGGATCGTCCATATGAAGGGAATTGTTAAGAATGTGGAAATCCTGGGCGGGCATATATCCCTGGGCCAGAAGGAAACAGATGTCCCCATCCCCGTTCACAGCCACATCCGCCACCATAACGCAGTGCCCCGGACTTCCCCCTTTTATGAACATGTCACCGGCCTTTATCCGGCTTATATCAATGGCCGTACACTCATTGTCCAGGGAAAGGGTGCCTGCGTACATCATCACATACTTCATGTAGAGCAGGAATGTCTCATAGGAATCATCATAAGAAGCCTTCTTAACCCACGACACCTGGTTTCCGTCCACTGACAGGCGGTTCCCCTCTCTCCAGGAGGCATAATCCATCAAAAATCCGTTGGTAAGGTGAAATGCAATCTCATCACCGGCCCCATGGGCCCACAAGTACTCTCCGTACATACGCATGAGGCTGTCCGCGCACTGCTGCAAATCACTGTCAAATACAGGCAGAGCAAATACCGCTGCATGGGCTGTCTGGTTTCCCTTTTCACTGCCGTCGTACAGCATCACCGGGCTCCGGTCCGGCTTAAGGGGATAGGACCTGATATAATCCTGGAAGCTTCCCTCCCCGGCATCTGTTCTCTGAAATCCTGACGGTACGGGAATACGCTCTGAAAGAACGGCTCCTGAGGGATTCACGGCAATTCCCGTTCCCTCCGGCTCCGGCGAAGCTGTCTGCGTCACCCTCTGTACATCCCTTCCCTCCAGTCCGGCCACAGCCTGCTGCTGTTCCTCCGCCATCTGCTCATCTGCCTGCCCCGGACTGCATCCCCACAGGAAAGCGGCCAGAAATACCATACCCGCAGCCCCCCTAATCCATTTAACCATATATTCTTCTCCTCCCTGTCACCTGTCCACAACCACCTTGTCGCTCTTTATGGTCTCCCTTTTATCCCTGCCGTCAGGAACAAACCGGAACACCACAAATTCCACATCCTCCTCCGTCTCATTGGCAAAGGTGTGAACCGAGCTTCCCACACGGACAATCTCCTGCTCACGGACCTTCCTCGTCCTCTCCGCCCCATCCTCCAGCCAGCGGCAGGTCAGCACCCCCTTTGTTATGAGAAGGCACTCATCTATACGGGTATGATAATGCCATTCCTGAACACTCCCCGGTGTAATCCGGTTCAGGTGAATTTCGGATTCCTCAAAGATATGGTAGCTCACATGGGTTCCATTGGGCTTCTGTACGGTTATGGCATCCTCCATGCCAGAAAAACTGATTGGTCTCATATGCCGGGCCCTCCTTTTACTCAACAGTTTACAGCCTTCCGGCACATGCGTCAATCCTTTGTGCGCTCCCTGTTTAAGAGCGCGCTGTACTCATGCTCCCAACAATGGTATAATGAGCTTACCGCAACACAAAAAAATGAAAGAACAGGGGAATTAATCATGGAAATCATTCAGGTAAAAAAGGACAAAAAGAAGTATCTGGATCTGCTCCTGCTGGCAGACGAACAGGAGGATATGGTGGACCGCTACCTGGAGCGGGGCGATATGTTTGTGCTGACAGACGGCACAGTCCGGGCGGAATGCGTGGTGACAAAAGAAGGTCCCGGCATATATGAGCTTAAAAATATAGCGACAGCCCCCCAGTTCCATAGACAGGGATACGGCCGCCGCCTGATTGAATATGTTTTTACCTATTATCCGGATTTAAGGACCCTTTATGTGGGAACCGGGGACAGCCCTCTCTCCCTGGGCTTTTACCATGCCTGCGGTTTTATAGATTCCCACCGGGTGGAGCGCTTTTTTACCGACAATTACGACCATCCCATCATTGAGGACGGAATCCAGCTGGTGGACATGGTCTATCTGAAACGGGAACGGGACATGGCATAACTGCCGCAAAAGGAGCGGGACCAGGCCGTTTTGCCTCCCGGCTAAACCTGGCTTCCAAACTCCTTCAGCCACCTTCTCCGGGCCTTGTAATCCGGCAGGATCCGCTCCACCTCAGCCCAGAACCGTTGGGAATGGTTCATCTCTTTTCTGTGGGCCAGCTCATGAACCACCACATAATCCAGTATTTCCGGCGGCATGAGCACCAGCTTCCAGTGGAAGTTCAGATTCCCCTGGGCGCTGCAGCTGCCCCAACGGGTCTTGGCGGCCCGCACGGCAATGCGGTTGTAATCCACTGCCATGCGCTTTGCGAAATAGGCGCACCGGTTCTCCAGCTGCATCTTAGCCTTCTTTCGGTAAAGCTTCTCCAGCTCAGGGTCCTTCTCATAGTCTTTGACCGGCCTGGACTGCTCCTGCCTGCGCCGCTCCATAATCATGAACCATTTCTGCACAATCCATTCCTGGCGCTCCTTTATAAAGTCCATCACGTACTGGTTTGGAATGCGCTCCGGCACTCTGGCATACACATGGCCGTCTGCCTTGATTTCCAGTCCTATGGTACGCCGTCTGGAGTAGACCACCTCTACGGGAATGACACCCTCCTGTTCCCTATGGCGCCAGCTAATCTCCACCTTCTGTATCATGTAACGCTCCTTGTTATCCTACAGAACATCGGAAAAATGGGGACGGAGACGCTTGAACATCTTAAGTCCCAGCAAAAGCACCACCGCGGTAAAGCCCCAGTAATAAAGGGTCAGTGTGGGCCGTTCCCAGAACCAGTTTCCTGTTAGCATGGTATCCCTGTACCCGGCCACCACATAATAAAAAGGATTCAGCTTGAACAGCACTTCCACCCATTTTCCCGCTCCGGTAAACATGGATTCGTGGTACATGATGGGAGTCATCCAGATACCGAACTGGAGGCAGATACTCACGATCTGCGCCATATCCTTAAAGAACACATTAACCGCGCTGGTAAAAAATCCGATTCCCAGGGCCAGCAGTGAGGCAGCCAGGGAATAATACACCAGCTGGAACCATATGACAGAGGGCATCCTGCCTATAATCAGATACATCCCAAACATGATGACCACAAAAAAGGCATGGACCAGCAGACAGGATATAAGCTTGATAATGGGCAGTATTTCCACCTTGAACACCACCTTCTTCACCAGATAATTATACTCCTGGAGACAGTTGGTAATGCTGTTGACGGATTCACTGAAAAAGAACCATGGCACAATGCCCGGCACCAGCCACTCCACATAAGTGAACCCTTCAATGGGAGGCGGGGATTTAAAGCCCATTCCGAATACGACCGCATAGATGCTGACTGTCACGATAGGCTGTATGAACATCCACACCACCCCAAAGTAAGAGCCCACAAAGCGTTTCCGGAAATCAGCCTTGCCCAAATCCCATATAAGCTTCCGTTTTCCTATAATCTCTTTCATCAGAGAAAGCACATAATTCATATAAGTAAATTCCTTTTCATCAGAACTTGAAGGTATCCCTGAGGCCGCTCCACTTTCTGTCCTTATCCGATATAATCAGCTGCATGTCCGGTTCTATGGGCCAGTCCACCCCGATTTCAGGGTCGCTCCACAGCAGGCCGCCCTCGTCTCCCGGATGGTAGAAGTCCGTGCACTTATAAGCGAATTCCGCTTCATCGGACAGCACCAGGAATCCATGGGCAAATCCTTCGGGTATATAAAACTGCTTCTTATTCTCTGCAGAAAGAATGACGCCAAACCATTTTCCGTAGGTTTCGGAATCAGAACGCAGATCCACCGCCACATCGTAGACAGTACCTCTCACCACCCTTACCAGCTTGCCCTGGGGATACTGCTTCTGGAAATGCAGCCCTCTCAGTACGCCCTTGACGGACATGGACTGGTTGTCCTGTACGAACACCATGCCGAGACCTGCTTCCTTAAAATCATTCTGAT